>Ga0187844_10000494_pt1 | contig 30873 bp, 20 predicted proteins | sample SpaLakP09_SKY_50_FD_134517 | JGI IMG/M metagenome (GOLD analysis project Ga0187844, IMG submission 134517) | Oligotrophic lake water microbial communities from Sparkling Lake, Wisconsin, USA - SP09_SKY_50 | ecosystem: Environmental > Aquatic > Freshwater > Lake | place: USA: Sparkling Lake... | reverse complement strand
GCAGCTGGAGTCGCTGCGCGACAAGGTGGCACTGCACACCCTGCCCCGCCTGTCCGAGCTGCGCGGCCTGCAGCTGCAGTACGGCCGCCAGGGCGCCGAGCAGGCCCGCCAGGTGACGACCGAACTGGAAGGCACGGAAAACTATCTCAAGGTCCTGCGCGGCGAACTGCTGGCACTCAGCGACCCGGCCCTGATGCAAACCAAGCGCAACGAGGAGCGCAGGCTGCAGGCCTTCATACGCAGCCGCCCGGAACTCAGGCTTGAGGTTGGCGACGCCTTTGCCGCCATGGCCGGCGCGCAGGCCCGCGCCAGGCAGCTGGCGCCGATGCACGATATGGTTGAGGGGGGCCGGGCCTTCAACAGCGCCTACTTCCGCCATGCGCGAACGCTGGTGCGCGGTGCCGTCGAGCGAGCGCTGCCCAATGGCGAGCGGCTGCGCGAGTTTGCCGACAACAGGCTGCCCCAGCTTGAACAGGCCCTGGCATCCCCTGCCCCCATCTACCCGGCGCTGGAATCCGCCCGGCTCGGCTGGGCGTTGTCCAAGCTGCGCGAGACCCTGGGCCCCGATGACGAGCTGGTCAGGCAGGTGCTGGGTACCGAGTCGCCCGAAGCCATGGCGGCCCGGCTGGTGGCCGGCACGCGGCTCGCCGAGCCCGCCGAGCGCATGCGTTTGTGGCAGGGTGGCCTGGCGGCGGTGCAGGCATCGAGCGACCCCTTTCTCCAGTTGGCCCTGCGGGTCGAACCCAAGGCTCGGGCCTTGCGCCGGCAATGGGAGGCCGAGGTAAAAGCTGTCGAGGAGAAAAGCGCCGAGCGCGTTGCCTTGGCCCGCTTCGCCCTGACCGGCAGGAGCGCCTACCCGGACGCCACCTTTACCTTGCGCCTGTCCTATGGCGAGGTCAAGGGCTGGCCGGTGCGCGGCCAGCCGGTGGCCCCCTACACCGACTTCGGCGGCGTCTTCAAGCGCGCCACCGGTGCGGCGCCGTTTGCCCTGCCGCCGAGCTGGCTGGCCAGGCAGGGGCAGCTGAATCCGCAGCAACGCTTCAACTTCGTCAGCAACAACGACATCATCGGCGGCAACTCGGGCAGCCCGATGCTCAATGCCAAGGGCGAGGTCGTGGGCCTGGTGTTCGACGGCAATATCGATTCGATAGGCGGTGCCTTCTCGTTCGACGAGCGCGTCAACCGCACGGTGGCCGTGCACAGCGGCGCGATTCTCGCGGTGCTGCGGCAGATCTATGACGCCGGGTTTCTGGCCGATGAGTTGATGGGCCGGTAGCTGGGCGACGGGCCTTGGCGCGCTGAAGGACTCAGTCCACCGCCGCGGCGATCAGATCCACTTCGACCGAGGCATTCTTGGGCAACTGCAGAACCCCCACCGAGGTGCGCGTGTGCGCGCCGGCCGGGCCGAGCACACGGAACAGCAGATCGGACGCGCCATCGGCCACCTCGCTCTGCTGCGTGAAGCCGGCGGCCGATTGCACATAGACGGTGATGCGCAGCATCGCCCTCACCTGCTCCAGCGAGCCCAGGCTGCGCTGCAGCAGGGCCAGCGCCCGCATCGCGCAGACCTTGGCCGCCAGCTGCGCACGCTCCAGCGACACCTCGGCGCCCACCGCGCCGGTGACGATGACCTGATCGCCCACGCGCGGGATCTGGCCGCTGACATAGATCTGATGACCATCTCTGACCAGCGGCACATAGTTGCCGCCGATCTTGATCTCGCCATCGAAGCTGTAGCCCAGCGCCTGGGCCTCCTGGGTGAATCGTTCGTCGCGTGACATCGTTTTTGCTTCCTACTGCGTGGTGGCGGGGCCGAGCGGCGCATCGCAGGACACCCTCTTCATTGGAAAGTCTATGCCACGCGGCACGCCGTTGCGCAGGCCCTCGATGCGCGCCGCCAGCCGCGGGCCTGGCAGCAGCCGGTAGATCACGCGCTGCGGAAAATCATGCTGCGGGTTCTCGAACGTGACCGCGCCCTCGGACGCGCTGGCCAAGGTGAAGGTGGTCTCCTTCTGCCCCGACGGCAACGCGATGTAGACCAGCCTGCCCTCGGCATTGGCGCGGATCTGCAGGAACTCATGCTCGACCGTCCGGCCCTTCTTCACCATGCGGCTCAGCCCCAGCATCGTGCCCCCAGCGGGCGGCAGCCAGTGCTCGACCGACCCCGGCTCCCCGCCTTCGGCGGCCCAGCAGCCGCTGAGCCAGGTGAGCGAGGTGAGCTCGGTCTGCTGGGCTTCAGCCGGTTGGGCAGCTACCACCGACAGTGATGCAGCAACCAGCAGGGCGATGATTCGCATATCGGCCTTTCAGCTTGTAGGCCAGGAATAGGCCCCGCCCGCATTCTGCGCGAAGGCCTCGGTCGGCGTGCCCCGAAGAACCACCGTTTGCGTGGCGCCGAGCGGCGCAGGAGGCTGGGCGAGCCCACAACTCCGTGTCCCCCGGGCGCTATGCGCCCTCCTCCTTTACCTGCGCTGTGAGCCCACCCAGCCTCCCGCTACTGCCACATCGCAGCATTGCAACGAACAGCCACAGTGGTGGCTGGACTCGGGCTGTTGGCGTGCGGTGTTGCGCAGGTAAAGGAGGAGGCCGCACCGCGGCCGGGGGACTGAGCCCGGACACCCACAGTCCTGAGGACTGTTGGTGCCTGGCGAAGGATCGGGCCTACGGCCCGAGCACGGAGCAACAGCGTGCGCCCGCAGCCCGAGTCACGCCAATACTGGGTTGATGGAGCTCGCATTCCCGGATGCGCAGAGTCGAGAGTGTCGAATCGGCTGGCACGCGTTCCATCAACTTACCCCGCAATCCGCTCCACATGATGGCAAGCCACCTGATGCCCGGCTATGGGCCTCAGCTCGGGCACCTCGGCGCTGCAGCGCGCGTCGGCGTAGGGGCAGCGTTTGTGAAAGGTGCAGCCGCTCGGTGGATCCAATGGCGAAGGCAGTTCGCCGACGATGCGGATCTTGTTGGCGCGCCTGGCCGGGTCGATGCTGGGTGTGGCCGACAGCAAGGCCTTGGTGTAGGGGTGCAGGGCCTGCGTGAACAGCGTGGCCTTGGGCGCGAACTCGACCACGCGGCCGAGGTACATCACCATCACGCGGTTGGCGATGTGTTCGACGACGCTGAGGTTGTGCGAGATGAAGACGTAGGCGATTTGCGTGCTCTGCTGCAGGTCCATGAACAGGTTCAGGATCTGTGCCTGGATGGAGACGTCCAGTGCCGAGGTCGGCTCATCCGCCACCAGCAGTTTGGGCTGCAGCATCATTGCGCGGGCGATGGCGATGCGCTGGCGCTGGCCGCCGGAGAACATATGCGGATAGCGCTGCGCGTGCTCGGGGCGCAGGCCGACCTGATCGAGCATCGCGGCCACGCGCTCGCGGCGCTCGGCCGCGTCGGACTTGGTGTTCAGCTTCAGCGGCTCTTCGAGCATCTGCTCGATGCGCTTGCGCGGGTTCAGCGAGGCATAAGGGTTCTGGAACACCATCTGCACCGTCTGGCGCAGCGCGCGCAGATGGGCGCTGCTGGCATCGGCCACATCGGTGCCATTGATGCGCAGCGCGCCGCCGGTCGGTTTCTCGATCAGGGTCAGCGCGCGGGCCAAGGTGGACTTGCCGCAGCCCGACTCGCCAACCACGGCCAGGGTCTCGCCGCGCTGCAGGGTAAAGCTCACGCCGTTCAGCGCCTTGACCACCGCCGGCGGTTCGAACATGCCGCGCCGCACCGCGTAATGGCGCGACAGGTTCTGCGCCTCCAGTAGATCCTGTTGCGGTTCAGTCATGGTGGGCGGGTGCGGCGGCAACGGCCTGCACATGAATCGGTTTTAAACAGCGCACCAGGGCCCCGTCATTGAGCATGCCAAGCTGCGGATGGGTGGTGTGGCAGGTCTCCATCACATAGGGGCAACGCGGCGACAACAGGCAGCCCCGCGGCCGCTCATGCTGGCCCGGCACAACGCCGGCCAGGGTCGGCAGGCGCGCGGCGCCCCGCGAGTGCTCGGGGATGGAGGCCAGCAGCGCCTCGGTGTAGGGATGGTGCGGGCGCTCGAACAGCGCCGGCACCGCCTGGGTCTCGACCACCTCGCCGGCATACATCACGGCAATGCGTTTGGCGTGCTCGGACAGCAGGGCCAGGTCGTGCGTGATCAGTATCAGCGCCATGTTCTGCTGGCGCTGCAGATTGACCAAAAGGTCCAGCACCTGGGCCTGGATGGTCACGTCCAGCGCCGTGGTCGGCTCGTCGGCGATCAAGAGCTTGGGGGCGCAGGCCAGCGCCATCGCGATCATCACGCGCTGGCTCATGCCGCCCGACAGCTGGTGCGGATAGGCCTGCAGCCGCGAGCTCGGGTCGGGGATCTCGACCAGCTGCAGCAGCTCGAACGCACGGTCGTGCATCTTCATGCGGCTGGCCTTCTGGTGCACCTTCAAGGTTTCGATGATCTGGAAGCCCACCGTGTAGCTGGGATTCAGGCTGGCCATCGGGTCCTGGAAGATCATCGCCATGTCACGGCCGACGATGCGGCGGCGCTCGCGCGCCGGCAGGGTCAGCAGGTCATGGCCATCGAAGCGCATCACATCGGCGCGCACCCGGCCTGGCGCGTCGATCAGGCCCATCAGCGCCAGCATGCTGACGCTCTTGCCCGAGCCCGACTCGCCGACAACACCCAGCAGCTCGCCTCGATCCAAGGTGATGTCGACTCCTTGCACGGCGGCAAAGGGTCGCTCGGCGCTGCCGAATTCGACTGTCAGATTTCGTATCTCCAAAAGACTCATGACAGCTTCTTCAAACGGGGGTCGAGCGCGTCGCGCAGGCCGTCGCCCATCAGGTTGATGGCCAGCACGGTGCTCAGGATGGCCAGGCCGGGCAGGGTCACGACCCAGTTGGCGCGTTCGATATAGTCGCGCGCCGAGGCCAGCATCGTGCCCCATTCGGGCATGGGCGGCTGGGCGCCCAGGCCCAGAAAACCCAGGGCCGCGGCGGTCAGGATGGCGTCCGAGAAACCCAGCGTGGCGGTCACGATCACCGGCGCCATGCAGTTGGGCAGCACGGTGTCGAACATCAGCCTGAAGGTACCCGCCCCGGCCAGGCGCGAGGCGATCACATAGTCCTTGGCCAGCTCGGACATCGCCGAGGCCCGCACCAGCCGAACATAGCCGGGGATGCTGACCAGTGCGATGGCCAGCATGGTGTTGACCAGGCCCGGGCCCAGCACGGCGACGACGGCAATCGCCAGCAGCAGGCTGGGCAGGGCCAGCATCACGTCCATCAGGCGCAGTATCACCGTGCCCAGCTTGTCCGGAAAGAAGGCCGCCAGCAGGCCCAGCGCAATGCCCGGCAGCATCGACAGGGTCACAGCCACCAGACCGATGCTCAGCGACAGCCGCGCGCCATGCAGCAGGCGCGACAGCATGTCGCGGCCGATGTCGTCGGTGCCCAGCCAGAAGCGGCTTGTGCCGGCGCCCCAGAACGGCGGCGTCAAGAGCGCGTCACGGTACTGCTCGATCGGGCTGTAGGGCGCCAGCACATCGGCCAGGAGCGCGCACAGCACGACGATGACGAAGAACACCAGGCCCAGGAGCGCGCCCTTGTTCGACGAAAAGCTGCGCCAGAAGTCGCCCAGGCCGGAGGGCAAGGGCGCCAGTGGCTCATCCGCTCTGCTGCTGACGGCATTCAGCACCGTGCCCTGCTTGGCCGCATCGCTGGGCAGTTGGCTATTTGGCATGGCGGATCCTCGGGTTGATCCAGCCATAGAGCAGGTCCACCAGTAGATTGACGACGATGACCAGGGTCGCGGAGATCAGGATGCCGCCCTGCACGACGGGGTAGTCGCGCCGGCCGATCGCATCGATCAACCACTTGCCGACGCCGGGCCAGGAGAAGATGGTTTCGGTCAGCACCGCGCCGCCGAGCAGGGTGCCGACCAGCAGGCCGATCACGGTGACCACCGGCACCAGCGCATTGCGCAGCGCGTGCACGAACACCACGCGCGCAGGCGACAGGCCCTTGGCCCTTGCGGTGCGCACATAGTCCTCGCGCAGCACCTCCAACATGCTGGAGCGCGTCATCCGCGCGATCACCGCCAGCGGCACCGTGCCCAGCACGATGGACGGCAGCACCAGATGCGACAGCGCCGACTTGAAGGCGCCCGCCTCGCCCGACAGCCAGGCGTCGATCAGCATGAAGCCGGTGCGCGGTGCGATGTCGAACTCCAGCGCGATGCGGCCCGACACCGGCAAAGCGAAGTCGGGTGCGATGTCGCGCATCGCCACCGAAAAGAACATGATCAGCAGCAGCCCCCACCAGAAGATGGGCATCGAGAAGCCCGTCAGCGAGATGCCCATGACGCCATGGTCGAGGATGGTGCCGCGCTTGATCGCCGCCAGCACGCCGGCGAGGAGGCCGACGACGGTGGCGAACAGCAGCGCGCAGAAAGCCAGCTCGACGGTGGCCGGGAACAGCTTCAGGAACTCGCTCCACACGCCCTCGTGGGTGACAAAGGACTCGCCGAGATCCAGCTGCAAGGCCTTCCACAGATAGATGCCGTACTGCTCGTACAGCGGCCGGTCCAGCCCCAGGCGGTGCAGGGTCTCGGCGTAGAAGGCGGGGTCGAGGCGGCGCTCGCCGGCCATCACCTGCACAGGGTCGCCGGGGATCAGGTGTATCAGCGAAAAGGCCAGCAGGGTGATGCCGATGAAAGTCGGAATCACCAGGCCCAGACGCTTGAGGAAGAAACTGAACATGGTCTACGCTTGGAGCTCTCAGGGCAAGGACACGCCACGGAAATCGAGGTCGACAAAGGGGCTTGACCTGAAGCCCCTGACCTTCTGGTTCACCGCCGTGAAGTACTGCGGATAGACGGTCGGAATCAAGGGCACCTCTTCGGCCACCATGCGCTGCGCCTGGCCGTAGAGCAGGCTGCGCTGGCCCTGATCGTAGTTGGCGCGGGCCCTGGCCAGCAGCGCATCGAAGGCCTTGTTGCACCAGCGGCTCTTGTTATTGCCGGCGCTGACGCCTTCGCAGCTGAGGTTGGGGTTGAAGAAGCTGTCCGGGTCACCGTCGCCGGCCCAGTTCAGGAAGGTGATGTCATGCTCACCGGCACCGGTGCGCCTGAGCATCTCGCCCCACTCCATCATCTGCACACGGACCTTGACGCCGATCCTGGCCCAGTCGGCCTGCATCAGCTCGGCGGCACGCCGGCCATCGATGCTGCCGCCGATGCGGGTGAAAATCGCCAGCTCGGTGCCGTCATAGCCCGACGCCTTGACCAGCGCCTGCGCCTGTTCGACATCGTAGCGGCTGTCCAAGGTCTTGTCGTGGCTCCACTGCGAGGGCGGCAGGAAGCTCGCCGCAGGCAAGGCCCGACCGCCGTAGACAGACTGGATGTAGCTGGCCTTGTTGAAGCCAAGGCTGAGCGCCTGGCGGAAACGCTTGTCGGACAGGAACTTGCGCTGCGTGTTGAGTGCGATATAGCCGGTAAGCAGCCCCACCTCGGACTGCACCTTGACGGCCGTGCCATCGAAGCCGCCCAGGGTCTCGCCGCGCATATTGGCGCCGATCAGGCACTCACCGGCCTTGAGCCGCTGCACGCGCACATTGGCGTCCGGCGTGATGGCCACCACCAGCTGATCGAACTGCGGCTTGCTGCCCCAGTAGCCCAGGTGGGCGCTCAGACGCAGCACGGCGTCCTTCTGATAGCTCTTGAACACAAAGGGGCCGGTGCCCACCGGTTGGGTGTTGATCAGTTCCGGCTTGCCGGCCTTCAGCAGCTGCGCGCCGTATTCGGCGGAGTACACCGAGCTGTTGAACTGATTGGCCAGCAGGGTCTGCATCAATGCATTCGGCTGTTTCAGCTGAAGGCGCACCGTCATCGCATCGACCTTCTCGACCGCCTTGATCGCGTCGCCCATGCCGGTGCCGTGCCACATCAGAAAGCCGCCCTTGGCCACCGCCTGCCAGGGACTCTTGGCATCGGCCATGCGCTGGAAGGAGAACACCACATCGTCGGCGTTCATCTCGCGCGTGGGCGTGAACCAGGGCGTGCGGTGGAACTTGACCCCCGGGCGCAGCTCCAGGGTCAGCTGCAGGCCGTCAGCGCTGAGACGCCATGCCCGGGCAAGACCCGGCACGAACTCGGTCGTGCCGCGCTTGTACATCAGCAGCTGATCGAAGATGGTGTTGCCCACCGCATCGACCGTCACCGCCGACTCGCTCTGGGCAATGTCGAAGCCATCGGGCGCCGCCTCGGTGCACACCGTCAGCGGCGCCGCCCGGGCCGCCGCCAGGCAGGCGGTGAGCCCCAGCGCCAGGCCGGTCCGTTTCATTTCAGGCTCACGCCATAGAACTGGTTCAGGCCGAAGGGGCTTGTCTTGTAGCCTTCGACGTTCTTCAGCATCGGGTAGTAGACGACGGAGTGCGCCAGCGGCACCCAGGGCGCCTCGCGCTTGAAGACCTGCTGCGCCTGCTCGTAGAGCTTGGTACGCTCGGCGAGCACGGTGGTCTGTTTGGCCTTGGTGATCAGGCCGTCGAACTCCTTGTCGCACCACTGGCCGTAGTTGGAGCCGCCAACGCCGGAGCAGCTGAGCAGATTGCCCATGAAGTTGTCCGGATCGCCGTTGTCCCCGGTCCAGCCGAACATGCCGATCTCGCTCTCGCCCGCCTTGGCGCGCTTCAGGTACTCGGCCCACTCGTACTTCTGGATCTTGGCCTTGATGCCGACCTTGGCCAGATCGGCCTGTATCAGCTCGGCCATCTGCTGGCCATTGGGGTTGTAGGGCCGCTGCACCGGCAGCGCCCATAGCGTGGTCTCGAAGCCATTCGGAAAACCCGCCTTGGCCAGCAGGGCCTTCGCCGCCGCCGGGTCATGGGCATAGTCCTTGACCGATTTGTTGTAGGACCACATCGTCGGTGGAATCGGGTTCTTCGCCACCTCGCCGGTGCCCTGGTAGACGGCCTCAACCAGCGACTTCTTGTTGATGGCCATATTGATGGCGCGCCGCACATCGGCATTGTCAAAGGGCTTGCGGGCCACGTTCAGGGTCAGGTAGCCGACGTTCAGCCCTTGCAACTGCATCAGCTTGACCTTGGCCTCCTTCTTCAGCACCTCGACCTCGGCCGGCTTCGGATAGGAGGAGATATGGCATTCACCGGCCCTGAGCTTTTGCATGCGCACGGCCGAGTCCTTGGTGATGGCGAACACCAGGTTGTCGATCGGCGCCTTGCCACGCCAGTAGTCGGCGAAGGCGGCGTAACGAATCTGCGCGTCTTTCTCGTAGCGCCTGAACACAAAGGGGCCTGTGCCCACCGGCTTGTTGTTGAGCTCGGCGGCCTGGCCGGCCTTCATCAGTTGCTCGGCGTACTCGGCCGAGTGGATGGAGGCAAAGTCCATCGCCAGATTGGCCAGAAATGCCGCATCGACGCTCTTCAGCGTGATGCGCAGGCTCATGGCATCGGGCTTCTCCAGCTTGACGATATTGGCCGGCAGACCCATATCGTTGGCGTACTCGTAGGAGGCCGGGGCCGCCTTGTGGAAGGCGTTGTCCTTGTTGATCATGCGGTCGAGGCTGAACAGCGCGTCGTCGGCATTGAATTCGCGCGTCGGCTTGAAGCTCTCGCTGCCGTGGAATTTCACACCCTTGCGGAGCTTGAAGGTATAGACGAGGCCATCGGGGCTGACGGTCCAGCTCTCGGCCAGGCCGGGCACCACGGTCGTGCCGCCGCGCTCGAACTCGACGAGACGGTTGAACATGGTCTGCGAGCTGGCATCCATGGTCGTGCCGGCCGTGAAGCGGGCCGGGTCGAAGCCCTCGGGGCTGGCCTCCGAGCAATAGATCAGGGTGGTGGCAGCCTGGGCTCCGGCAGTGGTCAGGGCCAGCGCGGAGAGGGACAAAAGTGCATTCAGTCTGGACCGCTTGTTCATGCAATCGCTCCCGTGATGTGTCATGTGGTGGCGCAGTCTAGGACGATTGATAGTCACCCCCGTCAGGGATTACTACCGATTGCGCCGCCAGCCAGCGCGTCAGCGTCTCAGCGGCAGATGGCTCTGCTTGAGCTGCCTCAGCACGAAGCTGGACTTGCTGTGCCTGATGCCCGGGATCTTGTACAGCCGCTCGCGCAGCAGCCGTTCGTAGTCGCGGGTGTCGCTGACGGCGCTGCGGATGAAATAGTCGTAGTCGCCCGAGACCAGAAAGGCCTCCAGCACCTCGGGTATGCCCTCCAGCGCCCGGCCGAAGTTGAACAGCGCCTCGTCCGAGTGGCTGTCCAGCGTGACATGGACGATCACCGTGTCCGACAGGCCCACGGCGGCGGCATTGACGCGCACCGAATAGCCCTCGATCACCCACGCCTCCTCCATACGCTTGACGCGGGTCCAGCAGGGTGAGCTGGTCAGCCCCACCTTGGCGCTGAGTTCCGCCAGGCTGATGCGGGCGTCCTGCTGCAGTGCTTCCAGTATGGAAATGTCGAACTTGTCGAGCTTCATGCTGTGATTATGACAATCACCAGCAAATATTCCTTAATTTAGTCGAAGTGACAAAAAACAAAGAAGCCTTTGCCGGGCCGATCTGGGCACAGTAGCGCACATGAATGCCCTGCTCGAATTCCCCGTCCGGCCCGCCCTCCCCACTCCGCGCCAAATCAATGGCGCCGACGCCCTGATCGCCACCCTGCTGAACCTGGGTGTCGACACCGTGTTCGGCTACCCCGGTGGCGCTGTGCTGCCGCTGTACGACGCGCTGCATGCCGAGCCGCGGCTGCGCCACATCCTGGTGCGGCATGAGCAGGCGGCGGTGCATGCGGCCCAGGGCTATGCACGCACGACGGGCCGGGTCGGCGTCGTGTTCGTCACCTCGGGTCCGGGGATGAGCAACACCACCACCGGCCTGCTGGACGCGCTGTGCGACTCCATTCCCGTGCTGTGCATCAGCGGCCAGGTGGCGACCACGGCCATAGGCACCGATGCCTTCCAGGAGTGCGATGCGATCGGCATCTCGCGGCCGGTAACCAAATGGAACGCTCAGGTGTTGAAGGTCGAAGAATTGAGCACGACGATTGCCCGGGCCCACGCTACCGCCGCCGCCGGCCGGCCCGGGCCGGTGCTGGTCGATGTGCCCAAGGACGTGCAGTTGGCATCGGTCTCTGCACTGGTTTCCGCGTCACCACAGGGCCAGGTCGTGACCCCGGCGCTGCCCGCCGTACAGCACGAACAGGTGACCGCCGCGGTCGATCTGCTGCGGCAGGCCCGGCGCCCGGTCTTCTACGGCGGCGGCGGGCTGATCAACTCCGGACCCGCCGCCTGCGACGCCTTCAAGCGCCTGGTGCAGATCAGCGGCGCGCCGTGCACCCTGACCCTGATGGGCCTGGGCGCCTACCCGGCCTCGGACCCGCAGTTCCTTGGCATGTTGGGCATGCACGGCACGCTGGAGGCCAATCTGGCGATGCACCATGCGGACCTGGTGGTCTGCGTCGGCGCGCGCTTCGATGACCGCGTCACCGGCCGGCTGGACGCCTTCTGCCCTGACGCGAAGGTCATCCATCTGGACATCGATGCGCGCTCGATCGGCAAGGTCGTCAAGGCCGACGTGGGCCTGCTGGGCGACTGCCAAGCGGGCCTGCAGGCCCTGCTGAACGAATGGGAGCGGCAGGATCTGGTCCGCCCCAACCTAGCGCCTTGGTGGCAGCGCATCGAAGGCTGGCGCGTGCAGCAGTCGCTGGGCTTTGAAGACAGCGCCGAGCGCATCGTGCCGCAGGCCTTGATGACTCGTTTGCAGCATCAGCTGCAGGGCCGCGATGCCATCGTTGCCACCGATGTCGGCCAGCACCAGATGTGGGCCGCGCAGTACATCAGGCTGGAACGACCGGGGCGCTGGCTCAGCTCCGGCGGTGCCGGCACGATGGGCTACGGCCTGCCGGCGGCGATCGGCGCGCAGATCGCGCACCCGGACGCGTTGGTCGTCTGCGTCAGCGGCGATGCATCGATTCTGATGAACATCCAGGAACTCAGCACCGCCACCCAGCACCGCACGCCCGTCAAGGTGGTGCTCAGCAACAACGGCTATATGGGCATGGTGCGCCAGTGGCAGGAACTGATACACGGCGGCCGCTACAGCCACAGCTACACCGAGGCACTGCCCGATTTCGTGGCCCTGGCCAAGGCCTTCGGCTGGCAGGCGGCACGGGTGGACAGGCGCGAGGATCTGGACGCCGCGCTGCAGGCCTGCCTGGAGTCCGACACCGCCTATTTCCTTGACGTGCGTGTGGCCGCCGAGGAGAACTGCTTTCCGATGATCCCGGCCGGCGCCGGCCACCACGAGATCCTGCTGCGCAAATGAAACAGCCCCCAGCGTGCTGCATGCGCGCTGGGGGCCTGATGTTGGCGACGGTGCCGACACTGGATCACTGTCGTTCTTCTTGGTGCGGATGCACTGGCTCGCCTCACCACCGTCGATTCCATACTAGGCCGCGCCACCCGTGTCCGGAACCCCCTGCTTGGGGGGCGCAATGCCAGTTCGGCGCAGTAAGTCACGGCTTGGGGGGGCTTGCAGGAGCGCCGATTGCCACGGACTCTCGCGCGGGTGCATTCGGTGTTCGCGCCTGCCCCCCAAGGAGATCAAAGCAATGACCAAACCCAAGCTCACCCAAGAGGACTTTCCACTCTCCTTCGGCGCCTTCGCGCCGGTGGACTATGTGGTGGTGGCCCTGCCGGACGAGGCGGCCGCCGCGGCCTTGGCGGCCGACCTGCACGAGGCGGGCTTTGCTCAGGACGACATCGTGCGCATCAGCGCCGCCGACATGGCCCTGCGCCTGAAGGCGCTGCTTCCCGATGTCAGTGGCGCGGCAGGCTTTGGCTCCGAAGCGCACTACATGAGCAACTATTACGCTCTCGCGCAGCAGGGGTGCCCGTGGTTGCTGGTCCGTGCGCCGGAGACGGAGCAAGAAACCCGGGTGGCCACATTGGCCAGAAGCCGCGGCGCCAAGGTGGCCAACAAGTACAACATGCTGACCCTGGAAGAACTGATCTGAAGGCCGCCTGAGTACGTCGTCAGTGGCGAATCAGTCGCGATCACCAAGCCTGCTGCGCAGGTTCTATAGTCCGCCCATGCCACGCCTGACCGACATCGCCATCGTTCCCTCCTCCACTGACAGCAATTCCGCCCGCGTCAAGGGCCAGGTGCAGCCTGCGGCCCGCTTTGCGTTGGCGGTGGCTCCTTCGGTAATCGACGGTCTGGGTCTGTTCGCAGCCGAGGCCATACCGGCGCGGCGCAAGCTCGGCGAGCTGCGTGGCGAGAGTATTTCCGTGACGGAAGCCAGACGCCGTGCGAAGGGCCGCGAACGCATCCACATCGTCGAGATCAGCGACCGGCGCGCCATCGACGCGACCGAGTCAACGGACGCAGTGCGCCAGATCAACCACAGCTGTGGCCCGAACGCCGTGCTGCGCATACGCCAGGGCCGGGTCGAGTTCTATGCGCTGCGCGATATCGAGCCCGGCGAAGAAGTCACCGTGCACTACGGCGAGAGCCACCACGAGGGCCGGCTGCGCTGCCGCTGCGGTGCGACCAACTGCAGCGGCAAGCTCTAGGGCCTGTTAGCAGTACGTCCACCTGTGCGAGCGGGGCTGAAAGGGCCGCAATCTAGGCGGACGACGACGCCCAGGCTGGGCGCCTGGGCTAGGAGTTCAACGACGAGTGGGGCCCTTTCAGCCCCGCTACCGAAGGGTTGCCACACAACTCGCCGTGCACGTCGTTGCAAAGCCTCACCAGGGGGCCTACCCCGGTTTCGTTTTTGCGCCTAGTTCACGGCGACTTGTGTGGCAACCCATCAGGTAGACGTAGTGTTAACAGGCCCTGGTCCATTGTGGGTTGGACCTGACGGGTACCCCCGGCAGCTCCGACCCCAACTGACTGTAGCTGTTTGGCGGATCAGCGCAAGCTGGCGTTGAGCTTGGCCAGCGCCGCCTCGCCCGGGCACAGCACCGCTTCATCCAGTGCATTCAAGGGCCGCGCCGAGGTGTTCAGCGCCTCGTGCAGATCACCGGCCTCAGCCTCCACAAACAGCAGGCCGGTCACCACCTCGCCTTGGGCCTGCAGCGCCTGCACATGGGACAACGCCGCCACGCGGTCGGTCGGGTCGTAGTCGGCATGCAGCTTGCGCAGGCGCAGCACGGTGCCATCGTGCTGCTCGACATCTACATAGCCACCGGGCTCGACCTCCGCCGTGATCTCGTCGCGCGGGCTGATGAAGTCGATGCGGCTGACCGCCTCGTTGTGCTCACGCACATAGTCGTAGCTGCGCGTGCTGCCGGCATGGTTGTTGAAGGCCACGCAGGGGCTGATGACGTCGATGAAGGCGGCGCCCCGGTGCGCAATCGCGCCCTTGATCAGCGGCACCAGCTGCTCCTTGTCACCCGAGAAGCTGCGCGCCACATAGGTGGCACCGAGCTGCAGCGCCATGCCGATCAGGTCGACAGGCGCGTCAGGATTGACGACACCCTTTTTGGACTTGGAACCCCGGTCGGCCGTGGCCGAGAACTGGCCCTTGGTCAGACCATAGACGCCGTTGTTCTCGACGATGTAGACCATGTTCACGCCGCGGCGCATCACATGGGCGAACTGGCCCAGGCCGATGGAGGCCGAGTCGCCGTCACCGGACACGCCCAGATAGAGCAGATCGCGGTTGGCCAGGTTGGCGCCGGTCAGCACCGAGGGCATGCGGCCGTGCACGGTGTTGAAGCCATGCGAGGCGCCGAGAAAATAGTCCGGCGTCTTGCTGCTGCAGCCGATGCCCGACAGCTTGGCGACGCGGTGCGGCTCGACATCCAGCTCCCAGCAGGCCTGGATGATGGCCGCGGAGATCGAGTCGTGACCGCAGCCGGCGCACAGCGTCGAGACCCGGCCCTCGTAGTCGCGCCGCGTATAGCCGACCCTGTTGCGGGCCAGGGTCGGGTGGTGCAGTTTCGGTTTGGCGAGATAGGTCATCTTGTTCTCTCAATCGTCCGAGCCGACCTGGCGCAGCGGCTTGACCGCCATCGCATGCACCTGGCGCGTGATCGCCGCGGTGATGAAGCGGGCGGTGATCGGCGTGCCGTCGTAATGCAGCACCGCGATCAGGGCAGCAGGGTTGATCTCCAGCTCGTTGACGAGCATGGTGCGCAGCTGGCCATCCCGGTTCTGCTCGACGACGAAGGTGCTGTCATGGCTAGCAATGAATTGCGCCACCGACTCCGGGAACGGAAAGGCCCGCAGCCGCATCGCGTCCACATGGATGCCCGCCTCGCTCAGGGCCTCCAGCGCCTCGCCCATGGCCGGGCTGGTGGAGCCGAAATACAGCACGCCCAGGCGAGTGGGCTGCTCAGAGCGGCGCAGCACCGGCTGCGGCACCAGCTGGGCGGCGGTGTCGAACTTGGTCAGCAGCCGGTGCACGTTGTACAGATAGTCCGGCCCGGCCTCGGAGTAGCGGGCATAGGCGTCGCGCGTCGTGCCGCGGGTGAAATAGGCGCCCTTGCTCGGATGGGTGCCCGGCAGGGTGCGCCAGGGGATGCCGTCGCCGTCCACGTCCTTGTAGCGGCCGAAGTCGCGGCCGGCCTCCAATTCCCCGGCCGTCATCACCTTGCCGCGGTCCAGGCGCCGCTCGTCGTCCCACTCGAACGGCTCGCTGAGACGCTGGTTCATGCCTATGTCCAGATCGGTCATCAGGAACACCGGGGTCTGCAGGCGGTCAGCCAGGTCGAGTGCGGCCGCGGCGTGGTCGAAGCATTCCTTGGGATCTTCGGGGAACAGCAGCACATGCTTGGTGTCGCCGTGCGAGGCATAGGCGCAGCTGAGCAGATCGGCCTGCTGCGTGCGCGTGGGCATGCCGGTGCTGGGGCCGCCACGCTGCACATTGATGATGGTCACCGGAATCTCGGCGAAGTAGGCCAGGCCGATGAACTCGGTCATCAGCGACACGCCGGGCCCCGAGGTGGCGGTGAAGGCGCGAGCGCCATTCCAGCCGGCGCCGACGACCATGCCGATCGAGGCAATCTCGTCCTCGGCCTGGACGATGGCGTAGTGGTGAGTGCCTGTCGCCTTGTCGACCCGGTATTTGGCGCAATACTTCTGGAAGGCCTCTGCCACCGAGCTCGACGGCGTGATCGGATACCAGGCCGCCACCGTGGCGCCGCCGTAGACGCAGCCCAGCGCCGCGGCGCTGTTGCCATCGACGAAGATCTTGTCGCCGACCGCGTCGCGCGGTTCCACCCTCAGGCCGACCTGGCCGGCCAGATGTTCCTGAGCAAAGTCACGGCCCAATTGAAGCGCCTGCATATTCGAGGCCAGCAGCTTCTCCTTGCCGACATACTGCTCGGAGAACAGCGTCCTGATCTGCTCCGCGTCGATGTTCAGCAGCACCGACAGCGCACCGACATAGACGATGTTCTTGAACAGCTGACGCTGCCGCGGATCGTCGTAGGTGGCATTGCAGATGGCCGTCAGAGGCATGCCGATGACATGCACATCGTCGCGGAACGCCGACTTCGGCAGCGGCTTGGTGCTGTCGTAGAACAGATAGCCGCCCGGCTCCAGCTCGGCCACGTCCGCGCCCCAGGTCTGCGGGTTCATCGCCACCATCATGTCGATGCCGCCGCGCCGTCCCAGATGGCAGGCCTCGCTGACCCGCACCTCGTACCAGGTCGGCAGGCCATGGATATTGCTGGGGAAGATATTGCGCGGACTGACCGGCACGCCCATGCGCAGGATCGCCTTGGCGAACAGCTCGTTGGCCGAGGCCGACCCCGAGCCATTGACGTTCGCGAACTTGATGACGAAGTCGTTGACCGCTTCCAAACGCTTCATGCTGCTTCCAATCGGTTGGGGACAGAGCGCTGCGCGGTCTGTCCCGCAAGGACAGCAGAATCTCGGCAAGCCGCCCCCGCCTTGGTCGTGTTCAGCAGGAACTTCTGCATGTCCCAGGCCCCGGTCGGGCAGCGCTCGGCGCACAGGCCGCAGTGCAGGCAAACGTCCTCGTCCTTGACCATCACGCGGCCGGTCTTCAGCTCGGGCGACACGTACAGCGCCTGGCCCGTGTTCAGCGCCGGTGCCTTCAGCCGCGTGCGCAGATCGGCCTCCTCGCCATTGGCGGTGAAGGTGATGCAGTCGGTCGGACAGATGTCCACACAGGCATCGCATTCGATACAGGCCGGCGGGGCAAAGACCGTCTCGACATCGCAGTTCAGGCAGCGCTGCGCCTCCTTGAAGGCGGTGGCCACATCGAAGCCCAGCTCGACCTCGACCTTGATGCTGGCCAGCGCCTTGGCGGCATTCGCCCAGGGCACCTTGAAACGGTCGTCGTTGGACACCGCGTTGTCATAGCTCCACTCGTGAATCCCCATCTTCTGCGACACGAGGTTGAACTGCGGCGGCGGGCGCTGGCTCAAGGCCTCGCCGTGCAGCAGCCGGTCGATGGACACCGCCGCCTCATGGCCGTGGGCCACCGCGGTGATGATGTTCTTTGGGCCGAACGCCGCGTCGCCACCGAAGAAGACCTGGGGCAGCGAGGCCTGGAAGGTCTTGGCGTCCAGCACCGGAAGCCCCCACTTATCGAAGTCAATGCCGCTGTCGCGTTCAATCCAGGGGAAGGCGTTCTCCTGGCCCACCGCCACCAGCACGTCATCGCATTCGAAAAAGGCATCGGCCTCACCAGTGGGCACCAGGCTGCGTCGGCCGTTCTCGTCATAGCGTGCCGCGACGATCTCGAAGCTCATGCCCACCAGCCGCCCGCCGGTATGAACGAAGGCCTTGGGCACATGGAAGTTGATGATGGGTATGCCCTCGTGCTGAGCGTCCTCCTTCTCCCAAGGCGAGGCCTTCATCTCCTCGAAGCCGCTGCGCACGATCACCTTGACGTCATCGGCACCGAGCCGCCGTGCCGAGCGGCAGCAATCCATCGCCGTGTTGCCACCGCCGAGCACGATCACGCGCTTGCCTATCTTGTCCACATGGCCGAAGGAAACGGAAGACAGCCAGTCGATGCCGATATGGATGTGGTTGGAGGCCTCCTGCCGGCCCGGGATATCCAGGTCGCGGCCGCGCGGCGCGCCACAGCCGACGAACACCGCGTCGTAGCCCTCGGCCAGCAGGGCCTTCATCGATTCGACGCGGGTGCCGCTGCGGAACTCGACGCCGAGGTCCAGGATGTAACCAGTCTCTTCGTCGATCACCGACTCGGGCAGGCGAAAGCGCGGGATCTGCGTGCGGATGAAGCCCCCGGCCTTGGCCTCGCCGTCGAACACGGTCACCTCATAGCCCAGCGGGGCCAGGTCACGCGCCACCGTCAGCGAGGCCGGGCCGGCACCGATGCAGGCGATGCGCTTGCCATTGCGCGCGGCAAGCTTGGGCATGCGGCCGCTGACATCGGCCTTCAGGTCCGCTGCCACACGCTTCAAGCGGCAGATGGCCACCGGCTCAGGCTTCTCACCATTGTTTTCTTCGACCCGCCCCCGCCGGCAGGCCGGCTCGCAGGGCCGGTCACAGGTGCGGCCCAGAATGCCGGGGAAGACATTGGACGCCCAGTTCACCATATAGGCGTCGGCGTAGCGCCCCGCGGCAATCATCCGTATGTATTCGGGCACCGGGGTGTGGGCTGGGCAGGCCCACTGGCAGTCAACGACTTTGTGGAAGTAGGACGGGTCGGCAAGCTCGGTCGGTCGCATGCAGTCTCCTGTGCGGGGCTGCCGACCGTGACCCTGACCAGCGGTGACGTGCCGTGCCCACTGGCGCAAATACTACGCCCACATTTGGTGCCGGGGCACTGGCGGCAACCCTTGGCGCGAGCCAGCTCAGCCGCGGTTCTCCGGCAGTTTGAAGCGCCGCACCACTTCAGCGAGCGCAAGCGCCTGCACCTTCAGGCTGTCCGAGGCGGCTGCCGATTCTTCGACAAGCGCCGCGTTCTGCTGCGTCATCTGGTCCAGGTGGGTGACCGAGGTGTTGACCTGGCCTATGCCCATAGCTTGCTCGCTGGCCGCACCGGTGATCTCCTCGATGATGGTGCTGACCCGCTGCACCGAGCTGACGATGTCGGTCATCGTCTGCCCCGCCTCGCCGACCAGTTGCGAGCCCTGTCCGACCTTGTCGACCGAGTCACCAATCAGGGTCTTGATCTCCTTCGCGGCCTGGGCGCTGCGCTGGGCCAGGCTGCGCACCTCGGCGGCCACCACGGCAAAGCCCCGCCCCTGCTCGCCCGCCCGGGCCGCCTCCACTGCGGCGTTCAGGGCCAGGATATTGGTCTGGAAGGCGATGCCGTCGATCACGCCAATGATGTCAACGATGCGCTTGGACGAGCTGTTGATGTCGTCCATCGTCGCCACCACCCGGGACACGACCTGCCCCCCGCGCGCGGCCACCTCGGCGGCCGACACGGCCAGCGTGCTGGCCGTCTTGGATGAGGCCTCGGACTGCTTGACCGTGGCAGTGATCTGTTCCATCGCCGCGGCCGTCTCCTGCAAGCTGCTGGCGGCCTCCTCGGTGCGCGAGGACAGGTCCAGGCTGCCGGCCGCAATCTCGCCGCTGGCGGTGGTGATCGATTCGGTCGACTGGCGAACCTGGCTGACCATCGCACCCAGCGAGCCCTGCATCTGCTCCAGGCTGCTCATCACCGCACTGACCTCGTCTTGCCCGTCCACGTTGATGCGCTGCGACAGGTCACCGTCGGCGATGCTCTGGGTGGCTGCGGCCACCAGGCGCAAGGGCTGGGTCACCGAGCGGGTGATGAACCAGGCGCTGGTGGCACCCATGGCCACGCTGGCCAGGGCCAGTAACAAGAGCATGGTCTTGACCCTGCCGGACTCTGCCTGCGAAGCCGCAATCGCCTCGGCAGCCAGTTCACGCTCGTAAGCCTGAAAGGCCTCGATGGCGGCAAGATAACCAGATGCGGCGGGCATCAACTTGGCATCGATCTGCGCCTGCGCCTCCACCGGGTCGCCACCCGCCTTGAGCTGGGTCAGGATCTCGTCGCGCATCGCGATATAGCTCTTGCGTTTGGCGCCGATCTCGGCAAACAGGCCCTTGGCCTTGTCGGTGTGCAATTCGGCCTCGAGTGCCTTCTGCACCGCGCTGATGCGCTCGGTGGTGGCCGTCATTGTCGGGTTCATGAAGGCCGTCAGCTGCGGGTTGGCACCGGACTTGGCGATTGCCAGGGTGCGCGCCACGTTCAGCTGGGTCAGGCCTTCCCACTCATCGGTCCTGGACACCAGGGACTGAGCTTCCACCACGCTGTCCATGCGGGCGCTCATCTTGTTGATGCCCACATAGGCCACGGCCACCAGGACGGCCAACAACAGAAGCACGGCACCGAACCCGAAGCCCAGACGCGGCCCCAGCTTGATTCTGTTGAGCTTCATGTCGACGCCTTTCCGGAGTTGAATGCCAGGCAAGCATAGGCCGATACGCACCAGGTGTGGGCGTTTTTTTCACCGTCAAAGGGACTCGACCTGACCCCGCTACGCAGGCTCACACGAAGGGTGCTGTCCAAGTGATGCCGCGGGTCACGGTCACCTCGGTTACTATTTCTCTGCACCTGTCGTCGCCCACGGTTGGGCGCTGAGTGAGCCGTGGGCAGAGTCCGAGTCCTCTTCCAGGGTCGCCAACTCATGTATCCGAGCTTCACCAAGCGCACCTTCCTCGGCCTGGCGCTGATTGCCGGCAGCAGCCTGGGCACGGTGCATCCGGCCCTGGCCGCCGAGCCACCGGCATCGGGCGACTGGAACTATCGTGTCGCGCCGGGCGATACCCTGATCGGCCTACAGCAGCGTTTTCTGCAGCCGCCGGCCAACTGGCGCGGTCTGCAAAAACTCAACCGTGTGGCCAATCCGCGCCGGCTGATGCCGGGCAGCAGCCTGCGCATGCCGGTGGTCTGGCTGCGGCAGGATGCCACCGTGGCCGAGGTGGTCCATGTTCAAGGTCAGGTTGGCCTGCAGCGCGGCCAGGCCCCGGCCAGCACGGTGGCGATTGGTGACAAGCTGCTCACCGGCGATGCCCTGCAGGCCCCAGCCGACGGCTCGCTGACCCTGCGTTTCGCCGATGGCTCGCGCCTGCTGGTGCGGCCGCAAACCAGGCTGATGCTGGAACGGCTGATGGTGTATGGCCAGAGCGAGGTCCACGACACCCGGCTGCAGCTTCAGCAGGGCAGCCTGGACTCGCAGGTGCTGCCGCGAGCCGGCGGCCTGCGCAGCTACCAGATCAAGACACCCACGGTGACGCTGGGAGTGCGCGGCACCGACTTCCGCGCCCAGGCCGACGCCCAAGGTGCCAGTCTTGAGGTACTGGAGGGCAAGGTCGCAGCCAGTGACGGCAGCCTCAAGGCGGCTGGCGAACGTTTGGTCGAGGCCGGCTACGGCCTGCGCGCCCAGGCTGGACAGGCACCGGGCATGCCGACCAAGCTGCTGCCCGCGCCCTCGCTGCAGGGTGTGGCTGCGCTGTTGGAGCGGGTGCCGCTGCGCTTCAGCTGGCCTGCGCTCGATGGCGCGGTGGCCTACCGGGCACAGGTCATCGATGACCAGGGGGGCCTGCTGCTGGACGGCCGCTTCGACACACCGGCCGCGCGCTGGGCCGATCTGCCCGATGGCAAGCACCGGCTGCGCGTGCGCGGCATTGCCGCCAACGGTCTGGAGGGGCTGGATGCCGTCCAGGCGTTCCGCCTGAAGGCCCGCCCCGAGCCCCCCTTCATCAGTCAGCCGACACCGGGTGCCAAGGTCTATGGCGACAGCGCCACCCTGGCCTGGACGCGATCCACCGCCGCCGCGCACTACCACCTGCAGCTGTCGGACAGCACCGATTTCAGCCGACCCAGGCTCGATCTGGCCGATGTCACGGGCAGCGAGCACCGCCTTGCACTGCCGCCCGGCAGCTACCACTGGCGGGTGGCCAGCATCCGCGCCGATGGCGACCACGGCCCCTTCAGCGATGTGCAGCACTTCACCCAGAAGCCCATCCCGCCCAGCCCGGCGCTGGAGCCGCCGCAGATCAGCGGCGACGGCCTGCTATTTCGATGGCAGGCCCAGGAGCCCGGCACCCGCTTCGAGTTCCAGCTCGCGGCCGATACCGATTTCAAGCAGGTCTTGCAGCAACAGTCCAGCGCCGAGCACCAGATCACCCTGGCCAAGCCGCCGGCCGGCGACTACTTCCTGCGCGTGCGCAGCATCGATGCCGACGGCTTCGTCGGCCCGTTCGGCGGCACGCAGCAGATCGCCATCCCGCGCTCGCCCTGGTGGCTGGCCGCACCGCTGCTGCTCCTGCTGCTGGCGCTCTGAAGCCCTCACCATGCGCGAGCCCGAGGGTCCGGACCATGCAGCGCCGCCCTCGCCTGCGCGGTCGCGTCTCAATCTGGCCTGGGTGCCGCTGGGCGCCCTGCTGCTGACCGGCCTGCTCTGGCTCAGCCCCTGGCAGCACAGCGCCTCGGCTTGGCTGGCGGATGCACAGGCGCGACTGCTGGCCCGACCCGCGGCAATGCAGGACTTGGTGGTGGTGGACATTGACGAGGCCTCGCTGCAGCAGCTCAAGCCCTATCTGGGCGCCTGGCCCTATCGGAGCGACGCCTATGCACTGGTCGTCGACTACCTGCGCGAGGCCGGCGCCAGGCTGATCGCCATCAACATCGTCTTCGCTGATGAGCGCGAGGGTGACGCCGCGCTGCGTCGCGCCCTGCAGGCGCCGGGCGCGCCGGTGCTGCTGGCCGCGCGCAGCCTGCTGCAGCCGCTGGAGACCGAGTCGACTCATGCCCAGCGGATGGAGCAGGTGTCGCGCCCGGCGGCCGACGGCACGCCGGCAATGCACTGGCCGGGCCTGCTGCTGCCGGCCGACTCGCTGCTGCTGGCCCCGCCCGGCGTGATCTCGGCACCGCTGGATGCCGATGGTCTGCTGCGCCGGCTGCCGGTGCTGCACCAGGTCGAGGCCTTCGGTCTCAGCCGGGTGCTGCCGGCCCTGCCGGTGGCCGTGCATCTGCGGCTCCAGGCGGAGGCGGAGCCGGTCTACCGGCCCGGCCGCTTTCTGGTCAAGGACCGTGACTGGCCGGTGGACGAGGCCGGGATGGCGGCCATCGTCCCGCCCTCGAATGCGCGCGAGCTGACCCAGCTGCCCTTCGGCCAGTTGGCCCAGGCGGCGCTGGGCACGCCGCTGGGCAGCGTCAGCGATCAGCCGACCCGGGCAGCGTTCAAGGATCGCATCGTCTTCATCGGCAGCAGCGCCTTGTCGGGCGACGGCGTGATGACGCCGGCCGGCCAGTTCTCCGGCACCGCCTGGCTGGCCCTGGCCTATGCCCAGCTGCGCGAGGGCCGGGTCTCGCACCCGCCGGACCGGGCCGCAGACAGCCTCCTGCTGGCCCTGGCCCTGCTGCCGACGCTGAACCTGTGGCGGCGGGGCCGGCCCGACTTGCGGCGGGATGCGCTTTCCACCGGCCTGGCCCTGACGGCCGTGGCGGGCCTGAGCCTGGGCGCCCTGGCCTGGCTGCAATGGCAGACCGAGCCGCTGCCGCCGCTGCTGCTGATCGCCAGCGGCGGCCTGCTGGCGGCCCTGGCCCAGCAGCGCCACACCCAGGCGCAGAACCAGGTGCTGGGTCAGCAGCGTGCAATGGCCGAGGCCGCCAACCGGGCCAAGACCGAGTTCCTGGCCAATATGAGCCACGAGCTGCGCACGCCGCTGAACGGCGTGATCGGTGCCGCGCAGCTGCTGCAGGACCAGGGCGACGACCCGCAGCGCCGTCAGGAGCTGGTCGACATCATCCGTTTCAGCGGCGCCAGCCTGATGGACATGATAGATAGCGTGCTCGACCTGGCGCGCATCGAGGCCGGTGTGCTGGAGCTCAACAGCAGCGACTTCAATCTGGCCGACTGCGTCGAGGCGGCCGTCGCCACAGCGGCCGTGCCGGCGCGCGGCAAGGGGGTGCAGATGGCCTGCATCCTGGCGCCCGAGCTCGAGCCGTGGCGCCATGGCGATGCCGCCCGGCTGCGCCAGGTGCTGCTGAACCTGCTCGGCAATGCGGTCAAGTTCACCCTGCGCGGCGAGGTGGTGCTGCGCATCACGACAGGCCTTGGCGGCCCCGAGCAACTTCGTTTCGAAATCAGTGACACCGGCATCGGCATGGACGAGGCCGCGCTGGGCCGCGTGTTCGAGCCCTTCCGCCAGGCCGATGCCGGCACCAAAAAGCGCTTCGGCGGCTCCGGCCTGGACCTGACCATCTGCCGCCGCGTGGTGATCAATATGGGGGGGGAGATCAAGGTCCGCAGCATCCCGGGCCAGGGCTCGACTTTCAGTGTCAGCCTGCCGCTGCCGCGGGCCGCCACGCCCGTGCCCGAGACCGCGCCGCTGGGCCTGCGCGTGGCCTATTTCGAGCCGCATCCGCCCTCGGCCGAAGGGCTGACCAGCCTGCTGCAGCGCATGGGTTGCACACCGCTGGCCTGCGACACCGCCGGGCAGCTGCGCGCGCTGTTCGACGGCGTGCCGCTGCACCGGCAGCCGTCCTGGCTGCTGGTCAGCGCCGACAGCCCGCTGGGCCCGCCGCTGCTGGAGGCCGCCGCGCCCTGGTTGGATCCGGAGCGCGTAGTCGGCATGACCCAGGCCGACTGGTACCGTGCCGATGCGGCGCGCGAGCGGTTCCACCTGCCGCGCAGCCTGATCAAGCCGGTGCTGCGCGCCCAGCTGGTCAGCCGTTTCGGCGCCGTGCCGCGGCTGGCCTCCGAGCGGCCGGCCGCTGCGGCTACCGCCGTGCCCAGCCGCATCCTGATCGTCGAGGACGATCTGGTGAACCAGACGATTGTCTCGGCCATGCTCAACCAGGCCGGCTTTCAGACCCTGATCGCCGGTGACGGGCAGACGGCGCTGCAGCTGGTCAACGAGCAGGAGTTCGATCTGCTGCTGATGGACTGGCAGATGCCCGATATGGATGGCCTGGAGGTGACCCGGCGCCTGCGCAACGGCGCCGCCGGGCCGCGCGGCAAGACCGTGCCCATCGTCGCGCTGACGGCCAATGCCTTTGCCGAGGATCGCGCCACCTGCCTGGCCGCCGGCATGAACGACTTCCTGACCAAGCCGGTGGTGGCCCGCGATCTGGTGGCCACGGTGCTGCGCTGGGCGGTTCTGGCACGGGGCTGACCCGGCGACACCGGCATACTCGCGGCCTCTCTCAGTGCTGCGCCATGACCTCTCAATCTACAACCCAGGCCCCCTCCGATACCGACCGCGTGCTCGACGCCCTGCTGCTGCTGGGCGGCACCCGTGGCGCCACCGGCCTGAGCCTGTGGCTCACCGCGATGGGCTGGCAGCGGCGCGATGGCGGGGCCTTCGAGCCCGCCGATGTGACGCGCGGCCTGCAGGCCCTGCTGGGCGCCGGCGCCATCGCCCAGCACTACGGCAAAGGCTATGCCGCCGATACCCAGCGCCACGCCGAGCGACTGCAGGCCCTGCTGCTGCGCCCGCAGGCGCAGCGCTACTGGCGGGTGATGGTCTGGCTGCTGAGCGGCGCCCATGGCGATATCGAACGTCTGCCCGGCTGGCTCAGTTTTCGCAACGCCGACGAGCGGCTGAACCTGCTGCGTCTGCTGCTGGCCTCGGGCCTCGCGCTGGCCGAGTACCAGCGGCTGCTCGGCGGGCTGCTGCTCGATCTGTCCGACGAGGCCCTGCTCGTGCCGGCCCTGCTGCAGCCCTGGTTGCCCGAGGTCGTGGCGGCGATGGACCCTGCGCTGCGCGACGAAGTGCTGGGCCAGCTGCTGGGCCTGCTGCCGCCCGGTTCGGCCCCAGGCCTGATGCTGCACGATTGGTTGCTGGCCCAATTCCACGCCGCTCCGAACGCCCTGGCTCCGGCACTGCGCGGCCGTTTGGCCGACGACGCGCTGCAGGCACTGGATCTGCCGCTGCTCGGTGAACTGCTGCAGGGACTGGACAGCATCGAAGCCAGCCCCTTCGAGGCCGCGAAACTGATGCTGGGCGGCCGCTGGCCCGACGCCGCCGCACGCTACGAGCAGGCGCTCGTCGACCTGCGCAAGAAGCGCGGCGTGCGCCGCGGCGTGCTGGGGCAGAACCATGGGCGCCTGTATGTGCTGAGCCTCCTGGCCCAGGACAGCCCCAGGTTGTGGGAGGCGGCGCGCAAGTTCTGCATCGCCGAATCGGGCTCGCGCAAGCCCACGGCTTTCGAATGGTGGGGCCTGTGGGCTCATGCCGTCGGCGTGCGCCTGGGCGAGGAAAGCCCCGACGACGCCGCGCTGGCCTACATCCCCGGCCTGGAGGCACGCGAGCATGTGCTGGACGCCGCCTGCAACCGCCTGCTGCTGGCCGCCTGGCTGGGCCGCGACGCGCCGGGTTGGGAGGCGCACGCCGTGCAGGCCGTGGTGGCACGCCTGCAGGCGCTGCAGCAGCACTGGCTCGCCGCCCTCGTGGCAGCAGCAGCAGAGGCGCTCGAACTGGGTCCGGTGCGCCTGGACAAGGGCCAGCGCCCGCAGCCGGTCAGCTTTCTCGGCGGCCCGCGCGAGGCCTGGCGCGATGCACTGGCGGCGATCGCCGTGCTCGATGAGGTTGCCGCGCCCAAGACCGCCACCGCCCAGGTCGAGCTGGCCTGGCAGCTGGAGCTCGATGCCCAGGGCCGGGTGCAGGACATTCAGGCCCTGGAGCGCAGCCTGGGTGCACGGGGCCAGCTGAAGCTCAAACCGGTTGGCTGGGCCAAGCTGAAGAAGAGCAGCGCCCTGCTGGCCCGTGACGGCGTGGTGCTGCGCCATGTCGAACGCCCGGCCTACGGCGCCAGCACCACCTACCAGATCGACGTCAGCCAGGCGGCGATCGCGCTGGTCGGCCACCCCGGCCTGATGTTTGCCGACGCTCCGGGCCAGTGGGGCGAGCTGGTCGAGGCGCAGCCTGAACTTGAGGTGTTGAAGAAGGCCGGCGCCGATGGCCGCGAGCAGTTCGAGTTCTCCGTCCACCCACCGCTGGTTACCTCCGAGCCACCCCGCACGACCGACTGGCTGGGCAGCAATGCCGAGAGTGAAATTGAGAAGCGCAACAGCATCCGCCTGCTGCGCGACGGACCACAGCATGCGCGGCTGATACGCATCAGCGCCGCCCAGCGGCGGGTCGCCGAGCTGGTCTCGCAGGGCTGGGCCGTGCCGGCCGAGGCCACGGCCGAGCTGGGTGCGGCGCTGCAGGTGCTGAGCGGCCATTTCCAGCTGCACAGCGACGCTGCCGCCGGCCAATTGGTGACCGGCGACAGCCGCCTGCGCGCGCGCCTGAGCCCGCTGGGCGAAGGCCTGCAACTGCAGCTGGTGGCGCAGCCGTTCGGCGACTTCGGCCCGGCCGTCACGCCGGGCCTCGGCCGCGCCCGGCTGATGTGCATGCACGAGGGCCTGAGCCTGGCCACCGAGCGCGATCTGGCCGCCGAGCAGGCACACCGCCTGGCCGTGCTGGACGCCCTGCCCTTTCTCGATCCCGAGCTGGGCGCCGACGCGCCCTGGCTGCTGGACGATCCCGAGCAGGCCTTGCACGCCGTCGAGCTCTTGCCCGGCCTGCCCGGCGTGGCCGCGCTGGACTGGCCCAAGGGCCGGCCGCTGCGCGTGCAACCGCTGGCCAGCGCGGCACTGACCGTCAACGTGGCCAGCGGCCGAGACTGGCTGGCCCTGCAGGGTCAGGCCCAGCTGGACGAGCAGCGCGTGCTGGACCTGCAGCAGCTGATCGCACTGGCGCGGGCCTCGCGCAGCCGCTTCGTCAGCCTCGGCGATGGGCAATACCTGGCCCTCAGCGAACAGCTGCGCCAGCAGCTGCGCGACCTCGATGCGCTGGGCCAGACGAAGAAGGACCAGCTGCAACTGCCCACGGCGGTCGCCTCCTGGCTTGATGAAACGCTGGACGGCATGCAGGTCGAGGGCGACTCGCCCTGGCGTGCCCGCATGGATGCACTGGCCCAGGCCGCCGCGCTGCAGCCCGCCGCCCCGCCGGGCCTGCGCGCCGAGCTGCGCGACTACCAGCTGGAGGGCTATGCCTGGATGAGCCGTCTGGCCCATGCCGGCCTGGGCGCCTGCCTGGCCGACGACATGGGCCTGGGCAAGACGGTGCAGACTCTTGGCCTGTTGATCGCCCGCGCCGACCTCGGTCCGGCCCTGGTGCTGGCGCCGACCTCGGTCTGCGCCAACTGGCTGGCCGAGGGCGAGAAGTTCGCGCCGGGCCTGCGCTGCAGTCTGTACGGCGAGGAGGGTGATCGCGAGGCGCAGATCGCCGCCGCCGCCCCCGGCGACGTGCTGATCGCCTCCTACGCCCTGGCCCAGATCGACGGCGAACGCTTTGCCGACAAGCACTGGGCGACGCTGGTGATGGACGAGGCCCAGGCGCTGAAGAATGCCGCCACCAAGCGGGCGATGTCGGTGGCCGAGTTCAGCGCCGGTTTCCGGCTGGCCCTGTCGGGCACGCCGGTGGAAAACCGTCTGTCCGATCTGTGGTCCATCATGAATCTGATCAACCCGGGGCTGTTGGGCAGCGCGGCCCAGTTCAACGAGCGCTTCGCCGGGCCCATCGAGCGCCAGCAGGACCCGGTCGTGCGCGCGCGGCTGCGTCGGCTGGTCTCGCCGTTCCTCTTGCGCCGCACCAAGGCCCAGGTGCTGCAGGACCTGCCGCCGCGCACCGAGATCGTTCATCTGGTCCAGCCTGGGCCGGAGGAGCGCAGCTTTCTGGAGGCGCTGCGCCGCAATGCGCAGGACAGCGTCAAGCAGGCCGGCATGAACGAGAATAAAGGCGGCAAACCCGCCACCATGCAGGTGCTGGCCGAGCTGATGCGCCTGCGCCGCGCCGCCTGCGATCCGCGCCTGGTGGCCCCCGAGCTGGGCCTGGCCGGCGCCAAGATGGCCGAGTTCGAGCGCATCGTCCGCGAGCTGGTCGACGGCCAGCACAAGGCCCTGGTGTTCAGCCAGTTCACCGACTTCCTGAAGCTCCTGGCCGAGCGCCTGGACAGCATGGGCCTGGCCTACCAGTACCTGGACGGCAGCACACCGGCGCCCGAGCGCGCCAGGCGCGTGGCCGCCTTCCAGAAGGGCGAGGGCGAGCTGTTCCTGATCAGCCTCAAGGCCGGCGGCTTCGGCCTGAACCTGACGATGGCCGACTACGTGCTGATCGTCGATCCCTGGTGGAACCCCGCCGCCGAAGACCAGGCCATGGGCCGCGCCCACCGCATGGGCCAGCAGCGCCCGGTCACCGTCTACCGCCTGGTGACGGCCGGCTCGGTCGAAGAAAGTATCCTCGCCCTGCACCGCGACAAGCGCGGCCTGGCCGACGGCATTCTGGAGGGCCAGGACGAGGCGACGGTGCTGGATGCCAGGGCGCTGGCGGAGTTGCTGCGCGGGTAACGCCCGCGGCCCTTCAATCGATCAGCGCCCCGCCCTTGGCCCGCTCATCCATATACCGGTTGATGCGCAGCCGGTCCTGCTCGTCCAGCGCATCGCCGCGCCAGGCCCGTATCCAGGCCTCGCGCTGCGGGTCCTGGGCCAGCCTGCGCACGGCCAGGTCGATGGCCTCGATGTGCTTGCGACCCTCCGCATTGCGGGTGCAGGCGGCGGTGGCGACCATGGTGCTGCGGCCTTCGGCCAGCGGCAGCTTGATCAGCTCGGGGCCAGGCTCGGCGGTGCGCAGGTACTCATCGACGGCCGAAGGGTACTCCAGCGTGTAGTCCATGCGGCCGGCGCGCAGCATGGCGAGCAGTTGCTGGCTGCGCGTGGCGACCACGGTCTGCGGGGCGTTGAAGGCAGCGGTTTTCAGCAGCGCATCGATCTTGGGGCCAAAGGAGCGGTCGCGAGGCAGCACGGCCAGCAGCTCGGTGCGCTGCAGCAGCTCGCTTAAGTGCAGCGGCTGGCCGCCGGACTCGAATTGCGCGGCCTTGTCGCGCCGCACGATGACATGCAGCTGGCGCGAGAACAGCGGCGGGTGCAGCTGGGTGAAGTAGAGCCAGTTCAGTCGCTCGGGCGTACGCAGATGCAGCACCGAGCACAGCGTCTGCCCCTGGCGGGCCAGCGCCTCGAAGCGCGGGAAGCCGGCATCGAGGAACTCATGCTTGTGCTGCGGCATGTTCGCGATCAGCAGGCGCAGAAAGCCATCGAGCTCGCCATGGGCCAGGTCGGCCACACGCTGCGGGGGCTTGCCGTTCAGATAGGTGAAGTGCGGCGGAAAGTCCTGCGTCATCCAGCGCACCGGACCGGCGGGCTCCTGCGCACGGGCAGGAGCCGCCAGGCCCAGACACAGGGCCATGAGCGAAACGAGGGACAGGCCGCCGCTGCGACGCTCAGCACTCACTCACGCGCCTCAGTCGCCTTCCACCCACTCGATGCGGGCGCCCAGGGTGCAGATGTTCTCGACGAAGTGCGGGTGTGCACGACGTATCGGGGTGGCGTGACGAATCACCGACCGGCCCTTGATGCTGGAGGCGACCATCAGCAGGGCGATGGCCACACGGATGATGTAGGGGCTCTCGACCTCGGCCGGGGCCAAGGGCTTGCCGCCGAAGGTGACCATGCGGTGCGGGTCGGACAGAAAGGCGTGGGCGCCGAACTTGCTCAGCTCCGAGGTCCAGCCCATCGCGCCGTCATAGACCTTGTTCCAGAACATCACGCTGCCCTCAGCCTTGACGCCCAGGGCGACGAAGATCGGCAGCAGATCGACGGGCAGATAGGGCCAGGGCGCCGCTTCGACCTTTTGCAGTATGTTGCGGGTGAACGGCTCCTTGACCTTCAAGGGGCCATCGGTGATGGCACGCGACCAGCCGTCCTTGTGCTCAATGCGCACGCCGAACTTGGCAAAGGTGCGGTCGATCAGCGGGAACTGCTCGGGCGTCGAATTCTTCACCTGCACATCACCGCCGGTGATGGCGCCCAGGGCCAGGAAGGTGACGATCTCGTGG
>Ga0187844_10000493_pt1 | contig 30904 bp, 27 predicted proteins | sample SpaLakP09_SKY_50_FD_134517 | JGI IMG/M metagenome (GOLD analysis project Ga0187844, IMG submission 134517) | Oligotrophic lake water microbial communities from Sparkling Lake, Wisconsin, USA - SP09_SKY_50 | ecosystem: Environmental > Aquatic > Freshwater > Lake | place: USA: Sparkling Lake... | reverse complement strand
GGATGTGTCGACCGGTGCAGGCGTGAACGTGGCCGTGATCGATACCGGCTACCGCAACCACACCGACCTGTCGGGCCAGTTCGTGCAAGGCTATGACTTCATTTCCACCGCCGACGTCGGCGGCGACGGCGACGGCCGTGACGGCGATGCGCTCGATCCGGGTGACTCGGTCACCGCCGGCCAGTGCGGCGCGGGCGAACCAGCGTCGGGCTCGAGCTGGCACGGCACCCACGTGGCAGGTACCATCGCCGCGAAAACCAACAACAGCGTCGGCGTCGCCGGCGTCGCATTCGGCGCCAAAATCGTCCCGGTGCGCGTACTGGGCAAATGCGGCGGCTACACCTCCGACATCGCCGACGCCATCATCTGGTCGTCGGGCGGCACCGTATCGGGCGTACCTGCAAATGCCAACCCGGCCAAAGTAATCAACATGTCGCTCGGCGGCGGCGGCGCTTGCGATGCCACCACCCAGAGCGCGATCAACAGCGCACGCTCGCGTGGCACCGTGGTCGTGGTCGCGGCAGGTAACGAAAACCAGAACGCCAGCAACTCCAGCCCGGCCAACTGCTCGGGCGTTGTGACCGTTGCCGCGACCAACCGTTCCGGTGGCCGCGCATGGTATTCGAACTTCGGCGCCAATGTTGACGTCGCAGCACCAGGCGGCGACACCAGCGTCACCGCCAACGGCATCCTGTCGACCCTGAACGCAGGCACCACCGTTCCAGGCGCTGACAACTACGCCTTCTACCAGGGTACGTCGATGGCAACCCCGCACGTCGCCGGCGTCGTGGCCCTGATGCTGTCGAAAACCCCGTCGATGACGCCTGACCAGGTCGAAGCGAAACTGAAGTCGAGCGCACGTGCGTTCCCTGCAACCTGCACCAGCTGCGGTTCGGGCATCGTCGATGCAACGGCTGCACTGGGTACCGTCATCCCTGGCACCAACGAAACCGAGTCCAACAACACCATCGCTACGGCGAACTCGGTGACGGTGAGCGGCACCACGATGAACGGCAACATGGGTACGTCGACCGATACCGACTACTTCGTGGTCTCTCTGCCAGCCGGCAAAACGCTGACCTCGACCCTGACCATGGGTCTGTCGACCGCCGACTACGACCTGTATGTCTACAACAGCAGCGGCACCCAGCTCGCTTCCAGCGAAAAAGCTGCCGGCGTGGTTGATTCGGCTGCGGTCAGCAACACCGGTTCCACCGCGGTGACCCGCTATGTACGCGTCAAGTACTACAGCGGCGGCACGGGTTCGACCAACGGCAAATACACCCTGAAAATGACCTGGTAATTGCCGGCTGACGGAGGCGCCGTACGGCCTCCCTGAGCGAAAAATTTAAAGCGGGAAGAAAGGGGGCGGATGACAGACATCCGTCCCCTTTTGCATGGGCGCGAAAAAAAGGACAGGTGTTGTGCACCTGTCCTTTTCCACATTCGCCCTTGCGTGCTTACTCGTAGGCGCCCAGCCGGCGTTGTTCGTCGGCCGTGAAGTGCTTGTCGCGCAGCTGCTGCAATGCCAGCTGCTGTCCTGCCGGGATGGCCGTGCGTTCGTTCTGGAAGGTGGCGATGCGCGCCTTCCAGGCAGCTTCCTCGCGATCGAGTTCGGCCAGCCGGCTGGCGCCCTCGGGCGAAAACGCGGCAGAGCGCAAGCGGTAGACTTCGTCGTCGCTGGCCCCTGCCGCGCGCATCTTCTGCACGGTTTCCTCGGTCCGCACCACCCTGGTCGGGGCATCGCGTTCCTCGCGCATGGCCGGCGAGAGCCTGGCGTCAAGCGCCGCCAGCTTGTCGGCGCGCTGCTGCGCGCTCAATTTCGGGTCCTGGCTGATTTCTATCCTGGCGACGGCGTCGGCATCGTAGGCATCGGTAAAGCCGAACAGGCCGGCAATTTCGCCGGCGCTGAAGTAGGCCTGGCGCAGCTTCTGCCTGGCCGCCATCCGCGCGCGCGCCGTGGCGGCCATGTCGCCGCCATCCTTCAAGCCCTGCTCCACGTTCACCAGCGCGCCCTTGTAAGCCAGGTAGCGCCCCAGCAGCAGCTTCGCTTGCGCGGCCGCCCCGGGTTTCAGGCGCCGTTCGAGTTCACGTTCGATTTCGGTGCGGATGGCGTTCAGGTCCTTTTCGCCGATGCCGGCCAGGTAGTAGTCGAACAAATGACCGAGTTCGGCATCGACCACCAGCTGGCCGTCGGCGCCCAGGCTGATGGCGCCATCGGGCACCGTGCCCTCCATCGACCGCACGAACGCAAACGGATCGGCGTCGGCGCGTGGGGCCGGCGTGGCAGCCGGTTCCGTGCTCGAAAACGAGGCGTACAACAGGCCGGCGGCAAGCGCCCCGGCCGACAGCTTCATCGCTGCCCTGCGTGCGGTCATGGCGCCCTCCTTACAGGCCGAGCAGCTGCAAGCGGTTGGCCTGCTGGCGGAACACGGTCACCGGGTTCGTTTCGAACAGGTTGACGATGCCGATCAGCTGGTTCACTTCATCGAGGTGGTTCATGCCGTAGTCGTCGCGGATCACGCGGCCCAGGTGGCTGGCGCAGCTCGATACCAGGCCATCGTTCTTTTCGCCGAAGGCCAGGCCCGTCAGCGCCATGAACGGATCGGCCGCGTCGAACACATTGGTGTAGGGCTGGGCGCCGCTCCACGAGAAGTACTGCACGCCACCCACCACTTGGGCGCCGCTGCCGCAGGCCGTGGTGGGCACGCCTTGCGGGTGGCGCTGGTTGAAGGCAGCAGTGCCGGCGGTGCTCAGCGAAACCAGCGCGGCGCGCCCGTTCTGCGGCAAGCCCGAATTCCCGGACAAGAAGTTCAGCAGCGAGCCCACGGCGTTGACCAGCGCGCTGGAGACGCCCGGCGCCAGGCCCAGCGCGATGTCGGCCACCTTCGAGCCCTTGTTCACGCCGGCCACGGTGCTGACCGACGCCACCAGGTCGGGACGCACCGAGGCCACGTAGCGGCTGGTCGGGCCGCCATGGCTGTGGCCGATCAGGTTGACCTTGCCCTTGCCGGTGGCGGCGATGATCTGCTTGACCTGGGCCAGCAATTGTTCGCCGCGCACTTCGGTGCTGTTCGAGGCCGACACGCTGGTGGTGTACACCGTGGCGCCGCCGCTGCGCAGCGAGGAGGGGATGCCGTACCAGTATTCGACGGGGCCGACGCGGTCGAAGCCGAACAGGCCGTGGACCAGGACGATGGGGTACTTGGTTTGCGTGTATCCCACGGCCCAGGAAGGGGCGGGTGCTGCGAGGACGGCGGCCAGCATGACAGACAGGTACTTCCAAAAGCGATTCTTCATTTTGTCTCCGTAAAGGTTTTATAGATTGAAGTCGACTAAGGAACCGAAGTCGCGCAATGCTAGTTGCACGTTCCTTCTGCTACCGAGGTGAAAAGGGATGTCCGCTCATGAGACCCTGGGTTTGTTAAATTAGAGCGAGCGCTCGGTTTATGGAATTTAGCACTGTCTTCTCGACAAAGCATGACGCACCGCAATAAGAACGGGAGTTCTTTTCCATGGTGAATTTATATGTGGTTTTAAAGAGATATAATCGTTCCCGAAACCAACTCTAGGCGACCGCGAGCGATTTATGGGCAGTGTGATGGTCCCCCGTTTCGACTTTGAACAATTCCAGCGTATGACGCCGCTCAATGGCGATACGATCTGGACCTATCTGGTGGACCGCCATGCCGAGCGCATCGGGGTCAAGCGGCGCAAGCCGGCGCTGGAAAACATGGAAAAGATCTTCGTGGCGACCTTCCGGCTCGCCAACGATGTGGGTTTCCGGGCCATGAGCTTGCGCGACCTGTGCCGCGAGACGGGCTTGTCGATGGGCGGCCTGTACGGCTACATCGAGAGCAAGGACCAGCTGGCCGAAATGATCGAGGACGTGGTGCGCCACGTGATCCAGGAATTGCCGCGCATGTTCGCCCATGTCCCGGAGCCGCTGGCGCGCCTGGAAGCGATCGTGCGCGCCACCATCTACCTGTCCGAGATCCTCCAGCCCTGGTTCTACTTCGTGTACATGGATTCGCGCGTGCTCAGCCACGAGCAGCGCGCCATGGCCAAGGGATCCGAGATGTCGGTCCAGACCCTGATCAGCCAGCTGCTGGCCGAACTGAAGCCGCAGCCCAAGGGCGACCCCACGCTGCTGGCAGCCCACATCATGAGCATGTTCCAGGATTGGTACGTGAAGCGCTGGAAATACCGGGCCGCCAAGGTGCATGTCGACGATTTCGCCGACAGCGTGCTGCTGCTGATCCATAGCCACTTGCAACATTCCCGGGAGTAGTGAATACTGTATGCAATTACAGTAGTTTTCCACTTCCGCGTGAACGCCCCAGCCCGAAAAATCATCCATTGCGATTGCGACTGCTTCTACGCCGCCGTCGAAATGCGCGACAACCCCGCCCTGCGCGACGTGCCGCTGGCCGTGGGCGGGCGTCCGGACCAGCGCGGCGTGATCGCCGCCTGCAACTATGAAGCGCGCCGCTACGGCGTGCATTCGGCCATGGCCACGGCGCAGGCGCTGAAACTGTGCCCGCAGCTGGTGGTGGTGCGTCCCGACATGGAAAAATACCGGGTCGCCTCGCGCCAGATCCTGGCCATCTACAACGATTACACCGAGCTGGTCGAACCGCTCTCGCTCGACGAAGCCTATCTCGACGTGTCCGATTCGCCGCACTGCAAGGGCAGCGCCACCCTGATCGCCCAGGAAATCCGCCAGCGCATCTTCGACACGGTGGGCATCACGGCCTCGGCCGGCGTGGCGCCCAACAAGTTCGTGGCCAAGATCGCCAGCGACTGGAACAAGCCCGACGGCCTGTTCCTGGTGCGCCCGGCCGAGATCGACGACTTCGTCGCCGCCCTGCCGGTCAAGAAACTGTTCGGCGTGGGCAAGGTCACCGCGGCCAAGCTCAACAAGCTGGGCGCCCAGACCTGCGCCGACCTGCGCAGCTGGACCATGCTGGAACTGCAGCACCATTTCGGCAGCTTCGGCACCCGCTTGTACGAGCTGTGCCGCGGCATCGACAACCGTCCCGTGTGCAATTCCTACGAGCGCAAGTCGGTCAGCGTCGAAGAAACCTACACCCCCGACGTGCCCAACCTGCCGGCCTGCATCGCCCTGCTGCCCGAATTGTTCGACAACCTGAATGCGCGCATCAAGCGCTGCGGGGCCGAAAAATCGGTGCACAAGCTGTTCGTGAAGCTGAAGTTTTCCAACTTCACCCAGACCACGGTGGAATGTGTGGGCGGTGCGCCACACATGGCCCAGTTCGAAAAACTGATGGAGACGGGCTACCAGCGGGGAAACCTGCCGGTGCGCCTGCTCGGCGTCGGTGTCCGGCTCGGCGAGGCCGAATCGCTCGATCAGCTCAGCCTGTTCGCCGACGCGACCGTGTAAAATGTCGTTCTTTAAGAAATCCTGACTGAAACAAGGCAAAAAGCACATGTGGTTCAAGAATCTTCAGATTTACCGCCTGCCCGCACCGTGGGCATTCACCCCTGAGCAACTGGAAGAGGCCCTGGCGCCGCTGAGTTTTGTTCCCGCAACGAGTAACGAACTGCTGCGCCAAGGCTGGGATTCGCCGCGCGGCAACGGTTCACTGGTCCACACCGTGAACAAGCAAATGCTGATCCAGCTGGCCACCGAGAAAAAGCTGCTGCCGGGTTCGGTCATCAACCAGGTCGCCAAGGCCAAGGCCGCCGAGCTGGAAGAAGCGCAAGGTTTCGCGCCCGGCAAAAAAGCCATGAAAGAATTGAAGGAACGCGTGGCCGACGAATTGCTGCCGCGTGCCTTCAGCATCCGCAGCAACACCTTCACCTGGATCGATCCGGTCAACGGTTGGCTGGTCGTTGATGCTGCTAGCCCGGCGAAGGCCGACGATGTGATCAAGTTGCTGCTCAAAGCCGTCGACCGCATGCCGCTGGAAAGCTTGCGCGTACAGCGCTCGCCCGTGGCCGTGATGACCGCCTGGCTGGAAACGGACGAAGCGCCGGTCGGCTTCACCGTCGACCAGGACACCGAACTGCGCGCCACCGGCGAAAGCAAGGCTGCCGTGCGCTACGTTAAACATGCGCTGGAAGTCGATGACATCCGCCGCCACATTGCCGCAGGCAAGCAGTGCACCCGCCTGGCGATGACGTGGAATGACAAGATTTCCTTCGTGCTGACCGAACAGCTGGCCGTGAAGAGCATCAAGCCGCTCGACGTGATCAAGGAAAACGATGCCAGCACCCGCAACGACGAAGAGCGTTTCGACAACGACATGATGCTGATGACCGGCGAACTGGCGAAGATGATGGCCGACCTGGTGGAGGCGCTGGGCGGCGAAGCGAAGGCGTAAGCATTCACTCACGCTGTACTGCAACGGCCACGCGAGTGGCCGTTGTTACGTCCAGGCTTACAAAGGCTGGAACACGCCGGCCGATTTGTTCTTGGTGACGTTGTCCCAGGCGAACACCTGGCCGTTCATGGCCACGTACACGCCGGCCGGCAGGGTTTGCGCGGCGGCGGTGGCGAAGCCCAGGTTGAACAGGGCGTCGGAATTGGCGATCGCGTAGGGAATCATGGCGCCGGTGAAGACGATGGTTTTGCCCAGCGCCACTTGCCCCAGCACGGCGGCGGTTTCCTTCATGGTGTCGGTGCCGTGCACGATGACGATGGCCTTTTCCGGGGCCGCCTGGCAGGAAGCGAGCACGCGCGCGCGGTCTTCATCCTGCATGTCGAGCGAATCGAGCAGCGGCAATATTTCAAGTTCGACAGGAATGGTCATGCGGGTGCGCGCCAGCACGGCCGGCATGTGGCTGTCCGCGAAGCCCAGGGTGCCATTGAGTTCGTTGTAATGTTTGTCGAAGGTGCCGCCGGTGGCGATGATGCGCAAGCTCATAATGTTCTGGAGAATTGGTGGGAAAAGGTGCTTAATGATACCGTGTAGCATCGACCCTGTCGAAAACCACAATGTGCGCGCCGCTGTTTGTGACTGCGCTAGAATCCTTGCCTTCCGTCTGAGTACACTGTTTTCATGAAAGCCCTTGCGCCCGGAACTGTCATCTTTCACCGCCATCGCGGCTATGGCGTGATCACGCACGTCAACTTGCTGACCGGGTGGATTTCGGCCCGCTTCGGCAGCGAGGCGCGCACGCTCGACCTGAATTTGTCCACCGATGAAGTGCAGCACGCCGACGGCGAAGCCATCCTGTTCCGGCGCGCGCCGCCCGACCGCATGCCGCACGCGCGCCTGATGGCCATGGTGCGCGCCCTGCACCAGGCGGGCTACGAAAAGCTGTATCTCTACGCCTGGCCCAAGCCGTCCGGCCTGCACTGGCGCTGGCAATTGTTCACCGGCCAGCGCGACTGGATGGCGCGGCCCTGGCGCGAAGGCTGGTATGGCTCGGGCGCGGACTACAATTCCAATCCCGTCATGGGCTGGGGCGATACGCCGGGCGCGACGACGGACGAGCTGGTGCATGCGCTGGCCAGGTTCGACCCGCAGGGACTGGCGCAGGCGCTGGGCCGCGACGAAGACCACACGGCCTGGTTCGAAAGCGTGTGCAAGGAACTGTTGCCCAATTATATGTACAGCCTGGACATGGAAAAGGCGGCCGCAGGCGGGCTGAAGGAAACGCCGCCGGTGCCGGTGATTGCGGTGCGGGCCGGGCTGCCCGTGTATGCGGGGCCGGACATCGGCTGGCCGCCCGGATGGGCCGGCTTATGGACGCGCGCCCACGTGCTGCCGGCGCCAAAAATCGTGATTACCGGCCAGCCGGCGGATGCAGGATGTTTGTCGGATTTCCAGCAGCGAAATTGACGATGTTCTCGAATGCGGCGCGGAAGTACAGCTCGTAACTATCCTTTTCCACATAGCCCAGGTGCGGCGTCGCCAGCACGGTGGGAATGCGCAGCAGCGCCGCATCGCTCGCCAGCGGTTCGCTCATGAACACATCCAGGGCGGCGCCGCCGGGATAGCCCAGGTGCAAGGCCGCCTCCAGCGCGCCATCCGCGACCAGCTCGGCCCGGCTGGTGTTGACGAACAGCGCCGTCGGTTTCATGCGCGCAAAATCCGCGGCCTGGACAATGCCGCGGGTGGCGTCCGACAGGCGCAAATGCATGCTCAGCACGTCGGCCTGGGCGAACAGGTCTTCCCGGGATGCCGCGACCTCGAAGCCGTCCGTGGCGGCAGCGGCCAGGCTGTTTTCGCGGCCCCACACCAGCACCCGCATGCCGAACGCCTTGCCGTAGCCGGCCACCAGGCGCCCGATTTTTCCATAGCCCCAGATCGCCAGCGTGCGGCCGCGCAGCACGGTGCCCAGTCCGTTGAGTACGGGATTGATGGACGCGGTCTGCCACAGTCCATCCTTCAAATTGTTGGCATACGGGACGATCTTGCGCGTGGCCGCCATGATCAGGGCCCAGGTCAGTTCGGCCGGCGCTACGGGCGAACCGACTCCTTCCGCAATCGCAATGCCGCGCTCGCTTGCGGCGCTAATATCGATGTGGCCGCTGACCTTGCCGGTCTGGGCGATGAGCTTCAGGTTCGGCAATTTCGACAGCACAGTTCTTGGCAGCGCGGTCCTTTCGCGTATCAACACCAGGGCATCGAAGGGCGCCAGCCGGATGCCCAGCTGGCCCGCGCCGCGCGTCGAATTGGTGAATATTCTGACCTCGTGGCCGTCTAACAGGGAGAAGCAATCGAGTTGGCGGACAGAATCCTGGAAGTCGTCGAGAATGGCAATTTTCATGGGAGATGCGCGAAGTTAGGCGAATAGTCGTAGGTAAATAACGGGATACCGGTGTTTCCGAATAGCTTACTACTTTACTCAACCATTATTCCTACATTTTCGTATAAAACGGATGTTGGCGGGTGTACAATCGGCGCCAAAATCAGGATTTGCACAGTCAAATCAGCAGCACCGTTCCACCCAACCCCGTTACTACATCGGGGTTGTCGACAAGACCGCCGTATCGCCGAACCATTCACCAATGGTATTCCGGGCGCAAGCCACAAGCTGACGACGATCCTGCCGTGCCGGGACAAGAAAGAATTCTTATTGGCATTGGAGGTATTATGAATCAGCCCGTTATGGGAGGCGTTGCAACATTGAACGTTCCAGCTTACATCAAACATCAGAAGCTCATCAATTGGGTCAGCGAGATTGCTGCCCTGACGAAGCCTGACCGCATCTACTGGTGCGATGGTTCCCAGGAAGAGTACGACCGCCTGTGCGCCGAGATGGTGGCCGCCGGCACGATGAAAAAGCTCAACCCGGCAAAACGCGCCGGCTCCTACCTGGCCTGTTCCGATCCGACGGACGTGGCCCGCGTGGAAGACCGCACCTTCATCTGCTCGGAAACGAAGGAACAGGCCGGCCCGACCAACAACTGGATGGCCCCGGCAGAAATGCGCAACACCCTGCATCCGCTGTTCGATGGCTGCATGGTGGGCCGCACCCTGTACGTGGTGCCGTTCTCGATGGGGCCGCTCGGTTCGCCGATCGCCCACATCGGCGTGGAACTGTCCGATTCGCCTTACGTCGCTGTCAACATGCGCATCATGACGCGCATGGGCAAAGCCGTGTATGACGTGCTGGGCAGCAATGGCGACTTCGTGCCATGCGTGCACACCGTCGGCGCACCGCTGGCCGCCGGCCAGAAGGATGTCGCATGGCCATGCAATCCGACCAAATACATCGTGCACTACCCTGAAACCCGCGAAATCTGGTCCTACGGTTCCGGCTACGGCGGCAATGCGCTGCTGGGCAAGAAATGCTTCGCCCTGCGCATCGCCTCGAACATGGGCTTCCAGGAAGCCCAGGCGGGCGGCACCGGCTGGCTGGCAGAACACATGCTGATCCTGGGCGTGGAATCGCCGGAAGGCAAAAAGCACTACGTGGCGGCGGCCTTCCCTTCGGCTTGCGGCAAGACCAACTTCGCGATGCTGATTCCGCCTGCCAGCTTCAAGGGCTGGAAAGTGACCACCATCGGCGACGACATCGCCTGGATCAAGCCGGGCGCCGATGGCCGCCTGTACGCGATCAACCCGGAAGCCGGCTATTTCGGCGTGGCCCCTGGCACCAACACCAAGACCAATTCGAACTGCATGGCGTCGATGGGCGAGAACACCATCTTCACCAACGTGGCGCTGACCGACGACGGCGACGTCTGGTGGGAAGGCCTGACCAAGGAAGTGCCGTCGCACCTGATCGACTGGCAGGGCAATGACTGGACCCCGGCGTCCGGCACCAAGGCTGCGCACCCGAACGCGCGCTTCACCGTGGCCGCCACCCAGAACCCGGTCATCGATCCGGCCTGGGACGATCCTGCCGGCGTGCCGATCTCGGCCTTCATTTTCGGCGGCCGCCGTTCGACCACCGTGCCGCTGGTCACCGAAGCGCGCAACTGGACCGAAGGCGTGTACATGGCCGCGACCATGGGTTCGGAAACGACTGCCGCCGCTGCCGGCCAGATGGGCATCGTGCGCCGCGATCCGTTCGCGATGCTGCCTTTCATCGGCTACAACATGGCGGACTATTTCCAGCACTGGCTGAACATGGGCAAGAAAGTGGAAGCCGTCAATCCGGCAGCGTTGCCAAAAATCTATTGCGTCAACTGGTTCCGTACCGATGAAGCAGGCAAGTTCGTCTGGCCTGGCTTTGGCGACAATATGCGCGTGCTGAAGTGGATGCTCGAGCGGATCGAAGGCACGGCGGGCGGTACCGAAAATGGTTTCGGCACCACCCCCAACTTCGGCGACCTGAACTGGGACGGCCTCAGTTTTACCCAGGAACAGTTCAACACGATCACCTCGATCGACCAGAACGCCTGGAAAGAAGAACTCAAGCTCCACACAGAGTTGTTTGAGAAACTCGCCTACCACCTGCCACAAGAACTGGTGGATACCAAGGCTGAACTCGAAAAGCGGCTGGCGTCATAAGCGAAGGCTGCTATTTCATACGGCGCGTCTCTGACGCGCCGTTTTTTTTGGGCCCGCGACAAAAATATTGACGTTCCTGTGACAAAGCGTGCACATCTTTTTCATGCGCTATGGCAATATAAGCTTGTCGACGTCCAAAGGAGCAATCATGAAACATGCTGCCGCCTGCCTCTTGCTGCTATCCGTGTTGCCATGCGCATTTGCATCGGGCGACCGTTCGCGCGACGACATCAAACGCGGCGTGGCCGAAGCCGTGGAACGCTATGTGCATGAAGTCGCCTGCCCCGGTGTCAAGGTGGGGCCGCACGACGTGATGGCGCTCAAGGGCGCCGAAGGCGAGATGGAACGCTACGCCGTGCTGTGGAGCGGCGACGCCGACTGCGACGGCGAGGAAGGCGCCCATATCGCGATCGCCAGCGACGACGGCGGGACGTTTGTTGTCGATACGCACATGTCGTCGCCGGTGGCCGAGTTCGACGGGGCGGCGCGTTTTGTTAGGCGCGTGATCGATTACAGCGCCGGTTCGCTGACCCTGGAAGGCAAGGCTTTCGGCCCATACGACATGGACAGTCCGACCATCCCGGTGCGCTTCACGCTGCGGATGGATGAAAAAGGCAACTGGAAACTGGCCGACAAGATCATGTTGCCGTTCGCGCTGTAAGGTTTCACTTCCCGCGGTTGGCCCGTCGCCGGCCCCCGCGCGCATGACGCTTTCCTCCCCCGTGCCACCCGGGGCTGCGTCGCCCCAAAACAACGCCATCGAATTATTCCAGATATTTTCGATTGGAAAGAGTAAGATTTTTGCAGAAACTACACCAGCGGTAGCCGATCTCGTCGTTTTCCGTTAGCCAGGGAGGATGCATGGACCATCGTCGCTTTCTGATCCCCATCTTGCTGGGTATGACATGCCTGCCTGTTCCGGCGTTGGCGGAACTGGTGATCATTGTCAATCCGAGCAATCCTGCGACAAGAATGTTCCCTTCGCAGGCCGCGCAGTTTTTCCTCGGTGGTTCGGTCATGTTCGTGCCTGTCGAACAGGCGGAGAGTTCCCCTGTCCGTGCCGAGTTCTACAAGAAGGTGCTGGAAAAGGAGCCGGCCCAGGTGCAAGCGATCTGGTCCAAGATTGTCTTCACCGGCAAGGGAAAACCGCCGAAGGAATTCAAGAGCAGCGCCGAAGTGAAGAAGGCTGTCAGCGAGAACCTCAACTCTATCGGCTACATCGAAAAGTCCGCAGTCGACGACACCGTCAAGGTGATCGCAACGATCCCTTAATGCGTCTATCTCCGGGAGATACATCGATGAAAAAAATACTGTTGGCCATGATACTCGCCCTGTTGGCCGCTGGCGGCGCTAGCGCGGTCGATCTCAGTGCGGATGGGTCTTTCAAATTGACCGGTTTCTACAATATTACCGGTGCCAAGGTGCTCAGTGGCTCGGCCCGGGGCAGCTCGGCGCCCTGGATGTACCAGCAATGGCATTGCCCTTGCACGATACAGACGTGGGAATACGCCGCCGTCTATGAAAAAGACCAGGGCTTCACGTTTGACCAGGAATCGCTGGTCGGGCTACAGCTCAAGAAGGAATTCACGCCGACCTTGGCGGCCACGGCGCAGCTCTTGATGCGCGCACATAATCCGAACAATGGTTCGCGCCCGACGGTCGACTGGGCGTATCTGACATGGCAACCCTCGGCCGATTCCGCCTGGACTTTCCAGGCCGGCAAGTTCCGCATTCCGCTTTACTACTATAGTGACTACCTGTACATCGGCTATGCCTATCCCTGGGTGCGTCCTGCCCCGGACGTCTATGGCTGGCCGATCTATTCCTATCATGGCGCCAACGCCAGTTACCGTACCCAGCTGGGCGGATCGGATTGGGCGGCGACCTTCCATGCGTGGACGGGCGGCTACACCCAGAAGGATGACGCCTATGACACCTTGATTTACTACACCACGCCAACGCATGAATCGTGGAAGAACATTCTGGGCGCATCGGTGACGGCCAACAATGGGGTGTTCGACGTGCGCGCCATGTACATGCGCTATAAGGACACGCTGTGGCAAGATGGCCCTGGTGGCGCGCGCGTGACGCTCATCGACCGCCAGCCCACCAAGATCATGGGGGTGTCGGTGAATATGGATTACAAGAATTGGCTGGTCAAGACCGAGGTGGACCGCTACGAGCAGGTCGATCCAGGCAAAGGATTGAACGGCATCTACAAATACGCCCTGTTTGGCGTGGGCTACCAGTACGGCGCCTGGACCCCCATGCTGACCATGTCGCGCTACCGCACCGTGATGGAGCCGATCGAAGGGCGCAACAGCCGCTACCTGTCCCTGCGCTGGGACGTGCGCCGCAACATGGCGCTCAAGGCCCAGTACGACGTCACCAAGGACAAGTCACATTACAGCTATCCATTCTTTGGCGATTCGACGCTGCTCTCCTTGTCATTGCAAGGGATTTTCTAGCCCCGGGGCGCGCAAGCGCTGCCGGCCATGCTTCCCACGCTGGCGCAGTACCGCGCGTTCCGGGCCGCTTGCTCGATGGCGCTCGCTCTTGTTCCCGTCCATCCTGCCTGGGCCGGGGTCAAGTCATGTGCATCGAACGTCCAGTATCCGCCGTATTTCCATTTCTCGGGGGAGTCAGGCCATGGCGGGCTGTCCCTGCAAATCCTGGAAAAATCGCTGGGCGGATTCTCCGGGAAGTTCAGCGTCCAGGTGTTGCCATGGAAGCGATGCCTGAAATTGGCGGAGCTGGGGATGATGGATATTGTCATCAATGTTCCTACGGCCCAGATCGATCCCGAACCTTTCCTGGTTTCAGAATCGTATGCGGAGCTTCACAGTGCGTACTATGTTTCCCGAAAACATAGGCCGAACGGAATAGGCATCGCGAGCCTGGAAGATTTGAAATCCTACCGTCTGTGTGGTCTTGCAGGAAATCTCTACGACAGTTACGGGCTCAAGAATCATCCGGTCGATAGTGGCGCGACGAACTACTATGCCCTGGTCGGCAAGCTGCATTCAGGGCGCTGCGACATTTTCCTGGAAAAGCAGGAGGTTGTGGCGGGACTGTCGGACATCGACCAGGAGCTAGGGAAGCTGTTTGCTTCCGAACACCTCATCGGCCGCACATTGCCGGAGGATTCGCCCATCGGCCTGCATTTCGCCATCAGCAAGAAATCGGCGCAAGCCGACGATATCATCCGCGCGGTAAACCGGTTTATTCTGCGCAGCCGCGCCGAGGCGGCCAAGACGACGAAAAAGCGGCGCCGCCTTCCCGCGCCGCCGCCAGCGAGCCCGTAAGCATCAGACACCTCCGTTCAGCTTGTGCTTGGCCATCTCCGGCGCCATGATCGCCAGCTTCGTTTCAAGCGTCATGGCCGGCTCCGCGTCGACCATCTGCGGCACGATTACAGCGCCCCTTCGCGGCCCCTGGAAGGCAAGGCATTCGGCCCGTACGACATGGACAGTCCGACCATTCCGGCGCGCTTCACGCCGCGCCGCAATTGCCGGCATGAAGGGCCGCTTGCCCGGGAAAACGGTATCGCGAGCGGCGCCATCTCGTGCAGTTCGTCTTCCATTTCCAGCATGCCGATGCGGCCCCTGACAAGGTAATGCGGCGCCGGCTTGCCGTCGGCCGGGCACGCGATAAAGGCAATATCCGCCGCCGGGCCCAGCACCGAGCCGCCGTAGGGCGAGGTGGCGCACATGTCCGGATAATACGGCCGTTCGACAAAGCTGCCTGGCGCCATGCCGGCCTGTTTGAACTGGTGCTCCGTGAAAAACATGAGCAGCCCGGGGTATTGCCGGGCGGCGGACGGCAGCTCGTAGCGCAATTCCTGCACCAGCGCCGCAATCGTCTCGCTGCACATGCCGCCTCTTGCCACCTCGAGCAGCTTGCGCTTGGGAAGCCCATTCAGGGTGAGGCGGTATTGCCCTTCCGGCGCAGGCAGGACAGGCGGACCCGCCTTGACCAGCACGCGGCTGCCGAGCATCCCCGCGCCGGGCACAGACGCCTGGAAATAGTAGGCGCCTCCCTCGGCAAACCCCTGTTGCGGCTCGATGCGAAACAGGCCGAACGCCAGCCTGGTTTCCGCGGTGATATTGCGCAGGCGATGCTTGCGGACAAGGGCATGAACATCGTCCACCCACTGCTCGCCCTGCTTTTTCAGCTTCTCGCTGGCCAGGTAGTATTGCGTCGTCCCGGATCCGTGCGCGAGCCGTTTCAGGCTGACCGGCATCGCCTCCAGGTTGGCCGCCTTCGACAGCGAAAATGCCCCGGCCGCGATGGGTGGCGGGATCTCTTTCAGGATCACGTGGGGGCTGTCGCGGTCCCCGACCAGGTGGGGGAAACCGGGCGGGGCCAGGTACAGAAGGCCGCGGGCATTGGCCGGCAGCAGCAGTTCCCATGAGTCCAAGGGTCCGGCCGGGGTGGCATGCAGCACGCGCGTACCGTCCTGGCCGCCGGCGCAGCTGCACGCCAGTGCCGGGCTGGCGAACAATGCCAGCAGCGCCAGCGCGAACCTCATGCGATTTCGCGCCGCGCGCCGGTGAAACTGTCGAACAGGCGACGGTGCCTGGCGTAGGAGCAGTTGTCGTCGCGTTCGTAATACTGCGCGACCCAGTCAAGCAGGAAAGGCAGCATGCTGTCCTGCTGCTCTTTCGACGCGTACTTGTGCGGCTCCCACGGACGCCTGCCATTGTTCGCCAGGCACACGTCCTTCCCGGGATTCATGAACACCAGCTCCGAGCAGAAGGGCAGCGCCGCCTCGATGACGTCGCCGTAGCAGCCTTCCGCCACCCAGGCCGGATGCCTGGCGAAAAACGCCTGCAGGTCGGCCAGCACGTCCGCCATCGGCCGCTGCACGGCGATCTGTCCCGGCACGTAATAGATCGTGTCCAGGTCGAGGTGGGCCAGTCCATGCTGTTCGGCCAGCGCGCGCGCCCGCCACGACTTGCCCGATCCCGAATTGCCGACGATGAGGATCTTCATGCCAGCAGGGGCGCCAGGTATCTTCCGGTGACGCTGTCCGGGTTCGCGGCCACGTCTTCCGGGGTGCCGGTGGCGATGATCCGTCCGCCGCCCGCGCCGCCTTCCGGCCCCAGGTCGACCAGCCAGTCGGCGGTCTTGACCACGTCCAGATTGTGCTCGATGATCACCAGGGTATTGCCCTGGTCGCGCAGGCGGTGGATCACCTTGAGCAGCAGGTCGATGTCGTGGAAGTGCAGGCCGGTGGTCGGCTCGTCCAGGATGTACAGGGTGCGGCCCGTATCGCGCTTGGACAGTTCGAGCGACAGCTTCACGCGCTGCGCTTCGCCGCCCGACAGCGTGGTGGCGCTCTGGCCCAGGCGGATGTAGCCCAGGCCCACGTCGAGCAGGGTTTGCAGCTTGCGCGCGATGACCGGCACCGCCTTGAAGAATTCGTGCGACTCTTCCACCGTCATGGCCAGCACTTCGGTGATGTTCTTGCCCTTGTAATGCACTTCCAGGGTTTCGCGGTTGTAGCGCTTGCCGTGGCAGACGTCGCAAGGCACGTACACGTCCGGCAGGAAGTGCATCTCGACCTTGGTCACGCCGTCGCCCTGGCAGGCTTCGCAGCGGCCGCCCTTGACGTTGAAGGAGAAGCGCCCGGCGCTGTAGCCGCGCTCTTTGGCCGTCGGCACGCCCGAGAACAGGTCGCGGATCGGCGTGAACAGGCCGGTGTAGGTGGCCGGGTTCGAACGCGGGGTGCGCCCGATCGGCGCCTGGTCGACCGAGATCACCTTGTCGAAGTGTTCCAGGCCGCTGATCGATTCGTGCGCCGCGGGTTCGGTTTGCGATCCGTACAGGTGGCGCGACAGCGCGGGGTACAGCGTGTCGTTGACCAGGGTCGACTTGCCCGAACCGGAGACGCCGGTCACGCAGGTGAGCAAACCCACAGGCAGCTTGAGCGACACCTTTTTCAGGTTGTTCCCGGTGGCGCCTGTGATCACCAGCTGCCGGTTCGGGTCGGCCTTGTGGCGCTTCTTCGGCACCGCGATTTTCAGGGTGCCGTTCAGGTACTTGGCGGTCAGGGATTTCTTGTTCTTCAGGATATCCTTGAGCGTGCCCTCGGCGATGATTTCGCCGCCATGCACGCCCGCGCCCAGGCCCATGTCGACCACGTAGTCGGCGGTGCGGATGGCGTCTTCATCATGCTCGACCACCAGCACGCTGTTGCCGATGTCGCGCAGGTGCTTGAGGGTTTCGATCAGGCGGTCGTTGTCGCGCTGGTGCAGGCCGATGGATGGTTCGTCGAGCACGTACATCACGCCGGTGAGGCCGGAACCGATCTGCGAGGCCAGGCGGATCCGCTGCGCTTCGCCGCCGGACAGGGTGTCGGCGCTGCGGTCGAGCGACAGGTAGTCGAGGCCCACGTTGTTCAGGAATTTCAGGCGCGAGATGATTTCCTTGACCACGCGGTCGGCGATTTCCTTCTTGGCGCCCTTGAGGGTGAGCTTTTCGAAAAATTCCAGGCACTGGCCCAGCGGCTTGTGCGCGATTTCATAAATGGCGGTCGACTGCTTGCCGGTGCCGACCTTTACGAAGCGCGCTTCCACGCGCAGGCGCGCGCCTTCGCACGACGGGCACTGCTTCTCGTTGATGAACTTGGCCAGTTCTTCCTTGACCGCCATGGAGTCGGTTTCGCGGTAGCGGCGCGACAGGTTGGTGATCACCCCTTCGAAGGTATGCTCGCGGATCACGGTGCGGCCACGCTCGTTCACATAGGTGAAGGGAATGCTGGTCTTGCCGGAGCCGTACAGCACCGCCTTCTGGGCCGCTTCGGGCAACTGCTCGAAGGGCATGTCGATGTCGAATTCGTAGAAGGCCGCCAGGTTCGACAGCATCTGGAAGTAGAACTGGTTGCGCCTGTCCCAGCCCTTGACCGCGCCCGAGGCGAGCGACAGGTTGGGGAAGGCGACGATGCGGCGCGGGTCGAAAAATTCGATATGGCCCAGGCCATCGCATTCGGGGCAGGCGCCCATCGGGTTATTGAAGGAGAACAGGCGTGGTTCGAGCTCCTGCAGCGAATAGCCGCAGGCATTGCAGGCGAACTTGTTCGAATAGACCTGTTCGGCGCTGCCATCCATTTCCGCGACCACGGCGCGGCCATCGGCCAGGCGCAGCGCGGTTTCGAAGCTTTCGGCCAGGCGCTGCTTGATTTCCGGGTTCACCTTGACGCGGTCGATGACCACGTCGATGGTGTGTTTTTCCGTTTTCTTCAGCTTGGGCAGGTCGTCGATCTCGTAGATCTTGGCCGCGTGGGTGCCGCTCTGGATGCGAAAGCGCACGAAGCCCTGGGCCTGCATCGCTTCGAACAGGTCGGAATGTTCGCCCTTGCGGTTGGCCACCACCGGCGCCATGATCATCAGCTTCGTTTCGAGCGGCATGGCCAGCACCGCGTCGACCATCTGCGACACGGTTTGCGCGGCCAGCGCGTTTTCCGGATGGGTGGGGCAGTAGGGCGTGCCCACGCGCGCATACAGCAGGCGCAGGTAGTCGTGGATTTCGGTGACCGTGCCGACGGTGGAACGCGGATTGTGCGAAGTGGCCTTCTGCTCGATCGAGATGGCCGGCGACAGGCCTTCGATCAGGTCGACGTCGGGCTTTTCCATCAGCTGCAGGAACTGGCGCGCGTAGGCCGACAGCGACTCGACGTAGCGGCGCTGGCCCTCCGCATACAAGGTGTCGAACGCCAGCGAGGACTTGCCGGAACCCGACAAGCCGGTGATCACGATCAGCTTGTTGCGGGGCAGGTCGAGGTTGATGTTCTTCAGGTTGTGCGTGCGTGCACCGCGGATGCGGATCTGTTCCATGTGTTGTGCCTTAAGCGGGTCAGCCTAGTACTATAGCCGTGTTTCGATCGCGGCGTCCGGGCCCGGCCTTGCCGCTACGATTGGAATGATATTGATATGGCTCAAATGAACGGGCCAAAAATAATACTGTATATAATACCAGTATTCATGCCGGGTGCAAACGGATGGCGGATGCACAATATGGGTACGCAACATGGGATGCCTGACATATAATCCTCGTCTGGCAAAAATTATCGTGCCGCGGTGGCCGCCGCGGTTCAACAGGAGTTATACATGGCATCAGTCAATAAAGTGATCATCGTCGGCAATCTGGGCCGTGACCCGGAAATCCGTTACATGCCGAGCGGTGACGCTATCGCCAACATCGCCGTGGCGACCTCGTACAAGTCGAAGGACAAGAACACGGGCGAAGCAAAAGAGCTGACCGAGTGGCACCGCATTTCCTTCTTCGGCCGCCTGGCTGAAATCGTTGGCCAGTACCTGAAAAAGGGTTCGTCGGTTTACGTGGAAGGCCGTTTGCAGACCCGTAAGTACACCGACAAGGATGGCGTCGAAAAGTACGCAACCGACATCATCGCTGAAAACATGCAAATGCTGGGCGGTCGCGCCGGCATGGGCGGCGACGCCGGCGGCGGCATGGACGACGGCGGCTACGACGCCCCACCACAGCGCCAGCAGCAGGCGCCACGCCAGGCGCCACCGCAGCCTGCGGCACGTCCGGCACCGAAACCGGCGCCGAATTTCTCGGACATGGATGACGACATTCCGTTCTAAGCTACTCCCCAGAGCAAGTTGTAAACAAGACCCCGTAACTCATTGAAGTTGCGGGGTTTTTTACTTCTAGAGATGTCGAACGTCAACGAATTTCATAAAAATGCCATTATTTTGGCGTTTTATGTCAAATATACTCAAAATAATGGCCAATTGACGAAGTGAGTCTACATTAAGCTATTATTTTGAGCAAAAAGCTCGTCATAAGCTAAAATAATAGCACTATGGCCAAAACGATCTCCTCCTTGCTCCCCTCGTCCGAAGCGCTGCTGCGCGAATTCGGTGAGAGGCTGCGCCTGGCTCGCTTGCGCCGCAAGCTCACAGCGAAGCAGGTTGCGGAACGTGCCGGTATGGCGACAATGACACTTCGTGCATTGGAACGCGGGGGCGCTGGTGTGACAATAGGCGCGTACCTGGCAGTGATGCAAGTGCTTGGACTTGAAAAGGATTTTGGCTTGCTTGCAAAGGCAGATGTCATGGGACGCGAGTTGCAAGATATCCCTTTGCATGCCAAATCACGTAGGAGCGAGACGTCGATCAGCAAGGACATTGATAGGCTACATGATGGCGCCAAAGGTGCGAGCAGTCGGATCACTAGCCTGATTGTGGACAGCCTGCCCCTCCCCTCTGGAATGCCGAGCTCAACTTCAGATAATGACTGGATCGAAAGAGGCGGCTTTTCCAGTGCCGAAGCGTTGGCAGCCCTGATCAGTTCTGCCGACCCTGTTGGCAAGAAAGTTCGTAAACCGTGACCAGAACCATCTCTGTGTACGCGGATTGGGAGCCTCTCCCTAATGCAAGCAAATTGGGAACCTTATACGCCCATGCAGGAGGGGGTAAGGAAGTTTTTGAGTTCGAGTTCGATTCGAGCGTAATGTCGGATAAGCAAATAGCGAGAGTTTCGCTGGATCCGCGCCTGGGTTTCTATGCTGGGCGGCAACATCCGCCTCATGGACAGACATTCGGTTTGTTTGCTGATGCGAGTCCAGACAGATGGGGGCGAATGTTGATGAAACGTCGCTTGGAGCGTGATCAGCGTGCTGGTATTGCAGATCCAAAGCGGCGGCTGGTCGAATCCGACTACCTTCTTGGGGTACATGACGAATTTCGTGTGGGGGGCCTTCGCTTTCGCACCGGAGACGATGGTGATTTTCTCGATCATAGATCGCATGTGGCCGCACCGCCGTTTGTGCACTTGCGGGAATTGGAGGCGGCAGTTTCGGCGCTGGAGCGTGATCAAGACAATACAGCACCAGCAGGTGGCGACTGGCTGAGTATGTTGATTGCTCCGGGGGGATCGCTTGGCGGCGCTCGGCCGAAAGCAAGTGTGATTGATCCGCATGGTCGACTGTGGATAGCAAAATTTCCGAGCTTGCGTGATGAGTGCAATGTTGGTGCCTGGGAGCTGGTGGTGCAAACGCTGGCACGGCAATGCGGACTGAATGTGCCAGCAAGCCTCGCCAGACAGTTTGCAAGCTCAGACCATACTTTTCTGGTACAGCGTTTCGATCGTACTGCCCAAGGTCGCCGCTTGCACTTTGCATCAGCAATGACGCTAACAGGCCACAGCGACGGCGATGATGCCGATAGCGGGGTCAGCTACCTGGAACTGGCCCGTGTGTTAATCGATCACGGAGCGCAGACGAGTGTCGATCTGCGAGAACTCTGGACAAGGATTCTTTTCAATGTATTGGTATCGAACACAGATGATCACTTGCGCAATCATGGATTCATCCTGGAGCCGGGGCGCGGCTGGCGCCTGTCCGAAGCATACGACATGAATCCCGTGCCAGGGTCGTCTGGCCTAAAGCTGAACATTAGTGAAAGTGACAATGCGCTCGACATCGACTTGGTGGTTTCGGTAGCACATTACTTTCGTGTGAAGGACGATGATGCGTTGGCGATCATGAAGCATTGCGTGAGTGTTGTCAGGCAGTGGCGAAAGGTCGCTACAGCGCTCCAACTCGCGGAGCGCGAACAGCATTTCATGGCTCCGGCATTCGCGCTGGCGACGTGATCGCAGCAAGGGCAGACGGAACAGCCGCTGGGCGGTCATCGCATCAGGCTGCTTCGCGCAACTGCATGTCAATGTGCAGCCCGGCTGCGGCCGCCATATTCACCAGCGCGTCGATGGTAAACAGATCGACCTTTCCGCGCATTAAATCCGACACGCGTGGCTGGGTTACACCAAAGAGCTTGGCCGCGTTTCCTTGGGTCATTCCTGCGCGTGTGAGGTAGTCGCGCAGTTGCCTCATCAGCCTGGCACGCAGCTTCAGGTTTGTGGCTGTTTCCGGGGTGTCTTCAAGGGCATCCCAAACGCTTGCGAATCGCTGGCTGGTCATTTTCCTAGTTCCTTTCTTAGTGCACGGTAGCGCAGTGCGGCAAGTTCGATATCGCGTTTGCTGGTCTGCTCGGTTTTTTTCTGGAAGCAGTGCAGCACGTAGATGGCATCCACAAATTTTGCAATATAGACAATTCGGTATGCGCCGGACGTATCCCGAATCCGAATTTCCTTCACGCCCGGACCCACGCTTGTCATGGGCTTCCAATCGTCAGGTTCCTTACCGTTTTGTACCAGATCTATCTGAAAGCCTGCTTCGCGCCTGGCTGAAACCGGAAAGGCACGCAAGTCGTCGAGGGCGCTGTCACGAAACTCTACGGGTTTGGGATCGCTCATGTCACCGAATATACAAAATTTTGTATGTTCCGGCAAGCGCAGTCTCAACATTCACGGCATTCGCATTGTTCTTGTCCGGAATTGTGCATGGCTGACGGATGTAAATTTGAGGGCGCTCAAATGATGGCAAGGTTCTTCCTGAAGGACCGCTGCCGGTGTGAACAAAGGGAAAAGACCGGGGTAGGATGAGCGCACATGGATATCAGATTGCCCGTCCCCATGCTGTTCACCAACCCGCATGCCGTATTGATCGAGGAGTTGCGCACGTTCATTCTTGAGGAACGCGACATTGCCCTTGCCCGGCGGCTCGAATCGTGGAGCCTGGGTTTGCAGGAAAAGCGCAGGAAGGGGCTGGTACAGTGCTTTCATGGCCTCAGGCAGGGATCCGACCAAGGCACTGCGTGGGCGACCGTGGCTGGCGATGAATCGCACTTTCGCGAAGGTGATTTCCTGTGCCTGCATACGGGCTCGCCTTTGACCGATAGTGTGGCGCGCGAAGTGCTGTTCAAGGAAGAGCGGGAAAAGTGCTGGCTGTTACGCTTCAGAAACCCCAGCGATATCCCTGTGCAAGGGGACAAGCTGGTCCTCTATGCAGAGCAGGATGGGATCGACCTGACCCCGCGGTACTTGCAAGCGTTGGACGAAGTCGCCGCCGGCGATGGGGCCGGCAGTATCATCCTGCAGCTGCTTGCGGGCGAACTGCCGCTGCATCTCGATTCCATTCACAATACATACGCATGTGATCTGGCGCTGGCAGAAGGATTGAATCCGCGCCAGGCCGCTGCGGTGGGCCTGGCTTACGCCGTCAATTACGTGGCATGCATCCAGGGGCCGCCCGGCACCGGAAAGACCAGGGTCCTTGCCCTGATTGCCCGTCTGCTGGTGGCGCGTGGCGAACGCGTTCTGGTTACCTCCCATACCCACACGGCAATCAACAACGCCATTGAAAAGATTGCCGCCATTGGCGTGCCAACTGTCAAAGTCGGCAGCGCCAGCAAGGCGCGGGAACTTGCGCCGCAAGTCGCCTGTGTCGAGAATTTTTCAGATTGGAAAGAAGTGCCGCGTGACGGTGGCTACGTGCTTGGCGCAACGCCTTTCGCCACCTGCGGGCCGCGCCTGGCGGAATGCGATTTCGATACCGTCTTGTTCGACGAAGCCAGCCAGGTGACCGTGCCGCTGGCATTGATGGCGATGAGGCGTGGCAAGCGATTCGTATTCATCGGCGACCAGCAGCAGTTGCCACCGGTCATATTGTCCAAGTCGGTATTGAGCGGTCCACCGTCGGTGTTTGCCCGGTTCATCGCCAACAAGGCAAACAGCGTCATGTTGCGCGAGACTTATCGCATGAACCAGTGGCTGGCCGCGTGGCCGAGCCGGACCTTTTATGGTGGCGAACTCACATCAACCGGCCAGAATGCGCAACGCAGGCTGCAGCTGATGGCACCGCAAACGCCTTCATTCGCCAGTGCGGTACTGCGTGCAGCGGCGAGCACGGTTTTCATTCCCACGCGGGATCGCAGCGCCAGCACGCGCAATGCGCAGGATGCTCATCTGGTCGCCGAGCTGTGCCGCGTGGCTCGGGATGGTGGTCTCGCGCTGGCACAAATCGGTGTCGTGACCCCGTACCGGGCCCAGGGCCGCCTGATCCGGAAGCGGCTGGCCGCATGCTTTGGCTGGGACGATGCCCGCAGGGTCGTGGCCGATACCGTGGAGCGAATGCAGGGACAGGAACGCGAACTGGTGATCTTGTCGCTTGCTACCGGTGACTTGGCCTACCTTGGTGCAGTCGCTGAGTTTTTCTTCCAGTGCGAACGATTGAACGTGTCGGTCACTCGCGCTATGACCAAGCTGGTCATCATCGGACCGGAGGTTCCCCCCAAATTCATGGCAGTGGAAGGGCAGCTCCAGCAGAACATTGCAAGATACCGGGATCTGGTGGCCAGCTGCGCATGCTTTCCTGCGCCACAAGACGTCTAGTTCTTGCGGCCACGCGCGCGCACTTGCAAGCAAGGTCTCGACATTCTCCAACTGTCGAGAATCTTTACAGCAAGTCTTTCATCCCATGGCGTATGTACACGCACTTCGAAAAAGATGCTTATTTTCAATGAGTTAGAAAACTTGTAATTTCAGGTATGTTTTTTTGCTCAGAATGGGATGGGTTTCCTTGAAATGCACACTCAACCGTTAGGAACTATCTTGAAGAAAATCGCCGCCGCCGCTATCCTGGCCATGTCCTCCCTCTCCGCATCGGCATCCGTCCTGACGGGCGATGCTGTGACGATTACGTTCAACCCGATCGGGTTCAGCCAAGGTTTCACCGTCGGCGCGGGCGAAGATCTCACCCTGACCAATTTCCATTTCGACCTCGATGGTGGCGCCGGCAACCGGTTCATCTTCAACTACGGTCCGGCAAACGGTTCGTTCGCTGGCAGCACCAGCTTCACCTTGTCCGGCCTGGATTTCACGGACAGTTCGACGCTGACGGGCTTTTCGCTGATCTCGACCTCGCTGTCCGGCTTCTCGTACTCGTTCACGGGCAATTCGATCACCTTCCATTACACCGATGGCAGCGCACCGCTGGGCACCGTCATCGACGGCATCTTCGAAACCACCCGTTCCGCCGTGCCATTGCCAGGCACCCTGCCACTGTTCCTGCTTGGCATGGGCGCACTGGGCCTGATGCGTTCGCGCCGCGGCGCCGGCGCTGTGTAAGCAGCCGGGGATCGGAAAGAAACCTGCTTCGGCAGGTTTTTTTCGGCGGCCATCAGCGTGCGTGGCGCACGACCGTGGTGACCACGGTGCAGCGGTCGCTGGGCGCCAGCAGGGGACGCCACTTTTGCTTGCCGTAGAAGCTGGTGTGGAAGGCATCCATGCTGCCCAGCCGTTCGCGCAGCTGGGCGTCGCGCGAGGCGATATTGCCCTGGTTTTTCAATACCGTGTCGAGGATGGTGAAGGCCGACACCTGCGACTGCTTTTCGCTGTACGTCATGCTGTCGGGCAGGGTGCGGATCCAGTAACCCATGTACAGGCTGCGGTTGACGCAGGCCAATTCCGCGCTCGACTCGATGGCGTCGCGCATGAAACGGCCCGCCGCCACATGGTCCGGGTGGTCGCTGAGCGCATGCACCATGCCGTTCTCGTTGTAGTCGGGCGCGCGAAAATCGGGCGTGGGGTCGGGCGTGTGGACCATCACGCCGACGACGCTGCTATGGTTCCTCCTGATGATTTCCCTCAGCGTGTTGCGCAAGCTTTCCTGCGTGTAAACATTAACGCCCTCGATATCGGCCATGGTCGCCTGCGCGCCCGTGTAGAACGCGTCGAGCTGGCCATCGGGCAGGTTCAAGTAATACAGCATCACGTTGCCGATCTCCACTTTTTCCACGCGCGGCAGCCCGTCGCCGAACGATTCCGTGCTGCGCCGTGGCGCCCTGGCATGGCGTGCGGGCAGCCAGTAGGTGATCGCCGCTTCCTGCGCGTTGTGGCGCACCCGGAAGTAGGGGTTGCCCATCTGGTTGTATTGATGGCCGCGTATTCCCATCGCACTTGCCGGACTGCTGCCATTGCCGGCATCCCCGGCCGTCATCACGATCAGCACCGTCGGCAGGTCGGCCTTGATGTCGGTTTGTACGCTGCGGCCCATCAGCAGCACGATGTCGTCCTGGTGGGCGGCCACGTACACCGTGGCGCGGGAAGGGGCCATGGCCAGCGCCAGGCCCAAAGCTAGGGAAAAGAATGTCATGGGGCTACCTCTGATGTCGAATGAACAATTCGATTATGGTCAGGCAAGCAATACCGATGCTGTCAGCGCGCAAGCAGCGGCCCGCCGCGGGCTTGATCTGGGGCGTGCGCGCGTGCCGCGGCGCTGGAACCCGGCGGGCCGGTCCGCGCTCCAAGGGAGGTGATCGATCTCGCCGCCATCGTGCAATTCCATGACAGCAAGCTCGCAGGCAGGGAATGGCTGCATGCCGAGCCCGAGCCGCTCGGCCCGGGCCTGTGGTGCTGGATTTACGCCAACCATCGCTACAACAGCTTGCTGTGGCAGGAAGACCAGCAGCAGCGCATCGCTTGCTACCGGCGCCGCCGCCTGCATGCGCGCGCCGCCATCGACGATGCGCTGCAAGCACTGCTGGCGCAGCCGCTTCCCCCAGGCAAGGCTGGCGCCATGATAGACCGCCTGTCCCTGCTGTCCCTCCGGATTGTGCATATGCCCGCGCAAGCGCCGCACTGGCGCCGGCAGCGCGCCCGCTTGCTGGCCCATCTCGCGCACTTGCTGGCCTCCTAGGCGCGCATCTTGTCGCGCACGCCATCCATCAAACAGGCGCGGCTTCCCCCTGCCTGTTCTGCGATTTGCCGCCTGGACACATGTTTTACGATGTGATGAGCGGTACAAGTTGGCAAATACACAGCAAAATATTCCCTGAAGGAAAATGAAATTGCGCCGTTAACATTTTCAAGCGGCGATTTTCCGCAAGCGGAATGCGCAAGATTGCTAGTGAGCTACGGAAATAAATATCAAGGCGGCGCTAAAGTTAAGTAGCGCACTGACGTTAATTGCTTACGTGCATTTCCGGCGTGGCATGCCGCCCGCCAAGAAGCTTGTACTTAAAAACGAATTACGAAACGCAATCCAGGCTCGTGGTGAGCCATACCGGGATTGTGTTTCGCTGCATGTAGTGCTGAGGAGATTGAAATGAGCGTAATTACCGGCTGGGATTCAACACAGATCCAAGCGATGTCGACAGGTTTCGTTGCTAGCCTGCTGACATCGGACATTGCGGCGCTCACTTCGGAGCAAATCTCTTACTTCAAGACCGAACAGATCGCTGCATTGACTACCATGCAGATCAATCTCGGCCTGACGTCGACCCTCCAGGTTGTCGCGCTCACCACGGCCCAGGCCGCGGTTCTGAGCAGCGCCCAGGTCGCCGCCCTCTCCACCGCGAATATCGCTGCCCTCGAAACCGTGGATGTTGCCGTGCTGCGTACTGCCGCCATCAACGCGCTGTCGACCAGCCAGTTCGCCGCGCTGACCACGGACCAGATCGGCGCGCTCACCAGCGGCCAGATCGGCGCGCTGTCCACCACGAATATCTCGCTCGGCTTCACCACCGCCCAGGTCGGCGCACTGACCACCAGCCAGGCTTCCGGCCTGACCAGCGCCCAGATCGCCGTCTTGTCGACCGCCAACCTGGCCGCCATGGAAACGGCCGACGTGGCCGTCCTCAAGACGTCCGTCATCGCCGCCCTGTCGAGCGCCCAGATCGGTGCGCTGACCACCCAGCAAGTCGTTTCCCTGACCTCGACCCAGGCCGCGGCGCTGACCAGCGCCCAGATCGCGGCGCTGTCGACCGCCAGCCTGGCCGCCCTTGAAACGGTCGACCTGGTCGTCCTGAAAACGGCCGGCATCGCCGGCCTGTCCACTGCCCAGTTCGCAGCGCTGACCACCAACCAGATCGGCGCGCTGACCAGCGCCCAGATCGGCGCCCTGTCGACCACCAATATCTCGCTCGGCCTCACCACCTCGCAAGTGGTCGCCCTGTCCTCGACCCAGGCCGGTGGCTTGACGTCGAAGCAAGTGTCGGCCCTGTCCACGGCCAACCTGGCCGCCATGGAAACGGTCGACGTCGCTGCCCTGAAATCGTCCGCGATCGGCGGCCTGTCCACGGCCCAGTTCGCAGCCCTGACCACCAACCAGGTCGGCGCCCTGACCAGCGCCCAGATCGGCGCCCTGTCGACCAACACCATCGCCAACGGCCTGACCACCTCGCAGGTGGTGGCCTTCAGCTCGACCCAGATCGGCGGGCTGACTTCGGGCCAGGTTGCCGCCCTGTCCACGGCCAATGTGGCCGCCATGGAAACGGTGGACTTCGCCGCACTGAAAACCAGCGCCATTGCCGCCCTGTCGACCACCCAGGTCGGCGCCCTGACCACGCAGCAGACAGTGGCCCTGACCTCGGCCCAGGCCGCGGTGCTGACCAGCGCCCAGGTGGCCGCCCTGTCGACCGCCAACCTGGCGGCGATGGAAACGACCGACCTGATGACCCTGAAGACGTCCGGCATTGCCGGCCTGTCGACCGCCCAGTTCGCAGCCCTGACGACCAACCAGATCGGCGCGCTCACCAGCGCCCAGATCGGCGCCATCGGCACCGCCAATGTATCGCTCGGCCTGACCACCTCGCAAACGGTGGCCCTGTCCTCGACCCAGGCTGGCTTGCTGACTTCGAAACAAGTCGCCGCCCTGTCGACCGCCAACCTGGCCGCCATGGAAACGGTGGACTTCGCCACCCTGAAGACCGCCGCGATCGCCGCCCTGTCGACCGCCCAGGTTGCCGCACTGACCACCCAGCAAGTCGTTTCCCTGACCACCGCCCAGACCGCCGCGCTGACCAGCGCCCAGGCTGGCGCCCTGTCCACCGCCGGCCTGGCCGCGATGGAAACGGTGGACCTGGTGGTCCTGAAAACGAGCGGCATCGCCGCCCTGTCGACCGCCCAGTTCGCGGCCCTGACCACCAACCAGATCGGCGCGCTCACCAGCGCCCAGATCGGCGCCCTGGCCACCGCCACCATCAACCTCGGCTTCACCACGTCCCAGGTCGTGGCCCTGTCCTCGACCCAGGCCGGTGGCCTGACGTCAAGCCAGGTCGCCGCCCTGACCACGGCCAACCTGGCCGCCATGGAAACGGTGGATGTCGCCGCGCTCAAGACTTCGGCCATCGCCGGCCTGTCGACCGCCCAGTTCGCGGCCCTGACGACCAACCAGGTCGGCGCGCTGACCAGCGCCCAGATCGGCGCCCTGTCGACCTACGCGATCGCCAACGGCCTGACCACCGCGCAAGTGGTGGCCCTGTCCTCGACCCAGATTTCCGGCCTGACCTCGAAACAGATGGGCGCCCTGTCCACGGCCAACCTGGCCGCGATGGAAACGATCGACCTCGCCGCGCTCAAGACCAATGTGATCGCCGCCCTGTCGACCGCCCAGATCGGCGCGCTGACCACGCAGCAAGTGGTCGGCCTGACCTCGGCCCAGGTTGCCGCAATGACTTCCGGCCAGGTGGCCGCCCTGTCGACCGCCAACCTGGCGGCGATGGAAACGACCGACCTGCTGGCCATGAAGACCTCGGGCATCGCCGCCCTGTCGACGGCCCAGTTCGCAGCCCTGACCACCGACCAGGTCGGCGCGCTGACCAGCGCCCAGATCGGCGCCATCTCGACCGCCAATATGTCCCTGGGCCTGACTACCGCGCAAGTGGTGGCCCTGTCCTCGACGCAAGCAGGCAACCTGAGCTCGAAACAAGTGGCAGCCCTGTCGACGGCCAACCTGGCCGCGATGGAAACGGCCGACCTTGCCGCCGTCCGGACCGCGGCCATCGCTGCGCTCTCGACCGCCCAGGTCGGCGCACTGACGACCCAGCAAGTGGTGGGCTTGACGACGGCCCAGGCCGCATCGCTGACCAGCGCCCAGATCGCTTCCCTGTCCACCGCCAGCCTGGCGGCCATGGAAACGGTCGACCTGGTGGTGCTGAAAACGAGCGGCATCGCCGGCTTGTCGACGGCCCAGTTCGCAGCCCTGACCACCAACCAGATCGGCGCCCTGACCAGCGCCCAGATCGGCGCCCTGGCCACGGCCACCATCAACCTCGGCTTCACGACCGCGCAAGTGGTGGCCCTGTCCTCGACCCAGGCCGGTGGCCTGACCTCGCGCCAGGTAGCCGCCCTGACCACGGCCAACCTGGCCGCGATGGAAACCATCGATATCGCCGCGCTCAAGTCGTCGGCCATCGGCGGCCTGTCCACGGCCCAGTTCGCAGCCCTGACCACCAACCAGATCGGCGCCCTCACCAGCGCCCAGATCGGTTCGCTGTCGACCACCACCATCGCCAACGGCCTGACCACCGCGCAAGTGGTGGCCTTCAGCTCGACCCAGATCTCCGGCCTGACCTCGACCCAGATCGCCGCCCTGTCGACCGCCAATGTGGCCGCCATGGAAACGATCGACCTGGCTGCCCTGGGCACCAGCGTCATCGCGGCCCTGTCGACCGGCCAGATCGGCGCCCTGACCACGCAGCAAACGGTGGCCCTGACGTCGGCCCAGGCCGGCGCCATGACGTCCGGCCAGATCGCCGCCCTGTCGACCGCCAACCTGGCGGCGATGGAAACGGTTGACTTCGCGGTCCTGAAAACGTCCGCCATCGCCGCCCTGTCGAGTTCGCAAGTGGCCGGCTTGACCACCAACCAGGTTGGCGCGCTCAGCAGCGCCCAACTGGCTGCCCTGTCGACGGCCAATGTCGCCCTCGGCCTGACCACCGCGCAAGTTGTCGCCCTGAGCTCGACCCAGGCCGGTAACCTGAGCTCGAAACAAGTGGCCGCCCTGTCCACGGCCAACCTGGCCGCGATGGAAACGGTCGACTTCGCCGCACTGAAAACCGCCGCCATCGCCGCCCTGTCGACCGCCCAGGTTGCCGCACTGACCACCCAGCAAGTCGTTTCCCTGACCACCGCCCAGGCCGCCGCGCTGACCAGCGCCCAGGCCGGCGCCATGACGACCGCCAACCTGGCCGCCCTGGAAACGGTCGACCTGGTGGTCCTGAAAACGAGCGGCATCGCCGCCCTGTCGACGGCCCAGTTCGCAGCCCTGACCACCAACCAGATCGGCGCCCTGACCAGCGCCCAGATCGGCGCCCTGG
>Ga0187844_10000492_pt1 | contig 30969 bp, 35 predicted proteins | sample SpaLakP09_SKY_50_FD_134517 | JGI IMG/M metagenome (GOLD analysis project Ga0187844, IMG submission 134517) | Oligotrophic lake water microbial communities from Sparkling Lake, Wisconsin, USA - SP09_SKY_50 | ecosystem: Environmental > Aquatic > Freshwater > Lake | place: USA: Sparkling Lake... | reverse complement strand
GCTCATTTTAGCCCCAAAGAATATTGTCAATATAATTGTGGAAGAGGGTTTGTTGGAGCACCAGTTCACTGGAACAGAAGTTCTGAATCAGATAGTAATTGGAGCAATAGTGAAATGACTATTAACGATAGTTATGATTATCCTCAGGTTTTGTAATTTTTTTTTATTTTAAAAATATTTAAAATAAAAGAATGTTAACGATAAATTTTTTAATCTTATTCGTGTTATCATTGATTACTTTACTAAGTGTATCAATCTATTTTTATCAACAATGGCAAGCTCGTTCAAGTACAGATGAACAACAAAACGCAATTAAGATGCGTGATCTTTTCGGTGGTGGCGGCAGCGGGGGTGATGTAGGATTTTATGTAATTGCTATTTTAGCTGTTACTATGTTTTTTGTTTTATTTGCATTAGCAATTTACTATGGAACAAAAGCTCAAACACAAAGATATAATTTAGCCGCTGACGCAGTTAAAAAAGGAAATACAAAATTAGCAGCAGTTGCACTTGCTCCAGAAATTGGTGCGGGTGTAAGAGAAGCAGAAGAAGGACTGGGTGATATGATTTGGGGTCGTGGTCGTGGTCGTGGATACGGCGGTAATGGTGGATACGGCGGTAATGGTGGATACGGCGGTAATGGTGGATACGGCGGTAATGGCGGGTTCGGTTTTGATTATAATAATGGAATAAACGATTACAATTGGTAATTATCACAAACTTATCTTGACAACTTCAACGTTACTACTCTTAAACATATTCATTGAAAACGTTTCCAGTTCAGAACAATAATCATTTATATATATTACTTTTGAAACTTGACATTGTACTATCTTTTTGGTACATCCTATACACGGAAAATGGGTACAGTACAAGGTCGAGTCTTTAATGTCATCCTTCGAAGAGAAAAGCAATGCGTTTTCTTCAGCATGCAAACAAACACATAAATCTAATTTTTCACCTGATTTGTATTTATCAGTATTAGCACATCGTTCACAACCTCCATCGAAACAGTTTTTTGTGTTTCTCGGAGTACCATTGTATCCAGTTCCAATTATTCTATTATTCTTAACAATTATACACCCAACTTGTTTTCTTAAACAGTTACTTCTAGTGGCTGTGAGTTTTGTTATTTCTAGAAAATATTCATCCCAACTTGGTCTCATTATTATATTATATATTCAAAATTTTAAATATACATTCTTTTGTAAGTTTGAATCGCCGAAAGTAATTGTTCTATAAATCCCCTATTTGGATTTATAGCTCTTATAGTTCTTATTTGATTAATTATATAGTTTAGAAACTCGTGACTATTTACATTTCTTAAATCTTCGTTTTGAAAAAAATTTCTTATTATGTAGTGGATTATTATTGTCGAGCTTCTTGAAATCCCAGCAGCACAATGAACCAATACATTCTCTCCCCTATCAATATGTTTCTTTATAAATTCAAATGTCGAATCGAAATATTGATAAATGTTCTCGTCAGGTGAATCATTTATAGGGATATACATAAAATCAATATTATTATTTCTGTAGTAGTCGACTATATTTTCAGGTTTAGGAGTTTTTTCTAAGGTGATGACAGCTCTAATATTTTTAGATCGAATGAAATTAATATCATTGCTAACATACCAGTTTGATATAAATAGACGTGGGATTATTTCATTAAATCCTTCCATAATCTTTTATTTAATAAGTAAAAGATTATTTTTTAAATTTATATGCTGATAGGTTTAGGACCCCCAGCTGGGTATAAAGTATCAAAGAATGACTTAATATCATTATAATTATTATTCAGTTCAATATTTTTTTGAAGTGCTGTAAGCGCGTAATTTAAATTATTGGTTCTTGTAGATATATTTGTAATATTCGCGTTTATACTTTCTATATTATTCACAACTTGTGTGTATGTATCGTTTACATTTTTAACCAAACTGTTTATATCCGATAGTAGGTTTCCAGTATTATAATCTATTTTGTATTCGGAAATATTTTTTACTAAAACATTTATTTTTTCTGAAATATCTTTCAAAGATTTAATTATTTTATCAATCACCTGCTGATCTTCTGTGCTAAAAGTATAACTATTTGCCTGGTTTATGATATCATTAACGTTCTTCAAGATTAAATTTGTATTTTTTAACGCATCTGAATCATTGAATTTCTGAACTACTGTTTGCCCATCTAGAGTTTTTGAATTATAATCATCGGCTAAAGATTTTAATGAGATAGTATCACTTTGAATATTTTTTATTAAATTCGAAATAGAACCTGAATCTGTGCTATTTATAGTTTCAATTATCGTATTATACGAGTTTACCAGGCTCTTTCCATCGTTTACAAAAGTATTTACTTTTGTTTTAATATCATTGATAATATTTACAAAATTAGTATCAGACGGATCAGGTATATTTATATTTGAGCTTGTATACGCGGTTATATCACTATTATATTTATTAAATTGAGTATTCAGGGTTTGTATATTGCTTAATAAATTAGAATATACAACCACAGCACTCTGTACTTTATTATTCAAATTATTATAGGCTGTTTGGTAGTTATTTTTTGCATTTTCAAGATTTGTTTGCAAATTATTTTCAAAACTGATTAACTCGTTGTACGTATTCGATGAATCGTTTGATAAACTTGTAAATTTTTCTTTTATATCAGAAAATATTTGATTATATGATGGCGATCCCGGTGCAGGTGTTGGTGTTGGTCGCGTACTTATTACAATTGGATTTGATTTACTGGTTGCTGGAGTTTGGCTAACAATAATATAAATAATACCACCTATAATAGACAATATTACAATCCAAAAATACGGTGAGCTTATAATTGATAACATTTTATTAAATAAAATATAAAAAATATTTAAAACAATATTTTATTAATAAAAATGTCAGACTTATTCAATAACCCAATGATAAATGCAGCCAGGCAAAACATGACCCCCGAGCAATTAGAACATTTCAAAAAGCTCGGCGAATCAATGTACGAGAACATTGATTTTGAAAACAATGAAGTAAATAATATGCCTGCTCCTATGGTTGAGGCTCTTGCCTATGTGTGTGAATCCATTAAATCTGGTTTACATCCCAGTTTTCTCGAAGAGAATGAAATTGCTTTACTAAAGGACGCGTACGGCGAAAAATGGTACGAAAGATGGAATTTCACAGAAAATGATTTAAAAAAAATAGATTAACAATATTTTGTAATTAATAAATGAACTATTCGCAAATCATATTAACTATCGCAGCTGGATATGTAGGTGCTTTGATCCCGAACGAAAAATCTAACATCCCACCCCTTTTACTTTCTGTAATATTCGGTTCTCTTGTTAGTAAAATCGTTTACGGCGACTTTGACAAAGGCTATGCATGGACTACAAATGATATCTTATATTGGACTGTCACGATTTTAGAATCACTCATAGGTGGATATATCGCACTTTTGATTAATAAAAAATAAAATTGATTTATCCTTAAAATTTTATTTAAAAATTAAAAATGTTTAGAGAACAATATATGTATTACGCCACCCTATATGTATTCGGTGGATGTGTCACGACTATTATCCTTGCATGGCCTATTTCTGAAATAGCCATCGGTATTTATTATAAAGATCAATTGATATGTCCGAATTATACACCTGAAATCACTATCGATAATTGGTTAATTGTGAAAGGATCAACCACGATATCTACTATCGGTATATTAACATTCTCTTTCTTAACCTTTAAAAACACATTTTGTTACTCCTTCGTAAAATTTATTTTAGGTTTGTCAAATCTATTCACGTTAGGTTGGATAATCTTCGGTTCTTACATATTTTGGGGAAATTGTAGGGACTTGACTCCTAATTCTATCAATATATACATGTGGTTCAGTTTAATACTTTCTTATGTTTTTATTTTTAATACTGCAAGTGCTCAAAATGCCGTTCATATAAAAAAATCTAAAACTCCTTTACTTGATATTGCTTAAATAAATTATTAATACTAAGTATTAATAATTATTTTTTATTACGCCATGCATAGGAATTTTTACAATCTTGTGTCCAATCTTTTGCTGGAGTACATTTCATTTATATTTTTTTTGCAAATATTTAATATCTTTTGAATATACCTCAGAGTTCTTCGGAAATGTATTTTTTGTTAATGTCCTAACCGCATTTAACTTTTTAATAACTGTCGAATATCCATATGCATTAACAGCTTTATCAAGTGCGTTATGCCTCTTGATTGAATTTTCTTTTATCGAGTATCCGTATTTTGTCAAAGTACCTTTTCTGAGTTTAGGAATAACTCGATTACTACGAAGACCTCTACTTCTTAAACCTTTTGATTTAACACATCCAGAACGGACTTTACGACCGCTTCTTTTTTTGTAAGATCTTCTTGAAATTGACCCCCTTGGGCATCTTTTTCTCGAATAACGTACCCCTGCATCTCGTCCTACAGACTTAGTACACACAGCCCAAGGATTATAACATCCTTTTTTCTTGAATCCCGAACTCTCACATTTTGGTGATTGTTTTGCTTTTACTCCTAGAACACATCTTTCATACTTTCTCATTTATTTAAAGAAATTATTTTATTTTACAAGTTTTGAAAATTCTACAAGTTTATTTGCATATCCCCGAATATAAGATGTATACGATTTCTTTTTATCAAGCAATTTAATAGCATTTTGAACAAGTTCTTTTCTATTGACATTAGGATTTGATAGCCTCAGTTCGATGTACCAAATACACCATACAGGACAAAAACCATCAGGGTCATCATCTGTCATGTCATTTTCTTTTTCTTGGATTTTTTGAAAGCTCGCGACAGGAGAAAAATCAAGCGGTTTGTAGTACTCGCTAATAAAATCATCACCCAAATTTTTTCTAAATAATTCAAGAATTTTTTTATCGAGATCTTTTGGATTGAGGCATTCCTTAAAAGGTTTTCCGTATGGCTCGAATCTCTCCATACTTCTAAATTCCGAATCGTAAACTAAATAATTACTATGACCTGTCACATCATCGCAATTAAATCCAAAAGGCATAACAATAAATCTCTTATTTTGATTTTTGAAATGCTTCCAAAAGGTTTTAGGAACTGATATATGACCATTCTTCTTAGATTGTATCCACCTTAAAGACAAATACCGATGATTAAAAGTTTTATTTAAATTTATATCTGGAATTATAACAGTGGCTATTTTTTTAAACATGCATTCAATATATATCATTGTTATTAAATTATAATATGGACACCCCTTAAAAGTTGTTTTACTATTTTTTTTATCTCCACAGGGAATGGTTATACTCATTTATTTATACCTGTATAAAATAAAATTTGAATTTTTTTTAAATAAAATATACTTATTTGTAGTTTATAAGATGGAAAAAGCACACGCAATATGTCTTGAAATGTTGGATCAAAGAGGGTACGTTGTCGAAGACGCCGATCCCGATAGAATAATAGCTTTAAAAGGTGTCGACCAATATATGGTCGTGTTTTTTGCTGATACAGATAAGTTTAATGTTCAGCGTATCTCCCAATATATAAGTATTCTAAAGAGTATGGACGACTACAATCATTGTATCATAGTTCATCGAAATACTATTACCCCTGTCGCCAAAAAGATTGTCGAGGAGGAAAATAAAGATATTGATGGAAACGGTAGCAGGGAGATTAAAATAGAATTGTTTAATGTGGATGAATTACAATATAACATTACAAAGCATTATTTGGTACCTAAGCATGTGGTAATGTATAAGCATAATACCCCCGAATGGATGGAGTTTAAAAAGAAATACCAGACTGACAAGTTTCCTGTCATAATGAAAAGTGATCCTATCGTCCGTTTTTATAATTTTGAGAAAGGGGATATAATTAAGGTAACAAGAAAGAACGGTTTTGTTGCATACCGAATTGTAAAATAAAAAAATTTCATCCATTGAACCTTATTGCAAGTTGTTTAAATTCGTTGATAATCCGTGAATACTCGGCCTCTTTATAATTTTGATAGTTATCCATCAATACTTTAACTGTGTCATACTCATATTTTATTTTTTCAATCGTTATCGATGATTTAAAAAAATTATAAGATGATTGCTGCATCTTATTGATATCAATGTCCATAAAATGAACAGTGTACAACCAGTTATCAAAAGTCGCACGGGGTACAAACGGTATCTTCTCTCTTTTCAAAAAGTCTTGATGTGAAGAAAATTTCTTTAAATATGTGCTGAGTTCAATGAAAGACATCTTATCAAAATAGTTGGGGTCGTATTTCATTTTTTATAACATAGATCATATTTTTAAATTACTTAAAGTCTAACTACCTCAACATGTAAATTATTTGTGTATCCACCCATCAAATGATAATGCAATAACATATGAGGAGTTACTTGTATATCCGGGTAAAAATATTGTTTATAGATACGTTCAACATTATCAATCAAACTTGAATAATGCCCCATTTGTTCGTAGGTACCACATGCAAAAAAATCACAAGAACAATGCTGATTCGAGGTAAATAATTGATGATAATCCCTGAATATGTCCTCTTCAAAATGGTACTTTACATCAAATCTTGTTTTTATAATGTAATCGTATTTTTTTTGACTATCCTGTACCATCTTAAAACAGTTTTTCAAGTTGACATATTGGCACATAGATGAACAAAATTGATCCTCGTCATTATTGCAAAAATCTTTATATTTCTTTGATTCTTCGTATACTTCGTTTTCATCTTTGACTACAAGATCAACTACATTTATATCTCTTAAAGTAAATTGTATTTGTTCTTTTAGTAACCTCGATTCTGATTTATAATCCAGAGTATTATAGGTTATAACATACACATCAGGTTTGTATTTATTAAACATTTTCACAAAAGATTCTTTACAACCATTGTTCCAAGATCTGAGATGTCCAGTTAGCATGATAGCGATTTTAGGAGTTTTAGACATTTATTATTAATTAAAAAAAATAAAAATATTATATTTAATAAATGTCAAAACCAAGTTGTTATACTCAAATTGATAATGTTGGCGCCAATAACAGATATAAAATAGTACCTCCTTACCCTAGCACTGTAAAGCCGAAATTGTTTCAAGTTATGGGTGAGCCATCTATAATGGTATCTAACAATGAGATAAATAAGATTGTAAATCCTCAAAATTGTTTTGGATACAAAACGTGGAATCAGATGTCATGTCAGGCTAAAAATAATTATAATATATCTTATGATTCTCAGTATTACAAAAATTATTTCCCGAAAGGGTTTAACGATGTAAGTAAATAAATATTTTTTTATAAATTAAATTTATAAAAAAGTGTGCGCTACCGCTGCCGATGACTTTTTGAAAATCTTTCATTTTTAAAACTTTTCTAAATTATTTTTTATTTTTATTTTGAAAAAGATTTTGAAAAAAAACAAAAAGTCATCGGCGATGTCGCGCGCGCGCCGGCAATGACTTTTTCAAAAAAGTGTTTTCAAAAAAAGTCGATTCTAAAAAAAGTCCACACACACACAAAAATTGTTGAAATTTTTATTTTTTTCATTTTTAACATAGAAAAAATATACTGTAGTGCAGTTTAAAATAATGTTTTAGAAGTGGTATAGTAAAAATTTACTTTTTTTTACTAAAAAAAAGTAAAAAGGTTTAAAAATATATTGTTATATATTAAAAATGGAGTGTGAATTCTGTAAGAAAAAATTATCTAACAAATCTACGTTATCTATTCATCAGACAACCACAAAATATTGTTTAAAAATTCAAGGTAAAATAAAAATTGAAGCGAGTACTAAGGTATTTGAATGCTCTTTTTGCAATAAGGTATTCAACTTTAAACACCATTTAAATCAACATATACCTTGTTGTAAAAATATAAGTATTGAAAAGAATAAAGAAAATAAATTATTAAAAGAAGAATTAATTAAAAAAGAAATATTATTAAGCGCATACAAAGAACAACTTCAAAAACAGGAAGCACAAATTTCAGAATTACAGAAAACAATTGAAAGAATGGGTACTAAAGCAATTGAAAAACCCACAACTACTAACAATAACACAACTACCAATAACACAAAAATAAACTTAGTTCCTTTCGATCTTACAAATGAATATGTTTCAAATATTATCACTGGCAATTTCAATGACGTGCACATCCTCGAAGGCGTTCACGGTCTCGCCAAATTCGTTAAAGATAAAATCATTACTCTTGAAGATGGCACTCTTGTATACAGATGTTTCGACACATCCCGGCAGATTTTCAAATATCAAGACAAAAATGGTAATATAGTGAAAGACCCAAAAGCATTGAAGTTAATAGAACTTATTCAACCTGCACTTAAGGAACAAACGAATACACTTTATGATTTTTTCAATGATGAGATTAATAATTATAAAAAGGAAGAAGACGAAAAACGGAATGAATTTCTAACAACCAAAGATAAAATGATATTTCTGAAAGAGAATACGATAAAGATACAAGACGAGATAGCTGATATGCATATGAATAGTCGCTTCTGTAATGAGTTATCGGCAATGACAAGTTGATTTTTAAAGTACAATAGTTTAAAAATTTATCTAAGTCTATGAATTAAAATATTTGTTTTTTCAATTGATCCTTTTGCGTTCTTCGTACCAAACTTAAAATTCAATGTATTATCAACAATTAAAATACCCTGAATATCAACTCTTATATCTTGTCCGTTAGAGTTTTGAACAATATTAAAATTCACCGTTTCACAAGTTTTATCCGTGTCCGTGAGAAAATGGAAAAATATTTGTTGTTTTGAAGTAGTTTCCAGTCGCAAATTGATGAATCCGTTAATTGAATATACACCAGACTTATTTATTTTTAGTAAAGAACCATCGGTGTCGAAAGCGTTTTCCGTATCTAAATTATAAGCTTTCTCCCAGTTTTCGATGATAGTTGAATTCTCATCAATAATTTCTTGGGTCTTATTGTTTTTAAATACGGTAATATCGGTTGATGAATCACCCTTAGGACCTACATCTCCCTTAGGACCCACCTCACCTACATCACCCTTAGGACCCACCTCACCTACATCACCCTTAGGACCCACCTCACCCTTATCACCCTTATCGCCTTTATCTCCCTTATCGCCTTTGTCTCCTTTATCACCCTTATCACCCTTATCGCCTTTATCACCCTTATCACCCTTATCACCCTTAGGTCCTAGATCACCCTCTTGTTTAAATAAATTTTTAAAGTGTTCATCAGTTTTCACTTTATAAGCAATCGCTCCAAATACAGTATCAATGTTCATTTTATCTAAACTTGTTCTTTTTTAAATAATATTATTTTCGATCTTTCAAAAATATAAATATACATATAATTGAAATAAGTAATATTGCACCAATTCCATAAAATATAATATTCGAAGAAACACTATCATTATTTCCTGGAAATGTGAATTTTTCAACTATGAGAGGCTTTCTTTTTTCATAACTTTTTTCAATATCTTCAGCCGTTGCAACATTATCTTTTCTGCAAAAATTTTTAGTTACTTTCTTTTCGGCGACATCTATCCCTGCAAAATCATAAAATTCTTTTAAAGTACGTTCTGTCCCCAAACCATATTTCTCAATATTTATTTTCATAGCAGGTGTTACTTTTGAATCATCGTCGACAATCTTTATCAAATATTTAACTTTATCAAGCGCCTCATTATCTTTAAAATTTTTATTATCATCCCAAACTTTAATCTCACCTTTCCTTGTATATTTATGAAATATAACATTTTCTTTTGGATTGTAAACATCCCAACCGCATGTAAAAAAACGCGCACTATGTAATATTTCTTCCCCGACAAATAGGTAAGGAAGATTAGGATCGTACGGGACATCTCTTAAAAATTTTGAATCTGCAAAAAACATTCCACCAGTTATAAAAGGAACTTTGTAATATTCATCATTGCTATCCATTATTTCGGGGCCAAAATAAGATATCATATCTCTATTATTAAAAAAAGACCTGCATATTCTAGGCACAACAGTTTTGTCTTTATCTTTCATTTTTTCATAATCCTTGTATTCTCGAGGATAATGAGATATAACTGGTTTTTCAACTCCCATTGCCTTTAAATCCTTAATCATATTTATACATTTTGTATCCCAACCTTTCACAAATTTGGTGTGGCTATCAACTTGCAAAAAATATTCTTCGCCGTCAACCAAAGTTGCACATAACCATCTTGCATATGTGGGTCCTTTCGCTTCATAATGCGGTATTCTTATTATTTTTACATTTGGATTATTCTCATAACCTGTTTTACAATCATCATCCTCTTCTTCATTATTCTGTTGGCATATCCCAACGAACACATTTTCTGGATTATCTGCATTTTCGAATAAAGATTTTACAGTATCATTACAAGCTTTATCTCTATATGATGCGACTGATACAAAAATGCAATTTTCTTTTAACTTCATTTTTTTATTTATAGAAAGAAAAAAATGATTAATTTTTTTAAGCACGCGCCATTTTATTTTAACCTGACGGCGGATCTATAATATATTTGTCGACCCCTTTGAGACATGCAATATCAAATGGTGCAAGATCAGTTTTATATAATCTTACTTTACTGTTGTTATTACGTGCTGATTCAAGCCATATTTTAGAAGATGTAACTGGATTATTAAAAAATTCTGGAACACTATTTAGATGATTTGCCCATAAGCGTTTACGTAATTGCTTAGCGAAGGTTTCTTTTACTGGTTTATCATTAAAAATAAAAGCAGCTACTTCGCTATCGTAATCCCACCCCCTACTATTGATATTAGCACCACCAATAACAGCTAACTCATCATCTATTATTACACATTTAGAATGTACATATGTACCGGGACCAAATTGTGTAAAAAAATTGGAATTCGGAGTAACCAGCATAAAAATATTGATTTTTCTTTTATCTAAAAAACTTAAACCTTGTGTCAGTGTGCTGATAAATTGTTTACGAAATGTCGCAGAACATGGAAACATAGTATCAACCTGCCCTGCTATTAATATAGTTAAATTTTTTATACGCGGTATGATTTTTCTTAGTTCGTCAGCGGCTACTTGTTCAAATAAGTATTGTTCTTCGATATAAATATTGTTTTTTGCATTACGAATGGCAGCAATTAAAAGTTTCTTAATATCTCTTTCTTTTTTAAAAACATCAAGATTGCTAACCGGGTTAAAAGTTCTGGCGATACATACTGAACAAGTATTAGGGTTATCATAAGGGGCTGGTATTTTTTGAATTTTTCCTAATAATGGTTCTTTTAAACTGTCTACTAGTTTGCTGTAATTATTATGTTCCCACCTTTTTATGAAAGTTGTCAGTAAATCATATGCCGATGGCCCTTTAATCTGACAGTGAACATCACGCAATGGCGATCCAGCCAAATCAACAGCTCCAGTGCGATCACTATTAATATCTGCTCCTCCGCAAAAAGTTATCAAGCCTTCATCTCCCTTAACTATTAAAACTTTTTGATGGTGACACCCGAAATTAAGCGTCGCATTATCTAAAATAGCTCCTCCGTTTTTTAAAAAATTAATATAGACAACTTGAAATGTGTTTATAGTTCCGGCGCTATCCCATAACATTGCTCGTACCTGAACATTTTTATTAGATGCTTCAGTAATCAGATTTTTGAAAGTTGTGTCTGCTTGTCCGGTGATCATCGGGAAATCATCAACCAATATCCAACCCAGTAAATAAATATAATGACCTTTTTTAGTTGCCGTTCTTATTGCATCAACCATTGCTTTAAAAATATCTTCACCGTTTATTAAATACTTAACATCGTTACCTGACCGTAAGAAAACAGTTTGTTTATCAAGATTATCATTTAAAATTTTCTTCCAACGATTCATTTATTTATTAATTTAATAAATAAAATTATAAATTTAAATCTTCAAATATCTTAGGCACCAGTTTATAAATTCCTTTTCTTTTTAAGTTCACAAGTGCATTTATGGCAGCGCTCTGTTGCGCATTTTGTTTTAAAGCTGCGCTTCCTCTTCCAATAAGTGTATAATTTTTCCTACCACCAACATTACTTACCTGAAACACCTCTGATGTATTAATACCTTCAGTCTTCGTTTCCTTATATTCTATTGTACCAAGTGGTTTGTAGATAGCCATGTCGTAGATCTCCTTTAATCTTGTCTTTGCATCGTATAGATCCTCGTACTTCAAAGAAATTGACATATCATTGAAGATACTTTCCAAAATATTATAGCAAATTGTGTATCCAACTCCATTTATCATTGCCCTGTCTAGAATAAACTCAACACAACCTAAAAATGCCTCGAATGAATCCTCAAGTAAAGATTTTTTTCTGTTATCTCTTTCGCTTTGGGCAGCAGTTATGTAAGGCCAGAATCCCAAACGCTCTGCTATTCCAAAAAAAGTTTGTTTTGAACCATAGACAATCTTCAAACGAGCTACAATCTGTACCGCTTCATTAGAAAAGAGCTTGGGGAATCTCTTTAACATGTACAAAACAATAAACTTATTGGCCGTAACATCACCCATTATCTCGAATAACTCATAATTGTCGACTGGGTTGGCGGTCGGAGATGTAAAAACCTTGCTAAACAAGGCCATGCTTTCCTCAGTCAATAGAGGTTCCATGTATTTGTCTTTAAGGTTGCTCTTTTTCAAAATTTCAAAAATCATATCTTTGAAATCTTTTCCTCGTGAACCTTCATAAATGATTTCTTCTTCCATCGTGTGGTTTTTATTTTAAAATATTTTTTTAAAATCAATTTTTTTATAAAATATTTTTTTTTATAATATAAATGTCGAAAGCTATAAATTATATTTGGGCAGGGGTTGCGGTATTGGCCTTGGCCGCTCTCGTTGTCGTACTATATCTTATTTTTTGGAAAAGAGATACTTATTCTCAACTTCAAAATTATAACATTCAACCACTTCTTAACATTCAAGCACCTGTTCAAAAACAATATTCAGGTATAAGTCCTCTTTCTTATGACGAGTCCGTAAATTTACTTCAAGCAAGAGTATGGCAAACAGCCATAAAAGATTATACCGAAAATAAATATACTATATCAACTATTCAAGATACTTATACATCTGGAAAAGTAAAATTATACCCTGAAAAATGTTATTTACAACAGTGTAATGATCCAAAAAAAGTTGGACTTGCATTAGCTGGAGGAGGTTCTAGGGGTGCGATCGCTGCTTTAGGGTTTACACGATTTTTAGAAAAAAATAAACTGTTTAAAAAATGTTCATATGTATCGACTTCATCTGGTTCTTCTTGGTACATTCCAGTTTATTTGTTTGCAAAAAATAAAGGATTCCCACGTAATACAATTATAGGTAACAGTATTTTGCCTCAAAATATGAATTTTGATAATCTAAAAAACACAAATAACTATCCCGAATATTATCCTCAAAGAATGAACGCCATTAATAATGTGGAGACTATTAACAAAATATTCTTCAAATTTTTAGCCTTTAATGTAGATAAAAGTTTATTGCAATGGAAATGGGAATGGTGGGCATTAGTAATAGGTGAAATATTTTTAAGTTTTTACAGAATAAACGATGATGTACCCATAGCCGTAAATAAAACTCATGCTAATGAAATCAATAAATCTAACGGTAATCAGTTTGGAGATTCTATACTAACTACCGATACCGACGATCCTTTTTGGTTATGTAACTCAACTATGAATTATAATTATACTATTAGAGTTAAAGAAGGTAGCCTACCCATAAATTACCCAATTTTTATATTATTGACTTATACACCTTTATATTCAGGGTTAACTCATACTTTTCAATTAATGGACGGATCTGAAATAGGTGGTTACGCGATCGAAACATTTGCTTTTAACCAAGATACTCCCATGGACGGTACTTTGAAATATAGTGAAACTTTAAATTGCAAAAATCAAGGGTATAATATAAATATTAAAAAGAAAAATAGAATTTTTTCTCTTAAAGATATGTGCGGGGCATCATCTGGATTTTTTCAAGCTCCATGGTTCGATATACAAAATATGTTAAAGATAACCGGTCTTTCAAGGAATTCTTTAAATTTTGGAATATGGAAAACAAATTCAATGATGGAAAATACAAATAGTGATGATAATTGTCATTACTCATGGGGCAATTGTTATGCCGATGAACCGTATAACAGTCAAACATGTACAAATGTCGGTTTAAGATGTTATTCAAAATCTAGCCCCCAATGCACAAATAATAATGATTGTACATTTGATTTTAAGACTGGTACATGCGTCAATAATGACAAAAATAAATCCGATTTAAATTGCAGATACGACATAAAAACACTTAAATGTAAATGTTTACAAAACAATGATATCGATATGAGTACAAATATTGTTCAAACTGATATAGTTAATGTATATGATTCAGGTATGACGGATAACAGTGGTATTCTTGCAATGGTATCACGAGGTGTTAAAAGAATTATATCTGTATATAGTGTTGCTGAATCTTTATTTGACGGAGGCGATAATGAAAAATTTTTATATGGTCCATGTGGACCTCTTAAAAGTAATACTGCGTCAACTCCAAATTTTGTATATCCTTTTTTCTTCGGGGCAAATAAAGAACCAGAATGTCTACCAGATACTGCTCAGGGAGGACGAAACTTAAATAAAATTTTTGACCAAGCTGATTATCCTGATTTCGTTAACCAATTAAAAACTAATTTTCAAAAAGGTCATCTACCTTTCGCAAGAAAGAAATTAAAAGTACAACCTAATCCTTTACATGGTATTGAAAAATCTTATGAACTTGATTTATTAGTTATTGTTATTGATAAATCTGCAAACTTTTATAACGCTGTACAAAATTCTGAATTGAAAAACGATTTATTAAAAAATTATACAGCTAGACCGGCGATGGGAGCAGGTGCATTACCGGCGATTTTTCCTTTAAGTAAGTCTAAATGGGCAAGTTTCCCATTTTTAGATACCGCTGTTGTTGGTTTAACATTATCGCAAAATAATTTATATTCTAGTTATGTTGAATGGTGTGTATCCCAAGAACCTCTTAAATCTCAAATTTTAAGTATGTATAAATAAATAATTTTTATTTTTATTTTTTAAATAAATGGGCAAGTTTAATAAAAAATATTTTATCATTTTAATATGTGTATGCTTATTTGGCTTAATCGGGTTAATTGGATTTTATAATTCTAAGCAAAACAGTTCGCTTATACAGCAATCTGGACCAATTTTAAATATTTTGTGTAAAAAATTGGTTAATACTGCGAATAGTCAATGCAATACCCAGAAATCAATTTTACAAAATAAGTATACGTCTGACTTGGCGACAATAAAAAAAAATTATGATACCTCTTTGCGAGAAGGCTTAAAATCATCTCAGGATGCGTTAAAATTAGCTCAAGACGCGCTAAAACCAACTCAAGACGCATTAAAATCATCTCAGGCCGAAACTACCCTATGTAATACCAATCTGGTACAAACTCAAAATTCTTTAAAAACATCTCAGGACGCGTTAAAAACATCTCAGGACGAAACTACCCTATGTAATACCAATCTGGCACAAACTCAAAATTCTTTAAAAACATCTCAGGACGCGTTAAAAACATCTCAGGCCGAAACTACCCTATGTAATACCAATCTGGTACAAATTCAAAATTCTTTAAAAACATCTCAGGACGCGTTAAAAACATCTCAGGACGCGTTAAAAACATCTCAGGACGAAACTACCCTATGTAATACCAATCTTTCAGAGGCTACTATAGCAAAAGATAAATGCGATTCTGATTTAACAAAATCTAAAAATGACTTAAGTATTTGTGAGGTAAACTACGCTGATTACGGTGACCAAATAACGGATCTAACCTTTCTGTATAATGAAACTCGAAAAACTAGAGATGAGTATGAGGTCGAAATGCAAAAATATATAGAAAAATCTAATCAATGTACTCTTGACCTTGATGCTAAGACTACCCAATTTAACACATCTCAAAGTAATTATGATAAATGTACAGCCGATTTGGGAATTTCTGAAGGTAAGTTACAAGATTCGGTCGCGCAATATGATAATTGCAATACCAATTTGACAACTACAAAGGCAACATTAGATGATACTAATACACAGTTAAGCGATGTACAAGTTTTCTATCGAGAAGCTGTAGCAGCTAGAGATAATTATTTACGGGAATATAATCAATGCCAAATTGACTTGGAAAAATGTTAATTTTTTTAAACTTATTGGAGTTTAAAAAAAAAGAATTATGCGAACTTTTCATATGGGATAAACATGGAAAGGCGCAATAGAAGCATGAATACAATAAGGTGAAGGATCAAACCACCGAGAGTTGGTTTTCCCCCGGCGTCCTCGGTATTGAGATTCTCATTAATTTTAGTACCGACAAAATTGGTAGCGTAGTAAGTAAAAGGTGCAGATACTAGCAGGAAAATTAATCCAGCTACTAGTATACATGCCCATTTTTGTGATTCAGAAGTTGCCATTTTTTATTAGATAAAAGATTTATTTTTTTTATTTTTTTAAATTTTTTTTAAGAATCCTTATCTAAAAACATTTTTTAAATTATTAAAAATGAAAAGACATCTTGAAGATGAACAATCCTTTTTCCCAAATAAAAAAATAAAGATTGAGAACAGAAAACGAAAATTGGAATTTGAACACGAAAGTGGTGGCTCAAAACATTTCAAAAGTTCTCATAATTTTGAAGATATGTACATAGATGCTATGCACGAAAAAAAACTTTTGGAAAATGATTTAAAAGAACTCACGGTGGCTTATAGAATTCAAAATGAGAGACTATTGTACACTCAAAAAGAAAACGATTTTCTTAAAAATAATAATTTTATTTTGCATAATAAAAATATTTTTTAAATAATAAATGACTAATAATCAAAAATATAAGAGTTTCTTAAATAAAGAACCTGCTTCTCATTTAAAAATGTTACTTAAACAGGCAGGGTTTAAAGGCTACGCAAAGCTGAATAAAAAACAATTGATAGATCTTATTTTGAAGAATGTGTAAATTTATTTTGCCAAATAATCATAAATTGTTTCATATGCAGTCAATAAAAAGAAAATTATCGCAATTGCAACTGCTATCTGAACAAAATTTATAGATGAACGCACACCTTTACCTGATTCAATATAAGTATCTTTAATATCTTCGCCATACGCATATTGATAAAATTGTTGAGGTGTCATATCTCCGCCAGGATAATACTTAGCTAATGAAAGCACATCAAGACCGGATAAACGCTGATTGGGAGATGTTCCTGTGCAATCAGTTGTAAAGGATTTAGGAAACCCATAAAGCATAATAGAATCTGGATCAAATTGCGATCCTAGTGTGACATTAGATGAATAATCATCAAATACATTTGAACATATTTTTGAGGGACTCCAGCTATCTGGAGGTTTTGATAAAGAATCGCATATACATCCAGGATCAAATTTTTTTGCAAAATCTAAAACTTCGTGTTCGTGAAGAAGTCCAAGTGAATGTCCAAATTCGTGTAGTATAGTACCAACTTCAAACCATCCTAGAGTTAATGATCTCATTCCAATCAAAACTTCACTTTCATTTCCAATCGCTGATTCTGAAGTTTCATTATTGTTAAAAGATACTCTTACATCAGAATTTAAAATATTATCAACAAAAACAAATTTAATTCCCAAGAACTTATTATACCTTTCTTCTAATATTTTTTTTATATACTCGATAGCCTTATCAACAGTTATAACTGATATCAAAACTCCATTTATGGGAAGATTCACGACTGGTAATTCTTTATCTATTTGTGTTTGTATAGGATCAATTTTTATTGGTTTTCCGTTTTCATCTACCCATGTTGGTAATCCAGAATAATAGCTTCTTGCTATATATGGTACTGAAGCATCTTTCATAAAAAATACTCTAATCTCTTTTTTGCTATTTGGCCAGAAAAATCCAGATAGAAATGTAGCTCTCATTTTTTTATCTTTCAACATTTGTTTGGCTTGTGGAGAAAAATTTTGAATACAAAGTCTTATATTAGAACTTGATTGACAATTGTTTTTACAAGGAGGTGGGTTATCGCATGGGCAACTCATTTATTAAAATTATTTTTTTTTTTAAAAAAATAATTTATATGAACTTATCATACGGAATGAACATAGAAAGTCTTGCAAGGAGAATAAATACAATAGCATGAAGTATTAATCCTGGGATGGTTGGTTTACCATTATCATCTACAGTATCAAATCCAATCTTACTTGTTACAAAATCTGTTGCATTATAAGTAAAAGGCGCGGAAATTAGTAAAAAAATAAGACCGCATACAATTGCACATGCCCATTTTTGAGATTCAGAAGTTAACATTTTTTATTATTGAAAATATTTTTTTTATTTTAAATAAAAATAATCTCATTTTCTTATTTCTTTTCTTTTTTAAACTTGGTATTCCTCTAAAATATCTATTGCAATCTTCAATAAGTGCTTCTAATTTCTTCTTTTTATTTTCTTTTTTCTGTCGACGGTATGCCTGGTGATCAGCTCTTATTCTTGGGATAACAAAATCATCCGCGTATATATAATTATAAAATTCTTCTTCCTCCTCCTCATCGTTTTCTTTAATTTCTTTACATTCAGGTGTTTGCTTTTCAGACGAAATTCTAATCTTTCTTCTACAGAAAGGACATATTCTTTTTTGTAACATATCATAACACTTTTTGCAGATATTATGAGAACAACGGAAAAAAACTACATCTTTTTTAAGAACTTCGTCTTCAAGACAAACTCCACAATCCATTTATTTTATTCAAGAAAATAAAATAAAAAAATAAAAATTTCGAGCCTATTTATGTCTTTGACAAACTCTTTTTCCAAGAGTATAATATTCACTTAGCTCAGCGTCTTCTTTTCTTTTATGTGGATTTTTTTTTGAACCGGGTGCGGGTTTTGTATCCAAAACAAAAGAAACTGATTTAACTTCAGTTTTTCTAATTTTTTCAATCATCGAGTTTACAAAATCTTTTTTCGCTTGATCTGAAATTATGAGTGTTACAATTTCTTTTTCAACGTATCCTTGATTTTCCTTATTCAAATTGAGTATTGCAAGTACGTATACATTCCATAAGTTCACAAAAAATCTATATTCGTCGGGAAGGTCAGTATTATATTTTTTGGTTTCTTTTGTATTCGATACTATAAAATCCATCTTTCCTTTTTCAACAAGTTTGTAAACTATATTCCAATTGAACTCAAGCTTGTTTATATCAAAATCAATACCCGTAAATAAGAATTTTTTTGAAAGTATTTTATTTTTCTGTTTTAATAATTCTGGTGCATAGTTCAAAACACAAGCATTACCAATATATTTATTTATTTTTATTGAGCAGTTTATATTATCATCTGTTGAAATATATGTACAAGGAATGTCCGACATATAATCTTGAAGAGTAGGAAGATCTTCCAATGAATAGTGGTCTTTTATATTTTTTGACACACTAGCCCATACTATACCCCCAAGACAATAAGATATTTGCATTAAATTAGGCGCTAGATTGCCGAACCGGCCGTATTTACAATCTAAACCAGGTTCAGTGCAGTTGAAAAAAGTTTTTAATAATTTTATTTCTTCATCTAAATCTTTTTTCCAATTTTCCGATTTAATATCATTCCCGTAATAACCAAGTCCAGTAAATGGTAACCACAAATCAAACTCTTCATCTTTGATTTTTGTTACATCAATCGGTAAAAAATTTTTCAAAGTATCGATCGAATTCTTACCCGTGCTTAAATAAAATGATTGTTCATGAATACCCCCTGACAATCTCATTCCAACTACTATTATCTTTCGATGATTAAAAAACTTTTTTTTCGAATCACACGTTTGGGGAATACAGTACTTATCCTTCTTCTTATCATGCATCAAACGTAGGTATGCAATCGGATAATCAGGGTATTTTTTAATATCTATAATGTATATTCCGTCAAATACTGTTTCGTGAATGTTTATATTCTTGCTATGATCAATTCCCATTTATTATTTATTTTTTATTTTTTTTAAAAAAAATTGATTTTTTACTGACCTTTAAAGGTATAATTTACCTACACGAATGGATCAAAGACTACTTTCAAGAATTTACAATTGTGTCAAAAACGGACAGGTCGACTCGCTAAGGGCTCATTTACAAACCCACAGCCCCGTGAATATAAGGTTCGATTTTGGAAGAACTATTTTGCACGTCGCGGCCTTCTTCAACAAACCAAGAATCATTGAAATGATGTTAGATGAATACCGTATTATTGATAATCTTCGAGACGGACAGCGCAAGACGGCTTTTATTGTTGCGGCGAGTAAAGGTCATATGCGATGTCTCAGATTGTTGCAGACACGTGGAAATATTAACTTTGCCGATGAGAGGGGAATGACTCCTTTGTTAATAAGCTACAAGAATGATCACTATGAAATCGCAAATTATTTGTTAAGATCAGGTGCAGATTATAGATATATAGCACGTGATGGTTTTCGTGTTCCTAATGAATACGTTTACAGAATAATGCCCCATTTGAGACCACAGCCTTCTCCAATAACGAGACGAAGGTCAATACGACGGGAGTCATCATCACGACAAGCTGTCGATGACGTTTTTGCAAGACAAGCACGTATACAAATGGACATGACTATGGCAAGAGAAATACTTACCGCATACTCTTTTGGACTGTCTGTACCCGAACCACCAGTCACCGCTGCAGTCCCGCTCGAGCCATCTGCTGAAATGCCTGTTCATTTCAAGAATGAGTTTATAGAGATGGCAATCGCTTTGAAGAAAACTTGTTCGATTTGCCTGGAACCCTTCGAGAAAGATAAGACTGTCTTCACAAAATGCTCTCATCTGCTATGCTCCGGATGCTTTCAAGACCCAAGACTGACAAAATGTCCTTTGTGTAGAATCGATATTAAATAAATATAGTTATTTCTCATTTTCACTTTTAGTTAAAGAGGAACCTATACTAGTCATATCTCCTGAATTTATGTATTTATGTATTTAGTTACGGGTAATAAATATTCAACGCGTCTTTCAAGATCCGCAATTTTATTTTGATATTCTTTTTTTTTTATCAAAAACTCTGTTTTCATTTTTTCAATAATATTTTCGTAATGCAATTTAGTTTCAAATATTTTTTTTTGTACACAAGATTCAATATGATATTGCAGGATCTGGTTAGTTGATAATACTTTATTGCAATACTCACACTCGAAAGATTTTTTATCTTTCTTTTTCAAAAAATCCAATTCTAAATAATAATCATACAAGTAACATCCCAATATCCTATCTGAAAAATCATTTATCTCAAACTCTAATTGTCTATCTAATTCTTGATCTATAAATGATTTTGAATACGCTCTTACACTATTCATTGTTACTTTAAAAATATCCATATATTTTTGTTCTATCTGTCTTGCTTCATATTCATCTTTACAATAATAATGGTTCATGATTTTCATTTCCCAGTTGTCCCACCCACCGTGTTTTCTTATTGTCTGATATATTTTTAAGTCCGAAGTTTTACTATTCCTAGCATGAGAGTATTTTCTTTTTTCAAACGACTCTGTTTGTCCTATATAATTATCTTTAATATTCTGGTCTTTACAACTTATTTGATAAATAAAAATTAATATTCTGTTATCAAATTCACATTTAAAAGGATACGAATAATTAATTGGTAACTGTGTATCTTGGCGGGTTTCAGTTATCATTTTAGTTTTGTATTAAATATAAGAATATAAAACTTTAAATTTGAAATTCAAAGAAAATCTATTACTTATTTTTTTTAAACTACAAATAAGTTTAAAAAATTATTTTTAAAAAATAAAATCTTGTATTAAATAAAATGTCGTTAAACAAATTTTTAAAAGGTAAATACCCTTTAGGAGTTTATTATCAAACGTGGAGTGCAAACTGGGCTTCTGATCCCGCGAATTTAGATTTGGCAAAGATCCCAGATCCTGTTAATATTGTTCTCTTATCTTTTGTGAACCCAAGTTGTTCTTATAGAAGTGGTGCAAATAATTGGTCAGGTACCGGTCTTGATTTTTCGTCAGATTTCGGAGTTGCTAAAGGTGCAATTCAATTATTACAAAAAAGAGGAATTGTAGTAATGCTTGCAGTAGGAGGCGCTACTTATCCATTTACAACTTTTAATCCTTCCAACGTCGCAGCACTTGCAAATGATTTAGGTGTGGATGGTATAGATATTGATTGGGAGCCAGCCGGTGCCGCATCTGAAGCGAACAAATTGGGACCAATTATTCAACAGATGCGTGCGGCATACCCAACTGGTCTTTTATCTTTGGCGGGATTTTCTGTTGGGTGTTATGGTCAGGCAGAATTCGCAAATGCTACACCTGCAAGCAATCATACAGGAATGAGTATCCCCGGATTACAATCAAATGGAAATCAACTTGATTTTATTAATTTAATGTCTTATGATGCCTCACCAGCTTACGATCCTGTAGTTGGATTCAAGTCTTATAGAAAATATTATAGCGGACCAATTTTAATTGGTGCAGAAGTACCACCAGAGGCATGGGGTGGTCATATTATAACTTTACCAGAAGTGCAGAGATATTCAAATGGTGTACTTGGTGATAAAAGTCAGATTAATGGATTGTTTGTATGGTCATATCAAAAACCAGGAACGCCTTCGTGTATGGAAATTATAAATACAGCAAATAATGTATTTAAAGGAACTCCGGCGCCAACTCCTGTACCGGCGCCAACACCTACTCCAACACCTACGCCTACCCCTACGCCAACTCCTACGCCTTCACCAACCCCTACGCCTACACCAAGTATAAATTGGACAGCTGGAACTCCTTATAAAAAAGGTCAAACTGTTATTTATAATGGGGTAAAATACACTTGTAATATTGATATTTTATCTTGTCCACCAAATGTAAATGCATGGAGTTCAAGTGCACCAACGCCTACACCAACGCCTACACCTGGTGTGGCAAATTGGACGGTAGGAGTAAGTTACTCTCAGGGTCAAATTGTAAATTATAATGGTAAAAACTATAAATGTATACAAAGTCACACCGCGCTTCCAGGATGGAATCCAGATATTGTTCCGGCATTATGGAATTTTATTTAATTTTTATTTAATTTATTAAATAAAAATGATTAATCAGATAGAAAATTTTCCTTTACCTAACCCTCCTTTATGCGATTCTACAAACAAAGATATTAAGATTTCTATTCCAAAAAGCACTAGAGGTAGAACCGGTATTGATTTTTTTCCGCCAAATAATGCGGATGGTACACTTAAAACTCCTCCAATACCTTTAAAAAATATATTAAGAAATTCTAAATATAATATTTCAAATATACCAGAAACATTTACTTGGAGAAATGGACAGTATGATATAATGAAACCTCCAGATCAAGGAGAGTGTGGAAGTTGCTGGGCCGTTTCAAGTACATCCGCACTAAGTGATAGATTCGCGATTAAGTACAAAATTCCTAATCCAATACTAAGCGCAGCAAATACTCTTACATGTGCTTCGACAGATGATTATACTGTAGGATGTAAAAACGGAGGAATTGTATTTAATGCCGGTAAATTTTTTGAAAATACAGGTGTTAAAACTGAGAAATGCTTTCCTTATATTTTTGGTGATCAAACTACTGAATCTTCTCCATGTTTAAGTACCTTAAAAGAAGGATGTTGTATGACTTGTTGTAGTCAGGATCGAGACTCTTCAGACTATTGGGATGTTTATAAAGCTGTTCCTGGATCTACAAAATGTCTATATACTTGGAATGGTAATACTGGCCAATTTGACGGAACTATTCTCGCTATACAACAAGAAATATTAGCAAATGGACCCATTGTTACTTCTTTTACAGTTTATACAGAATTTTTTGATTGGTATGCAAATGAAGCTTCTAAAGGTTCTATATATATTCACGATCCAACTAAATCGACGATTGATGGTGGTCATGCAGTTGTAATAGTTGGTTGGGGTGTTGGACAAGATCCTAGAGATACTACAAAAACTATAAGATATTGGGATATAAGAAATTCTTGGGGTACTAGCGGAGATAAAGGATATTTTAAAACTGCATTCAGCGATGACATACCAGAACAAAGTAAAATAGGCATAGATGTACCTATTTATTATAAAGACTCGAATACCTATGTTGGAGGTGCAATAACATTTCTACCTGGTGATCTTCCCGGTGTAATACAACAGCTACCGTCTTCATCAAACATAGCATTAATAATTGTTTTTTGCGCTTTAGGTGTAATTGCTATTATTTTATTTTATTTTTTTATTTATAGATAAAAACAAATTAATCATTTTTTTCTTTATGAAAATTGCATCCTATACTATAAAATCTTTATATGTATTCCAGATCAAGTTATGGAATTTGATTTAATTAATTAGCTCCTATTTATTCTTTTAAGTTCGTGGATGATCTCATTTAATTTTATCTCTAAAGTCTTATTAGCTTTCAAATGTTTGATTACATTTTGTAAATCATTTTCTAACTGCTTTAGTCTATTCAGATCTTCGTGTTCGTAATGTAATGGGGTGGTAGACTCCATCTTATTTTCTTCATCGTGCACAGTCTTATTTTGTTTTAAATTATCAGTTATAGAATGTACAATACCATTCGAACGACATGGTAAATACGGCAATACTTCACTAATGATTAGTAGCGTACTTGAAATAATACTTATATATGTTTGAGGGTTGTTGACGTCCATTTATTTAAAGAAATATTTTATTTTTATTATAGTTTAAAAAGATTGTATACATAATAAAAATGAAAATTGGAGTATGTAATATGAGCATTGGAGACGATTATAAACGATGGACTAAGAACTCAAGAATGAATAAGCTTGAATATTGTAAAAAACATAATTATGAGTTTATTGAAGATGATAGTTGTTATGATGATTCTAAATATATACCATGGAGCAAAATAAATCTGATTTTAAAATATTTGGACTCGTATGACTACCTAGTTTGGATTGATAGCGATATTCTTATTATGAACGATGATATACTTTTGGAAGATCTAATCGTGGACGAATCAGATATTATTTGTGGCAGCGACTGGAAAATGATTAACACCGGTGTACTATTTGTAAAAAATTCTGATTTCTCTAAACAATTTCTTAAAGATGTTTATAATAATACAGATTATGACCCTGCCGGTGGAGGTGTACACGTGAAATATGGAAACTGGGAACAAGGCAGTTTTATTCATTTGTATGATAATAATCATCTTGATTCTCAGTCTAAAATCAGAGTCGCGTACCCAACTATAATGAATTCTTATTGGTTTAACTATCACCCGGGTGATTTTTTACTTCATTGGGCAGGCGTGCGCGGGCCTGGCTTAGAAGATGTATTGAATTCTCATTGTCCAAATAGAAAAGAAGATGATACCGATGAGACATTTGCAACAAGAATTGAATACCTAAAGAAACGTGTACGTGATGACTTTGATAGAATATTACAACAATCAAAGTGAAATTGAACTTTAATTTTTATTTATAAATAATTTTTATAAATAAAATGGAAGAATTTATATCATCAAAAATTAAAAAAGGCGCCCTGATCCTATGTCACTCAGAAAGTCTAAGGGGTGACCTCGGCGGTATTGAATTAAAAATAGATTTTGAACCTTCTGATAAATATAAATATGATATAATAATATTTGATGATACAATTGCCAATTCATATAAAAACTATTTAAAGGAAGGCGGAAAAATGATTCTTATCATTGATGTAATGACTAATTATAATTATCATCCTTATAACTGCTTAAGCAATATCGCTTTCGGTTATTTAAAAAAATATGAATATCTAGAAGATGTTTATGATAAATTAAGGGAAAATGATCTTAGAATAATTGATTCATATCGTCTAGATACATACGATATTCTAGGTTTAGATGTGGTTAAATTCGGAATAATTTGTGTCTCTAGATTTTAAAATTGAAAAAAACTTTATTTTTTAAGAAAAATTTTAGCAAGATGTCATCGGATGAAATAAAACTGAAGGAAGAATATAAATGGGAATTACTCAAGAACCATTTCGACCAAACGAAATTTATCGACCATCAGATAAATTCGTTCAATGACTATATTCAAAATGGTATTGGGAGAACTGTGAGTGAAAGTGATATCGTTTTACCTATGGATAAAGGTCGCTACACTGTGAAATTTGGCAGTGTTCATATCCCAAATCCTATGACACAAGATGAAAACAGAAAAAGCAGGCCTCTATTTCCAGCAGAGGCAAGGAACAGAGATTTATACTACGACAGCCCTGTTTATGTGGATATAACCGAAATATTTGAATATGAAGGACAGGAAACAGAAGTTGTCGAACACAAGAGAATATTAATCGCCAGAACTCCTATTATGCTTGGATCTATTAAATGCAACCTTCTGAATTTTACAAAGAAACAAAGAATAGAAGCAGGCGAATGTGAATGGGACAACGGTGGATATTTGATTATTAAAGGTAAAGAAAGATCAATAATCGCTCAGTTGCGCGGTGTCTATAACAAACCCATCGTGTTGGAACAAAAAATGGTTGATAAATATGATTATGTCTGTGAAGTTCGAAGCATGTCCGAAGAGACAGGGCATTCAGTTCTTATTCAGACAAAGATTGCATCAGACGGTCGTAATGTTGTATTCTCTTTGCCCTATGTAAAAGATGTAATACAAATAGGTATCGTTTTCAAGGCTATGGGATTCGGTATTGAAAACACCGAAAGAGTCGAGGATCATGACATTTTCAAGTTGATTGGTATTAATGATCATCCAAAAATTAAAAAGATAATCAAGAACGTGATTCGAGACTGTTATTTTATAAAAACTCAGGATGATGCCTTGAAATTTATCAGCAAATATGCCATGCACTCTCTGAAAGAAGACAAATCTGTTGATTATATAAAACAAGTCGTTGAAAACGAGCTCTTACCACATCTTGGCATCACAGCTTCTGTCAAAGAAAAAGCGTTTTACCTTGGGTATATGGTTAAAAAATTATTATGTACACATGCGGGCATTCGCAAAGAAGATGATAGAGATCATTACATAAACAAGAGAGTTGAGACAACAGGCATATTGTTTAATGATCTTTTTAGAACTCTCTTCAAAAGATACATCGCGAATTTGCAGATGCAACTTGAGAAAAAGAAACAACGTCCTGATGTTTTAAGTATTATTTCAAGAGTTAATCATATTACATTGGGACTGAGACACTCGTGCGCAACAGGTCAACAATCGGCCTTAGTGGTATTCAAAAGATACTGCTAGTCTGTATATAGCAGGCAACACGTTCAAATTGCGGGAAACTCTTGCTAGATCTTTAATACTAAACTATTTGAGAAATCGAATAGTGGTCTTAGTTAATCACTAAGAGAGTAAAAATTTAAAGATTAAAGACAATCCGCAGCCAAGCTCCTAAGTCCACAGTGTGGATATGGAGAAGGTTCAACGACTAAATGGATGTGGGCGAGTAAAATCGCTTAAGATATAGTCTACACCCACTTGAGAAAGTGCTGTTATCGAGGCATAATAATCCTATAGTATGGTTATTATTTCGAAATAATAGGATCTAAATTAGATTGGTATCATGGAATTGGGGTGTTCAAAAAAATAATTATATAAGAACCGGTGTATCTCAAGTTTTATCAAGATTGACATTCGGTGCTACTCTTTCACACTTAAGAAGAGTTGTTATACCTGTTGGTAAAGAAGGAAAAAATTCTAAAATTCGCCAGGTTCATTCAAGCCAAATGATGTACATTTGCAACGTAGAATGTTTTGATCCAAATACTCCGATTTTAACATGGGGTGGTGATGTCAAACTTGCAAAAGATATAGTAGTTGGAGATATTTTAATAGATGATAAAGGAAAACCTACTAAAGTAAGAAAAACAGTTTCTGGACAATCTTTGATGTACGAAGTAAAAACCGAGAAAAATGAGTTCTTGAATTATACTGTTACTTCGAATCATATTCTAACATTGAAAGCGATTGGTAAAGATAGTAATCTCAAAGTTGACGAAGATGGTGTGATCGATATAACAATTTCTGACTACAAAGAGCTTCCAGATGAAATAAAAGATAATTTATATATATATAAGTGGAAGAAGGAACCTGAAATAACAAAATTTAAATTATTTGAAAAGGATATTGGAGATTTTGTAGGGTGGCAGTTGGAAGGTAACGGGCGATTTTTACTTTCAGATTTTTCTGTAACACACAATACTCCAGAGGGGGCATCTATTGGTATTGTTTTGAACATGGCTCTGCTCACGAAAGTAACTAAGCGAATTCCAACTGTTCTTGTCAGAGAAATCGTTGAGATGAGTAAGAATTTAGTTTCGTTCAATGATATGGAAGACGAAGAGATTTGCCAAAACAAGACTAAGATCTTTCTGAATGGTATTCTCCTAGGTGTTGTTAAAACCGAACAAAATGAATTTATAAAAGAAATGGAGGGTTTCAGAAAGAGTGGTTTGTTGAATAAACAGATTTCTTTTTCTTATAATGATGTTGATAATGAGATAAACATATACTCTGATGAGGGGCGATTTATCAGGCCTCTATTCACTTTGACGGAAGATAAGAGTAAATTGAAAATATACGAGAAAGAGGGTGAGCTATCAACAAATTGGGAGGAACTTGTGGAAAACGCTTATATTCAGTATCTGGATAATTCGGAAATCGAAAATAAAGTTTTGGCTATGTATGAAACCGATCTGCCTAAGTATAAATGCGACTTGGCCGAGATTTGTCCTGCTATGATGCTCGGTGTTATGGCAAGTATTATACCCTTTCCTGATCACTCACAATGTATTTTTAAAGATGAACCTGTTTATATGCACGATGGAACAACTAAAAAGATTTGCGATGTTAAAATAGGTGATAAGGTTATTACATTTGATCCTGAAAATCAAAAACAAAGTATTACAACTGTTGTTCATACTGAAACTCATCCAACTGAGAAACAATTGTTTGAGATAACAACCTATAGCGGAAGAAAAATTATCGCAACATTTGATCATCGATTTATGACAAGCGAAGGGTGGAAAAGACTTGAACATTTAAAAGTTGATGAGAGTTTGATTGGTATATCAGCAGAGCCAAAATCAGTATCTACAATTGTTGATGAATATATAATACTTGATAAAAATCAGTTTGAAAATAATTGTTTGAAGCGTGGGATAAAAGATAGTCTAATTGATATTTATATCGATGAATTATCACATATTTTACCTTTAAAGAGCAATTCAGTATATTTACCTGTTATATCAAGAATATTCGGGTTTATGCTTACTGATGGATGGGTGGGTATAAATGACAGTGGTAATGTTAGATTAGCGGCTGATTTTGGTTCTGAATATAGTTTTGAATTGTTCGAAAAAGATGTTGAATTTTTAAAATTTAGAACACATTCAAGTAGATATACAGAAAAAGAAGGATTTGGAAGTACATATAGATGTGAACATTCAGGTGTATTTCCTGCCCTTTTAGTAGCTTTAGGTATAATTGTTGGTAAAAAGACTACTCAAAAAGCTTGTAAAATACCTTTTTGGGTTATGAATGGATCGCAACTGATTAAAAGAGAGTTTTTGGCCGGATTTCAAGGCGGAGACGGTTCTAAAATTAAATCATCAAGTAAAAAGCAGATTAATATTCAAATATCAACAACTTCAAAAACAATAAAAAACGAATTTCTCGATTCTATGGTTAGTATGATGTCTGGTATGGTAAAACTTTTTAGAGATCTAGGTATTGATGTAGCCGATGTAGAACATGCTCCTTCTAAAGATTATGAAGACCGAATGTCAGTTTCATATTATATTAGTTGCACGAGAAAAAATTTAATAAAATATTTTGAGACTGTTAATTACCGTTATGATGTTCATAAACAGATAGAAAGCTGTATTTATGTAGAATATTTAAAATATATTGATTGTGAACATAATAAAAGAATAGAACTTGTTTCAAAGATTAAAAGTTTTGGTTCTATGAGTAGAAAACAGATTGCAAAAGAGTTAAATATTGACTGTAAAACTGTTTATAATATTTTAAAATTAAATGGAACTGCGATCGGACTACCAAAAGGTTTAATTACTCCAGATCAATGGAAAGAAATGGTAAAGGTGTCTAGTACTACCATATTTATGCCTATCAAATCAATAATTGAGTCTTCTGAAAATATAATATCAGATATAACAGTTGATTCCAAGAATCAAAGTTTCTTATGCGGCGATACATTTTGTGTCCACAATTCACCAAGAAACTTGTACCAAAGTTCGATGGGAAAACAAGCTCTTGGTGTGCATGCATTATCTCATAAAATTCGCACAGATACTATTACTTATGTTTTAGATTATCCACAAAAACCTCTTGTTAGCACTAAACCTTCACAAATGATGGGATTCAGTGATATGCCAAGTGGTATCAATGCTATTGTCGCAATCATGTGTTATACAGGTTTCAACCAGGAAGACAGTGTCCTGTTAAATAAGTCAGCTGTTGACAGGGGACTTTTTGTCGCTACATCTTATCGCACATTGATGGATGAAGAGAAGAAGCAATGTGCTTATAATTTTGAAACAATTTGCTTACCACCTATTGAAAAAAGAAAAAGAAACTTTAATTACGGCTTGCTAGATGAAAATGGTATCGTAAAATTAAGGGGTAATGGTAAGGCGACATATGTAACAAAGGGCGATGTAATAGTTGGAAAGATACTAACTAAATCGAGTAAGAACGGAGAAGAAGAAATAATTGATAATAGCTATACTATAAAAAGCGGCGAAGAAGGGTATGTTGACAGAGTTATAGTCACTACAAATCAGGCCGGATATAAAATTGTTAAGATTGTTATTAG
>Ga0187844_10000491_pt1 | contig 30979 bp, 29 predicted proteins | sample SpaLakP09_SKY_50_FD_134517 | JGI IMG/M metagenome (GOLD analysis project Ga0187844, IMG submission 134517) | Oligotrophic lake water microbial communities from Sparkling Lake, Wisconsin, USA - SP09_SKY_50 | ecosystem: Environmental > Aquatic > Freshwater > Lake | place: USA: Sparkling Lake... | reverse complement strand
GGCCACGAGCTCACGGCCCTGCACGGCATCGACCACGCGCGCACGCTGGCCCTCCTGCTGCCTGCGCTGCTCAACGAACGCCGGGGCGCCAAGCGCGCCAAGCTGCTGCAGTATGGCGAGCGTGTGTGGGGCATCACCACGGGCACCGAGGACGAACGCATCACCGCCGCCATCGAGCGCACCCGCGGCTTCTTTGAGAGCATGGGCGTCGCCACGCGCCTGTCGGGCTACGGCCTGGGCGGCGACACCGTGACCGCCGTGGTGGCACAGCTCGAAGCGCATGGCATGGTGACCCTGGGCGAACAGCGCGAGATCACACCCGCCGTGAGCCGCCGCATCCTCGAAGCCGCGCTGTAACCCGGTGCGGGCAGGGCAGGGCAGGGCGGGCATCCGTTCCCGCCTTCCTTTCTGCATTTCGCGCCGCACAGCCGCGTTTCGTCGCAGGGCGCTGGAGCCTGCAGCGGTCACTGCCTACAGTGCCGTCAAGCCGCCACCCCGGGCGGCCATCGACGAAAGGCGCACCGTGATCCTCATCCTTCTCCTGGCCCTCCGCACCCCATGGCGGTTTGCCCGTGCCCCGTTGCTGACAGCCTTGGTCGCTCTGCTGGCCTGGGCCACGCCCGCATCGGCCCAGTACGCCGGGCTGCGCACCCTGGTGGTCCCGGGGGCCGAGCCCGTGACCGTGGCCTTGTACTACCCCACCCCCGCCGTGGCGCGCACCCAGCCCATGGGCCCCTGGCGGCCCATGGTCACGCCGGGCGCGCCGGTGGCAACCGCGCCCCTCAAGGGCCTGATCCTCATCTCGCACGGCACGGGCGGCCATGAGCTGGGCCACCACAACCTGGCCACGCGCCTGGCGGCCGATGGCTACCTGGTGGCCGCGCCGCGCCACCCGGGCGACAACTGGGAAGACCGGTCGATGATCACCTCGGGCCGCTACTTCAGCGAACGCCCGCGCCAGGTGAGCCGCGTGCTGGATGCGTTGCTGGCCCACCCCGAATGGGGCCCCCGCATTCCCGCCGGGCGCATCGGCGCTGTGGGGCACTCGGCGGGTGGCTACACCGTGCTGGCCCTGGCCGGTGCACAGGCCGAGCCCGCCCGCGCTGCCCAGCATTGCCGCAGCGTGGCGGACGACCCGGGCTTTTGCAGCCTGGGCAAGCTCTCTTCGGGCCGGGGCGACAGCAGCCCCTCTGCCCCGGCCGCTACACCGGGTCCTGCACCGGCGGGTGCGCAAGACGGCCCGCTGGTCTCGGTGGCCGACCCCCGCATCCGCGCCGTGGTGGCCCTCGCGCCCATGGCCGTGGTGTTGACGCCCCAAAGCCTGGCCGCCATCACCGTGCCGGTGAAAGTGATCATGGCCGAGCGCGACGTGGTGCTGCAGGGCCAATACCACGGCCAGCATGTGGCGGCCCATTTGCGGGGGGTGGACGCGAGCACCGTGCCGGGCGCCGGGCACTTTGCCTTCATGGCGCAGTCCGCCTGGCCTCTGCCATCGGACGCAGGCGACGCCGCCGCCAACCCCGAGGGCTTCGACCGGGTGGCCTACCACGCCACGCTGGAGAACCAGGTGGCGGAGTTTCTGGGGCGGCAGTGGCGGTGAGGGCAGCGGATTTTTAAGCAAAAAAGGCCGTCTGCGCGCAATGGATATGCCTTTTAAGCTATGAAAATAGCAGCAAACTGAGGGCCGCCGCAGCCACTCAGGCAGGGAGCGCCGCCTCGGTGGGGCGGGCCTCCACCTGCACCAGGCAGTCATAAAACGTCGGCGCACGCCCCAGGTCGGTCAGGGCCTGGCTGGTCACCTCGTTCACGTTGGTGCCTTCCAGCCCCATCTTGCGCCACCAGATGCCCAGGCCGTTGACCACACCGGGCCGTGCGCGGCGCGACACGGTGGCGTGGCACAGGTAGCTGCCCCGGTCGTTGAACACGCGCACCACGGCGTCGTTGGCGATGCCACGCGCCTCGGCGTCGTCGGGGTGGATCTCCAGCACCGGGCGGCCTTCGATGTTGCGCAGGCTCTGCACGTTCACGAAGGTGGAGTTCAAAAAGTTGCGCGCAGGCGGCGAGATCATGGCCAGCGGGTAGCGCGCATCCGTGCCCTGCAGCTCGTAGTTGGGCAGGTGGTCGGGCAGGCCGTCCAGGCCCTGCGCGGCCAGGCGGGCGCTGTAGAACTCGCATTTGCCAGAGGGGGACGGGAAGCGGCCCTCGGCAAACGGCGCATCGGGAATGGCCAGCGTGGCAAAACCCTGGGTTTCGAGCAAAGCGTAGTCCACCGCGTCGCCAAACGCCTGGCGGCACAGGGCTTCGTCGCTGTCGGCAAACCCGGGCTCGGTGAAGCCCATGCGCGCCGCCAGGTCGCGGAAGATCTGCGCATTGCTGCGGGCCTGGCCCTGCGGTGCAATGGCCGGGCGGTTGAGCAGCACGTCGGTGTGGCCGTAGCTCAGGTGCACGTCCCAGTGTTCGAGCTGCGTGGTGGCGGGCAGGATGTAGTCGGCGTAGTCGGCCGTATCGGTGCGGAAGTGCTCCAGCACCACGGTGAACAGGTCCTCGCGCGCAAAGCCCTGCACCACCTTGCCCGACTCCGGCGCCACGGCCACGGGGTTGCTGTTGTAGACCACGATAGCCTCGACCTGGGGGCCGAAGGTGGGCGAGGCCGCGCGCAGCAGGTCGTCGCCGATGGTGGACATGTTGATGGTGCGCGATGTCTTCGCGGGCATCAGCTCGGGCATCTGCAGCACGCCGCGCTGCGCGGGGAACTGGCCCGAGCTGGACAGCAGCACGCCGCCCGCGCGGTGGCGCCACGCGCCCGTGAGCGCGGGCAGGCAGGCCACAGCGCGCACCGCATTGCCGCCACCACGCACGCGCTGCATGCCGTAGTTCAGGCGGATGGCGGCGGGTTTTGTTGTGCCGTAGTCCTGGGCGAGCTGGCGGATCTGCTCCACCGGAATGCCGCACACCTCGGCCGCGCGCTCGGGCGGCCACTGCAGGGCGCGCTCGCGCAGCTGGTCCCAGCCCAGCGTGTGGCGGGCGATGTAGTCGTGGTCCAGCCAGTCGTGGGCGATCAGCTCGTGCATCAGCGCCAGCGCCAGTGCGGCGTCGGTGCCGGGGCGCAGGGCAATGTGTTCGTGGCACTTGTCGGCTGTCTCGCTCTTGCGGGGGTCGATGCACACCAGCTTGGCGCCATTGCGTTTGGCCTGCTGCGCATAGCGCCAGAAGTGCAGGTTGCTGCCGATGGAGTTGCTGCCCCAGATGACGATGAGCTGCGATTCAGCAAAAAACTCCACCTTCATGCCCACCTTGCCGCCCAGGGTCTGGATCAGTGCCTCGGCCCCGGCGGACGCGCAGATGGTGCGGTCGAGCTGCGAAGCGCCCAGCTTGTGGAAAAAGCGCCGGTCCATGCTCTCGCCCTGCACCATGCCCATGGTGCCCGCGTAGCTGTAGGGCAGGATGGCCTCGGGCGCGCGCGCGGCGATGGATTGCAGGCGCTGGGCGATGTCGCTCAAGGCTTCGTCCCAGCTGACCGGGGTGAACTGGCCGCTGCCCTTGGGGCCGCTGCGCTTGAGCGGGGTGAGCACACGCTCGGGGTGGTAGCTGCGCTCGGTGTATTTGCTCACCTTGGCGCACAGCGCGCCGTCGGTGTGGCGGTGGTCGGGGTTGCCCTGCACGCGGGTGGCCACGCCGTGTTCGTCCACCGTGGTCAGCAGCGCGCAGGTGTCGGGGCAGTCGTGCGGGCAGGCGCCGCGCACCTGAATCGGTGTGGTTTGAATGGGATTGGCGGCGGAGGGCGTGGACATATGCGGGCTGATCGTTAAACTGCCATCGGGGTTGGAACCGGCGTGCATACCCTTGCGGCTGGGCCAAGGAGGCTGCCTACCGGCAGCGCAGAGGGATCGCCCTCGATTCACAGCAGAGAGAGCAGGATTTCACCATGAAGCAAATGGCACTGGGGCGCAGACAGTTTTCCGTGGGCCTGGGGGCGGCTGCGCTGGGGGGCTTCCACCTGGCCCGGGCGCAAAGCGAGGGCCGCATCGTGCTGGGCCAGTCGGCGGCCTTCACCGGCCCGGCCGCCCAGCTGGGCGTGCAGTTCAACCAGGGCGCCAAGCTGTTTTTTGACCAGCTCAACGCCCAGGGCGGCGTGGGCAAACGCACGGTCGAAATCCGCACGCTGGACGATGGCTACGAGCCCGACCGCTGCGCCGAGAACACCAGGAAGCTGATCGCCGACGAGGTGTTTGCACTGTTTGGCTACATCGGCACCCCCACCAGCCTGGCGGCGCTGCCGCTGTTCACCAAGGAGAAGGTGCCGTTTTTTGGCCCCTTTACCGGTGCCGAGGCGCTGCGCCAGCCGTTCAACCGGCTGATCTTTCATGTGCGTGCGTCCTACTACGACGAAACCGCGCTCATCGTGCGCCAGCTCACCAATCTGGGGCTCAAGAAGATCGCGGTGTTCTACCAGAACGACGCCTACGGCAAGGCGGGGCTGGACGGGGTGACGAAGGCCCTCACCGAACTCAAGCTCACCCCCGTGGCCACGGCCACGGTGGAGCGCAACTCGGTGGACGTGAAGGCGGCCGTGGACAAGCTGGTGCCCGCCATGCCCGACGCCATCGTGCAGATCACGGCCTATGCCTCGGCCGCCGCGTTTGTGCGGGCGGCGCGCAAGGCGGGGTTTGGTGGCACGTTCTACAACGTGTCGTTTGTGGGCACGCAGGCGCTGGCCGACGAGCTGGGCAAGGACGGCGCCGGTGTGGTGGTGTCGCAGGTCGTGCCCTCGCCCTACCAGCCTTCGCGCCAGATCACGCGCGAGTTTCTGGAGGCCATCAAGAAGGGGGGCGACAAGGTGCAGGCCAATTACTCCAGCATGGAGGGCTACGTGGCTGCCCGCGTGTTCACCGAGGGCCTGCGCCAGGCCCAGGCCAGCGGCAAGATCACGCGCGAGAGCTTCATCACCGGCACCGAGTCCATCGGCAGCCAGGTGATCTCGGGCTTTCCGGTGTCGTTCAGCGCCACCAGCCACGCAGCGTCGAAGTTTGTCGAGATGTCGATGCTGACAGGGGATGGCCGGGTGCGGACGTAGCCCCCTGAGCCGCTTCGCGTCTTCCCCCTCAGGGGGACGCCACCGGTGGCCTGGCAAAGCCAGTTCCACGGTGGCACTGGTCTGCGTCGCGCCCAGCGCAACCCTCGCGCGCCTTGCGTTGGCCTGACCTGCTAGACGCTTGCCGCGAGTCAGCCGAAGGACTTGGTGCGCGCCAGCCCCTGCATGAAGGCCTCGCAGCGTCCGAGCTGCTCCAGGCTCACGTACTCGTCAGGCTGGTGGGCTTGCTGGATGCTGCCGGGGCCGCAGACAACCGTCGAAATGCCCGCGTTCTTGAACAAGCCTGCTTCAGTACCAAAGGCCACGAGGGTGGTGCTTTTTTCGCCCGAAAGCTCCTGCGCCAGGCGTGTGACCGGGTCGTCCTTGCTGCCCAGAAAGCTGGGGATCTCGCAGATGGTCTCGAATTCAAAGCCCGCTGCGGGCGCCACCTTCTTCATCGCGGGCTCCAGCGACTGGGCGTAGGCCACCACCTCGGCCTGCATCTGCGCCGCGTTGGCCGTGGGCAGGTCGCGGAATTCGTAGCGGAACTCGGCATCGCGCGGCACCACGTTGTCGGCAATGCCACCGTGGAACTGGCCCACGCTGCTGGTCGAGAACGGCACATCAAAGCCCTCGAAGCGGGGCTCGTTCTTTTCAAAGCCTTCCGCCATGTCGCGCACCCGGCCCACCACGCGGGCCGCCATCTCGATGGCGTTGACCGAGTGGGGCGTGAGGGAGGAATGCGCCTCCTTGCCGCGCACGCAGCACTTGTAACGGTACACGCCCTTGTGCGCGATGGCGGGGACCATGCTGGTGGGCTCGCCCACGATGCAGGCCAGGGGTTGGATATTGGCGTCGCGCAGGTCGGCGATGAGCTCTTTTACGCCAAAGCAGCCGATCTCTTCTTCGTAGCTGAATGCCAGATGGACCGCAAAAGGCGCGTCGCTGTTCAGGAACTGCTCTGCATGCGACACGGCAATGCCGATGAAGGCCTTCATGTCGGCACTGCCGCGCCCGTACAGGTTGCCGTCTTTCACCAGCGCGCTCAGCGGGTCCATGCTCCAGTCCTGCCCGTCCCACGGCACCGTGTCGGTGTGGCCCGAGAGGATGATGCCCGCTGGCTTGCCCTCGCCCAGCGTGGCGAACAGGTTGGCCTTGGTCTTGTCCTCGTTGAAGGTGAGGCGGCTTTTCACGCCCAGCTTGGCGAGGTGGTCGCGGATGAAATGGATCAGCTCCAGGTTGGAGTGGTGGCTGACGGTGTTCATGCGCACCAGGGTTTGCGCAAGTTCGAGGGCGTGGGCAGAAATCATGGGGTGGACTGGTGATTAACCCGGACTGACACAGAGGTGGGAGTCGGGCTAGACTGTGAGATCGTAAGGACACATATCATGAACGTTATTGACTCCATCGTCACCCAGGCGGCCAGTATTGCAGCGGTGCGCCGGGACATTCACGCCCACCCCGAGTTGTGCTTTGAAGAGGTGCGCACCGCCGATGTGGTGGCGGGCAAGCTCACCGAATGGGGCATTCCCATCCATCGCGGCATGGGCACCACGGGGGTGGTGGGCATCGTGAAGGGGCGCGATGGGGGCGCCAGTGGCCGTGCGATTGGCCTGCGCGCCGACATCGACGCGCTGCCCATGCAGGAGTTCAACACCTTCGCCCACGCCAGCAAACACCAGGGCAAGATGCACGCCTGCGGCCATGACGGCCATGTGGCCATGCTGCTGGCCGCAGCGCAGCACTTTGCCAAGCACCGCAACTTTGACGGCACCGTGTACCTGATCTTCCAGCCCGCCGAAGAAGGCGGTGGCGGTGCGCGCGAGATGATCAAGGACGGCCTGTTCGAGCAGTTCCCCATGGAGGCCGTGTACGGCATGCACAACTGGCCCGGCATGCCCGTGGGCCAGTTCGCCGTGAGCCCAGGCCCGGTGATGGCGTCGAGCAACGAGTTCAAGATCACCATCCGGGGCAAGGGCAGCCACGCCGCGCTGCCGCACAACGGCATCGACCCGGTGCCGATTGCCTGCCAGATGGTGCAGGCCTTCCAGACCATCATCACCCGCAACAAGAAGCCGGTGGACGCGGGCGTGATCTCGGTCACCATGATCCACGCGGGCGAGGCCACCAACGTGGTGCCCGACAGCTGCGAGCTGCAGGGCACGGTGCGCACCTTCACGCTGGAGGTGCTGGACCTGATCGAGAAGCGCATGCAGCAGATTGCCGAGCACACCTGTGCCGCGCATGACGCCGTGTGCGAATTCGAGTTCGTGCGCAACTACCCGCCCACCGTCAACTCCGCCCCCGAGGCCGAGTTTGCGCGCGCGGTCATGGCCAGCATCGTGGGCGAATCCAACGTGCTGGCGCAGGAGCCCACCATGGGCGCCGAAGACTTCGCCTTCATGCTGCAGGCCAAGCCTGGCGCCTACTGCTTCATTGCCAACGGCGACGGCGCCCACCGCGAGATGGGCCATGGCGGCGGCCCCTGCACGCTGCACAACCCCAGCTACGACTTCAACGACGACCTGATCCCGCTGGGCGCGACCTACTGGGTCAAGCTGGCCGAAGCCTGGCTGGCCCAGCCCGCCAAGGCAGCCTGATACCCGTCGATATCCATCGAGCCTCTCCACCCGGGCGCACGCAGCGCGCGTGCCCGGGTTTTCTTTGCCTTTCCCACTGACTCCTGAAAGCCACGTCCATGATCGGAATCGTTGAAGCCTTCTCGCCCAGCTACGCCGAGGCGCGCAAGAAGTTTCTGGAGGCCGCCGCAGCCGCCGGCCTGCCCATCGAATCGCACGCCCATCCGCTCAAGGGCCGGGACGGCGAAGACCTGGCGATGGACGTGGTGCGCGACGGCCCGGCGGATGCCAAAAAGCTGCTCGTCGTGAGCAGCGCCTGCCATGGCGCCGAAGGCTACTGCGGCAGCGGTGCGCAGGTGTTTGCGCTGCACGACCAGGAGTGGCGCGACAAGGCGCATGCGGCGGGTGTGGCCACGCTTTATATCCATGCGCTCAACCCCTACGGCTTCTCGCATGTGCGCCGCTTCACACACGAGAACGTGGACCTGAACCGCAACTTCCAGGACTTCAGCCAACCCCTGCCCGTGAACACTGCCTACCGCGAGGTGCAGCCCCTGCTGCTGCCCGAGCAATGGCCGCCTGGCCCCGACAACCTGGCCGCTGTGCAGCAGTACATCGACACCAAGGGCGAGGCCGCCTGGCAGGCCGCCATCTCGCAGGGCCAGCACGAGTTTCCGCAGGGCATCTTCTTTGGTGGCACCGAACCCACCTGGAGCAACCGCACGCTGCGCCAGGTGCTGCGCCAGCACGGCGCGGGCGCATCGCACGTGGCCTGGATCGATCTGCACACGGGCCTGGGCCCGAGCGGCCATGGCGAGCGCATCTATGCCGGCAAGGACGACGCCGTGGCCGTGGCCCGTGCGCGCGCCTGGTGGGACGGCGGCGGCGCCACGCCCGTCACGTCGATCTACGACGGCTCGTCCACCTCCGCCTTCCTCACCGGGCTGATGTGGACCGCCATCTACGACGAATGCCCGCATGCCGAATACACCGGCATTGCCATGGAGTACGGCACCGTGCCCGTGCTCGACGTGATGAACGCCATCCGCGCCGAGCAATGGCTCAACCTGCACCCCGGCGCACCCGCCGAGCAGCATGCGCAGATCAAGGCCCAGATGCTCGCCGCCTTCTACACCGACACCGATGTGTGGAAGGGCCAGATCGTGAGCCAGGCGCGGCAATCGATGTTCCAGGCGGTGGATGGCCTGGCTGGTTGAATGGCTGCGGAATGTGCATAAAAATGGCCTTCTCCGCGCATCTGTAAATGGTTTATAGCTCCTGAAAAGATAGTAAATGTCTCTCAGAGCCCCAGGCAGCACATGCCGGGGCGGTGGCCCGGTGGCGGCTACCATCGCCCCAAAAACCAGGAGACACCATGGCCCTTGCCTCCCACGCTCTCTGCGACTCCTCCGTTCCCTCCGCCCCCCGGGGGGGCGCCAAACGCACAGGCCCATGAGCCCGCGCACCGCCCTGCAGGTGCCGCCTGCCGACCCGCTGCGTGCGCTCAGCCGCAGCCTGCTCCGGCTGTCCGAACAGGCCCAGCAGGCACCACCGCAAGACCTGCTGCACCAGGCGCTGCAGACGCTGCGCGGGCTGGTGCCTTTTGATTCGGCCTGGTGGGGCGAGGTGTCGGCCGGTGAGTCTGGCGCAGGGGGGGAAGCGCAGGCCGCACCGCGCAACTGGCTGCACGGCAGCATCGGCCTGGCCCGGGGCTTTGCCGACGAATGGAATGCGCTGGCAGCGGTGGACGACTTTGGGCTGCAGTCCATGCGCCGGCTGGGCGAGGTGATCCGCGAGCGCGACGTGGTGGGTGTGGCGCCCGAGGATCCGCAGGTCGTGGCCTTCTCTGAGCGGCATGGCCTGCACCACTGCATGGCCCTCACGGCCGAGCTGCCGCACAGCGGGCTGATGTTTTTTGTCTCGGTCTACCGCCCGCAGACACGCACCGAATTCACCGACGCCGAAACCGTGCTGTTCGGCGAGTTTGTGCTGCACCTGCTGCAGCACTGGCACCACCGGCTGCAGCGCCTGCAACACGAGTCGCCCCGCCGCCCCTGGGACAGCTTTGCGCTGGCCCAGCCCACGGGCGAGCTGCTGTTTGCAGGCCTGCGCATTAGCCAGGCCTTGCGCGCTGCCTGCCCCGATTGGACCGGCACCCGCCTGCCCCCGGCCGTGGTGCAGGCGCTGCCGGGCGCACCTTGCCACCTGGTGCTGGGCAAGGCCTGCCGCCTGCGGCTGGAGCCCTGCGGCCCGCTGGTGGCGCTTAGCATCGCATCGCGCCAGCACAAGCAGGCGTTGGCCCCGCGCGAGCTGAGCGTGGCCATGCTCTACGCCCAGGGGCAGTCGCACAAGGACATTGCGGCCACGCTGGGCCTCACGCCCGCCACGGTGCGCACCTACCTGCGCACCGTCTACGCCGCACTGGGCGTGCGCAACAAGCTGGAGCTGGTGGCGGCGCTGCGCAACGCGTAGGGCGACGGCCCACTGCTGCGCGGGCTTGGTAGTTTCCCGCTCCCTCTGCATTTGCAGAGGCTGCAGCGGCGCCTTCTTTTTCTATCGTCCGCACCGGAGCCAAGGGCGCCTTTGCACGGTGATTCGTGCAGAGGGTCCCTTTGGGCTGCGGCGCAGATCGGGCCGTGAAGCCTGGGCTCCTGAAAAAAACACCACCACAGGAGACTTTCCGCATGTTCCCGACCCCCACCCGCGCCGCCCTGGCGCCCACCGATCGCGCCGTGCACCCCACCGGGCGATGGGCCACCCGCACCCTGGCGACGGGCCTGGGCACCATCGCTGCCCTCGCGCTGACGGCCTGCGGCGGTGGCAACGATGCCCCCGCACCTTTGGCCAGTAAGCCGCTGGCCGAGGCCTGCGCCGCCTACACCTCGGCCGCCTTGCCCCATGGCGCCAAGCTCACCCGCACCGAGCTGCGCAAGGCCGAGGGCGCGTTGCCCGACGTGTGCATCGTGCGTGGCCAGATCGTGTCCTCGCCCGACTCCACCATCCACTGGGCGGTGGAGCTGCCCACGCTGGCGCAGTGGAACAGCAAGACGCTGACCATTGGCGGTGGCGGCTTCGACGGCTTCATCCCCACGGACGACCCGTGGTACCAGCAGCTGGTGGGCCCGTCTGCCAATCCGTACGTGAAGATCAGCTCTGACTCCGGCCACCAGATACAGGGTTTTGCCTGGGGCCAAAGCGATGTGGCGCTGCGCAACCATGCGTTCGACGCCAACCATTTTGTGCTGGAGGTGGGCACGGCGATTGCCACCGAGTTCTACGGCAAGCGCCCCGTGCGGCGCTACCACATGGGCCATTCCAACGGCGGGCGCTCGGGCCTGATCTCCACGCAGAAGTACCCCAAGGACTACGACGGCGTGGTGGCCATGGAGCCCGCTATCGCCCAGCAGGCGCACCAGGTCAACCTGGGCCCCACGGTGTTGCGCCACATCTTCAAGAGCCGCGAGAACTGGATGAGCCCCGCCAAGATCGCGCTCTACGCCAAGGCCGAAACCGCAGCGTGCGACGGCCTGGACGGTCTGAAGGACGGCATCATCGGCAACATAGAGGCCTGCAACTACGTGCCTACCGACCTGCTGTGCCAGGGCGCGGACAACGACAGCTGCCTGACGGCCGGGCAGATCGAGTCCATCCGCCTCATCTACAGCGACCACAAGACGCCCGTGACCCTGTCGCGCGGCGCGGTGGGCTATCCGCGCTTTGGCCGGGGCGGCGCGTCCACGTCCGATTGGCAGTCGTACATGTTCGGCACCAGCTTCGATGCGCCCGATTCGTTCAACCACATGGCCGTGACGGCGGCTGCGCGCCTGGTGGAGGGCAACCCCAACGCCAACATCCTGAGCCACGACCCCACGCAGTACCAGGCGCAGTACAGCCGCCTGGCCGAGATGATCGACGGCACCGACCCGGACATTGCTGCCTTTGCCGACAACGGCGGCAAGCTGCTGATCTGGTACGGCGCGGGCGACACCTGCGTGTCGATGTACCGCACGGTGGAGTACCTCGACACAGTGAAGCAGCGCCTGGGCGCCAGCAAGGTGCAGAGCTTTGCACGCATGGTCACCTCGCCCTCCAACGGGCACGACCTGGACGGCGTGGGCACCGAGCCCCGCTCCATCGACCTGCTGGCCGCCATGGATGCCTGGGTGGAAAAAGGCGCGGCGCCCGACAGGCTGGTGGCCACCAAGTTCGCACCCGGCACCACCACGCCCGTGGCCCAGCGCCCGGTGTGCGAGTACCCGAAGTTCCCGCGCTACAACGGCTCGGGTGATCCGGCCAAGGCCGAGAGCTTCAGCTGCTCTGCGACCTGAGCGCGGCGCTCTTTGCAATAAAGAAAAGGCACGCCTCGCGGCGTGCCTTTTTTCGCGCCAGGCCGTCAGGATGCCAGCGCGCGCATCTCCGCGATCAGGTCCGACTTGCCCTCGAAGCCGATGCCCGGCAGCGGCGGCAGTGTGACATAGCCGTTGTCCACCTTCACGCCATCGGGGAAGCCACCGTAGGGCTGGAACAGATCGGGGTAGCTCTCGTTGCCGCCCAGGCCCAGGCCTGCCGCGATCGCCAGCGACATCTGGTGGCCGCCGTGGGGGATGCAGCGGCTGGGGGACCAGCCATGCTCCTTGAGCATGTCGAGCGTGCGCAGGTACTCCACCAGGCCGTAGCTCAGCGCACAGTCGAACTGCAGCCAGTCGCGGTCCTTGTGCATGCCGCCGTGGCGGATCAGGTTGCGCGCGTCCTGCATCGAGAACAGGTTCTCGCCCGTGGCCATCGGGCCCTTGTAGACCTCGCCCAGCTTGGCCTGCAGCTCGTAGTCCAGCGGGTCGCCAGCTTCTTCGTACCAGAACAGCGGGTACTGCGACAGGGCCTTGCCGTACTCGATGGCGGTCTGCAGGTCGAACCGGCCGTTGGCGTCCACCGCCAGTTGCTGGCCCGGGCCCAGGATCTTGAGCACCGACTCGATGCGCTCGCAGTCCTCGGCCAGCGTGGCGCCGCCGATCTTCATCTTCACCACCGAGTAGCCGCGCGCCAGGTAGCTCTCCATCTCCCGCTGCAGCGCTTCGAGCCCCTTGCCGGGATAGTAGTAGCCACCGGCGGCGTAAACGAACACGCGCGGGTTGGGTGTGCCGTTGCCGTAGCGCTCGGCCAGCAGCTGGAACAGCGGCTTGCCTGCGATCTTTGCCGTGGCGTCCCACACGGCCATGTCGATGGTGCCCACGGCCACCGAGCGCTCGCCGTGGCCGCCGGGCTTCTCGTTGATCATCATCTGCGCCCAGACCTTGTGCGGGTCGATGTTCTCGCCCGTGGCGTCGAGCAGGCTGGCGGGCTCGGCCTCCAGCACGCGCGGGATGAAGCGGTCGCGCATCAGCGCGCCCTGGCCGTAGCGGCCGTTGGAGTTGAAGCCGTAGCCGATCACCGGCTTGCCGTCGCGGATCACGTCGGTGACCACGGCCACCAGGCTGAGCGTCATCTTCGAGAAGTCGATGTAGGCGTTGCGGATGTCCGACTTGATGGGACGGGTCGATTCGAGGATGTTGACGATCTTCATGGTGTCGTAATGGTTGGCGGTTGATTCGGAATCTTTGAACTTGACCCACCGTTCGGGCCGAGCCTGTCGAAGCCCTGCGCGGCGCTTCGACAGGCTCAGCGTGAACGGTTCAATGGGACGCACCCATAGATGAGAAAAAAGTGGATCAGCGGGCGAGCGACGAGCCCCCGCAGATCGCGATGTCCTGCCCCGTGATAGCGGCGGCAGGGTCGGACAGAAGAAAGCCCACCAGCGCGGCGATCTCGGAGGGCTCAATCAGTCGGCCGATGGGCGGCAGGCGCGGCGCGCTGCCCTGGCGCGCGGGGTCGTTCAGCATGCCGGTGGCGGTAGCAGCGGGCGACACCACGTTCACCGTCACGCCCTGCGCGGCCACCTCGGCCGCCCAGCTGCGCGCCAGCGCGATCAGTGCAGCCTTGGTCGCGGCGTACTGCCCCCGCCCGGCCATGCCTTGCGCCACGCGGCTGCCGATGAACACCACGCGGCCGCTGCCGCGCGCTGCCATCGCAGGCACGATGGCATCGGCCAGCCGCATGGCGGCATCCACATGCAGGCGCCACATCAGCTCGCCGCCCGCATGGTCGAGCTGGCCCAAGGGCCCGACGCGCAGCACCCCGGCCGCGTGGACCAGCGCATCCACTGCTGGCAGGGTGGCGGCCACGCGGGCGATATCAGCGCCGTCGGCCAGGTTGACGGGTATGTGGGTGAACGATGGATCGATGATCGACGGCTGCGCAATGTCCAGGCCGCTCACGCGCCAGCCGCCCGCCAGCAGTGACTCGGCAATGCTGCGGCCTATGCCGCTGCTAGCGCCAGTGACGACGGCGTGGCGGGCGTTACTCGACACGGATGTTCCCTTCCGTGACGATCTTCTGCGAGCGCTCCATGTCGTTGCGCTGGAACTTCGCAAAGTCCTCCACGCTGCCCGGCGTGGTCAGCAGCCCTTGCTCCTTGAGCTTGGGCGTCATCTCGGCCAGGGCCTTGTTCACCTCGGTGTTCAGCCGCTGCGTGATGTCCGCCGGCAGCTTGGCCGGGCCCCACAGGCCATACCAGCTGTAGAACTCGTAGCCCGGGATCGTCTCGCCCACGGTGGGCACGTCCGGCAGGCTGGCTGCGCGCTGAGCCGAGGTGACGGCCACCACGCGCAGCATGCCGCTCTTGTGGTACTGCAGCGAGCCGAGGATGGGGTCGATGAAGCCGTCGATCTGCCCGCCGATCAGGTCCTGGAAAGCAGGCGCCGTGCCCTTGTACGGCACGATCAGGTAGTCGAGCTGGCCGGCGCGTTTCAAGAGCTCGGTGGACAGGTGCCCGGCCGAGCCGATGGAGCCCACGGCAAAGGTCATCTTGCCGGGGTTGGCCTTGGCGTAGGCCATCAGCGACTTGATGTCGGTGATGGGCAGGTTCTTGTTGATGGCCACCGACAAGGGCGCCTTGGCCACCAGCGCCACGGGTGCGAAGTCCTTGACCACGCCGTAGGGCACGGACTTCATGGTCATGGGCGCCGTGGTGAAGGTGGACGCGTTGAACAGCAGCGTGTAGCCGTCGGCCGGGGCCTTGGCCACCACGTCGCCGCCGATCACGCCGTTGCCGCCCGCCTTGTTCTCGACGATGAAGTTCTGGCCCATCTGCTCGCCGAGTTTTTGTGCCAGCTGGCGGCCGACGGTGTCCAGCGTGCCGCCCGGCGGAAAGGGGATGACCACCCGCACCGGCTTGGTGGGGTAGGCCTGCGCAAAGCTGCTGGCGGCCACTGCCAGGGCGGCGGCGCCCAGGGCGGTGCGCAGTGTGAGGCCGAGAAATTGATTGCGTTGCATGGTGTCTTGTTTCCGGTCTTTTTGTTCGAGAACTACCAACGCGGGGGATTCGTAGTCCCCCGCACACATCCATCACCCAGCGGCTTAGCGCTTGAGCAGGCCAGCCTGCTTCACAGCCGCACGCAGGGCTTCGACTTCCTTCGCGTTGGGCGCCTCCGTTGGCGGGCGCACGGTGGCGTCGTCCAGCACGCCGGCCAGGTACATGCCGCCCTTCATGCGGGCGTGGGCCTCGCCGGTGGGCTCGCCGCCGCCGTACACAGCGTCTTTCAGCGGCGTGATGACAGCCTGCACCGCCATGGCTTTCTTCAAATCACCGGCCTTCACCGCGTTCCACAGATCGATGATGAGCTGCGGGATGAAGGTGGCAAAACCCACCAGCGCGCCGTCCACGCCCTGCACCATCGAGGCCAGCAGGTACTCGTCGTGGCAGGTCAGGATGGCCTTGGAGGCATCGGCCTCGCGGATCGCCTGGATGTCGCGGGCGTACTTGTTCATGTCGCGCTGGCCCACCTTGAAGGCCTGCAGGTAGGGCAGCTTCGCCAGGTCGGCCAGCAGCTGCGAGGAGTACGAAGCGCGGGTCCAGGCGGGGTACACGTGGCAGACCAGGTCAGCGTTAGGGGCAGCCTGGTGGATGGCCTCGAAGTACTGCAGTGCGTGCCCGGGTGTGAAGCCAAAGCGCAGCCAGTGGTGCGGGGGCATCACGTCCAGCGCCACGGCGCCGGCTTCGACGGCGGCGCGGGCATGGTCGGCCGCGTCCTTCAGGCCTTCGCAGACGATGGAGGAAATGACAGGCATGCGGCCCTTGAGCTCGTCGGCCACGATGCGGGTGACCTCGGCGCGCTCGGCGGGCGTCAGCGAGAAAACCTCGCCCGTATGGCCGTTGGTCATGATGGCCACCACACCCTCGTGGCCCGCCAGCCAGGATGCGAGCTTGCGCAGCGCGGGCTCGTCGATGCGGTGGTCGGGGGTGAAGGGGCACGAGATGGCGGGGATGATCCCGCGATAATTCGAGATGGCAGGCATGCTTTTTTGTCTCCGTGTTGGAAAGCTGGTGAACGATGGGGTGGATCATTTCCGACCCCGCGCCAGCGGTCCAATACTCGAATCGCATACAACTATCGCAAGGCAGGAAGCAACCCATGGGACCGGGCAACCGACCGCTGGATCTGGAGTGGCTGGAGGACTTTCTGGCGCTCGCGGAAACCGGCAATTTCTCGCGCGCCGCCGAGGCCCGTGCCATTGCCCAGCCCGCCTTCAGCCGCCATATCCGCGCGCTGGAGGACTGGGTGGGCGTGGAGCTGTTCGACCGCAGTGCCCATCCCGCGGCGCTCACGGCGGCGGGCCAGCGGTTCCTGCCGCTGCTCGAAACCATCCTCGCCAACCTGGAGGCTGCCCGCATCAAGGCCCGCGCCGCGCACGACCTGGCCGCTGCCAGCCTGCGCTTTGCGGCCACGCATGTGCTCTCGCTCACGTTCTTTCCGCGCTGGCTGGTGGGTATGGAGGCGCGACTGCGCCTGGGGCCTATCCAGACCATGTCGGACAGCTCGCAGGCCTGCGAAGACCTGATGCTCCAGCGCCGTGTGCAGTTTGTGCTGTGCCATGGCCATGACGCGGTGCCGGGACGCCTGGACGAGGCGCAGTACCCCATGTGCCGCCTGGCGGACGACCGGTTGCTGCCAGTCAGTGCGCCGCAGCCGGGGGGTACTGCAGGCCAGCCGCTGCACGCGCTGGGTCAGCCGACCCCAGTGCCCGTGCTGGCCTACAGCGAGGCATCAGGTCTGGGTCGCATCATGCGGGCCCGCATGCGCGGGGTGTTTGCCGAAGGCGCCGACGGCCCGGTGGCGGTGGTGTTCACCGCGCACCACGCGGTGTTGCTCAAGACCCTGGCCCAGGAAGGGCGGGGCGTGGCCTGGCTGCCCGAAAGCCTGATTGCCGACGAGTTGCGCACCGGCACGCTGGTGGCCGCCGGGGGCACCGACTGGAACGTGCCCGTGCAGATCCGCCTGTACCGCCAGCGCGCCGAGATGTCGCCGGTGGCGGAGTCCCTGTGGGAGCTGGCATTGGCGCAGGTGGCGTCGCAGCCCTGAGCGCTGGCCGTTCCCCTGGCGGGCTGCCGATCGTCAAAGACCCAGATCGCTCAGCCCCGCATGGTCGTCCGGCCGGCGCCCCAGCGGCCAGAAGAACAGCCGGTCTGCGGCCTGGATGGGGCGGTCGTTGATGCTCGCGTGGCGCACGGCCATCAGACCATCGTCGTTGAACTCCCAGTTCTCGTTGCCGTAGCTGCGGTACCACTGGCCCGCGTCGTCATGCCATTCGTAGGCAAACCGCACGGCGATGCGGTGGCTGCTGAACGCCCACAGCTCCTTGATGAGGCGGTAGTCCAGCTCGCGCGCCCACTTGCGCTCCAGCAGCTGCCGGGCGGCCTCGCGGCCCACGGGGAACTCGGCGCGGTTGCGCCAGCGGGTGTCCTCGGTGTAGGCCAGGGCCACGCGCGCGGGGTCGCGCGAGTTCCAGCCGTCTTCGGCCAGACGCACTTTCTGGATGGCGGTTTGCAGGGAGAAGGGCGGAAGAGGTGGACGGGTTTCCATGGGCAGCACCTTGGGGTAATGGGTCAAGAGGGTTGAGGAAGTAGACAAGTCTGTCTACGTTGCATCATAACGAAATGTAGACAGACTTGTCTACAATGCCTGCATGATTTCCCTGCCGCCTTCTGACTGGAAAGACTTGCCCGCCCGCGACCGCCTGCTGCAGACCGCGCATGCGCTGTTCTACCGCGACGGTATCCGTGCCACGGGCATCGACCGCGTGATCGCCGAGTCGGGGGTCACCAAGGTCACGTTCTACCGGCATTTCCCCAGCAAAAACGATCTCATCTGCGCCTACCTTGAATACCGCCACGCGGGCTGGATCGCGTGGTTTGCTGCGGCCCTGGAGCGCCACGGGGCGGCAAAGCGTGTTGGTGCGACAGGCCTGAATGCGTTGGTGGCCACGCTGGCCGAATGGTTTGGCCGCGATGACTTCCGGGGCTGCGCCTTCATCAACAGCGTGGGCGAGCTGGGCGGCACGGTGCCAGAGGTGGTGGAGATTGCGCAGCGCCACAAGCGGGAGATGACCGAACTTCTGGCCGCCCTGCTGCCCCCCGGCGCCCAGCGGGCGCAGACCGTGCAGGCCGTGACCCTGGTAGTGGAGGGCGCCATCGTGCGTGTGCAGATGGGCGAGCCGGTGAAGGCGGTGCTGGGCAGCGTGGAGCGCCTGCTAGCGGGCCTTGCCGCCTGACCTGTCGGTGCTGCGCATCACTTCATGCGTACTGCGCCAGGCCGTGGCCGAAGGACCAGTTCTCCTTGGCCACTTCGACGATGTTGATGAAAACGTCCTCGGGCCGCAGGCCCGGGCTCTCGCCCAGCAGCTGCACGGTGCGCGCAAACAGCGCCTTTTTCTGCTCCAGGCTGCGCGTGTTGTTGGCGGTGATCTGGATGAACACCACGTCATCGCTGCGGGCCACGCCCAGGTAGGTGGGGCTGTAGCGGAAGTTGGCGGCGTCGTGCTCGGTGATGGTCATGAACTGGTCGTCCTCGGGCACGTTGAAGGTCTCGCGCAGGGCGCGGTACAGCGTGTCAAAGATCGCCTGCCGGTAGGCCGCAGGCTTGCCGGCGCGCATGGCAATGTGGATGAGGGGCATCGCAAGATCCTTTCTGAACAAGATGCTGGCGAAATCCTATCCATATGAATATGCTATGGATATCTATTTCAGAAATATCAAATTCAAATGGTTGAGCGATCCCTGGATCTGGATGCCGTCGAGGCCTTTGTGCGCATTGCCGAGCTGGGCAGCTTCACGCGCGCGGCCGAAGCCATGGGCACGGCGCAGGCCGCGATGAGCATGAAGCTCAAGCGGCTGGAGGACCGGCTGGGCTGCAGGCTGATCGAGCGCACGCCGCGCCACGTTCAGCTGTCGGCCCGGGGCGCGGCATTTCTGGAGCACGCGCGGGGGCTGCTGGCCGCGCACGACCGCGCGCTGGCCACGTTCGCGCAGGCCCGCCAGCGCCTCACCATCGGCATCAGCGACCATGTGGCCGGGCCGGAGCTGCCTGCGCTGATCGCCCGCATGAACCAGCAAGACCCGCAGCTGCTCATCGAGATCCGCATCGGCTCGTCGGGCGACCTGCTGCAAAGCTACGACCGGCGTGAGCTGGATGCCGTGCTGGCCCGCATGCACGTGGGCCGCAGCGATGGCGAGTTGCTGGCCGAAGAGCCCTTCGGCTGGTTTGCCGCCCCCGGCTGGCAGCACCGTGCGGGCGAGCCCTTGCCCCTGGCCACGCTGGCCGAGCCTTGTGGTGTGCGGGCGATGGCAGGGCAGGCGCTGGATGCGGCGGGCATGGCCTGGGCCGAGGTGTTTGTGGGCGGAGGCGTTGCTGCCGTGGCGGCGGCCGTGATGGCGGGGCTGGGCGTGGCGGCGCTGGCGCCGCGCATGCTGCCGCTGGGGGCTGTGGAAGTGGGTGCCCGCCTGGGGCTGCCTGCCTTGCCGCGCCTGCCGGTGCTGCTGCACACGCGCATTCAGGAAGGTCGCCCGCGCGATGCGCTGACGGCGTTGTCGGCTGCCTTTCGCAGTGCGGTGCGGGGTTAGGCCACTGGATCAGAGAAATCGGCGGCGCGCCGGGGGCGCGGTCGTATGGCTTCCCGCGTTCGGCGTGTTTGGCGTGCTAGCGCGGCAGGCGATGCCCGCTTGCGCACATCCACTGCCGTGGCGCTCCGCTCACTCGCCCCAGGGCAGCATCAGCGTAAGCAGCGACAGCTGGTCAAACTCGGGTGCAAAGGCGTCGATGATCTGCTGCGGCTCGGGGCACAAGGTGGTGTCGGTGATCACGCCAAACTGCACGCCGCCGCCGTAGCTCAGGATGGAGACCCCCAGGCCAATGTCGCCCGACTGCGGCACCCAGAACATGCACTGCGTGACGCGCGATCCGCACAGCGTGAGTTGTTCCTTGGGGCCGGGCACGTTGGTCATCACGGCCGTGGTCTTGCGGCCAAACAGGTTGAGCAGTGCGTCCTGCGCGGGTTTGATCATCAGGCCTGCCACGGCCAGCATCGCAAACGCCAGGATGGGCTGGGTGCTGCCCTTGAGCGCGTTCATGCGCCGTCGCACTTCGTACACGCGCTCGATGGGGTTGGCCACGCCAATCGGCAGCACCAGCGGCACCAGGCCGAATCGGTTGCCCAGCTTCCACGCCTCTTCCATGGGGCGCAGGTTCACGGGGATCATCGCGCGGATCTCCTGGCCTGTCGGGTCGTCGCCCTGGCCGCGCAGGTAGCCGCCGATGGCGCCCGCCACGCACGACAGCAGCACATCGTTGATGGAGCAGTTGAGCGCCTTGCCGATGGCCTTGACCTCTTCCAGCGGGATGGGCGGGCACCAGGCCACACGTTTGGCGCTGCCAGGCTGGCCCTTCAGGCGCGTGGGTGAGTCGTCGGGCATGAGCGCCAAGGCCGCCGCATCGCTGACGAGCTGGTAGGCCACGCGGGCCATGTCCACCGTGCCTGCCAGACCGTTGTGCATGGCTTTTTCTGGGTCTCCCAGCATCTGCAGCGACTTGGCCGCGCTGTCGCCCGCCAGGTCCAGCGCCTTCACGGTGAGGCCGGTAAAGGGCTTGATGAGCGCGTCGGCAATCCAGTCCTCGGCCGTCGCACCGTCCTTGTCGGCGCGGGGTTTGCGCTTGGGGGGCTCGGAGCCGCCATCGACCAGCGACATGGTCACCGAAATGAGGGCGATGCCGTCGGCAATGCAGTGGTGGATGCGCACGATGAGCGCGCTGCCCTTCGCGCCGTCGTCACCCACAAAGTCTTCGATCAGGTGCATCTGCCACAGCGGGCGGCGGGTATCGAGCGGCTGCATGGCAAGCTCTCCCACACGGTCCTGCAGCGCGCGCTGCATGCTCTGGCCCTTGTGGTGGGGCAGCTTCTCGCGCAGCACATGGGCGGCAATGTCGAAGTTTTTATCCTCCACCCAGGTGGCGCCTGCGGCGTCTTCCACCACACGTTGGTGAAAGCGCGGGTACTGCAGCAGCCGCTGCTGCACGCGTTCGCACAGCGCCTCCCAGGTGATGCCGGGCGAGAGGGTCCACACGCCGTTGATCATCATCAGGTTGCTGCTCGAATCCATGCGCAGCCAGGCGGTATCGACCTTGCTCATGCGTTCGCCGGACAGGCCCAGCATGCCGTTGGCCGCGCGGCGCACGTTCTTCTGCACCACGGTGGCGGCTTTGCGGGCTGCGGGGGGCAAGGCCTGGGCGGCTTTGCGTGCCACCTCGGGGGCTTGGTCGCGCACCGTGCGCAAGGGGTTTTGGCCAATGCCGGGCGCGGCTTTGCCGGGGGCTGAAATGCGGGTCACCATCAGATGTACACCTATTGTTTGATTTTTGGGGGCTTGCCCCTATGGATTGAGCGGCCCCGGGCCGTGCTCAGCCCGTAAGATACAACGCAGCAATCCCTTGCCGACACCGTTTTTTCCCTCCCCCCAAAACATTCCCAGGAGCACACTGACATGGCCGACCTCAACGCCACCTTCGAAGCCGCTGTGGCCAATTCCAAGAACCTGAGCGAGCGTCCCGACAACGCCACGCTGCTCAAGATCTACGCCCTGTACAAGCAAGCCACCGCCGGTGACAACACCGAGAAGAAGCCCAGCTTCTCCGACATGGTGGGCCGCGCCAAGTGGGACGCCTGGGAAAAGCTCAAGGGCACGGGCACCGATGAAGCCAAGCAGCAGTATGTGGACCTGATCACCTCGCTGAGCTGATACAGCGTTCCGCCCAAAGAAAAAGGCGACCTCGGTCGCCTTTTTCTTTGGGGACAACGGCGGTCTAACGCTGAACCCACCCCTTGGGCAGCCCGGCTTCCGGCGTCATGCCGTAAACCGGCTCGCCCGGTAGCCCCGCCTGCAGCGGCGCGCGTGCGGCCATCAGGCGCTCCAGGTCCACCCCCGTGGCAATGCCCATGGCCTCGAACATGAACACCAGGTCTTCCGTCACCACGTTGCCCGACGCGCCCGGCGCATAGGGGCAGCCGCCCAGACCGCCCAGCGACGCATCAAAGGTGCGCACCCCCACGTCGTAGGCCGCCAGGCAGTTGGCCAGGCCCAGGCCCCGGGTGTTGTGCATGTGGGCTGCACCGGCCTTGGCACCCAGCTCGGCGCGCAGGCGCGTGAACAGGCGGCGCACCTGGGCCGGGTTGGCCATGCCGGTGGTGTCCGACAGGCCCACTTCGTCCGCGCCCGCCTCGGCGCACAAGCCTGCGAGCCAGATCACATCGTCCTCGGGCACCACGCCCTGCAGCGTGCAGCCAAAGGCGGTGGACAGCCCCACCTCCACCAGCACGCCGGGTGCCTGCGCGTCGCGCAGTTGGGCCACGGCACGCACCTCTTCGACCATGGCCTCGCGTGTCTTGCGCACATTGGCCAGCGAGTGCGCAGCACTGGCCGACACCGGTAGCGTGACCTTGTGCACCCCGGCCGCCAGCGCGGCCTCGGCACCGCGCAGGTTGGGTGCCAGGGCCATCACGGTGATGCCGGGTTGGGTGAGGGCGTGGCGCACGACCTCGGCCACGTCGGCCATCTGCGGTAGCAGGCGGGCGGGCACGAACGAGCCGACTTCGATCTAGCGCAGCCCGGCGGCCACCAGGGCGTCGATCCAGCGCAGCTTGTGGGCCGTGGGCATGGTGGCCTGGACGGACTGCAGGCCGTCGCGCGGGCCAACTTCGCTGATGAGGATTTCTGGGGGCGTCATGGTGCTGGGCGAATCAAGCCGCAGAGGATAGCGCGGGGCGGCTCCGGGAGCCGTCCTGGGCTTTTGAGCAAAGTGGCAATTTCGGCTGACATACCGGCAAACGGCCCTGCAATAAGCAGCAGTTTGGGCGATTCCTATTGTTTTTGCGCTTCGGGACACTGCCTGGAGACACATTCATTCGCATCCGGAGACAAACACCATGGCTGCCCCTCAGCACTTTTCCACCCTGTACCTCAGTGCCCCCGATGTCATCGCGCTGGTGCAGCGCAAGGGCATCGAGCCCTGCCTGCGCGGCATCGCCGACTGCATCCAGGCCGACTTTCTGCGCTGGGGGGCCTTCGACAAATCAGCGCGCGTGGCCAGCCACTCGCGCGACGGCGTGATCGAACTCATGCCCATTGCCGACGGTGAGACCTATGCGTTCAAGTACGTCAACGGCCACCCCAAGAACACACGCTGGGGTTTGCCCACCGTGATGGCGTTTGGCGTGCTGGCCGACGTGGCCACGGGCGCGCCGCTGCTGCTGAGCGAGCTCACGCTCACCACCGCGCTGCGCACCGCCGCCATGTCGGCCGTGGCCGCCCGCGCCCTGGCGCGGCCTGGCAGCCGCACCATGGCACTGATCGGCAACGGCGCCCAAAGCGAGTTCCAGGCGCTGGCGTTCCACCACCTGCTGGGCATCAACACGCTGCGACTGTTCGACACCGACCCGGCCGCCACCGCCAAGCTGCAGGCCAACTTGAAAGGCACGGGCCTGCGCACCGTGGCCTGCACCAGCACGGCCGAGGCGGTGCGCGGCGCCGACATCGTGACCACGGTGACGGCCGACAAGACCAACGCCACCATCCTCACCCCCGATATGCTCGCGCCCGGCATGCACATCAACTCCGTGGGCGGCGACTGCCCCGGCAAGACCGAGCTGCACGCCGACGTGCTGCGCCAGGCCCAGGTGTTTGTGGAATACGCGCCGCAGACGCGCATCGAGGGCGACATCCAGCAGCTGCCCGCTGACTTTGCAGTGACCGAGCTGTGGGAGGTGCTGGCAGGTGAGCACGGCGGACGCGCCAGCGATGCCGCAGTGACAGTGTTCGACTCCGTGGGGTTTGCGCTGGAGGACTTTTCTGCGCTGCGGTACTTGCGCGATGCTGCGGCCGAGCTGGGCATGGGCCAGCCCATCGAGCTCATCCCTCAGCTGTCAGACCCCAAGAACCTGTTTGGGCTGCTGCACACCCGCAGCCCCTCGCTGCGCGTCGTGGCCTGACGCCTGATCAATCACCGTTTTCAGTCCCGCCACACCACGCTGCTGGCCGGATCGGCGCGCGTGGTGCGGAAATGGTTGGCTGCGTGCGCGGGGTCTGCCCTGCCAAACGAGATGCCACACACGATGCTGCGGTCCTCGCCAATGCCCAGCACCTCGCGCAGCACGCCCGGGTAGGACGCCAGCGCGGCCTGTGCAATGGAGCCCACGCCCAGGCTGTGCGCCGCCAGCATGAAGTTGCTCACGTACGCGCCGCAGTCCACAGCGCCATACACGCCCAGCGCCTCGTCGCTGGTGACGATGGCCACATGGGGCGCGCCAAACATGGTGAAGTTCTGCGCTGCCTGGTGGGCAGAGGCTTCGCGGTCGCCCTTGGCAATGCCCAGGGCTTCGTACAGGCCCCAGCCGCATTCGCGCCGCCGCTCCTGGTACACGCCCCGGTATTCGCGGGGCCAGGGCAGGTTGGGCTGGGGCGCAGCGGCGAGCATGTGGGATTGCAGGGCACTGCGCAGACGCTCCAGCGTGGCACCGCTGGCAATGGTGAGCTGCCAGGGCTGCGCATTGCACCACGAGGCCGTGCGCTGCGCGGTGGCCAGGATGGCTTCGATGGTGCTGCGTGGCAACGGCTCGGGCAGAAACGCGCGGCAGCTGTAGCGCGTATGGAGCAGCGTGGAGAGGGTGTCAAACGCCGGGCTGTGGGCGCTGCCATCGTTCGTGGTGGATGTCATGGCGGTGGCCCGGGCGGCTAGGCCTTCTTGGCTTTGGCGGTGGGCTTGGCCGCAGCCTTGGGGGCTGGCTTGCCAGCATCCGCGTCTGCCGCCGGTTTCTTCTTGTCGGCGGCGGGCTTCTTGGCGCCGGGGTGGGGCGCATTGAGCAGCGCGTCCAGCTGTTCGCCAATCTCAGCCTCGATGCGGTCCTTGAAGGCGCCCAGCAAAAAGCCCAGCTGGGCTTTCATCTCGAACTGGTGGGCATCCACCAGCAGCGTGCCTTTGACGCCCGTGCGGGTGAAGGTGAGCAGGTCTTCGGTGTCACCCTCTTCGTAGGTGCATTCCATGTCGAACTTCTCTTCGGCTTTTTCGGCCCAGGAGAAGGCCACTTTGCGGGCCTCCTTGAAGCCCAGGTGGTGGTCGCGGTGGATGTGGATGTCTGGCATGGGGTGTCTCCTTATGAGGGCGTTGTCCGGGATGGCCGCAGTGCGCGCAAGGCCTCGTGGCGTTGTGGCTGGGGCTGCTGCGTCAGTTGTCGTACGGCATCATAAAACCGGGGCCAGTCGCGGCCCTCGCGTTCAAACAAGGCCTCGAATGCGGGCACCAGTTCGTCGTAGGCGGCCTGGGCGGCAAAGCTGGCGTTGTTGGCCTGGGCCACCCAGCGGTCGTAACCCGCCACCTGGGCGGTGGTGGCCTGGGGCGCGGCGCCGCCCTGTGGTTGCAGCCAGCGCTCGCGCAGCGCGGCATAGTCTGCCCGAAAACGCTGCATTGCTTCACTTTTGATAGCTGCTAAGGCTTGATCATCGCGCGCAGAGGCCTCCTTTTGTTCATAAATGGCAGCCAGGTGGGCGCGTGTGGCGCGTGTCAGGGCGCGAAAGGCGCCGCGCCGTGCCTCGCTCGTGGCGTACGCCTCGCGCGCGGCGGGGGGGGACTGCGTAGCCAGCCACTGCGCTACACCGATGCGCTCTACCGCTGTGGCAAAAGACTCGTTGAACAAGGTGTCGTTCTTGGCGTACACCACCTGGTGCGCCAGCTCGTGGAACAGCAGGCGCACAAAGTCGCCCTCGGGCCAGGCGATGAAGGTGGACAGCAGCGGGTCGCCGCCCGCCCAGTTCATGTAGCCGAGCGTGGAGTAGGCGGGCACGCCGTACACCTCCACTTCCAGGCCCTGTGTGGTCAGCTCGGCCGCCTCGGCCTGCGCGGCAGCCTCGGTGAAATAGCCCCGGTAGCCAATGCAGCCCGTGACCGGAAAGCACCAGGTGTGCAGCGTCAGCGAATAGGGCGGCGCGGCGACCACGTTCCACACGGCGGCGGGGCGTTTGAGGTCGGCATAGCGGCGGTAGCTGGCGTTGTCGGGCAGGCCGAGTTCGGTCACCGCAAAAGCCCGCGCGCGTTGCGCCAGCTGCAGCCGCTCGCGCAGGGCGGGCGAGATGTCGGTGCGTGCCACCCAGTCGTCAATGGGTTCGGCGGCATGCAGGATCTGCATGTGCCCGCGCAGCGACTGCCAGTAGTAGCCCCACGCGCTGGAAGGGCCGGTAGTGCTGGCGCAGCCGGCCAGCACCAGGCAAAACATCAGGCTGAAAGTGGCCCGCAGGCGGGAAAGTGGCTGGCGCATGCAGCGCAGTTTATGGGCAGATCGAACCCTTTGCGCTCGCCCTGTCAGCAGTCTGGCTGCTGTGGTTTCTAGAATGCCGCGCATGACCTCTCCGACCGCTCTCGATCCTTCCCGTCAATCCGCACTGGCCGGCGGCCTGTTCGCCGACGAGGCCGGTTGCCCGCGCTGCACCTGGTGCCAGTCCACGCCGCTGTACCGCCACTACCACGACACCGAGTGGGGCTTTCCGGTGGCGGATGACCGCCGGCTGTTCGAAAAGATCTGCCTGGAGGGGTTTCAATCCGGCCTGAGCTGGCTCACCATCCTGAACAAGCGCGAGGGCTTTCGCGCCGCGTTCGCGAACTTCGACGCCGAGCAGGTGGCGGCTTTCGGCCCGGCCGAGGTCGAGCGCCTGGTGCAGGACACGGCCATCGTGCGCCACCGGGGCAAGATCGAGTCCACCATCAACAATGCGCGCCGCGTGCAGGAGCTGCGGCGCGAGTTCGGCTCGCTCGCGCACTACGCCTGGCGCTACGAGCCCGCCGCCACCGACCGGCCCAAGCGCCTCACGCGCGAAGTGGCGCGCACCCTGTCTACGTCACCCGCATCCATCGCCATGTCCAAGGACCTGAAAAAGCGAGGCTGGAGTTTTGTGGGCCCCACCACGGTGTACGCCTTCATGCAGGCGATGGGGCTGGTCAATGACCACCTGGAGGGGTGCCATTCGCGCGTTCTCGCACTGAAAGCCCGGGCAACGTTTGTGGTTCCCTGAAGGGGCAGGGCACTGTTGATCTAGCATGGCAGGCCAACCATCCCCCGCCAGCATGAAGCACCTTTGCCCCCACTGCCAGAAGCTCGGCGTGAGCAACGCAGCGCTGCGCTGGTCCACACGAGAAAGCCCTGCGCAATGCGGTGAATGCGCAGGGCTGTCGCATGTGTTGGCCAGTACGTCCAGCGGCATTGGCGTGTTCACGTGGATGACGTTGCTCGTTGGCCTGGTACTGGGTGTGAGCCTTTCGTCTTGGTTGATCGTGGCGGCTGGGCTGCTGCTAGCGGTCTTCGGGAATATATGGATGTGGCGCCGGTGCGAGTTGTTTCCGATTGACAGAAAGACTGCAAAAACGGCCCATCGCGTCGGCTGGGCGGCCACGATTTTTGCTGTGGCGACGGCATTTTTCGGTTAACCCTTCGCCGGTTGGAACGGGTTCTTGCCACCTCAGCCTATGGCCGCGCTACCGGCCGCAGCACCCACAGCGCCGCCAGCGCCGCGAGCCCCAGCAGAGTGGTTGCCCACAAGGCCGCAGCGCCCACGCGATCGAGCAGCATGCCAAACAACACCGGCGCAAACGCCTGCGCCACGCGGGCGGGCACCATCATCAGGCCCTGGCGGGCGCCGTAGCCCGCAGGCCCAAACAGCACCAGCGGCAGTGTGCCCTTGGCAATGGTCAGTATCCCGTTGCCTGCCCCGTGCAGCACGGTGAATACCGCTGCCGCAGGCCCGCCCAGCACCATCAGCAGGCCCGCGCCCACGGGGTGTGCGGCGGCGGCCAGCTGGGCCGACAGCAGCGGGTGCAGGCGGCGCAGAAAGCCAAACTCCAGCAGGCGCGCTGCCGCCTGTGCAGGGCCCACCAGCGCGGCCATTGCCACTGCCGCCTGCAGCGACGTACCGCTGGCCTGCAGCAGGCGGGGCAGGTGGGCTGCCATGGCGGTGCTGGTGAACCAGGTGACCGCAAACACAAAGGACAGCAGCACGGTGGTGCGCAGCGGGTGTGCTGGAGTGGGCGGGGCGGATACGGCTGGTTCCGTGGTGGGCGCTGCGGGGTCATCCGCCGAGGGTTGGTGCGCCTTTTCGGCAGCGCCAGCGCGTGGCAGCCACCCGTTGAGCGGCACGCCCACCAGCAAGTGCAATGCGGCCCAGCCCGCGCACGCTCCGCGCCAACCCCACTGCGTCTCCATCCAGGCCGACAGCGGCCAGCCCACGGTGCTGGCGAACCCCGCAATCAGCGTGATGCCGGTGATGGCGCTGCGCGCGCCCTGGCCGTACAGGCGCACCAACGTGGCAAACGCAGCCTCGTACAGGCCAGAACCCATGGCCACACCCATCAACACCCAGGCGGCAAACAGGCCCACGGGGCCTTGCGCCAGCGCCATGCCGACCAGACTGGCGGCAAACAACAGATTGGTGCCCACCAGCACCGGGCGGCCGCCATGGCGGTCGATGCCCCGGCCCGCGAAAGGCCCGAGCAGCGCCGACACGATGAGCGCCACCGAAAACGCGGCGAACACGGTGGGTGTGGTCACGCCCAGGTCGCGCGCCATGGGCGCGGCTAGCATGGCGGGCAGGTAGTAGGACGAGGCCCAGGCCAGCGTCTGGGCCGTGCCCAGGCTCGCCACGGTCCAGCGTTGCGAGGCGGCGCTCATGCCGCGCGGTGGGCCATGGTGGGGGCGCGCGAGGTTGCCTCAGACACGCTGGCCCTGCGCGTTGATGACGACTTCGCCATCCTCCTTGGTGAAGGCGCCTTGTTGGGGCGCGGGCAGGATGTCCAGCACTTTCTCGGACGGGCGGCACAGCCGCGTGCCCAGGGGCGTGACCACGATGGGGCGGTTGATGAGGATGGGGTGCTGCATCATCGCGTCGATGAGCTGTGCGTCGGTGACGCTCGGTGCGTCCAGTTGCAGCTCGGTGAAGATCGCTTCCTTGGTGCGCACGGCGTTGATCACCGGCTCGCCCGTGGCAGCAATCAGCGCCACCAGCGTGGCACGGTCGGGCGGGGTCTTGAGGTACTCAATGACCTCGGGCTCCACGCCGCTGTTTCGGATCATGGCCAGCGTGTTGCGGGACGTGCCGCATTTGGGGTTGTGATAGACGGTGATGGCAGTCATGGTGGGTGCTGTGGATGGCTGACGGGATGGAAAGGGTTACGAATAGGCAGGTTGTTGGCGTGAAAGTTTGCCACTGTGCAGGGGCCAGCCCGGCAACTGCTCCAGCGCGTTCAGTAGTCGCTGGCCTGCATTGCCCAGCGCGTCGTCGTTGTGTACCTCTAGGCTGACAGTGCCTGGCGGCGGTGTGTAGGCCATGGCCCGTTGCACGCGGGCCTCCACCTGCTCAGGACTCTCGCGGCCCCGCGACAGTATTCGCTCGCGCAGCACCTGGGGGCTGGCGGTGATGTGCACCGCTACGAGGTCCGGGAAGCGCGCCAGGGCCTCAGGCAAGTAGGCGCGCGAGCCATTGAGCAGCACCCAGTGGCCTTGGGCCAGCGGCGCCAGTTGTGCATGCCGCACGCCGTAGCCCAGGCCGTTGGCTTCCCAGTGCAGGGCAAAGGCCAGTTCGTGGCGCAAAGCAACAAACGTTTCGGGCGAAACACTTTCATGGGCTTCGCCGCCCGGTATGGCGGAGCGGCTGATGGTGCGCTGCGCCCAGTGCACGGGGCACGGGGTGGGCAGGTGTGCCCGCAACCAGTCCAGCAGGCTGTCTTTGCCCGCGCCCGAGGGGCCCATGCAGTAGACCAGCCGGCCCGCGGTCATGCGCCCATCTCCAGGTGATCCAGCAGCACAAAGTCGGCGCCGGGTGTGGGCTCTGCGAACAAGGCCAGGCTGTTGAACTTCAGGATGGGAAGGTCCGAGAAGAACTCCTGCGCGGCCTCGAACACCAGCGCCTGCGTCTGTGTGTCCACCTGCGCCAGGCTGCCGGTGAGCGACATGTGGAATCGGAACTCGTCCAGCACAAACGGGTAGCCCCATTGCTCCAGCAGCGCGTCCTGCTGGGCAGTGAGCCCCGCCGCGCGGCGCCGGGCCAGGTCGGCGTCGGACAAGGGGGCGGCCAAAGGCTGCAGCGCCGTCACGCAGGTGGCGGCGGTCTCCTGGATCTGCGCATTGGCGGGGTGCAACGCCGGGGGCACCAGCGCCAGAAAGTCGTCGATGCGTTGCACCTGCAGGGGCGGAAGCACAAAGGGTTGCAGCCTGCGCGCCACGGACTGCACGGCCTGGTGCAGCGCGATCCAGTCGGTGCCGGGCGCCAGTGCAAACGGCGCCTTGAGCGTGGCGTGCCAGCCGTAGCGGCGGGGCGCCGCCGTCAGGCGGTGCAGGTCGTCCGCCGCTACGCCGTCGATGGCGAGCTGCTGCAGCGGCTGCAGCAGCGCGGCGCAGCGCCCCAGCCAGTGGCTGCCGGCCAGCCAGCCCAGGCTGCCCGGGTTGGGTGCGAAATAGACCGCATAGCGGTGGTGGGTGGGGGGCATTTCAGGCGTGTTCATCGTGGTCAATCGTCAGTTTCACGCGGTCGCCCGCAAACCAGGCGCGGGCCCATTCGATGGGCGTGCCTGCGAGGTCTACGTTCAGGCTCTCCACCTGCAGCACGGGGCGTGAGGTGGGCTGGCGTAGCTGGGCAGCCACTTCGGCGCTGGGCAGTTCGGCGGTGATGCGGCTTTCGCGGCGCGTGTAGTCGGCCACGCCGTGGGCGGTGAAGCCTGCGGTGATGGAGCCCGTCTCGCGCACCACGGCAGCCAAGTTCTCGAAACGGGGCAGGGGAAAGTAGCGCTCGCTGATGTGCAGGGGCTGTCCCTCGGCATCGCCCCGCACGCGCAGCGCCAGCAGCGGGCTGCGCGCGGGCACCTGCAGCGCCTTGGCC
>Ga0187844_10000490_pt1 | contig 31002 bp, 31 predicted proteins | sample SpaLakP09_SKY_50_FD_134517 | JGI IMG/M metagenome (GOLD analysis project Ga0187844, IMG submission 134517) | Oligotrophic lake water microbial communities from Sparkling Lake, Wisconsin, USA - SP09_SKY_50 | ecosystem: Environmental > Aquatic > Freshwater > Lake | place: USA: Sparkling Lake... | reverse complement strand
CAATAAACAAGGTTATTAATATTTTAGAAAATTAAATAATATAATATAATATAATATATTAAACCAAACATTATGTTTCAATATCTTAGAAACGCGATACAAGGAAGTGGAAATTATGTACCAGGGGTACAAACGCGACAATCAAAACGAAGTGGCAGAGAACCCCTGATAGGTTCTAAAGTTGATGGAGATGATGTAGAGATGGGAACACCAGGGGTAGAAACGCGACAATCAAAACGAAGCCTAGACTTCACATCAGCAATACCGTCATCAACACCACTCCCAACAAAAAAACAGCGCTCAAAAAGTCTATCAGACGACCCAGCCGAGCGACGGCGTAACAGAGGTGATAAAGGTATACGCCCCGACTTAAAGGCCAAGTTAAGCATAACAGGGGTCGCATATGCACTCGACGGAGCAGATACCCCAGATATCACATGGAAACTACAGGACGAAGAAGATTTTCAAGAAAATGAATATGGAGACGAAGGTGCAGACGAGGATTTATACGAGGTTTTATACGAGAATAATTATGGTGTAAGCCGTAAAAATAATTTCGGCAATGTAAAAATCGAAGATATTGAAGACGAGTATAAAATCACGGATAGTATTTACGATGCCTGGAGTACTCCAGACAAAATTGAAGATCCTTCAGATCACCCATCAGTAATCAATCCACAAGACACGACATATGAAATAGACGTTAAAAATATTACATCTTTTAGTAACTGTTTACGAGGAATAGGAGGGGCTATATATATTTTAAGATATATTCAATTTTTAGACATGGTACACGACGTGTGTCAGCCAAGAGGTATAGACGGTGGTAATGCTTGGGCTCCAAAGGGAAAAAAGACTCCACAATTAGGTGTTGTTTTTAAGAACTTACAAAAAGCTTATATTGATGATATAATATGGTTACGAAATAATGGAATAAAACCATTTATAGACGGAGCTTTACAAGGCGATCGAGATGAAGAATTTGCTATATTTTATTCTTTTATATGTGTAAAGCCGATATCAGCAGATGCAAACGGGGATCCACGGGCAGAATTTTATAATTTATATATAGACTTTAACGATGATGACGGAAAGCCTAGAACTTATAAAATAAAATCGAACGAGTCGATACCATCTGAAAAATTTAAACATTTAAGAGTACAATATTTACTTTTAATATTTATGCACATTTCACCAATTAAAAAAAGTTCAGTTTTCGTCGGTGGTGACAATTCATGTTCATCCTTTTTAGAAAATAATGTAAATTATATTTTAAAAGTTAAAAAACAGGAATCTATTGCAGAAAGGCTGTATAATTTTATGTTAGAACCCGAACACAAAATTATTTTACATGTAGACGCAGAAAAAAATTCTGGGCTTTGCGGTATTTTGCCTAGAATTTGTGATTTTGCTTTAAGTAATCAAACAAATAAGAGGGTTGAATATACTAAAAATTTAAGCTCTAAAGAATATGACGCAGCAGTTGTACAATCTTCTGAAACTTATGTAGATCTTCTTAAAAATTCTTCTTATTCTTTAAAAGAAAACGTAGCCACCACAAAATCGGCAAAAAAATGCACTATAAATTTAAGGTGGGAAAATACAGTAATATTATCATTTTCATATGAAAGAAATGAAGTACCTAATTTTGCACCTGAATTTTTTCGTATCATAGGTTATAAATTGACAAACTCTAAAATTTTAAAACCGATAAACTCTAAAATTTTAAAACAACAGATAAACCAGGATATTAAAAAGTACAATATGTCTCGTAAAGAACTTATATATTTTAATTACGTTTTTGTGATGATTAGAAACCAAATGAAACCAACTCAGATACAAAAAGATATTCCCCTCCGTGATATTACAATAGCCGATTTAATAGACTCAACGTTTAATAATCTTATCGAATACCACCGAAATACTACTATTGCTAAAAATATCAGGAAGGAAGTAATTAATTCGGTTAAACAAAAAACACACTACGCTAATTTTTTACATAATTATAATATAGACGATGTTCCAACTAGAGATAGTATAAAATTAACAATTGTTCGGGCGTATTCAGTGGATACTTTTAGCAAATTTGGAAAAGATATTGAAGCAATAAATCCTTTCTCAGCCTCCGCTCAAGTAGAAAAAATAGAGAACAATCAAAATCTATCCTATACTTCATCGCTTAGATCGGTTACAAATGGAGCGCATTTCGATAAAGACCACAAGTTTGTTTTATTTTCTCCATTAATGAAAGAAAAACAAAAAGATTATCAAAACCGAATTTGGTTTAAACACCTTGGTGATTTTGGACAGGCGTTAGAATTTTATGGATATACACATATACCGGATGAAAAATTTTCGAAAACGGTCTGGCCAATTTTTCTTTCGTACGATAAACTTAGCGCTTATTTGTCTTCTATATTTAACCCCCTGACTTGCCTAGAAGATTTAAGAAAAGATTCTATAGCTAAATTACAATTTTATACCAAGCTAAATCTGGCTAGTATACCACAAGCCCCAATAGGTACTCTTGGTCTACCAGTATCCGACCCCATGGACGACGGCGGGGCCGGTATCGGGGCCGGCAGTTTTGGTAGAGTTAATTACCGGGTTTATAACAACCGGGTTTATAACAACCGGGTTTATAACAACCGGGTTTATAACAACCGAGTTTATAACAAACGAGTTTATAACAAACGAGTTTATAACATTTCAAGAAGACTTAAATTGATGACAGAACAAGAAATAAAGAATAAATTAAAATCCGTCAGTATTAAAATTACTAAAAATGTACGGGGTAAACGAAGGTATTTATCTAGAAAGGAACTCGAAAATAAAGCTTTATTATTTAATAAATTACAAAACACGGCAAAAAAAATGAAAATTAAACTCATGTACAAGTCTAGAAATGGGATGTACAAGTATAAAACTTATAAACGTCTACAAAAAGAAATAAATCTCAAAAAGAAAAAAATAAATTCAAAATATAATATTAAACGTAAGCATAAAAAACCTAAAGTTAGAAATTTTAACTTCGGGTGACCTTTCGCCAATAATGTTGATTAAATAAATTCATATCCGATTCTTAAATGAAGATTTTCGATAAAAAATGTATCGAACTATCTGAGAAAAGAATCCAAAATTAAAATATTACATTTTCATAATAGTATGGCATGTTTGCAATATTATTATGAAAACCCAGAAGATCGTGAAAAATACAAAATTAATTGTGAGGGTAAGATATTTCCAACTTTATATGACATAGAAAAATACACAAGTAAAGATATGTACGATTTTATAGATGCCAATTATTCTTCAAAGGCTTTTCCAGTTGCGGACATTTCTCCGTTTGAGTTCAGAGAAACATATATAGAAAAGACGAATGATGAAATTTGTAAAATACCAGACATGTCTCTTACTCCACAACAAAAATTCATGGGTCAAATAATGGGTCCAAGTTCAAATTTTAATAATATGCTAATTTTTCATGGACTTGGTTCAGGTAAGTCATGTACATCAATAGTAATCGGAGAAGCTCTTAAAAATTCTACAAATAGAAGACTCATATTTACGGTTCCAGCACCTCTCGTAGATCAGTATTTTGAAGAAATCGCGGGTGAGATAAGAAATGGTAAATACTTTTCTTGCCCATCTTTTTGTTTACGGCGCGGAGATGGAGATGAAGATCGCGACTATTATGTTTCAGATGTGCAGAATGCTATGCTTAATTTGAAGATGACCGAGGTGAATAGAGCCTATGAATTACTAGAAAGATATAAAAAATTAATAGATGAAGGAGATACATCTCAGGGAACTAAAAAATTATTTACAAACCAAGAAAATAAACACCAAATTCTAGTAAAAGACCTCGCAAAACAGCAAGCTTATTATGGTTCAAGTATATTAAGAACCTTCGATATAGTTAGTCACCAAACTTTTATAAATTCATTGTATAAAACTGGAAAGACCGGTGCTATGATTAAAGGAGATCGATTATTGAACTCAGAATCGGCATTGTTTAGTGAAAATGGTTTATTAATAATCGACGAAGTTCAAAGATTAGTATCGGAAGGGGGTATATTTTATAAAAAATTATATGATTCAATTAAGTATTACTTTCATCCAAAATTAAAAATTGCGGTTATGTCTGCTACACCCGTATACGACAATCCATATGAATTAGCACTAACTATTAATCTACTCAGACCGCGAATTCCATTTCCTGTAAATCAAAAAGATTTCTATAAATTTTTTATCGGAGAAATGGACGAAGAAGGAAATTGTTTCGAGAGTACTTCTGGAAAAACTTGGGTTTCCCAAAACTCGTGTGTGATTAATAAAAATTTAATTAGTTATTTGTGTTCTGGTTACGTTTCGTATTTCAAAGGTGGTAACCCAAATGCTTATCCATATAAACGAACTATTACTTTAGAACATCTTTTTACTCCACAACACAAAACTTTATACATCAATGCTTTAGTTTCAGATGCTTCAAAGGATAAAAATACACAAAACGCTTCGGGATTCGACGTTTATCAGAATATTTTGCTTGGAAATTATGATACAGCAGCGGAAGACAAGGTGACGGGAATATATGTCACAACACAGCAGTATTCAAATATAGCTTTACCACAAAAAGAAAATCAAGTCAACAAAACGTACACTCAGAAAAAAGAGGCTTTACAAATATTTAAGAATGAATTATTTAAAAGAAATCTTGAACAAAGAGCGGTTTTAGATTTTGTAACACAATTTTCTAATAAATTTTCAAAAATAATCGAATTAACTTTATTATGTAATGGACCTGTATTCATTTTTTCAAACTGGCTTACATATGGAGTTGAACCGCTTGCTACTATTCTCGAAGCATGTGGTTTTAAAAGTTTTGATTTACACGGCCCCGGCGAAAATCGATATTTTATATGGAGTTCAGAAACAAAAAATAAGGATAAAACCGGTGATTTAATTAAAAAGGCTAGAAATCAATTTAATTCGCCTAATAATAATACAGGCAAAATTTTAAAAGTAATTCTAGGAACAAGATCCGTAATGGAGGGTGTATCTTTTAGAAACGTAAAACAGGTACACATAACAGAGCCGTGGTGGAATGAATCTAGAATTAATCAAATTATTGCTAGGGCATCTAGATATTGCAGCCATTCTAGTTTACCACATGTAGAGCAATATGTAGATATCTACAGACATTATTCAGTTTTTTCTATAGGGGGGAAAAATATAGACAAAGAGGCGTCGGAAGCGCTTAAAATAGGAAGTGTACAAAATTGGAGAAGTTTATCGAGTGTAAGTATTGATCAAAAAATGGCAATGATGTCATTAAGAAAATATGCGATTAATACAGAACTAGAGAATTTATTAAAAGAGTGTTCTATAGATGTAAATATCAATAAAAACGGAAATATATTACGTCTAGAAGAAATGATAGTTCCTTTGACGGATGGAACATATAATATACATTATAAAAATCCTTCTTCTGGAAAAATTTATCTAAGAAAAGATATACCCAGAAAAGTTAATTTTAACGAAATTTATGATAGAAAATATTCATTTCCTAACAAAGAATATGAACTTGAATTTGTGGAAACCGATCAAAATAAATCCGGAGAGTTCATAATTTACGAAGATTCTGAAATAATTAAAGAAGATTTGATAAATGCGGATTTAAACATGGTTGAATTACTAACTCCTTGGGAAAACGAATATACTATAAATACAATTGAAATTTCTCGGGAGATGAAATTATATTTTATTGAATTGGCAAAAAAATACTCTTTAATTCCAAGTCTTAGAAAAAAATATCTCAATGAAAGCGGTACTAAGTTTATTAAATTCGATCATACTAAGAATATGGCGGGGTTATTAATGAAATGTATTACAGCACTGTCTACAAACATGGCAATTCCTTTAAATGTAAGAAGGGAAATGATTGAACTAATTAAGAAGGATAGTGTTAAACAGAAAATTAACGAAGATGTTATAAAACTAATAACTACATACGGGTATCCAGAATCGTATTTGGAAGAATTTTTGATACTTGCAGCAAATAATCCAGGTTCTATTAGAGAGGCGTTAAATTCTGTAAAATAGTTTCGCATTATTTTTAAAAAATTAAAATATCTGAATAGTATTAAATGAGTCAAGAATCTATAAGTTTTTTTGAAGACAAAACTACAGAACAAATTATAAATTGGATGATTGCTCATTTATCGGAAAGTCAATTAAGGGCATGTTTAAACTCGGCTGGTATTAATCCAGAATTTTCTGCTGGTCCAAGTTCCTCCAGAACCGGAGCTGGTCAAGGTTCACCCGGAGCTGGTCCAAGTTCATCCGGGGCCGGTTCTTCTTCTGATCCTCTACCTCCACAATTGCAACAAATTCCGCAGTTTAGCCCACCGAGTGTAGTACCAAGGGTATTTCCAGAATTTAACATAGGTCCTTATATCGATACAGATATAGAAGCAAGACAAATTAATCCACTTTCAGCACAAGATCTACAAACACTAATTAAATATGTCGGATATCAAGTCGAGAGTAAAGAAGATATTAAAAAGGCTTTTCCAAATGTAGATGAAATAGGATTAAGTGCAATTCCGGTTTATATTTATAATTATATAGCACCCGAAGTATTTTTTATTGGTTTCCTAAATAACCCCAGTGGATTATATGTTACACCGTTTAAAGCACCAACACTTAAAATTTTTAAACAAATCGGATTTGAACTATTAAGACTTTTAAATTCATCTATCATAAGTGGTCAGTACAAATTAAAACCTGGTTTAACAATTACAAAAGAAATGCAGAAAGCAGCAAAAGTTTATTCTGTATTAAAAAATAAAGAAGGTATAATGACAAATACTTTACAGATAATGAAACCCGACTATATAAACGACGTGGTTAGACCTTATATCGCAAATATGAAAATGGCAAAATTTGGTCTCACAGAGAATTATAATGAAGGAACTATATTTGACGATTTAACTGTGGATGATTTTGAAAGCTATAATGAAAATGCATTCGGAAACGAAGATAATATCGATGAAATTGAAATTGACAATGACAATGACAATGACATGGACAATTACACTGATATCGACAATCAAACACAAAACGAATATTCGTCTTCAAATGGAGACGAATCAATCGTATCTAAACCAAGTTCAAAAATGCGTGTTTACGACATGGATCCAGAACAATTAAATCAACATATGATTAATAAATTTGGTTCTAAATTCGCAAACGATTATACCGCAGAAAAATATATCAATTCAAACGGAGTTCCCGCTGTAAAATATATAAAAACTGAAAATACTTCTGGAAATACTTCTGAAAATTTAGATACAGATAACGATAGACCTATAATAAGTGGTTTTGGTGAAGATTCTGAAGAAGAAAACTTATTTTAAATATTATCCTTTATCGCATTAACACAGGAAATAAAATTTACCCCGAATGTCGAATCTAATTTTGAAAGTAGTTCTTTATAATGTTTTTTTTGTACTAATTCGTTGTTAAAATATTTTTTAACACATTCTATTATATCGTCTGTAAAATAAATGTAATCATCAAATATATCATCCAGTTCTTTATCAAAAGAATGCAAAGAAATTACTTCACACCCACAACACAGCGCCTTAATTATTCGATGTGTCTCTAAAGCGTTATTATTATAGTATGGAATATTTAATACCACTTTAGATTTTTCTAATAAATTAGTTATATCTGCCGGTGAAATATGTTTCCATTCAAAATCGGAATAAATATTTAAAGAAGTTAGTTTTAGACTATCTAAAATATTCTTACGTTTATTGTTAAAAGAACCAACAAATACAACATCATATTCTTTATTCGCTTTTACATTTACATTTACATTTTCATTTTCATTTTCATTTTCATTTACATTTTTATATGAATGTGAATCGTCTGTTAAAAATTGAAAATGAAAACTTCCAGAGCATTTAATATTCAAATTTGTTTCCATACACAATTTTAAGTAATTACTGTAGCTAAATACAAAGTTATCTTTTAAAAGTTTGATATAACGTTCGTTCTTGAGAAATCTACTTTCAATTTGTTCACTATTTAGTATAATATAATAAAATTTAAAATTAGATTCTTCTTGGGCTTTTAAAAAAAAATCCGGTTTTTCATTAGCGCCGAGTAATATATAAATATCTTTATATTCAGGAATAAGATCACGGACAATAGGCCAATTATATCGTTTGCATAATTCTAAAGCATTTTCAATAAAAATAGGATGACAGCAAATTATTTTAATAGCCATAAAAATTAAATATTCTATATTTAAATATCTTTAGACTTTAAATTAATTGCTATAAAGTTTAAAGTGTAAAGATATTTAAATGTAAAAATGTTGTATATTATAATATATCATGAACGTCATTGAGATTTCTAATATCGCAGCCGCATGTGGAAAAAACCCATATGAAGATAGACAAAAAATTATGTTACTACTTTTATGTAGAAAATACAAAGAAATCTATAAAAAAGAAATGAAAAAAATTGGAATTATTGAGTATATCTCACATGATATTAAAACTTTTGACACGGAAATAAAAGAAATGTACTCAGAACATAAGCGGAATGTTACAAATCCTAAAGAATTTAAACAAATAGAAAAAAACATCACGGATAAAATAAAACTTAAAAAAGAAATTACTAAAAAAGATTTAGACTATGCTAAAATATTTATAGAATCGTCTCTCAAAAAAGACTGTGGAACTAACTCTGAAAAAACTGTAATTAAAAAACAATTGTATACAAAGGGAAATAATTGCATGTTTAGTTTTGTCAATAATGAATATAATTGGACTATTAGAGGTTTTCACGACGCAACTGACAACGACATCGTAATAGAAATAAAGACGCGCATGAAACAGCAGAATGTTAGAAGAAATGAGTATGATCTATATCAACTCTTCGGATATTTACTAGCCATGAATAAAACAAGGGGTAAAATAGTGCAGTATTTCAATGACATTGTTTACGATTCGGATATACCCACCTTTACCGAATTCGGGATTATCGACATAACAGTCGAACCATGTAAAAGTAAATTTGAAGAGTTTATTAAAGAACTTAACCTTTTTTTTCAAGAATTAAATACTTACTCTGATACACATCTAATAAATATTGAAGATATAATTAAAAAAAACGAATGGCCAATCGCGCTTTACGATACAACCGACACTCCACATAATATTAGCCCAGCTTACGAAAAAATAATCAATTCTATTTAAAATTGTAAATTGTAAATGTAAATGTAAATGTAAATTGTAAATGTAATTACGAAAAAATAGTTTTGAGTGTAGATTTATCTGCCAACCCCTTTGTTATTTTATTTTTATATATTATACTCGGGAATATTGTAGGCCCCTTTAAATATTTATCTATATTATCAATTATATTCTCTCTTTCTTCCGACGGTATCTCTAAGAAATATGTATCAAAGTTAAAATTTTTTTGTTTATTGTTATAAGTGATTATGGTGTGTTTTTTATCTGTTTTGGATATATATTCCGATTCTAAAATTTTACAATAAGGACACCCGTCCATTGATAATATAATTATATAATCGGATAAAATATTTAAAGATTCTGATTCTGACGTACCTGTTGGATTTATTACGATATTTTTTTCAAAAAGTTTATCAACAGTGTAGAGAGAAACACCCGTTATAATTAATAGTATTATACAAACTATAATGTTTAGCATTTATTAGATTACATTATAATTAATATAATAATATTTATATTTTTAACTCATTAAATTGCTTAAAATTATTAAATCTAAAAATTAAAAAGATGTGTGAATAATATAAACATGAATACAAAAACGATTACGGACGAAATTGAGATTCCGCGCGAAAAATTAGTAAATATTACGGTCGTAGCCGATAATTCATGGGACAACATATCCAAAATTATGAGACGAATTGATAGCAAATGTATTAAAACTACCCACAGAATTAATCTTTTTTACGGAAAAAAAATTAAAATGTTAGAAAATGTATGCATCAAAAAAGGATTTACAGTTTTTAGAAGGTCTACAAATAGCGAAACTTACAATTCTGATATCAAGAATGTCTTGGATTATACTAAATTTTGTATTATATTTCATAATTTTATAGAATATAACACGATATCTAAAAATATGATCGATTTATGTGAATTAAATCTTATTCCATATTTTATAATCTCTGAACACACGGATAATTATTATTTCAATGGAGAATACATCCATTCTAAAAAATTTAAAAATTGTATTAAGGAAATAAATCATGTACCCAGAAATACAAACGTATCTCTTGAGATTAATCCATTTTTAATTCAAGAATCAAATGAAGATCCGAGCGATAGTATCGAAAATTTTAATGAAAATTTTATGCATCTAGAAGAAGTTAAGAGAACAAATCGAACTATTCTAATTATTTAAGTTGTTCCTTCGCGAATAAAATTCCCTTTTTATACATTTCTATTACTAAATTACTTTCTAATTTATCTAAATTTAAATAAATACTCGTATCAAGTTCGTTACCACATTCAATAGTAAACGTAGACCTGGGTTTAGTATAATTCAGTAATGTTTTAAAGACTTTACTAGTGTATGATTCTCCTATGTATTTAACTATAATACTATATCCACATATGTACACATCACCCTTCGGGGATCCATATACGTTTTTACAACAACCATCTATATATTCTTCCCCACAAATTTCTACACTTTTAAATAAAAAGGGTATACTCATAGAAGCTTTAATGGCATCTTTTAAATATACACTTGGGTAATCGGTGTTATTAAAATTGACATATTCATTGGTATTTAAATTAGTCGCATAAATATTAATATTAACATTCGTTTTTTTACTAAACTCTGAAAGTGTAATATTTTCGTGATTATATTTGAATATATAATCTATTAATGTTTCCAAAAAAAGATCGTCGATTATGTGATTTTTAGAAAGGTTAAGAAAATCGTATTTTACAATTTCCTTTAAGTCTATATCTATAAATTTTGATAATATTTCTTTAGGTGTATACCCCGATAAATAAAGAATTCCAATTAAAGAACCGATTGAACAGCCGTAAAAATTTTTAAGATCTAGTAGATTATTTTCGTGTAAATACTCTAAAACTCCTATAAACATTACACCAGAATATCCACCGCCACCTATGAACAAATCGTTCATTTAAGTAAGTAATTAAACATTTCTTTAATTGGTTATAAATGTATTTTTAATTAAATAATCGATATATTCATTTTTAAATCCCTGCAAATAATTATTTTTTTCTTCCCATTCTGTATTATGTCCAACCGTTTCACATAAAGAATGGGCTAATTCATGTAAAAGTGATGTAATAATCGTATCAGCATCAAGAGGCATTCCGTCTTCAAAAACTTTAATTCCGATTTCTCTACCCTTATCATAGTTCCACGCTAAAATTTGTGGATCTTCGTCAATTAATTCTACAAAACTAGTATTTTGCAATTTAGAGCGTAATTTTTTTCCATCTTTTTCGTTAATTTTTTTCGAAAGATCATGTGATATATAAATAATTACTTCTATTAAATCTGCAACATTCGGATTACTAGCTCTGAAAAGTTTTCCAGACTTTGAAGTGAAAGAATATTTACATGGTTTAAATATAATATACAACAATATCAGGATTACTATAACAATTATAATTGCCATTTATTAATATGTATAGATTTAATTAATTGATATAAAATGATAAAATATTAAAAAGTATAATGGATAATTTTGTAAGAAAACAAACTACAAATTTAGAAACAACTATAGATTTCCAAATATTATCATGGGAAGCGTTAGACGAAATAGATGAATATTCTGATGAAGAAGATCCCATAATTAAGTATAATATTTATACGTTTGGCGTAAATAAGATCGGAGAGTCGGTTTGTATAAGATTTGAAGACTACCAACCTTATTTATTTGCACTAATTCCAGAACATCTTCAGAAAACATTTGACGAATACAAAAAGAAAGAATTTGAAAAATACATTAAAAATAAACTATATAGAAATCGAGATGGCTTAGAATTAGTTTCTATAGTTGAGCGTAAAAAATATAAGGGATTTACAAACTGTAAAAAATTTAAATTTATTAAATTTGTATGTAAAAATCTTGCAACATTTAACAAAATTAAATATATTCTCAATCCAAAAAACAAACAAGCTCTACCAAAAATAATGTCAATTGACATTAATCCTTTAAAATTTGATTTATACGAATCTAATATAGAACCATTTTTACGATTTACACACAAAATGGATATTAAAATGGCGGGATGGGTAACAGTTAAAAATCCTAGAAAAAATAATAATATATCGAGGTGTCAACACAGCTACTCATCTAAATATAACCAAGTTTTACCTCTAGATTTTCAAGAAGTTAGTAACCTAACGCTTGCTTCATGGGATATAGAGGCATTCTCACATACAACTAGATATGAAAATATTAATGAATTTCCTAATCCAGAAAATCCGCTTGACATAATCACTCAAATTGGAACTAGTCTTTATAAATTTTCGACAAAGGAAAGTATTAAACATATGGTAACTATCAAAAGTCCGATCGATAAATGTTGCGACCCAGTAGAAGGTATAATAATTGAAGAATATGATTCAGAAAAAGATCTTATTATTGGGTGGGTAAAATTTATAATCAAGACGGACCCAGATATTTTAATTCAATATAACGGTTATAATTTTGATTGGAAATACATTTACGAAAGATCTAAAGTTCTTGGAATAGAATACATCTTAGAAAATCTTAGCAGAATTGAAAGTAAACCCGCCCATATTCATGAAGATCAATTGAATACTTCTGCATACGGGGATAACACTATGAAATATATTAAAATTTATGGAGTTACCCAGTTTGATTTAATGTTTGTTATTAAAAAAGAACACAAACTAGAATCTTATAAACTTAATAATGTGGCCGAGCACTTCATTGGAGATAAAAAGGACGATCTCTCGCCGGCGGATTTATTTAACTTTAACACGTCTACAAAGGATAAGATTGCTTTAGTTGTTAAATATTGTGCACAAGATACGTGGCTTCTCATTGAACTAATGCTTAAACTACGAATAGTAACTAATATGATAGGCATGTCCAACATTACGATGGTTCCAATGCAATATATAGAACTTAGAGGTCAACAAATAAGAGTTCATACTCAAATTGCATATGAAACTAAAAAAGAAGATTTTCTTATTCCAACTGTAGATTATAAACCATTTGACGAAGAAGACGAAGAGGACAAATTTACAGGAGCTACGGTATTAGAAGCAACACCCGGGGCTCATTTTGTACCAGTGGCCGGTCTAGACTTTGCAAGTCTTTATCCATCTATTATGATCGCTCATAATTTTGATTATTCAACAATAGTAGAAAATGAAGAATTCGATAATTTAGAAAACGTGGTATATGAAACGATTAAATGGGATGAAGGAGAAGTAAAATTTGCACAAAATTACAAGGGGATCATGCCAAAAATTTTAGAGAGATTATGGAAAGAACGTAAATCAATTCGAAAACAAATGAAATCTCTTTCATCGGACGATTCTTTATACGCGGTTCTAAACGGTGTACAACTTGCTATTAAAGTGTCTATGAATAGTATCTATGGATTTACCGGAGCAAGATACGGAAGACTTCCTAATAAATTAATAGCGGCGTCCGTGACAGCATGCGGAAGACAAATGATTGCGCATTCTAAAAAATGCGCAGAGGAATGGTATAATTGTGAAGTAGTATATGGAGATACAGACTCTATATACGTTAAATTTAAGAGCGATCTAAAAGGACAGGATCATATGAATTATGTTTTTAAAATAGCACCCGAATGTGCAAGTAGAATATCTGCAACTTTTAAAAGCCCTATAGAACTTGAATTCGAAAAAGTTATGTATCCTTTTATTTTATATTCCAAGAAACGTTATGCAAGTTTATTTTGGACAAATCCTATTAAATGTGATCACATAGACTATAAGGGAATTCAAGTTGTTCGTAGAGACAATTGCACATTCGTCAGAGAAAATTCTAAACAGATTTTTGAATATATTTTTTTAAATAGTAAAATTTTAGACTATACTTTTGATAGCGTAGAAGAATTGATAGAAACGAGTAAAGAATTTGCTCGTGAAAAAATAAGAAAATTACTTCACGGAGAAGTACCATTAAAAGAATTACTTTTGTCTAAAAGTCTAAGAGCTGGGTACGCATTTGATCGTAAAGCGGTTTGTTCTGAATGCACAAAAACGTACTATGAACTGAATTTAGTTGGTAAAAAGGAAATGGATATAACGATACTAACAAAAAAATCCGTAGATGAATTTATTAAAATTAATCATAAATGCCCCAGTTGTGAGAAAGAAACCGCATTCGAAAAATGCCCTGCAAATATTCCACATGTCGCATTGGCAAGAAAAAGAGAAGCCAGAGATAAAATGGACAGGGTTGCATCTGGAGATAGAGTTCCGTATGTTTTTGCGACATATGAAAGCACAAAACAGTTTGAAAAAGTAGAGGATCCAAATTACGTAATTAAAAATAGAATTCCGATCGATTATATATATTACTTTGAACACCAATTCAAATCTGCTCTAGAAACTATTTTTTCACCGATGTTAGAAGATGTATCAGAATTGTGGAAAGATCTAATTCCACCAAAACAAAAAAAGGTAAGAAAAGTTAAAAATGACTAAAATGACTAAAATGACTAAAATGTAAATGTAAATGTAATCGCTATTACACCTTTTCTCATTTAAAACGCCCTTTTTGCGTTTATCGTAAAATAAAAATATAAAATAATTATATAAAAGAATTATATATGGAAAAAATTTTAAATGATGAAACTTTTTCAAGATGGTTTAGTTCAAAAACGGATGCAGATTTCCAATTAAAAGATACAATTTTAAAAAATAAATTTGAAAATAAAAAACCAACTTATTTAGAAATATCAAAAACATTATTTAGATGCAATAATATGTATTTGAATTATACAATTCCACAGCAAATCAGTGAACCATGTCATTATTCAGCGCACATCTCAAATAAAACCACAAATGCTATAATTGATAAATTGGGTTATGTTCCTACTGTTGGAGTTGAGGTTGGCAGTTTTATTGGTTCAAGTGCTATTATATTAGGAAATATGGTAAAATCTGCTAACGGTGTTTTAATGTGTGTGGATACATGGTGTGGCGATATAAATATGTGGTTGATGGATGGATTTCATGGAACAATGAATAAAGAAGATGGAAATCCTAAAATATACGATCATTTTATTTTAAATGTAATGAAAAATAATTTAACTGATACAGTTATTCCATTAAGAGTTAGTTCTATTGTTGGAGCAAGAATGTTAAAGGTTCTTAATTATGAAATTGATTTTGTATATGTAGATTCGGCACACGAAGCGGGAGAAACTTTTATGGAATTAATGTTATATCATGATATTTTAAAAAATAAAGGAATACTATTTGGAGATGATTATCATTGTTTTCCAGCGGTTAAATATGATGTAGATTTATTTTGTAAATATTTTAATTATACATTATTTTTTACAGGTGATGGAGATACGTGGCTTATTCAAAAAAATGTTTAAAATAGGCGTTTTAAATAACAAAAGGTGTATAAATTATTTAGTATAAAAATAATAAAATTGCTATTTAATAATTTACTTAAAAATTTAAATTATTAAATAGTAAAACATGTCTATCGAAATCAAATTGGCCGATTTCAGGGATAAATATTCACTTCCAGAAACGGCGATTGAAGAACTTAAAACGATCCTTGATTCAGTTATTGTAGATTTTGCTCATAAAATTATTAACAATGAACCTAAAAAAACTATGCCAAAATTGGACACATCTACAGTTATTAATACTAAAAAAAAATTTGCCACTAAAATAGCTGACGAATATGCATCGGAATGTGGAGTAACACTTGAAGAAATACCATGCGAAACTGGTAAAGTCACGAAAAAAGATATTGAACGATATGTAAAGAATAAAATTTCTACGGGAGAAAAATCTAAATCCAAATCTAAATCTAAATCTACACAAGGCGTATCACCAGAATTAGAAGAAGATCCAAAAATTTCATTGTGTAATTCCGATACCGAATATATATCTAAATCTAAATCTAAATCCGTTTCTAAATCCGTTTCTAAAAAACCGTCAAAAACAGATTTCGAAACGGAAAGTGAATCTGAAAGTGAAAAAAAAATAATTTCTAAAAAAGAAAAGAATGGCGGCACTAAAGACAAGTGTAATGGAATAACTAAAGACGGAAATCCGTGTAATTTAAATGCTTCAAAAATCCCAGATGGATCAAAAAAATGCTATTGTTTCAGACACGCTCTAGATTGGAAACAATATGAAGTTTCTTCAGATTCAGATTATGAAGGAGATGAAGGAGATGAAAATGAGACCGTGAAAGAAGACAATGCTGAAATTATTAATATTCATAGAGATCTAGCTATTGTAACGGAAGATTAAAAGTTTATTTAAGTTTATTTAAGTTTATTTAAAGTTTCATAATGTAAGCTAAAACAAAAAACGGGGGCATATTTTCATGTGGTTGATTTCCACCTTTATCTGCGGATGTAGAAGGAATAATTTGGTAGCTTGCAATTGCCTGCTGATCAGCAAATCTGTTTTCACCAAGTTTGTAAGTATAACCAGCTGGGGAGTTATCGCTGTATGCGTGATTATGTTGGGGCATCTGCCCTTCTGTTAGTGTTACAGTTTCGGCACCACCCGAAGTACCAATAGTTCTATTAGTTAAACCAGGGCCGGCTCCGCTACCCAAAATAAATTTACCACTTAAATTGGGTGTACCGTTAGACCCGTTACAGATCGCCCATCCAGCTGGGGCGACTGCACCTGTCCATGCAACTATTACACCTTTTGGTAAAACTAATGCATTAAAAAGTTTTGCGTATGCTTGCTTAATGCCATTATTTATGGGAGTCCACATATAAACTTGTAGATCAACCGTTCTTAAATTTCCAGCTGCATCAAAGAGAGTAGTATACCCAGGTGAAGAGACATTGACAAAATTATCTTGAATATCTGTAACTTCTAGATTTTCTCTATTTCTAATTAGATATATTATAACAAAAATTAAAATTATTGTAATCACGAACCCCGTACCGAAAATAATTTTAGAGCTCATTTATATAAAACAAAGAATTTAATTTAGAAAATTAATTAAATAAAATCTTTATATAAAGATTTTATTTAATTAATTATTAAATTAATGGCTTATAAAAAAATTAAGGATGTAAATATACTTGTAGATACCAGAAGTAGTGTATATGGAGATAATTTTGATGTTAATTTAGGAGAAAAACCTATAATCGCAGATAATACCCAGTTTATAAGAATGAATCTAACTTATTTTAGTATGTATAATAATTTATACGGTATAAATTCTAATAATGGAAAATTTATAGTAGATGTATCTGGTAAATATATCAGGAATGTATCTTCTAATATAACTTATCAAAATTACTATTCTATACATGAAATAGCTAGTGAGTTTGCAGTTAAATTGGGATTAATATGTGAGAACGCAACTGATAAGTCATTTAGAGTTAAAGAAATAAAAAATACCATTTTGAATAAATTCACTCCTTTTTTAGTTGGCACCGAAGTAGATTCTACGGCTGCGAGAGCTACGCACGACGGAAATCATCTTTTAGATATAACTTTAGAAGCGGTAGATGGAAGTGATAATGTAATAAATCACGGAATATCCGATTTTAAAATTTTTTTTGGAGATAGCGATTTGTATTTAATTGTTGGTGGTATAAAAGATATGGATACACGAATATCATTATTAGATGTAACGATAAACGATGATGATATTAATATAAGAGGTTATTTCCCTATGCAACGAGTTTCGGACACTAATATATATTTAAGATGTAACGAAATTTCTAATAGTTTTGCCAGTACTGTTTCTATATACGGAGATAACGCGGAGTTGGACACCCACCATTATACTTCTGATATATTAGCAATTTTTAATTCTGATCGTGAAATTATAGAATACGTAAACTCTAATAATATTTTCAGTGCCGATCTTAAACGAAAACAGCTCCAAACTTTTAATTTACGTTTAACAGACTCTAAAAACAGACCGCTTGTAAAGCCGGTTCCGGAAGGAACCGCAGCCGGACTTACAGACGGGTCTGGAAATTTTATTAGTAATTTTCAAAATACACGGGGAAATTTAAATTTTAAAGCTCTTTTAAATATAGAAGTATTACAAGTACAAAAATAATTAAGTTTAATTCAAAACACGCATCCACGTTATACCAAATGCTACCACCATCGAGATTACAAAAATAGTTAATAATTGCCCAGATGGGTCTGCTGTACTTAAAAAATTTAAAAATAAACCTAGGGCAATTGGGACGAATATGGGATGGGGAAGAATCATTTCGAAAGACATTACTTTATATTATATTATATTATACAAAATAAAAAAATATTTTTATAATTAAAAGATTACAATATGTCTTCCTCATTTTTAAGATCGGACAAAAAAATGATAGAGATTGCAAAAGAGTTTATAAAAATGGGTTTCGTAGATATACCAGGTATGTACCTTTGGTCTTTGGGGCAAAGAGGATATAACACGAAAAGATTCACCATGATTTTTGAGAAATTACTCGAACTAAATAAAGAAATTGACGATGATCTTGCGTGGAGACCAACTAGCGAAGATTCAGTTATAGGACAAAGAGGTGGGAGCAATATTGTAGGAAGCAAATATAGAAACCTAGTTGAAAAATATAAAGACTCTCCGTATTTTGCGACCCCCAATCATGACGATAAACTCACTAAAATTGCACAAACATATATAGACTCTGGTTTAGTAGATATACCAAAAGATAACTATGAACATTTGCTACAAAGTGGAATTAACGTGAAAAGATTATCTATTCTAATGAGAATATTACTAGAAATTAAGGCAGCGGCAGAGAAGGCAAAGGCCGCAGCAGAGAAGGCAAAGGCCGCAGCAGAGAAGGCAAGTGGTGCGGGTCCTTCAAGTTTTGGAACACCAAGGTATATAACTGTTAACGGCCGAAAGCGTAGACTGTATAGAGGATTATATGGCGGCATTTATTATAAAAATACTTCTGGTACAAAAATTTATTTGAAAATGAAATCTAAAATGAAAAAAAATAAAATTATTAAATCGGCCGATGGAATCTCAGTAACTGGGTGGAAAAATATTTTAGATTTTTATGAAAAATCAAATCACAAAATTACATGGGTACATTCTCCTACTAGAGTTTTAAAGATGGTTAAAATTGGTGATATGATTGAATTTACTGTCAAAACAGATGATTCTGGAGAAATGTACGACAACTATCTAGACATAATTGTTAGTCCAGATGACGATGGAAATTATCCAGTTTTAATTGACGGTAAAAAATATTTAATCGCTGGTAACGTAGAAGATGCTAAGAACACTTTTAGTTATGTTGATGGTGCGCCAGATGTATTTAATCGGGGTAGGAATTGGTATGTTTATAAATTCAAAACCCGAATTAATTTATCTGAGGTATAAATGTAAATGTAAACTTAAAATGAATATAAAAAATAAATAAATACATTAATAAATACATCAATAATGTCACATCTAAGCTTTAGTTTACGTCGTGTCCAAAAAGAAATTGAAATTTTTCAAGTTAAAAAAAATACTCACCCATTCAAAATTTTCAAATTTTTTAACAGTTTAAAATTTGAAATATTTTCACAGGACAACAAAAATTACCTAATGATTTACGATAAATATTTAGATCTTTTTACACAATTAGAAATTAGTCAATGTTATCCATTTAAACCTTACAATGTTACATATCTAAAGTTCAAGAATAGTCTACCATATTTAAATAATTTAAATAATTTGACTGAATTATTTAAAAATAGAGACAAAACAATTTATATTTTTTTCTTTAGATGTATGTACTCGAATAATCCTAAATTTTTGAATTTAGATAAAAATGAATGTTATTGTTGCAAATCCCTAATGTGTACAAACGAATGGTGTCCAAGTTTTACTTTTACAAATTTGCTTTTAGAACAGCATGAAATCAAATTTATGGAATGTTATTCACCTGATCTTAGTTATAGATACATTAAGAATATATACGATAAATTATTTTTTAAACTTCCTTCCGATGTAATATTAAATTTAATCGACTTACTTTAGATCAAACTAATTTTTAATATATAATCTATAATCTATATTATCTATAATATTTGCCTGATAAATATTCCGCATATATTACTAATTTTTTTAAGAATTATATTATTAAAATGTGTAATATATAAATAAAAAATACATTCTATATTAGCACCCCGATTGCCTATATCGTGTGTATTACAATATTCCGAAATATATTCTATATTATCATAAAAGTTCATCATTTTTTCTAATAAAGTATGATTGTGGTAAAAAAATTGGTCGTTAGCATATTTATAGTGTTTATAATCTCCAAATCCAAAAACGTAAATTGTATTATCATTTACTTCTTCAAATATAAATTTTTTATCTATTGAATAATTTTTAAGTATGTTAATATTTTCTTGATTATACAAAACTGTTTTTAATTTGGTGTTCCATATTTCAGGCGGGATTTGAATTTCCTGACTATATATAAGTTGATCAAATCTCAGACGTATAATTAAGTCATATTTTATATTATTTTTATCGCTATATATTTTTAACATTTCATAGGTTTTTTTAACAACATAATATTGTCTTAATAGTAAATGACATGGATTAATATCATCTAAAATAAATGAATTTATAGGTTCAAAAAAATCAATTGTTTTATTTGCGTCTTCTAATGTAGTTTTATTAGTCGAGTTTTTGTATTCACATTGATATTTATTATCTAAATCTATTCCTAAAAACACATCAGCATCATATGGTAGAATTAAAGTATTTAAATTAAAATATTTAAGCATTTCAACGGTTCTTAATTGTCCAGTTAATAATAAAGCAACTTTCATATTATATAATATTTACGGTTTCTTTATATTATTTATTTTATATAATATTATATAATATACCATGGATGTTACAGATATTCCTAAAAATATCTTTTTTTATTATACAGGAAACCCTGTTTGTGATAATTTGAAATTAAATATTTCTAATTTTAAAGAATGTAATAAAAATTTTAACGTTACACTAATAACAGATGATACTTTTATTCTAGATTTGGCAAAAAAAGATTTCCCTAATATTTATTTTTTGTTTAATAAAATAACTATACCATCATGTAAAAGTGATATATTTAGAGTATTGTATTTATATTATTGTGGTGGTATATATGTAGATTGCAATATTATACCAATCAAAAGTTTTGACGAATTTTATGAAAAAAATAAACATTTTGATTTTATTATAAGTTATAATTATATAAATAATGATTTTTCAACAAGAATACTTTTTTCAAAACCTTTAACCTCTACATTATACAATGTATTAGAAGTGATGCAAAGAAATTTAATAAATTTATATGAAAAAGAAATTATGTCTAAAGATAGGATAGAATATAATATACTTGTTTTAACCGGAACTTATCCTTTTTATGAAATTTTAGGTAGAAATAATGAGAATAAAATCAATGGTGTAGCTTTTTTCGACGATTACTCAGATATAGTAAGACATTATGGCTGTAGATTAATAAGTCATATTGATTTCAAAGGTTTTCATTGGAGTGAAAGACAAAAAACACAAAAATTATTTAATAATAGTTTATAATTATAATTATAATAACAGAAATATAGATTTAAATCCTGATTCCAGAAGCCTCTGTAAGTATCTGTTCTACCACGCCCGTAGCTGTAATGTCAGAACTCAACGGTCCTTCGGGTACGTTAATTAAATTACACACAACCCATAAAAATACGTCAAAAGCAGATTCGTTTAGTGCACCAACGGAAGCCATACCTGCTATAAAGTCTATAAAATCGTTTAAGATTGAAAGTCCATTCGGATCTGAATGGATATTGAAATTTTCTAAATATAACATCAAAACTGCATACATATGGTAGTCTTGCCAATAGGATTTATAAAAACTAATTTCGCGTATCACGTTGTCGTCCAGTAGAGTTCTACGCCCCTTGTGTACTTCTGGTTCATATGGTCTGTAAAGAGACTCTGGGTCTAAACTTAATGTATACCTCCTAAACATATCTAAAACTTCATCTTGGTGTTTTTTCCCATAATTTTCGATTAATTTTGCAATTAAATTCTCAAAAATTCGATTGTTAGATTTTAGATATTTTATCTTTTTGAGTAAAATAGACATACCATAATTAATAGTCACACTGTTAAAACAATGATATAATGACATAAACATTCCTTTTATAAGTTTTCGATTATCAAAAGGCGCATTTTGAGTAAAACTGCGTGGATAAACAATTATTTTTTCTGTCAATCGAGAAACTTCATTTCCAGTTGGAATAGTTATACGCACATCTCTTATTTCTGTATTTTCAAATCTATCAGTTGAATGATACAGAAGTAAAGCATTTTTTAATATTGAATGTAAATATATCATAAATTTTTCTGTAGATTCGGGGTCTCCTCTTTGTTGAAATACCTGTTTATTCTCTAGATATCTAAATCTTATAACCTTTGTTACTATTTCTAAATTTTCCATCTGTTTAGCGCGATTATCGAATTCTCTAACGATTAATCGATGTATTCTTAGTGTGTATTCTGGAATTAAGGATTCTAGATCCCTAGTTCCAAAATTATAATTATAATTATAATAACGATATCTACGCATTTATAAATAATAATATCTAAATATTATTATTTAGATATTTAATAGTAAACATCACAAAATTGGTTCCATGTACCAATGTGTAATGTATTAGACCAATTCGTTGTTCTACATATAGGACACTCGATTGATTGTTTGTTTCCAAACCATTTTGAAATACACTTTTTACAGTAAGTATGTCCACATAAATCTAGAGTTGTTATATATATTTTATCAAAAACTCTAAAATCTCTAAAACAGATAGGACATTCTGTTGTATTCTCTATAATTGAATGGTATTTTTTTTTTAATTCATCTCTTACTGAACACCTTTCTCGTTTACACTTTCTAAAGTCCCTGCTAACGGTTCTCGCAAGCTGCCTGCAATTACACGAACACGGAAAACAGTATTTAATGTATGCACGCCAGTTGGAATGTTCTAAAAACTTCTTATTATCTAAATTGCGCCTCGGATCTCCTCTATCATACCACTTATTATATCTAGTTGGCATATCTACCTTATGTCTTTCACAACAATTACATGCATTTAAAAAATCTAAAGTATTTCCCCATGTTTGATTTTCTGGTATCACATGAAGCATCTTTCGTAATTATTTTTTTGAATAATACAAATCTCTAATATATTATTTTTATAGCAATTCATTTGCATTTGCATTTTACAATCCAAAAACTTCTTTAAACTTTTTAAACTCTAAGTCTTTTTCTTGTAACAAATTAATCAACTTTCTTAATTCTAAGTCTTTTTCTTGTAATAAATTATTCAAATTTTTATTACTGACGATCAAATCTAAATTTAGTTTTCTAATGCAATCTATTTCTGAAGTTGGTTCTTTACCGGAGTAAATTTTATCTAAGTTTTCTATTTCATTAATACACAGATTAAAATTTACGTGGTGAAACTTTAATTTTTCGCGTAAACGCGTATCATCTGTTTCTTTTGTTTGAAGTAAAACATCTGGTTTATGAATAGGCCTACCTGGTTCATATTGATCTAGTAAACCCTCCATTTCTTGCATAAAAAATTTTTTAATACGCGCTTCTTTTGTAAATTTTATAAAATGTTCAACCGTTTTATCAGACTGTTTAAAAACGCTAATAGGGTTATCTAACAATTTTTTTTTGTCGAATGTATTGTGACTATGGGAAAATACCAAAATAGTTTTAAGGGAATCTAACTGAACCATTGGAATAGAATAATCTTTTAAAAAATCCTGTTCCTCTGCTAGAGATTTAGAATCATTATATCTTGTAATTTCTAAAAGTTCTTTTTTAAAAGCAAAAGTACCAGCCGTAGCATGATGTGGTTTATAAGGACCGGCTTGATACATTTTATTAATGTGATTAAAATATATATATAATTCACTTGATCCGGCCACTAAAATTTCTTTGTTTGAAAGAAGCATATCAACAGCGTGTTCAACGCGTTCTGGTGGGTAATAGTCGTCGTCGTCCATGTAAACAATTATGCTACCGGTAGTTTTTTCGTGCATTAAATTTCTTTTAGCCCCGAGTGTGAGTTTAGAATCCAGTTCGAAGTATTTAATTTGTGGTATTCCGGAATTTTCTATCAAGTCTTTAATTTTATCTGTTCCATCGTCAACTATTATCCACTCCATTTTTTCCTTTGGATATGTTTGATTTTTAAAACATTCAAAAACGGTTGGAAAAAATGGTCTACGATTAAAAGTGGGAGTACACACGCTTACAGTTGGGTAAAATTTTGGCCTTTTTTTGCCCATATTTATATATATAACTACATATAACAATCTTTTATATACATTTTACATTTCACATTCACATTTCACATTTCACATTTACATTTCACAAATTAAAGTTTACTATTCGAAGTAGTATCTTGACCATCGATGGATTGATTTTTAAATATCTCTACAGATTTAGATTCGAGTTTAGATTTAACGTAAATAAATTTAACCAGTGATGCAATTTCTTCATGTGCTTTTTCTAATTCGCGTGTTTTTTCAGTTAGAAGAAATTCTAGATCGGTGATTTTACGGTTAAGAGATGTTACGTGGTTCGAGCTCATTTTTGAAAGCATGCAAAGCACTCCCTAAGGAGTGTCTCAAAACACGAACATGGTATTTTTTTTTGTATTTTTATATTTTTGTATTTTTGTATTTTTTGTATTGACCTGTTTATAACGAGTCCGGAACAACACCCCCGTTTGGGCACTCTGAATACTTTACTCCGCAACACGCACATTCAGTCGGATCCCCCATGAGACATGGACACATATATTGTGTATGCATGTAGAACTTCTTAGGACGCTCAGACTTTGACAGACTGAAGTTTGCACCCGTCTTGTAAACTTGGATGCTCGAACCAGGGGAACTTCCGTCACGGATTTCCCAGTTTTGCGGTTCATACGTTTCTCCCAACAAGACTCGCGAGCGCACGAAGAGTGAGCGTTGGGTCTCACACCACAAATGGATAAAAACCTTGTACCAGCCGCTGCGCATAGAGTCGTAAACGATATCTACCCATAGCCACCGGTCTTTGAAGTTCTTGGAAAAAATTCCTCTCCAAATAGCAACGAGACGCTCGCGAGCATGATCCCAAATCTTGCAACCATAAAGCTCGATGGGAATCTTACGGTGGCAAAAGAGCGATAATTGGCACGGGCTTGATGAAAGATCGGGCAAAATTGACGACATCTATTCCGATTGAACTGTTCCCAGTGGTCAATTTAATTAAGTTAAAAATTTCTAATACTTATTTTTTTAAGCAATTTTTTACATTTTACATTTTAATTTTAACCACTAATAATTTTATACAGATCCATATTAAATCGATCGAATGAAAATTTTTCTTTGTTCATGTTAAGCAAATAATTATGTCCGTCTATTAATTTAGATATTAATAATTCTTCATTATCGATTATATTTTCTATTTCTTCGCCTTTTGTAAAAAATAATGGATAATTTTCTCCTAAATATTCTATTGTTGCTGGTAATTTAGATACAAACGCGGGAATGTTCATTTCGATAATTTCAAGTACAGAATTATTAGCTGATGAACCATGTAACGGAATTACTACAATATTAGTTTGCAATGCTGCATCATATTCTTCGTTATTACCGAGTCTTAATACTTTTACACTCTTGATATCTATCCTGAGGTTTAAATTTGATATTTCGGTATAAAGATGATCTATCCAACTCTGTCGTCCGGGTAACCAAACTTTAGGATATTTTACTTTCAATGTATATATAAAAGAAGTAATTCTATCCTGTAATCCTAGCTGTACAATATTCCAATTGTTTCGATTAGCAATAAATTTTTCCATTTTAAATTTACCCTCGATAGTTTCAATCGGGTGAATTAAATGATGAATTTTTATATCTTTATAAATAGGGTTGTGTGATATGTAATCGTAGCTATTTTTTGATAATACTATAATACCCATACACGTTTTCAAATTATCAACAACGTTGTCCAAATTTGAAATATACCCTAAATCATCTTTAATATATTTGGGTAAATCTGTGCTATAGTGAAATATGCCAATCCATGGTTCTAAAATTGGTTTTTTAGGCGTTTTCGCCCACCACGCAAACCGACTTTCTATACAATCTACAAATATAATAGAATTTTTAGTTTTATGATGGGTACATAAGTTATTATGAAAAAGATTTTTAATTACAGTTTTCCAACCTCCTCTATGAGGTACACTATCAAAAAAATCGTTATCCAATATAAGATTAGTATAAAAGAATCTATTATTATTTGCCAGCCAAAAATTGTGACCACCTATAGTATTTACACATTTTTGTGTTTCCTGACTAAACTTATCTGCAACTGTTCTACTTGCGACTGTTCCAATATTAAAATCTATTAATGATTTTGAAAAAAAGACGTCTTCTGGAATAAATGTACTATTTGTATTCCTCATATAATTCAAAGTTGAGTTACCTATTTTTAAATCTTTATTTGGATCTACTTTTCTAATACATTCAATCATTTTATTTTTATCTCTCAACGAAAATCCCCCATTTCCAACTCCATTGGCATTGTCGTCTTGCCCGATTGGCCAACTAGCTCCTACGTAATCGTAGCTCAAAAAATCCGCAATATTATCTGCGTTGAATAAATAAGTATCTTCCTGGTATAACAATAGTTTATCGCCTGTAAAATTTTCCCAAAAATTTTCAGTCATTAATAGTTTGCTATAGTCACTCGGAAGTAAATTATCAATATCAAGCTTAATTATATTTATATTTATATTTATATTTATATTTAAATTACCGAATATTTTATTAATATAACTATGATTAATATTTCCACATATTATAGTATGTTTCCATGACGGTAATTTGATCATCGTATTCCTAACTAGAAATTCAATATGTGGTAATACCCTAAATTCTATGAGAAATGTTTCGAGCTTATTATCAACTTCAACGTTTTTAATTTTTAAATTTCTAACGGTGTGAATGCCGTGTATACAATGTACTCGGTGATATTCTTTCGTATAATTCATGATACTTTATATTAAAAGATTATCTAAAACTTTAAATCAATTAAAAGCTATTTTCATTTTCACACGAAGATTTAAATTTTTCTTCGCGTACTTTTAAACTCGCCTCGCTTGCAAAAATTTCATATAAATTAAGTAGACTAGTATGAAACGCCTCGACGCGCATTCTAAGTTTAGGATCGACTATATCTTCTAATATTTTACTATGCTCTTCACACATTACAACTGTTTTAATTTCCCTAAACGAAAATAAATCTAGTAATTGTAATATTCTAGATTTATTTTCAGGTATTACCTTGATAAGTGGGTGAGAACTGATTATATCTGCAAATATTAACATTTCATATTTTTTTTCCGTCATTTTAAAACTTTATAACTGAAAATCACGAGGGCATTTAATTCCCGAAGGAATTAAACGATTTTTTTGGGGTTAATGATTTACGATTTACGATTTATTATTTATGATTTATGATTTATGATTTATGATTTATGATTTATGATTTAGAGTTCAACCGAGATCATACGGCACATCCTACGAGAAATACCCCGGCATTCACAATGGCAGGTTGGGGTACGTTCTCTCTTACGCCAGAGCAACTCTCTCAGTACTATAGCGCGCGGGTCGCTACACCTTTTAAAATTTTCTACGAAGGGTGCATCCGAAAAAAATTCTGTAGGACGACGGCTTTGGTGATGTTCACAGCACGTACACTGTACTGTGCGCAAAAAAGCACTCTCAGCATTTTTATATGTCCACAAACTTGCACGAGTCCGACACAGAGGACATGGCACCCAATCATCCGATACACTAAGCGGTACTTTCAGCCAACACTTTTCGTGGAACCGATGATTGCATGATGTTTTGATACTGTCCCCACATCCGAATGGCATTAGACAAATTGAGCAATCATCTGTACACACCTCGCACTCGCATCCAAATTTACAAGCATCTTGAACTATCTTGGGGGAAGGCGTGATTTGCATTGGTTTACACACCCCTGGGCATAAACATCCAACGAGCTCGCATTTGGATAAATTTGGATTTTCACGCTGATTATCCAGAATATCAGTTAGCAGCATCTCGATTTCTTCAACCGAGTGTCCATCGCCGTGTAAAAAACACCGCAACACGTCCATATTTTCATGAACGAGGAGATTCGCGATGTCAGCAGACTGCGAAGACGGAAAAGTATGAACTTGGGTATCACAATCCCCACAAGCGTCGGTATGGTCCAATTCATTCCGATATTGCAAATCATCCCACATGGATACATTTTCATAACTGGATTCAGTATCGTTGGGGTAATTCGGAACCAAAGTGTCATCGGTATCAGTTTCAGAATCGAGTGCTTCCCCGTGTAGATTTCTATTTATAAAATTGTTAACATTAACATTTTCAGACGTATTCATATTCCTAGCAAAACCTTCCGCAATCCAGTGTGGCATTGGTCTAAAATTTCCAGACGCATCCATTTAAACGAATCAATTTGTCGAGTCTGCTATGCGCTCCCTAAGGAGCGCATACTATATTATATTGTATACTTTTTAAAATTTTAAAAAGTATACAATATATCTAAATTTACATCTTACATCTTACATCTTACATCTTACATTTACATTTACATTTACATTTACATTTACCTTTTATTTATTTAATATCTTTACTTTTCTAAATAGTATTTTTTAAAGCAATTAATTAAAATTAACCTCTACGATATCCGGTATATCTACGCTGTTCATATCTACGCGGTTGCATTCTTCTGGATTCATATCTCCCCGATAGATATCTACGCGACTCTGCACCCATTATTGGATTGGGAGTTGAATATGACATTGAATTACTCATGTACCACATTATATAAATAATTGCGGCAAGAACTATAGCTTTACCAATTAGGTTACCAAGTAAATAAGGAACATCAATCATTTTAGATACGTACGCCATTTATTATTAAGTAAATAAAAAAAAATAAATTTAAATAGAAATTAAATAGAAATTAAATAGAAATTAAATAGAAATTAAATAATTTATTTTAGAAACATAGAATTTTGCGCTATTAGTAAAAACGGAGCGCCAATTGTTAATAGCGGGGCAAAATCTGGGTAGGCCAGTGCCGTGCCAATAATAAATGTAATGGGTGCAAATGCTGCATAACGAGTAGTCATCAAAAAACCTACCATTATAAAAACGATAGCAAATATTTCGGGTTGGGGCATTTTATTATAATAAAATATTTTAATTAAATTTTAAATTAAAATATCACTTCTGGTAGAGCTACGCGAAGAAGAGAATTACACATTACCCATTACATTACGCATTACGCATTACGCATTACATTTACATTTACATTTACACAATATAAATTCATTTTAATATTTTAATATTTTAATATTTTAATATTTTAAAATATTAAAATGAATACATTTCTTATAACCGTCATAACATCGACTACGTTGATGTTAATTTATTATCTTACTTTATTTAGAGAAGAAACAAAAAACGAGAATTATTCAAAATTTTTAATTTCGAGTGTTTTATTTTTATTATTATATATGGCTACGTTTATTTTAATTTTAAATATCTTAGGTGTTTACAGCTCGTTTAGTAGATCTACATCTATGTATACATCTACTCCGATTTCTACTTCTAATTCCACGAGAGCTCGTGAAGATATATTTGCACGCTTATTAGCCAGACGGGCACCTGATCCAGATGACGTGATTAATCCGTTGTTTGATCGCTCGCCTCAATTTTTAAGTGGACCATTCGGTTCAAACAATCCGCGAGGAAATCAAATAGCGTACACTTTTTATAATAATTAAAATTCGATAGTTAGTATAACTCCTAATATTAATAAAATGCTAATTAAAATAGATCCATTAACCATTGCTTCGTCAAGTTCGGGTACAATTAGAGCAAATATAGCACTTGTTCCCATAATTTTAGTATCGTTGTATATTATAGAAATTATATAAATAACTATAACAGCAAATATCACCTGTTCTATTTTGTCTATATAAAACATTCCACTTTATTATAGTAATCAAGGATTTAAAAAAAATTTTTTACAAAATTCTACAAAATTCTACCGAATGCTGCTATAATATTATTAACAGTTGGGGTAGAATTTTTATTTTTAAATACAAAATACAGAATTATTCCAATAATTAATGCAACCAATAAAACTAGTATAGGAATTTTATGCGCTTCGTAAAATGGCTCAGTTGAAATAATTGGAAGAGATGGGGTAGCTTGTGTATTAGTTGGCGTATTAGTTGGTGGAGTAGGTGGAGTAGGTGGAGTAGCTTGTGTATTAGTTTGTGCGAAAGTTGGTGTATTAGTTGGTGAGAAAGTTGGTGTATTACTAATAATTGGTGTAAAAATAGTTTCAGAAGGTAATTCGACTGGTTGTATATAAGGATTTTCATCTGGTCTGAAAGGAATTTCAACTGGTTTTATATAAGGAATTTCAACTGGTTTTATATAAGGAATTTCAACTGGTTTTATATAAGGAGTTTCAACTGGTTTTATATAAGGAGTTTCAACTGGTTTTATATAAGGAGTTTCAACTGGTTTTATATAAGGAGTTTCAACTGGTTTTATATAAGGAGTTT
>Ga0187844_10000487_pt1 | contig 31025 bp, 30 predicted proteins | sample SpaLakP09_SKY_50_FD_134517 | JGI IMG/M metagenome (GOLD analysis project Ga0187844, IMG submission 134517) | Oligotrophic lake water microbial communities from Sparkling Lake, Wisconsin, USA - SP09_SKY_50 | ecosystem: Environmental > Aquatic > Freshwater > Lake | place: USA: Sparkling Lake... | reverse complement strand
AGCGATGAATGTGTTGAAGCAATATACGGAAGATTTGGTTACGAGTACAAACTTGACAGAAGCAAATATCAAAGAAACCAAGAGAGATCAAAAAGATATTTTGAGAGAAATGGAGAAAATAAAAATGGAATTAGAAGAAATTATGGGACCTTCTCAAAATGAAATATAATCTCATTATAATATAATTACTAATAATGGCACTTCCTTTTACAAGAACAATTCAAGGATTAAATTTGGATCAACTGGCTAATGATTTACAAAATGATTTTCAAATGCAAGATATTGTGGGTATACCAAATATAGCCAGTTTAGATAATACACCAAACGCTCGTCAAAATGTTAACCAGCTGTGGGATTCATTAAATAACTTAGGAGCAGCCGTTTATGAGAATAAAAAATCAATTTATAAATATAAAAAAACAGTAAAAGAGGGGTTAATTTCAATAAAAAATAAAATAATAGAACTTTCTGAATTAATAGATGCATTGTCACAAAGATTAAGAGAATTAATGGCAACGCCAACTGCTAGCCCAATAGATGAAAATAGAATTGCTGTCTTAGAGCAAACTATACAAACTTTATTATTAATTATTAATCAAGCAAATACTACTGTGTCTGGATTATTAACACCAGATGGAAAGTTGAAAGAAACAGATTTAGATGCTACAGTTACAATACAAAATATAGAAACATTGCTACAAGATTTGCAAAACGGTATAGATAGGGCTAATAGAGCGCTGACCGTCGATGAGGCAAACCAATCCGCAATCGATATAAATAGAAATCCCCTTATAGATGAAGAAGCTATTAGCGGAGTTCGAAGTGGTGGAAAAAGAAAAAGAAAAACAAAGAGCAAAAATAAGAAATCGAAGAAACATGCCAAAAAGATATCAAAGAAAACAGCAAAAACATCAAAAATAGTAAAAAAAGGTAAAAAGATGACAGGAGGTTATGCATATAAAAAATCAAAACGAAGACGTTATAGAAGTTCGAGTGCGTTGTCGTCGGCTTTAAGTAGTTCTTCCAAAAAATCAATATTATTCTAAATGCGTTTAAAGAATCTTCGGCTTTTGATAGAGCATGCCTTGGAGACCGGGAACTTGGTTGCAGCTTGAAGGCCATTTTCCACTTATTTCGCGACATCTTAGCGCGTCTGGTCGCATTCGCTTAGCAAATATTTGATTGCGCTCTGCAAAAACGCGCTTCCACCCCCGCTGCACAAGTCTTAACCAAAAGGTCTTCAAAATGGCAACACATTCGTCGCCAGATAAATACACGAGCTCCGCTATTTCTGGTTTAATATAATTTTCATTAGATACAATTGCTTTGTAGTTTCTAATGAAAGGATGGTTTGATAGATGGTTAGAAGGAACAATATTATTACGAATGTGTCTCTTAAAATGATGCATAATATCGTAAATGCCACATTCGTTTTCTTCATTCTCATCTTCTTCATATGAATAATCTCTGTTATTATCATTATCATAGTCGTGATTAGAAACAATGCTTTCGTATTTGCTGTGAATCAAATAATGTCCAGCAACCTCTGGACAAGAGTTTTCATCAAAACCATGAATCGCGGGATTATGGAGTTCGCACAAGACAATTTGAAACCGCTTATTTGTAGAAGAATAAGAGGAAGAATCCGTTGAAATCGCGTCATCGTTATGATAATATCTAGCAATGTCTGGCATCTTTCTATTTAGTCATTTGAATTAATTTAATATTGTTTAACAAGTATCAATTTTTTTACTTTTTCTAATTTTTTATTTAAAGCGTTATATATATAAATGAAAGTACCAAGTTCAGTATCAAAAGTACTAACAAATAAATATGTATTATACTTTGTTCTATTTTTAGCGGCAACTAATGTCTTGGGATATGTAGTTATGGGACAATTAACTGCGGCTCTTTTCTTCATTGTTGTTGCATATTTGATTTCCAACTTTAGTCAAAATATGATTGTTATTTTGGGAGGCGCGCTCCTATTTACCAACATATTGATGGTTGGAAATACTGTAAAGGAAGGATTAACAAACCCCGAGAAAAAGGGGGATTCTGCAGCAAAAATGAAAGATCAAAAAGATGATAAAAAGGCTAGCGGCGTAATTACTCCCCTTTCCCCCGTTGACGAGGATAAGAGCGCAGATGCTTCTTTGCATAGCAGCGCCGCGGCAACGAATGCTGCAACAACGGATGACGAGAAAGATACAAGTGTCACAAATGTCAAACCTCATGACACCAAAACCGACGAGGCAATGAATGTGATGAGTAACAAGCGAAGAAATCGAATTGATTACGCGTCGACCATTGAAGACGCTTACGGCGACTTGAACAACATTTTAGGAAGCGACGGAATTAAGAAGCTAACTGAAGATACTCAGCGTTTAATGTCTCAACAGTTGCAATTGGCTGACGCAATGAAGAGCATGACGCCTTTAATGGAGAACGCCAAAACAATGTTGCAAGGTTTTGATTTGAAGAATTTGGGTAATTTAACCGATTTGGCAAAGAACTTCAACCCTTCTAACTAAAGAAATCATAAAGTTATTAAATTGACATATATATATTATCTATATGTCAATTAATAAAAAATGTCCACCAGGAGTAATTTGCGTAGAAAATGTTACAATGTTTTTTATTTTAGTGGTAGTTTTTATTGTAATCTATCTAATATATGTTTCTTTGAAACCTATTAGCGTGAATAACAACCACAAAATAGTCATTCAAGAAAGACAAGACGAGAGAAATTACAATTCTGGAGGCCTTGGTGGGGTTGGAGGAGGCCTTGGGACAGGTTTTTTTGGATTGTTTTCGCGCCCTAGTTATTCCTATTCGAATTTGCCTGGCGATGTTTTGATGAATCCTTATGTTCCTCCGCTTCGTGACGAGAGATATCTGGTGCCAGAGTTAGCAATGGTGCCTCCGGGTCGAGTTCCCATTAATATTTCGACGAATCCAGGTGCGGTTGACACAGCATATCGTCAAATGGGAATTTTAACGCCATTGAATAGGTCATCTGCGGACAAGATTTTACCTTTGATGGGCCGTCCTTTATTTACAAATCGCGACAAGTGGCAATATTACACTATGAGCGACCAGAACAACAGCGTCAAACTTCCCATTAGATTCAAGGGTAGAAATGCATCAAATGAATATGGCGTTGATAAAATATACAACGGAGATGTTGTATATGTGGAAGGCTATCAAAAAGCTTTTAAAGTGACAGAATATGAGAATGACACTATAAAATATTTACCATTTATTTAGATTATTGATTACACAGGACAATAATTATAATTATAACTATTTTCTTATAAAATGTCCATTTTTCCGTACAAATTTTCATTGGCTGAACCTACTTCTCCATTGCTCAAAGACGGTCCCTCAACTGCCGCCCCAACTGCCGCATCAACAGGTTCTTCAACAACAGGTTCTTCAACAACAGCCTTTTTCTCTAAAACACTTCCAAGCGTTTTTGCTGCTGAAATATTTGCGGGTCCGGGACTTTGCATAAGAGAACCGTCGCCTCCACCACGCCGAGAAACATTTTTAAGGCTCTTGTTATTCAAATTTAACGGTCGTTTTTTTCTAAAGGTCTTCCCGCGTCTAAACCGTTTGGACCTTAATTTAAATTTCCGCATTGTTTGCTTTTTCTTGTTATAAATTTTTGATAATTTGCCTTTAGTTAATTTCATAGTTGTTATCTTATATAAATAAAAAAATATTTTTATTTATATTTTCTAATAATAGTGTAAGTATAATGACAAGTCAAAGTCCAATGAATATTTCAAAAAACAACTGGGATAATTATTGCGATGAAAAATGTGCTTATTCAATTGATTACAAGACAAGCGCAAATTGCACTGCAAAAAATTATGGTTCTTATTTGCAATTATCATATGACTCTAGCATGCCACCCCCCGTAACTTTTAATGGTTACACATACAATGTAGAAAGTGTAGAAATTTATAGCCCATCTCTTCATTATTTTAATGGAGTTCAAGCAGACGGTGAAGTAATAATAACTCATCAACCAACGGGTATGGGTGCACCTTTAATGGTTTGCATTCCATTAAATTCTTTAAAAGCCCAAACAAGTTCAGCAACTCAATTAATTGCAAATATAGTAAATGGGTCAATGCAATTAAAACCTAACTCGGGCGACGCAACAAATATTAAACTAAATGATTACAATTTGAATAATGTTGTACCGCAAACACCGTTTTATTATTATGAAGATAAAAAAGGAAATATTATAGTTTATGGGCTGGAAAATGCAATTTACATTGATAGTGCAACAAAAGACTCCTTAAAATCAATTATTATTCCAGCAACAGATCTAGAATATCCATCCGTAGAATATTATTCTTTAAATAAACACGGTCCAATGGTTGGAGGGGGAACGGGTGATGGTCAAATATATATAGACTGTCAACCAACAGGTAACACGGAAGAGACCATGGAAGTCGAGTATTCAAAGCCAGCAACAGTAAACAATTTAGAAACCTTATTTAACGGTCAAGTGGGCATTTTTATAGCGGCAATTTTTATATTTATAGTACTAATAGTACTAATTTACAAATTATTAATGTATTTGTCGGGAAATTCGACGGCCAAAATGACAACAAGCGCAGCGACGAGTGCAGCGGCAAGTGCAACGACAAGTGTTCGCGGATTACTAAAAGGGAGTGGTTAATAAATAACTTGATTACAAAAATAAGTTATTTATATATTATTTGTGTATTATAGGTTTTAAATAACCCCAGTGTAATTGACGGGTGCAGCATCGTGCAGGTCATCTAAAACCGGATTAAAAGAGTAAGTATTTGCACCAGAAGTGTCAGCCTTGTTTAAAGGCGCCATCTTCTTTACAACTTCTTGTTCTAAAGTATAAGGGAATTGGTTGTACATGGTTAAAGCCGAGTATTTCTTTTGTTCGGTCGGCATATAGTTGTTCAATCCAAAAGTTCCGGTAACAATCTCCGATTTCGAGATTAAATTATACGCAACAAAGAATCCAAGAACACCTAAAATAGGATTGCAATTGGCAAAAAGAAGCAATGCCACAAGAACAACAATTACCTTTCCGTAAGTCGTGTCGACTACATTTGCAAGAACGGTGGGCGTCTTGTACCCCATTATTAAATAAACAATAAAAAGAATACCTAGCAATAATTCACCCATATTTTTCTTCTTAAGCAGGTCTTGAAAACTATCCATATAACATATTTATAGATTTTATTTTGCCGATGAGGCGGAATCCTTGGTTTTATTAAATTGTGATGCATCAAAGGAGGGGTGCGGGGGAACCAATGTTCCCTGCTAATAAAATTGATTATCAAAACTAGTTAAACATTTAAAGACAAAATATATAATACACGGACTCAAAAATGACAGAAGAAATCAATCAAGACTATTTCCCAAAAACGCTAAACACTTATCTCGGTCAAAAAGGATATACAATTATAAAAAAAGAATTGAATGTCGAACAACAACACGCCTTGCGCAAAGACTTGGTTGCTAAACCTTTTACACAGGGCGCACCCAGCGGTGCCAACGCGCAAGCCATAACTTTTCCCATTTACCGCGAATCCAATAACAAGTTTTATGTACCGCGCTATTATGGCGAAAAATGCTTTGGCCTAGTAAAAGACTACAAGATTGCTGACGGAGACAATATTTCGATATCATTCGCTGGAGATTTGCGTGAAAATCAAGTGCCTGTGGTAGAAACCTTTATGAAACACATTGAAAATAACGGCGGACGAGGCGGCGGACTTTTGGAACTCCCTTGTGCATACGGCAAGACGGTATTAGCTCTCAATATTTTGGCGCGTTTGAAAAAGAAAGTTCTGATAATTGTGCACAAAGAGTTTTTATTGAATCAATGGGTCGAACGAATAGAGCAGTTCTTGCCTGGAGCGCGCGTTGGCAAAATCCAAGGCCAAATTATGGACATTGAAAACAAGGACATTGTACTTGGTATGTTACAGTCAATTTCTATGAAAGAGTATCACGCAAACACTTTCGACAGTTTTGGCTTAACCATTATCGACGAAGTGCACCATATTTCTAGCGAAGTCTTTTCCTGCGCTCTATTCAAGTTGGTAACAAGATACACGCTTGGATTATCGGCCACGATGAATCGCAAAGATGGAACAACCAAAGTATTCAAGATGTTCCTTGGCGAAGTGGTTTACAAGGGGAAGAGAGACGAGGAACACAAAGTTGTTGTAAGGGCCATTGACTATAAAGGCGCCGATGAAGAATTCAACGAGGTAAAACTAGATTTCCGTGGGAATGTTCAATATAGCACAATGATTTCAAAATTGTGCACTTATAATCATCGCACAGAATTTGTGTTGCGCGTTATCAAAGATATGTTTCAAGAAAATGGGGATCAACAAATCATGTTATTAGCGCACAATAAGAATGTTTTAAAGTATTTACATGATGCTATTAAAACGCGCGGCATTGCAGACGGGAGCGTGGGTTATTATATTGGCGGAATGAAGGAAGCCGCGCTCAAAGAAACAGAAGGAAAACGCGTTGTGATTGCCACTTATTCAATGGCTGCGGAGGCACTAGATATAAAATCGCTTACTACACTTATAATGGTGACACCAAAGACGGATATAGAACAAGCGGTGGGGCGCATCTTGAGGCAAAAACATGGTAGTCCTATTGTGGTGGATATAGTGGATTCACATGCACCATTCCAGAATCAATGGTCAAAACGCAAACAATTTTATAAGAAACAAAACTATAAAATCATTCAAACTTCTATTGATAAATATGATCCATCTGTTGAAAAATGGCGAGTAGTATTTGAACCGAATACAAACGGTGGAGGAAAAAGCGATAGTTCTAAATCTTGCAGCAAATCAGTTATAGAAGACCCGCTTCTTCAGGGAAAATGTTTGATAAAGCTTCCCAAGAAACCAACTTCATCTTAGTTACCCCAAAATTGGAACCCGCGATTGGTGTTGTAATCGTAGTTATCGATACAATTTGTGCAGTTGGGCAAAACTTGATAAGGAGCGGGATTGGCTAAAGCAAGGTCCTTGGCATCCAAGATTCCTCCGCGCGAATAAGTTTGAGTCATAGGAACATCACTTTGGAATTGGTGATAGCCACCTCTTTGCTTCTTCGACTTTTTAGATTTTTTATAACGCTTTCCACCCAATATATTATAGGGGTTAGCAACTCCAGCAACTGGACCTGCAGAGTTATTGTAAGCATTTGTTCCGTTAACTAATTTCAAGTTTTGAGAAGAAACAATAGGTTTGTAAAGAGTTGTATTGCCGCCGCGGCGGTGTCTTCTAGTCTTTCCACTCTTCTTGCTACCCTTTCGTTTGTAAAGAGACAACAAGCGTCTTTTAGTTTGTTTTCTCATTTTCTTAGAAGCCATTCTATACTTATTAACAATATTTTTTATTTTTTTGCGAAGGGTGCGTCTTCTTTTGCCGCCTCCGTTTTGCATTGGCGCAAGGCTTGGTGCAAGTCTTGACGCGTTTGCGGCAGTTGCATTGCAGCTATAATTGTCAGGTAACGCAAATTCTCTAGATGTTTCATTGGAACCAAATCGACCAGGCCAATTTGAACCATCAACATTGACAAAATTGCCGTCAACATTATTTAATGGAGTAACAGGATGTTTGAATAAATAATTGGACATATATATTTACTTGTTATTTTTTTCTAAACGGCGATGTTCATTCTTTTCAAGTCGTCCCGAGTTACAACGCGTTCATTTTTCTGAGCAATGCGCAACGGTGTCCATCTCTTAAATTTATAATTGTATTCACAAACCATATTATATACGCGGTCTAAATAGACAAACTTGTCTTCGCGCACATCTTCAAATTCTTCTTCAGTGTCGCTTTCTTCCAACGCGTCTAAACTTGCATTCTCTTTAATATTTCTAAAAAGTTTATTCAACATAACACTGGATTTATAATCTGGAACATACGCAACACCATAATAACCGTCATCTCCGCCATTGTTAACTCCAGAATAAACAAACAGATGATAAATATCATTTTGAATATCTGGCTTAATTTGGAAAACTATTTGTTGGTTTTCTCTCGACACAGTTGTTCTAGGACCTTGCCTTCTTTGGAAATTAGAATCAGAAAAAGACGCGTTGGGGTCATAAACCATATTAAAACAATCGTTTCCATGTCCTTTCTTTTTCTCTCGAAACTGTAAGTGTTTAATTTTATAAGGCAGCAAAGGAATCAACTTTGTTAAATCCACAATCGACCGACAAAATACAGGCAATCCAAAAACAACGCTATTTCGCGTAAAAGCTCGTTGCTGAATTTCTCTCGAAAAGATTTGTCCAAGACTCTCCAATTTGCAGTCAAAAGACCAATGACAACAATCCTTACCCTTGTAATGTAACAGATTTTCAACGGAAAAAAATCGATGATTATCATATTTGAAAATGGTACCATAAAAAATGGTACCAAAAGCCAATCCATCATGAAAACAACATTGCGCTATTTGTATAGAACAGATTTGTTTATTATAACCAATCTCCATTAAAACACACACATTTTGCCTTTTATAAACGGTAAACCATGCAAAAAACTTTTTTCCGTCGGGAATGGCCAAAACGAAATCCGCGGTTTGAACTTTGTTATGCACAATAGTTTCATAAGAAAGTTCGGCATTTGGGAAGCCTTTCAATAACGCATTTTGCTCGTATTCTGTAAGCATTTCTTTCTATAAGTTAATGTAGTATTCTTTATATTGGTTTATCCACATGACAAAGAACATTATATATTTAAAAGGTAGAATAGCTTAAAGAATAAGATGCGCCAGACTCTAAAGATGCAATAGATGTAGCATTTATTCCTTCATCTCTTGAACTCGCGGCTCCGCCTTTAAGTTTATTTTTTAAGAAACTCTTTAATTCATTTTTCATTGATGATGCACCGGGTTCAGGCAAATAAGCATGTGAAGAAATAAAAGTAGAACCAGACCCAGAATTAGAGGAAGAGCCAGATAAAACACTCAACATATTCTCATATTTCTGCGCGGGAGCATTTACTAAATCTTTCACTTTGGGAACTGTTAAAGTAGATTTAAAAAACCCGATTAAGTTATGAACTAAAAATATTAATATAATTGAAATAATAGTAATTTGCAGTGTCCAAAATAACATATAATATTGTTATATTACTTTAACATCGATAAAAACACATTAAGTTCTTTTTTCATTAAATAATTATCCAATTCTTCTTTCGCTAAAAAATAAAAATTATCAACAATAAAACCTGTATATTTTTGTTTTCCCGTTAAAGCAAAACCATTATTATTTAGTCCGCTTTCATAGTGTCCTTCTACAATTAATTGCAACTTGGCCTTTTCTTTTGATTTTGAATCGTCGCCACGAGAATAATAAAATTGCGTCGACTCTTTAATATAATTGTAGAACGGTATTTGCGACAAAATTTCTTCTTCTTTGAAATAACTATTATCTAATATAAGGTGCGAATCTTCAAAATCAACAGACTTTAATGGTGCATCATGTGGTACCTGTTTTATAATCTTGTTTTTTTCTACAATAAAAATTCCCGATGGCGAATACATCTGAACACAATTATTTGACACTCTAAAATATGCATCTAATTCTTCCAACACAGATTTTGTGATATTTTTCATGTGAAAATCTTTTACATATATTTTCGTAGTTTTCGATTCCAGCATTGTTTTCTATTAAATAATAATAATGGAAACTATTTAAACAGTTTAATAAAATAATTAACTATAGTGCAAATGACACAAAATGTGGGAGTAATTATTGTCGATAAAACGGGTTCTTTGAAATCTCTTATTATAAAAGATTACAAAGAAGAAGAATTATATAAAAAGTGCGGATTTAAAAAGCCCGATGGGTTTGAGAAACACACAGAGTGGAAAATTAAAATGGACGGAAAGAAATACATTATTGCGGCTTATGGGAGGACAGAAGGCAAAGCAAACATGGAAAATAAATACGATTTTCCTCCTCCAATTGATACTACACTATTTTTTGGAAGTTGTCTTTTGTTGGGCGCGGTGTTAAAAGACGATGGAAAGAAAGAACTATTTTCATTAACTTTGGAACACTGGGAAAAAATGTATGAAAAGTTATTTGGCGGATTTGAAGATTTGGCTACAACCGCTGCGGAAGATGAAGCCGAAGAAGATGAACTAGATTCAGTTCCCGCTAGCAAGAAAACTAAGCACGGTTATTTAAAAGACGGATTTGTGGTGGATAGTGACAGTGACGACAAAGATGCAGAATATGAAAGCGGTTCAGATGATGACGACGACGAAGACGATGATCACGATAGTGACGAAACCGATGAAAATGGTCAAATAGAAGAATTAGAATTAGAGGACATTGGTTCCGAGTTAAGCGAGGAAAGTTACAGTGATGAAGAGGATGAATAGAATGCATATTATAAATTTTAGGGGATACAAGGCGAGACTTGTAAGAAATGGTTCCCCCCCCCCGCTAAAAATAAAAATTGATTAAGATTTAAAAACATTTTATGTATTTAAATCTAAAATGGCAATGCGCAAACTCGAAAACCCGGATAAATTTAGACAGAATATTTGCACCAGGTTAAATGAGGTTATACAAGACGAAAAGAAAAGCCGGAATATGGAAAAGGGCGTCTACAATTATGCTTTGAAAGAAGCCACAAATCGAAAAGTGGTAAAAAAATGGGATAACCCTTATTTTGTTCAAATCTATGTGGATCGTCTTCGAAGTATTTTTATCAATCTTAAAAATCTGGCGCTACTTTTACAAATACAAAGTGGTGCGTTAAAATCTAGTAATATCGCATTTATGACGCATCAAGAAATGATGCCAGAAAAGTGGGATGCAATGATTCAAGATAAAATCAAGCGCGACAAGAATAAGTATGAGACGACAATTGAAGCGGCGACGGATACTTTCAAATGCAGAAAATGCCATTCCAATAAGTGCACATATTACCAGATGCAGACAAGGTCAGCAGATGAACCAATGACAACCTTTGTGCAGTGCATTGAATGTGGAAATCGTTGGAAGTGTTAAAGTTTTGACAGACAAAAAAATGCACCACATACCAGAAATAAATAAAAAGAATAATAAAATGAAGCATTAAACCAGTGCGCAAAATAATAATAATATTTTAAACATAGTACCTTATAGTACAATAATCGCACTTTCTTTTTTCTTTTATTTAGAATTGTAGTATCCTCATTGTCATTAATATATTCAAGCAAAACATGATCCGGAAAATTTTTATCGACCTTTCTAAGAAACATTGTATTTTTTTTCTCCTTCAAGCAATCATCAATGAACTTTTTATCTTTATAATCGCCTTCTTTGAATAAATAAGGACTCGTAGAACTCATCATGCGTGACCAGTCTGTTGCAGTTGCATCCTCATTTTTTACAAGTTTTAAACTATTTTGAGCATACAACATAATTGCAAAAATGCTTTCATTCGCCACATCTCCCTTGCAAATTAAATCATAAATATCTTTATTTTTTTTAGAATAAAGCAAACAACGATATGCATCACCACGGTTTAAAATAAACCATGGACTATTTGCCAGACGAAATTGTGGTTGCAAATAATGCAAGTTGGCTCTTTTTACTAGCGAAGTGTTCCACCAGGCTTCTCTCCAACCCATAAATGAAAAACTATAATTTTCAAGGAAAAGCTCTCTAAATTTGAGAGGAGAAATAATGGGAACACACGAATCTGTTAAGAAACAGAACCATCGGTTATCTCTATCGTTGCTCATTGCATAGTTCATTAATGTCAAATAAGCCGGCACAATATGCATGTAATCGGTTTGAACCAGATACTTTCTAGGCAATGCTCTTTCTTTTATCCAGCTCGATTTTATAGCGTCAAAGGTTTTATAATGAAAATAAACATTGATAATATCCTTATTTGATTCTATCCATTGTCTCCATATTTCTTCTTTATTTAACTGATGATCATAATTAATTATAAAACACAGAGCGGCTTTCATTTATGTATACTCTAGTTATTTATTGAGCGCAAAATTTAAATACTTATTTTACAAACAGATTTAGAATAATAAATGCAAATAATATAAAATGATGTGGGCAAATAGTTTATTAATAATTATGTTATTTGCTAATCAAGTGCAGAGAATTATTACAAAAAAGGTGGTTGGCGTAACATCTGTTTTTAATGCAAAATATAATCCTGCTTTACACGCGATTAAAAGTGGCGGCTTATATTGTATTCAACGCAATCAATATCACAGTCATATAGTAAACGCGTGGTTTGAGTTGAATCGTCAAAGTTACAATAATAGAAAATCAAAGTTATTTTTATCAAATGAGCAATCTGAAATATATTTAAAACAAAACGACTTCATAAAAGATAAAAAAATTATTTCTATTTCTCCGGGAGGGTTAAAAGGTTTTTATTTAATGGGAGTAGTTACTTTTATAAAAGAACACTATAATTTGGACCCCTTTATTTTTTCCGGAGCATCTGCTGGTGCATGGAATGCTCTTTTTATGACATTCAAGAAAGAACCAATAGAAGTTGTTACAAATATTATAGATGAATCTGTTAAAAAGGCTGCATCAATAAGCGAACTTGAGCATATTATAAAATACAAGTTGTTAACAAACTATAAAACAGAAGACTTTGATTTGAAGCGATTATTTATTGGTATTACAACATTTGGCAATTTTAAGATAAACACTAATATATTTTCTGATTTTGACGATTTGGAAGATGCCTTAAATTGTTGCATTGCTAGTTCGCATATCCCGTTAGTGACCGGTGGATTTACAAATAAATATCACAATGTCTACGCTTTTGATGGTGGATTCAGCAAATATCCGTATCTAAATATTACAAAACCTGTCCTACACATTACACCTTCAATGTGGGAATTGTCGCAAAAAAATGAAAAAAAACAATCTGCTGATATATTTTCGTATTCAACTTATTTGGCGCGAGGAAAACACGATTTTATGGAATTATTTGACGATGGTTACAAAGACGCACAAACGAACAAGGAGTTTTTAGATTTGATTATAAAAGAATGTAATTCTTGATGTGAAAATATAATTTTATATATTTATGCATTAATTTTATGCGTTTATTTATAATAATTTAACTAACTAATTATTATAAATTATTATGATAGAAAAAAATATATTTCAATCTTGGCACACGAAAGATTTGCATCCTTCCGTGCAAGAAAAAATAAATTCTTTCTTAAAAATAAATCCAGAATATAATTATAATTTATATACTGATGAAGATATGGATAATTTTGTAAATGAACATTTTAGCGGTGAAATTGCTGAATGTTATAATAAATTAAATATTATTGTTGCAAAAGTAGATTTTTGGAGATATTTAGTTTTATATAAATATGGAGGTGTATATTTAGATATGGATTCAGCCATTGAACGCCCTTTAAACGAATTAATAAAAGATGATGATGATGCAATTATAACAGCAGAATCTAACCTAGGGTTTTTTGTGCAATGGGCATTAATTTTTTCAAAGAATCATCCTATTTTAAAAAAAACAATTGAACAAGTTGTCAATAATATAAAAAATAATACTTACCCAAATGACATTCACAGAATGACTGGACCAACGCCGTACACAACGGCAATATACGAATTTCATACGGAGTTATTTAATTGTAGCATTCAAAATAGTTATGATGCAAATAATGTATATAAATTAGAAGATATTTCATATAGATTATATGGCGTAGACTATAACGGTTATTTTTCTTTTAAACATAATTTCGCGGCACTATTATTTTCTAATAAAAAACACTGGAGACAAGAAGAAAAAGAAAAAAATTTATTAAAAGATTAAACCGCGAATATCTAAAACTGAATGAGTTCCAAATCTCTCAAATTCCAATATTCACATCCCCCGCCAGGGGTTGGTCTTCGAATAATAAAGGGAATGCGCTTTTGAGCCAACTCTTGTTCTGCAATCAAATAACCATCAATCACATTTTCGGGAACTTTCACAAACACCTTTGCTCCAGCATTTATTTGTTTTGCTCTTTGCCCAAGCACGCGGGCTCGTTCATACTTTGTCAAATATGGCAAGGTCTTGTGCAAATCATCAATAATATTATTTTCAGTGTCGCGCACTATTTTTGTCAAGCCAACAACTTCATCATAGTTGCTAATAACGCACTCTGGATGAAAATCCATAATATAATTTTTATTTACATTAGTGTTGAATTTCTGCAAATAAGAGTCGTCCATTTCGTCTTCGTCATCATCGTCTGAGTCCAAAACAGGCGCCAACGGATTTATTGCAGTGGCAATTACCTCTTTTACAACTTCATCCTCATCGCTATCATCATTTCCATCCTTATCTTTGGCACCACCATCTTGTTCTTCACCTTGTTCTTCATCTTCCTCCCCCTCGTCTTCCTCTTCATCCTCTTCTTTGTCCTCCTCTTCTTCTTCCTCCTCTTCCTCTTCCTCTTCATCCTCCTCCTCTTCATCGCTTCCTCCAGCATACTCTAATTCTTCGGCTTCTATTTTATTCATTTGCTTATTTGTGCTAATAGCTTTAGGTCTTGGGTTAAATCCGCTCATTCGGTTATTAATATTACTAAAGATACTTTTAATATCATTTCATCAATTTTTATTTTAATCCATAAAAATTAATAAATGCCTGTTTTATTTTTGTTCGTCTGTCTTCCAAACAGTGTCGCAAGTGCTGCACAAATAAACATATTTCATGTTTACATCATCATAACGAATATAAATTATTTCCCTTTCAACAGCACCAGCATCAGATTTATTAGTGTCGCAGTCAGCATTTGGACATTTAATCTTATTAATTCGCGGAAGAGTAGGATCTAATTTTGTGTACTTATTGATAATATGTGAAAACTTTTGCTCGCCTCGTGTTAATTGAGTCTTTGAAACAGAGACATTTTCTACTGTTAATGTTGAATCCTCGTGACCGCAATTTCTGCAATAATAAACGAGTTTGTTAGAGTTGTCGGCGTCAATTCTAATATAATACATATTTTGGCATTCGACGCAGAAGTGCATTTTGGCTATAATATACTTTTACATTATTTATTTAATTCAATTTTAAATTAAATAAATTGTCGTTGTTGTTGTTGTTGTTATCATTACTTGGAACTATTCATTATTTCATTTGCTACATTAACATATTTCTTGTGCAACTTTTTATAGTCAATCACCGTGTTCATAGAATACAAAGATGTAATTAATTTTTCTGGAGCGGTTTCATTGTTAACTTTATCAATTAAATACTTTGCAACCGCGTCACTATTTTTAATAAAATTCTCTTTTAAGATTGGGTAAAACGCGCCAAATTTTTCACAAAATGAACCTGGATCTCTTGTTACCATTCTTAAAATAGCAATTTCAATGTTCTTATATTCAACAATCTTGGTATAATTATTAAAATCTGGATGTGTTTTTCCAACGCCTGGTTCATTTAAAAGTGGGTCCGCACACAAAAGTGTACACAAGTTCAACAAAACGGTCGAAATACTTTGACACGATGTCCACTGTTCACCTCGCCATGTATTCAATAGAGAAATACAGACCTTTCCATTGACATATAAATTTGGGTTAAAACGAATATTGTCACCATTTGTCATATATTTGACTGTTGGAGGACTATGCGGATAATCCGCGGGATACAAAAACTCAAAAAAATAAAATCCGCCAAAATACGGCGTTTCTGAGGGCCCTACTATCATTGCATAACCCTTCAACAAATCTTCGTCATCGTGAATGTAATATATACCATTGTCTGTCAATGGATTGCGCATTATATTTTTAACATCGCGCAACAATCGTTGAATTGCATCTTTTGAAATGACAATGTTTTTATTATCTGTCATTCTTTGTCTATTCATGTATTCAATAAATTATATTTATGTCTATTTTGCAATTTATATTATTTATTATAACAACCGTTTTCGTATATTCATTCAGTTAAAAGTTTTTTAATTCAACATATAAAATTTTTAATAGCATTTTATTTATAATTTGTTTCGGGATATGGATTATCATAATGTCCTGTCCCTTCCAACCCACTGTTAAAAACGCTATAAAATTCTCTGTGAATCGGCACGATTATTTGACCCCAGTGTAACATAGTTACCCAGTCTTCGGGGGCCGTATAATATTCCGGTATATGGTCGCTCAATCTTTTTATGTGGCTCGGTTTTGACCACCAAAAATTTCCTGAATAATGAATGCCTGTGTGATTGCAACCGTATGTCCAATAATTATCTTGCGTTATAATTGAAATGGCGACCCACCACATTTCAACATTCCAATATAATAATAAATTGGTCCAATCAAGCACATTTTGTTCTTTTTCTGTTCCAATATGCTTTAACCCTTTTGTGTGCAAGTAATAATACAGTGTATTTGATGGATCGCTTTCACATTGTTTTTTTATATGCAATAAAGTTGGGCGCTCATATTCTTCTGAATATCCTTTATAAATTATTTTTATTTTAGAATCATGGAACCTTTCATCATCTATAAATAGATTATTGTCGCTTAGAACTGAAACGCGAATTTCATTTGTATTGTCATATAAGTCACTTGTTTTCAATTTATTAATAATATTATCAAAAATTCCTTCCCATCCTTTTTTTTGACACACATGAATGTATCCTATTATATTATAAGAAGTCATTTTACAATATATAATAATAATAATAATAATTTATTTTTTAAAACGCACATTTATAGTCAATTAATAATAATAAAATTTTTCTATCAATTTGCATTATTTATCTTTTTCTATAATATATAATATATGTTATTGTAACTTATTATCTTATTATTCTTTCTTCTAGTGTGGAAATTCTCCAAAAACATTCAATTTGATTTTAACAATAGAAAAAAATCGAAATAGAAAAATATCAGTATATAATACTAACATAAGAAATATGACTACTGCATCACAATTTAAAGATCTAAATGAATTTCTAGCAAAGCATAGTGCAAAGAGCGAAAAAAAAGAAGCAAATGTCTCACCAACTCACACGCGAATTCCTGATCAAAACTTGAATATATACGGAGGCTCTTATATTATACCCAGAGAAGAGCTTCAAGTCTTTATGAACCTGTATTATCAAAATGTTTTTGTAAAGAAAAAACACGAATATCTCACAGAAAAACAGTTGGAGAAAAATGGCGGCATTTTTATTGATATCGACTTGCGATACAGCATTGACATCGAGACAAGACAGCATTCGAGAGAACACATTCTTGACTTGATAAATTTACTCTATTTGGAAGAACTTAAGGAAATCCTGGTTTTTGAGCCCAATAAGATATTTCCAATTTATGTTTTTGAAAAACCAGAGGTAAATAGGTTAGCCGACGGTTCATTGACAAAAGACGGTGTTCACATAATTATAGGCATTCAACTCGACCATATTTTGCAGATGATATTGCGTGACAAAATTGTCTCAAAAATTGGCGAGATTTGGGAGCTTCCATTGATTAATGGATGGGATGCCGTATTTGACGAGGGAATCAGCAAGGGGACAACAAATTGGCAGATGTATGGATCGCGGAAGCCCGGAAATCAAGCGTATGAACTGACGCAATATTATCTAGTTTCTTACGATTCGCGGGATGGAGAATTTATGGTGGAAGAGCGAAAGGTTGCTGAAATCGACTTATCAAAAGACTTGTATAAATTATCAGCTCAGTACGATGAGCACATCAAATTCGATTTGAACCCAAAGATAAAAGATGAATACGACGAGCGTTCAAAAAATGGTGCAAAAAAGGTCAAGAAACCTTTAAGCAAGAGCAAGGTCAAACTGTTATGTGCTGATGAAGAATCAGACAACAATATTCAGTTGGAAGATATTACGGACGCAGGCAAATTGAAACAAGCTATTGATAAAATTATGAGCGACCTCACATTCAATGAATATTTTATTAAAGAGGTTCACGAATATGCGCAAGTGTTACCTGAAAAATACTATGAACCGGGTTCGCACGCTTTAAATCGCCTAGTCGCTTTTGGACTCAAACACACTGACGATCGATTATTTCTGTCTTGGGTAATGCTTCGAAGCAAAGCGTCAGATTTTGATTATAGTACAATTCCTAATTTGTATAATCAGTGGAATAAATATTTCAAAGACAAGCCCAACGGTGTGACTGCGCGTTCGATTATGTATTGGGCAAAGCAAGATGCGTTCGACGATTACGAAAGAGTGAAGAAGACTACGCGCGATTATTATATTGAAGAAACATTGTCGTGTCCAACAGAATTCGACTTTGCAATTGTCTTGTATCAAATGTGCAAAGAGAAATATGTTTGCAGCAGCTTGGTAAACCGGTCGTGGTACATTTTCAAAGACCACCGTTGGGAACTTGATCGAGGCGAAACATTACGAATGTTCATTTCGGTGGAGATGTATAATGCATACCAAGCCAAAGTGAATACTTGGATGAACGAGATGCAACATTATGACCCAACGGACGAGCGTTATGCGAGTATGAGCAAGCGAGTGAAGATTGGTACAGAGATTTCGTCGCGTTTAAAGAGGACAAATGACAAGAACAATATTATGCGTGAGGCCGCGGCTCTGTTCTTCGACAAGGATTTCGATAAGAATATGGATTCCAACAAGTGGTTGATGTGCTTCAAGAATGGTGTTATCGACATCAAAAATCGCATTTTTAGGGATGGAATGCCACTAGACTATATTACCAAGTCGACGAATATTAACTATGAGCATTTTGATGCGGAAAAGCACGCCGATATTTCTTCAAAGATTCTACAGTTTATGAATCAGCTGTTCCCAATTGAATCATTGAACAAATATATGTGGGAGCATTTGGCGTCTGTGTTGATTGGAGAAAATATTAACCAGACTTTCAATATTTATCGCGGAAGTGGTAGTAACGGCAAGTCGATGTTTACAGATTTGATGAAGTATACTTTTGGTGATTATTATGGCGAAGTTCCAGTTACACTTGTCACTGAGAAGAGACCAGGAATTGGTGGAACATCATCGGAGATTATGCAGTTGAAGGGCACTCGCTATGCAGTTATGCAAGAACCGTCGAAGGATGCAAAAATTAACGAGGGTATGATGAAACAGCTAACTGGCGATTCAACATTGTCCGGTCGCGCATTATATCACGAACAAGAAACATTCTTGATTCAATTTCATCTGGTTTTGTGTACTAATGTATTGTTTGAAGTGATGAGTAATGATGATGGAACATGGCGCCGCATTCGCATTTGCGATTTCTTGGCCAAGTTTGTGAACCCTGGCGAGTCATTCCAATTATCAGATAATCCTTATCAGTTCCCCAAGGATTTCAACCTAAAGGACAAACTTAAGACTTGGGCGGAAGTGTTTGCTAGCATGCTGGTAAAATTGGCATTCGAGAAACAGGGCATCGTGGATGATTGCGATATTGTAAAGGCGTCATCAAATAAGTACCGACAAGGTCAAGATCATATTTCTGCGTTTGTTGTGGATATGGTCGGCAAGAAGGAGGGGAAGACAATCAAGAAAAGCGAGCTGTTTGAGCAGTTTAAACTGTGGTTCCAGGAGCAACAGGGTAACCGCAAAATGCCCAAGGGTGTAGAATTGTACGAGTACATGGATAATAAATTTGGAAAGGCGAAGAAGGACGGCTGGCAAGGCGTCGAAATCTTGTATGACCAAGAAAACGATATTGACGATGTGTAAAGTTGAAGGAAAGGAACGGTAAAAATAACTTAAAGACATTTTTTCTTGTCTTTAAATTATAAAGTTGTGTAAACATTTCTCGGCATAAGTGCTATTAAATTTGCGCCAGCTATCAATAAATAAAGCACAACATAATCAATAAAATAAGGATACAATGCGAATAAGGCAAAAAACACCAATTTTATCCAAATGGAATATCCGCTTTTAGACAAGAATATACCAACTCCAAAAACTACCAACAGAACAAAATAAATCCACCGCCAAATGAAATACCATGTTTTCAAAATATCATAATTCTGCGTTTCATAATAAGTTTTTCGGTCGCTTGTCACCACATCATTTCCATAGGCTTTTATTTTTTCTCTTAGCGCCGCATTTTCTTTTAAATAACCCTGATATAATTCGGTAACATGCTGAAAATTGCTTGTTAAACTCGATAAAGTGTCGTTTAGTTCTGTTGCAGTAGTCGAATTCTCATTGAAACTAGAGTGAAGTTCATTCGCTTTTTTTTCTGCGTCTTCATTTAATTTTTTAGATTGCATTGAATTATATGCAGCATCTCCCTGCGTATAAGTGTAAAATGCTTTCTCGGCTTCTTGCTCTTGATAAGGTGCACTTAAAATATTAGTTTGAGCTGCTAAATATTTTTGTTGCAAGTTCTCAGTTTTTTTTGCTCTCTCGCATTCCGTTCCCGGGCCACACATTAATGACTGTTGTGACTGCGCCAACATTTGATTTATTTGATTTGTCAAGTCTTGTTGTTTTAATAACATATTATTGTCTACATTACAAGATGCCATTGTCTTATAATATAGTATTATTAATTTTTACTGCAAAAAAGCTTAATGTAGTCTTTTACTGGTTAATAACTAGCAAAATTTGAGTTTACACCAAAAATGTTTTCATCTGCACCAGGATAGCCAGGATAACCTGGATATCCAGGAATAGACCCCATGCTGCTCATCGATTCGGTTGTTGTGCTTGTCGACACTGGTGCAGCTGTTGATGTTGTTGTAGACTGAGTTAAAGATGCCGTTGGTACACATTTATTAACATTCGGGTCAGAATTATAAGTATATCCTGAGTCGCAACAAGCTTGACCTTGACACATTCCGTTTGCATTTGACGCCCAAGGATCCACTGGAACAACATTTGTATCTATTGGAGGCGCATCTTGAGGTTTGAAATTCCATGTATATTCTTGGTAATTCATATTGTCGCGACTAACGGCAGAGATGATGTATCTCCACATATATATTACGCCCACCACTACAATAATAATTACTAAAACCGTGTACAAATTTCTAGGTAAAATGCCACGATTCAATAAAATGGTCAATAATAAAACCGGTGCGCAAATCATAATAATCAGTTTCATAATACTCGTGTGTTCACTGTATTGTTCTCCATAATAAGTGTTAATTTCAACCAAACGCAATTTATTGTACTTTTCCTCTTCGATTGCTTTCATTCTTAATTTTGCTTCATTCAATTCCTTTTCAACAATGTCAATGGCTACGCTTTGCTCTTCAATTGTATTGCGCGTCGATGCAACATTTGTATGATAAAATGAATACATACCATTCAAGTTCTTGTATAGATTGATACGCATTTGGGATATTTCATTAATCTTTTGAACAAGCATGTCTTTTTCTTCAGGAGTAAGAGAGTTTTGTACTAAACCATCATTTAATTTACTAAAGTAACCTTTCTCAATATTTTGAAGATCCGAAATATTGTTCAGGGTTTGCACGCGTCCTTCATCTATTTCGGTGACATTTGATGGTTGTGTTTGTTCTTGTAATTTTGATGCAGCTGATGATGTATTTGATGTTGAATTCATAGTATATAATATATATTTATAAATTAAAATATTGCAGGGCGTAATCTTGTGCCTTAGGTTCATTACTTGCGCCAAACCCCTCCTAAATTTGTTTTTACATTGTTAATTTTTAAAACATTTTAAACATTAACTGGCAACGCGAATTTTGCATTTAGGATGGGTGCGGCGCGAGCAATGAACCTATTGCACAAGATTGCATCCTGCTTTATTTTTTTATAGTGTTAATTGTTACCACAACAATTGCAATAGCTAAAACACTCCAAAATAAATAACTATAGTTCTCCTGCAGTACAACTATGTCACTATCAGTTAAAATTCCATTTATATTTGTTGCGTCAACCGATTTATATTGATTATATTCTTTACTATAAGTCTTATACTTTTCCAAGTTCTCATGTAAAATAGTCTTATCAATTCCCATTTGATTGTTCAAATTTGCATTCAAAGACTCTAAATAAGTGATCTTATTCACAATTTCATCCGCGATTGAAGCCAACTGCATTCTTAATGCATCACGATTTATGCTTTCATCTTGTGTTGCTTTTTCAATACCACACACTGTGTTTTGGCTCATTGGAACACCCGTTTTTATATATTTGTCCCACTGCAAACTATCTATTGTTTCCACCTTTTTTGTGCAGCTATTGTTGTTAATTATATTTGGTATATTAGTAGTATTATCCATTGTAAACATTGAAGAAGGATATTCCGATAATTTTGAGTCATCGTCAACATAACCGACCTTTCCAATAATTCCAGGAATTCCCACCTTGTCTAACTCGTAAACCGCGTTTGACAATTTTCCTCCATACATATTTCCGTTTGAGCCTTGCACGCAATTCGAAGCATCTCCGTATTGTTTTGTCGCGTCTAAATCATCGCTAACAGCACACCACCCTGATTGATTTTCTTTACGAAAGTCTTGCAATCCAAAGTATTTAAATGCGCCATCAATAGCACTCTCTTTGCATTGGTCGTAAGTTACATATTGTCCGGATAAAGATGCGACACCATTCATGGCGCGGTTCTCTGTATCTTTGTAGCAACCTAAATAACTGTCTTTTACATCATTGGCTACAGAATTCACATAAACATTAGTAGCTTTATCTTTTTTATCAAAAGCAACTTTTAAATAATTTTTTGTAGAATCAATGAAAGAAGTATTTGCACCATTATATTGTTCTAAAAGCGTGCCAAATTTATTTTGCAACTCTCGCAATTCTTTTACTTGGTTAGTTACACTGGCGTCTGTTTGGTTTATTAAACTGCGAGTTTTTTCAAGTGCGCTACTTGTTGCATGTTCGTCATTCATTGACAAGTTCCCTTGAAGACCCTGGAATCCCTCAAATAATAAATTTTTCTTTTCTACATTTTTTGCAATTTTGTTTTGATAATTTTTAAATTTTATTCCTTGTCTTAAAGTTACTTTTCCCAACTCTGAATTTGCATTTTTATCTATATTTGAATATTCAATTGCACTCATTATTATATTACTTGTATAAAAAAGTATTTTTATTATTATTATTATTATTAAAAATATAAATTGTTAATAATAATCTTAAAAATTATCCCCATTTGTAATTTTAAGGTGAAGGAAGAATTTTCATCTGCATAAAAGCAACCATTACTATTATGGCTCCCCACAAGAAAAATCCGGGGGCTTCATTTATATGCGTTGTAACAATTGCAAAAAGCGCGGTAATGCAGAACCAGAAAATGAATCGCACTGGATTTGATTGAACATTTGGAAAAAATTGTAGCTTTAATGTAAAAAACACAACAATAACTGCAAAAATAAACCACAAAATATAAGCACTGTTTGTTTGTTCAACATAAACAGAATTATCTGAATATTGTTGATCAAGCATTTTATATTCTTTCAACATTTCATCTATATTTTTTCGATCCGCAACCAGTTGTTGATAGACATCTTGCATTTTCTTGCGTTTATTATTCTTTTCTTCTATTTGCGCGTCTTGTTCGGGAACAATTTCTTCCAAGGTTTTTTCAATTTTATCATTTAAATCGGTTAGTCTATTGTTTAACTGATTTATATTGTTTATGCTTTGGGTTACATCGCTAATTAACGCATAATCTTGATCCTTTCCCACAGCTATAGAACCCTTTCCACTGCGCGTCCAGCAATAAGATTTTGCAGAATTGTAAGTGGCTCCAGTGCATAAAGGATCGGAACTACATAACGCCTTACACTTGTCTTCTGAATCGACCGCGCCCTCTTTCAAACCATTTGTCCCCCAAAAAACGCGCCCTTGCAAAGAGATAAACTTGTTGTTATCGTTTAAAGCACCTTGCGATTGCAAAGAAGATATATAATTCATGTGTGCTTGTTCGTATTGTTTCATTACTAAACTGAATTCGTTTTCTAATACTTGTAATTTTAATATTGCTGAAGAATTGGTATCGGTATTGGTTGGTTCCATTACTATATAAATATAAACATAAAATATAAATTAAATTAATATTTTATATATTTTTGGATAATTGATAAAAACCTAACCCAAAAATGACAAATGGTAAAAATCTATCAATAGTTGTACTAATATTTGCAGCATTTGCATTATTACAGTAAGAATTTTTTATAACTGGATAAAGATTTTTATATTTTTCTTCTATTTTGTGAATATATTTATCTATAGATTCTTTCATAATTTTTCTCATTGTTGCAGAATTGGGATATTGCTTTCGATAAATTGTACTACTAAACATTTAATTATTACAAAGAAAAACTATTTGCGCCTTTTATTTATTGTTTTTATTTTGTTATTATTTTGTTGGCAATGCCATTGCGGCCAATTTTGGCTTTTTGAAAACGGTTACAAGCGCTCCCGATATTAGAAAAATTCCTAGTACCATATCCCAATTTGAAATATATTGTTGTTTATAAAGCTCTTGCGAGTTGCTACTCATAACATGAGAACCATTATTTTTTCCCTCAAGATGTTGCAACTTGGAAATCAGTTGTGTGTTAGTTTTTTTCTCTTTTGTAATTTTTTTATCCAATGCTGTTAACTGAATGTTTAAATCGTCTATATTTTTTTGAATATCGTTTGTGGTAACAAATAAATCTTTATTTAATGCAGTAACATTGCCTGAAGCAACAGAAAAAATGCGCGAATATTCGTTATTATCTGGGTTTGTGTTGTAATAAATGTAACCTTTTTTATATTCATCTAAAATTGGTCCTATTTGTTCATTGTATGTTTTTAAATTAGTATAATTTTGTTTGACCTGGTCCATATATTCTACCTTTATAAAAATTCCACCTTTTCGTAAACTTGTGAAAAAGGTGGATTTAGACACAAATGCGATAATAATATCCCTTAATTGCCGTCTTACTCGGTCTAATAATTTCGCACACCTGACCAGGTCTTATACCAATTATCTGAGCAACGGGATCAAAACGAGAAATGTCAGGAAATTGTGTGTCATCCATAATATTATATCTATTTTTAACAGTAAGAACCTCGTCTTGGGTTAACACACGATGATTTGGAACCAAAGTGTGCTCCAAAATGTTAAATTGGAGTCTTTTCAAGCTTTGAATCACAATAAGAATGCTATCTTGTTCCCAAATATGTTTCAACAAGTTTATCAAGGTTTCATTCATTTCATCCTTAACAATAATCATAAGTGTGTCTTCCTTTGTCAAAACCTCTTCCAGATTAAACAAGTCATCAATCATTTCTTGAATGTTCTGCGGCCTCAATGTTTTCGCTAAATAATATCGTATATAAATCTTTCTCTTTGATGAATTTGGGTTTATGCTCTCTTCGGTTTTTTCTAGAAGCATATCTAACTGTTTATTCTGGAACATTGCGTTCACTTCATTTATGCTGAAATTATCATATTCTGTAACATTGTATCCTTGTTTGCGCATTAAATCGAGGAGAGTCTTTCTGGATTTATATACTGATGAAATTAAACTACTGGTGTTCTGGGCTGCCATTATAATTATACAAGACATTATCATTTTATTTTTAATTCAATTTTTATAAAAATAAAATAAATATCTCTTATTAGCGGTCATCGTTACTTCTAACCTTCTAACGCAGATGGGCTAATTGATATAGTTTTTGTTTGACCTCCACCGCTTGACCCGCCAGATTTTTCTTGATTGTCACTTTCACTTGCGCCCGATTCGGTTTCTGTTGATTTTGGTTCTTCTATTTCTAGCACACTAGCGGTTTGTTCTATTCCAGAAACCTCGGCGTTTTGTGTAGCCTTTTCAGCTTTTTTCTTATCAAGCATTTCCATTAATAATTTTTTGTCGGGTTCAGGCAATTCCTCGAATTGGGCTTTTAATTCTGGATTTTGAATATTTGGTTCTTGTGGTGGAGGACTTTCTGGTGAATATGGACTATAAACTGGACTATTTGGATTGTAAGCAGGGCTTCCAGGATTGTAAGCAGGACTGTTTGGATTATAAGCGGGACTTCCTGGTGCGTAAGCGGGACTCTCGGGATTATACACAGGGCTTCCTGGTGCGTAAGCTGGACTCTCGGGATTGTAAGCTGGACTGTTTGGATTGTAAGCTGGACTCTCGGGATTGTACGCGGGACTCTCGGGATTGTACGCGGGACTGCCTTCTGCATAAGAAACAGATTCATCTGTCGGTGGACTGTCCTTAAGATTTATTTGCGCGGTTCTGCTAATTTTTGAAACTCTTTCTACATCTTCTTTTCGAATTTTGCCCACCATATTATTCTTATAATTGCTTATTAACTTTGTTATATCTCCAGAATCAGTTTGCAACAACTTGTTAATGTTATTAGAATAAGACATATTCAACAACTGGTCTATATTGTCTTCAGTAATGATGCGCATTTGAATGTTCATAACCTGTAATTCTTGTATCAATAGTTTGAGAGAATAAGGGATTCGAATAATGCTAAAAGAACGCCCAAAGCGGCTTATATTATCAATATTCAATTTGCCATCCATCGTTCCCTTAAATTTTACTGGTCCATCTGCAAAAGGGCTCAAAAATAAATTGAGCGCCTCATTATATATTGCAGTGCAACCCGTTTTATTGCACACCGCCATGTAGTATTCGTCGCCACGCACCATAAAAGAGTCATTTAAAAATGCTGAAGCTCCGTGCGCCATTACACCATCCCGCTCCATTTCTCCAATTCTTAATCCACCATCGTTGGCTCTTCCTTGAACCGGTTGTCGCGTTAATTGCGTATTTGGTCCTCGCGCTCTATAATTTATCTTATCTTTGACCATGTGTTTTAAACGCATATAATATGTTGGACCCATATAAATCTCCGAATACAACTGTTCTCCTGTCATTCCATTATACAAAATTTGATTCCCACTTGAATGAAACCCGGCATTAACTAGCGCCTCCCCGTAAACTTTTGTATTTGGTCCCTTGGTTTGAAAAGCCGTGCAGTCTCCAAAGCCACCATATGATATACAGACTTTTCCAAGTAAACATTCAATCAATTGTCCAATTGTCATGCGAGATGGTAATGCGTGAGGATTAATAATAAGATCGGGTCTCGTTCCATCCGCGCAAAAAGGCATATCGTCTTCAGGAATAATGAGACCTACCGTACCCTTTTGTCCACTCCTTGAAGCCATTTTGTCACCAATTGCGGGCAAGCGTTCTTCGCGAACGCGAACCTTGGCAATCCTGAACCCCTCTTCTCCTTCGGTAATAAAAGACTTATCCACAAACCCGAGCTGTCCCTTTTTGGGAAACACAGATGAATCCATAACAATGTCCGAATCCTCGGTGCTAGAAGACACTTTGCCAATAACAACCATTTTATCATCCAACGCAACATTCTCTCGAATAATACCATATCTGTCCAAGTGACTGTAATCATATCCAGGCTTAATACCTTTTACTGTAGGTTTTGTAGCAACATCGGCAAAATAAGAATTGGTCGTTGACCCCGAGATTTTGGAGCTCTCTTCTCGTGCCTCATACATTGAATAATAAGTGGTATTGAACAGACCGCGTTTTACCGACCCTTCATTAATTAAAATGGCATCTTCCACATTATACCCAGTATAAGTCATAATTGCAACAATTGCATTAACGCCGTAAGGCTGCTGTTCATTGTTGATATATTCCAAATAACGCGACTTAACCAGTGGTATTTGTCCGTTGTTCAAAATAACACCCATTTTATCAATACGCATTTGGTAATTCGTGTGATAGACAGAAACCGCCTGTTTGCTTTGACCGCACGAAAAAGAATTGCGAGTAACGGGGTTATTTTCAGGGAAAATAATTTGGTTTCCCATAACGCCCAATATGAGAGAAGGATCGACTTCCAAATTCGTGTAATACTTATTTTTCTTCAACTCGTCCGTTGTAGTGGCAAAGAGAAGACCTTCTTCTTCGGATGTATCTACATAATCAACAACGGATTTATATTTTTCCAAGTCTTGCTCCACCTTTTCAAGTGTGTTTAAATCTGGATATAACTCTTCCAAATCATACAACACATCATTTTTGTAATTGAAATCTTTTATTCCCTTTTCTTTAAAACCACTTACAATTTCCTGCCACGAAAAGTTTCCATCCAATATTTTTTCTAATACTTCTTTTCTCTCAAAGCTGGGTTTACCAAAATCGTGCAACGCTTTCTTTTCCAAGTAATAAACTGGTCTTGTTAATCTACCGCCGTCACTGTAAATATAAATTTCATTGTTTTCATAATCAAAAGAAACGCTAGTATAAACAGGAATGATCCCATTTCTTCGAAACAATTTTATCAACTTTACCAATTCAAGCGGATTTTCAATACCACCGATCCACACACCATTCACAATTACTTTGGACATACTTCCCAAAAATTCAGGCGTACACTCTTGTAATATTCGTATTGCCGTTTTTGCGCGGAGCCATTTAATTAGCGGCCAACAAGAATAACCACTTGTAATGAGCGCACTAATCGCCAAATGTTTGTGAAGACCGATGTTTCCACCATCGGGAGTGTCAATCGGGTCAATAAAACCCCATTGGGAAGAATTCAATAAACGAGGGCCGACAACCTTTGCACTTGCATCCAATGGCAAATTCAATTTTCTTAATTGAGAGATAAAAGAATTCCACGATAATCGATTCAAGTCTTGCACAACACCAACGCGTTTTGTGTGAGATTCTGAACCCCAATTGCCTTTGAATGCTTTTCTAAAACCGGTTTCAACAATGCGCTCTTTGAAAAACTCGCGGTAATTTTCAGTAATCAAATCAATAAATCCTTGCTTGTATTTACCAGTGTGATAGTAATATTCTTTATCTATTTTTTGTCCTATATTTCTATGTTGAATCAAATAATATTCGCGAAACAGGTCATAAATAAGTGTTCCAGACATTTCAATGCGTTTAAAACGGAAATTGTCGCGATCCGTTGGTTTATCGTCTTTGGTGTAAACGCGCAGCAAGCGATTGACCATGTAGCCAATATAATACGCCTTGTCCAAGAAATTCTTCTCTCCAATATGAGGTAAGAAATAGTTCATTAAAATGTCTAAAACGCCGGTAATAGTGCGTCTTTTTGTGAAGCTGGCAATGTACCTAAGCGCGGTCTCTTGATTAAAAATTTGGTTGGCGTCGTGTATAGAAGGAATAAAAAGGTCAATATAAGGTTCATTCTTCTTCAAATCTAGGAGACAATATTCAATTATGCTTTTATCCGAGACAACGCCTAGTGCACGCATCAATATGAAAAGAGGGACAGGCTTTCGAACATTAGGAACAGTTACAACCATTTGATTGTTGGAGAGAACGGTAGTAGGTGCCACAATTTTTATTGCCATAGTCCTTATAGGTTTTGATGCGTCTTCGCTAACAGAACGAATTTCCGCGGAATTGCTATAAGTATCATCATCCTTGTTTTTTTTTATGTATAACATATTATTGGCAAACTTCTCTTGCGGAACAATAACCTTTTCTTTTCCATCAATAATAAAATAACCACCATAATCATTTTTGCATTCGCCCATATTATAACGCACCTCTGAGGAGAGACCGCTTAAAATGCATAAATTGGATTGAAGCATGATGGGAAAACGACCCAAATAGATTTTTTCTAATAATATAGAATGCGTTTTTCGCTCTTCGCCCTCAAAAAATGCAAATTCCACCTCAACATCGTAATGTATTGTGATGCCATAAGTCATATTTCGCAATCGCGCGTCATTGGGATACATATAATGCGCACCTTTCTCATTGTCGTCGTAAATAATAGGTTTTCCAAAATAGATTTTGTTGCCGTCTTTTCCACCTAAATAGAGGGAGCATTCATTTCGCATTTCGCCAGCATTTTCTTCACCACCATTTTTACCCTTTTCTTCTCGTTCGATGAATCGTATTGGGTTATTCTCTCGAAAAATATTATTAATTCCTGAACTATAGAAATCATTGAAAGAATCTAAATGATGCGCGACCAAGTTAGATGGATTATCTTTGAAATATTTGTCAATAAGTCTCCACGAAATATTTGATAAATCTTTTGTCATTATGTTGCTTATATTATACTATGAACACATAATTTTAAATGCAAAAATGCCGATTTTATGTGCACCCGGTCCCGTCGCCCTTTCAAAAAAGTATTTTTAAAAAAAACTACTTAAAGACACCGCAAAAATATATACGGGGGACCGAGTTTAGCTCAGTGGTAGAGCTTTTGACTGTAGTAGTTTGTTTGCCGGTATCAAAATGTCGCCTGTTCGATCCAGGCAACTCGGAACCATTTGCGCGCCAATAGTGTAGTGGTAACACGCAACCCTTCCATCGATTCAAAGACTGAAGCGAGGTTGAACTGGGGGTTCGATTCCCTCTTGGCGCAAATCGGAATTACAAACTTTTTGTAAATTAGTTTAGATACTTATTATAATTTATTATATTTAATAAATTATGATAAATAATACTACAATTATTTTGACTAGCACAGTCAATGTTAATTTAGCAAAATCTTATATATTTCAGAAAAATAGAGAGACTAGATTAGAAACATATAAAAAATCAATTTTACAATGGTTAAATAAGACTAGTTTTAATATTGTATTGGTTGAAAATAGTGGATATACATTTGACGAATTAAATAACGAAAAGGAGATGTATAAAGATAGATTTGAAGTAATTACTTTTAAAGAGAGCGAATTACAAGAAGCAAATTACTTAAAGAATGATAGTTCAAAAGGCTCTAGTGAAATGTTTGCAATAGATTACGCTTTTCGACATTCAAATATTGCGCGCTTTTCTAACTTTATCATAAAAGTAACATGTCGATTTTTTATTCCAGAATTAGAAGAATATTTAGCAAATTTTGACTTGAGCAAATATGATTGTTTAACGCAAAATGAAAGAGAAAGATGTGAAATGGTTGGTAGTAGTTGCGAAAATTTTGAATACATTTTTAATATT
>Ga0187844_10000486_pt1 | contig 31054 bp, 36 predicted proteins | sample SpaLakP09_SKY_50_FD_134517 | JGI IMG/M metagenome (GOLD analysis project Ga0187844, IMG submission 134517) | Oligotrophic lake water microbial communities from Sparkling Lake, Wisconsin, USA - SP09_SKY_50 | ecosystem: Environmental > Aquatic > Freshwater > Lake | place: USA: Sparkling Lake... | reverse complement strand
GTCATCGTGTATTCCTTGGATCAAGGTTGGTGGGTCGCACCTCAACCTTATCCGGACTCACGATGGCCACCCTCTATGGGCTGCCTCGCTCAAGAACTTACACCACCTCCTGGGACATCACCGAGATCGATTCTTGGATGGGCTTGAGCCGCCCCAAGGCCGGTGCGCAGCGTGCTGGGCGAACGTTCCAGCAATCCGAGAAGAAAAGCCGAACGTGGCGCACGCGCCACGTCGTGCACCGGTGCTTAAGTCCGCGTTAAGTACCGACACCTAACCATCGCGGCTTCTACACCCAACCGTCCATGTGGGCGACCCGCGAACCCTCCCCTCGATGAACAACCTGCATCTGTTCGAACTCATCAACGCCTCGCCGGGCCTGGGGCGCGGGCAGCTTTGGTTGTCGATCATGCTGGCCCAATGGTTCATCGCGCTAGTTCCAGTCGGCATGACTTTGGCTTGGATTCGAGGCGACGACGTCTCGCGTCGGGAGCTGCTGGAGCTGCTGCTGGCCACCGCAGTCGCATTGGCCACTGCCCAGGTCATCAGCCAGGTGTGGCCGCAACCCAGACCCTTTGCGTTACATCTGGGCACGCAGTACCTCGGTCACGGTGTCGACCCCGGTTTGCCAAGCGACCACGTGACGGTGTTCTGGAGCCTGGCGCTGGCGGCGCTGTCTACCCGGCGCTTCGCCGTCTGGTGCTTTCCGCTACTGGCGGCGGGTCTGGCGGTGGGATGGAGTCGCGTGTTCCTGGGCGTGCATTTCCCGTTCGATGTCCTCGCAGCATTGCCTGTCGCAACCTTTGGCGCACTTGTCGCGCGGGCCCTGCGCCGTCCAGCCATGCCTGCAGTGGTTCGAATACTGTTCCTATATGATCGTTTGGCGAATGCTGCTCGTTCACGGTGGACGTCGGCGCGCAAGGCCTGACAAAGCGGTTCCCCTGCCCCCACATGCGCATCCTACTCATCGAAGACGACGCCATGATTGGCAAGGCAGTGCGGCATGGCTTGGGCCAAGCCGGATTCGCCGTGGACTGGGTCACCGACGGCCGCGATGCCGAGTTGTCGTTGGCCAACGGGGTTTATGACCTGGCCATCCTCGACCTGGGCCTGCCCAAGAAGGATGGCATGGCGATCCTCGCGACGCTGCGCGGCCTGGGCAATTCGATGCCGGTGCTCATCGCTTCAGCGCGTGACACGGTGCGCGACCGGATTGCAGGGCTCGAGGCCGGTGCGGATGACTATGTGCTCAAACCCTTCGACCTGGACGAACTGGTGGCGCGGGTGCGTGCTTTGCTGCGCCGACATGCTGGCAGCGGGTCCCCCTTGTTGCGGTTTGGGGCGCTCGTGCTTGATCCCGTCTCCAAGTCGGTGACGCACAACGGGGAGACGGTCGAACTGTCGGCCAAGGAGTTCGCTGTTCTGGAAGCCCTGATGCAGCGACCTGGAGCCGTCTTGTCTCGCGAGAAGCTTGAAGAGTCGGTCTATGGCTGGGGTGATGAAGTCGGCAGCAATGCCATCGAGGTTCATCTGCATCACCTGCGCAAGAAGCTCGGAGCCGCAGCGATCAAGAACGTGCGTGGCGTGGGCTATCGCGTGACGGAGATCTGATGCGTTCAATTGAACGCACCCTGCTCGCATGGATTCTCGGTGCGCTGAGTTTGGGCGCGCTGGTGGTAGCACTTGTCACCTACCTTGTCACGCTCGAAGAGATGCACGAAGTCTTCGATGCCGATCTGAAGAATGTGGCGCAAGCGGTGGCGAGCTACCACCACGCAGGCCATGGCCCGGGCGGCAAGGAAGTCATTGCGTCGCCGCAGCGCAACGACACACCCGAGGACGCCGAAATCGTGACGCTGACCTGGACGCCCCAGGGCCAGAGAGTCTTCGCGTCAGACTCGCGCGTGGACCTCCCGTTCTCCAACGTCGAGGTCCTGTCGCGGCCAACGGTGCAGGGCGAGGCGTGGATCGTGTATTCCAGCGTCAACGACGACGGTGTCGCACAGGCCGCCCAGCGTGTCTCGGCACGCCAGGAGATGGCGGGTGAGTCGGCTGGCAAAGTGTTGCCGCCCTTGATCGGACTGGTTGTGATCGTGGGCGGCTTGCTGGTGTTCGGATTGCGCCGAGGGCTTCAGCCGCTGGACAGCACGGCGCGAGATATCGCGCAGCGCAGTGCCCGAGCACTTGAGCCCATCACGCTGGAAGACGTTCCAAAGGAAATCGCACCCCTCGTGGCGTCGATCAACGACCTGATGAATCGGCTCGCGGTGGCCTTCGCGACGCAACGTCGATTCTTGGCCGATGCCGCGCATGAGCTGCGAACCCCTATCACTGCGCTGCGCCTGCAGTTGCAACTGCTGCAGCGATCCAGTGATGAAGCTGAACGGAGGCAGGCCGTGACCGACTTGGCTGCTGGCATTGATCGTTCGCAGCGTCTGGTCGAACAGTTGTTGCAAGTTGCCCGCTCGGACACGGATGGCGAGTTGACGCGCAGGGAGCCCGTGGACCTTGCGGAACTCGTACGTGCGACCGTTGCCTCGCTGAGCATCAAGGCCGAGCACAATGGCCTGGATCTGGGTGCCGACGCGCCTGATGCCGTGATGGTCCTTGGTGACGCGAACCAACTCACAGTGCTGCTGAACAACCTGGTCGAGAACGCTTTGCGCTACACGCCTGCGGGTGGCGTGGTCGATGTCACAGCCGGGCTCCAGGACGGACGTCCATTGCTTCGGGTCGTGGACAACGGACCTGGGGTCGCTGAATCGGAACGCGAGCGTGTGTTCGACCGCTTCTACCGATGTGAATCTGCTCAAAGCCAGTCGGGCGACGGCAGCGGAAGCGGCTTGGGTCTGGCCATCGTGCGCGCGATTGCGGAGCGCCATGGGGCGGTTGTCACCCTACAAGTGCCAGGTGGTGGTCAGGGGCTCGAGGTGGTGGTGCGGTTTCCTGCGACGTACACGCTCGGATAAGCGCCGCTTAAGCCTCAAGCCTTGAACATGACGTTGCTTCCGGGCCGCAGATACTGTTTCTCTGCGACCGTGCCGAGGCGGAAAGCCGAACTGCCATGCCAAGGTATGACCCGTATTACGCCGATGACACCCGCGGCGTTCACTTCGAAGTGCTTGTGGATGGCCACTACGTCCAAGCCTATGTGGCGCAAGCGGTGCTTTTGGCGACTTACGGCGTCGCGACAACTGGAACCGAGTGTGTGAATGCCTACCTTGCGCATCGGGTCGCGATCAACCAGGTGGTGATGAGCCGAGTATGTGCCCATGGGCAGGAGACAGTGCTGGTTCAGGCCGACGAACTGACACCGAGCGGCAAACCTTGAGCAACAGTGGACTGTTCAGTTTTGTCGCTATGAGCGCCAGCTCAGAAGCTGGCCTTGGTCTTGACCAGCAACTGCACCTTCTTCATGTCCGCCGTGGTGTTGAGCGGAAATGCCAGGTCCACGTGCAACACGTTGCTGAACGCGGCCCGCGCGCTGACGATGCGCAGGCCAAAGCCCGCATTGCTCAGCCAGCCCGGGTTGAGCGTATTGACGTTGTCGCCACCCCAAGCGCGGCCGGCGTCGAAGAATGCGGCACCACCGACGCGGAACAAGCGCCAGACATAGAGGTCGGTGAAGACCCGTTCTTCCACCGTGAACAGCGCTCGGCGCTCTCCGCTTTGGTAGCGCAAGGGATAGCCCCGCAGGCCGTTGTCACCCCCCAGCAACAGGGTGTCGGCTGTCGCTGGGTTGGTGAGCATGTCGCCGGAGGCCGCTGCATAGAACAGCCAACGTTTTCCCTGGGGCAAGTAGTAGCTCGCTTGGGCGCTCAGGCGTTGGCGGCGCACCTGCCCGCCTGAGAGCTGGCCTGAGATCGTCGCCGAAGCAATCAGCGTCTGTCCAGGCGCGGGCTCGAAGCCGCGGCTGATCGAGCCCGAATACAGCAGAGCGTCGCGGCTGGATCCCAGGCCGGTGCTGGCCCAGCCCATCTGCACGGTGGATGCCAGGCCCAGTGCGAAAAACTCCGGCCGGGCGATGAGGTTGCGGTTTTGTAGCTTCTCGTAGCGGTCTTCAATCAGCTCGTAGCGAACGAAGGGGGCGACCAGCTTCTCGCTCGTCGGCAATGGCGTGGTGACAATGCGTCCGGGTTCCAGCGCGTACGCATCGTCCAACAGGCTCACTCCAAGCGAGTAGCGCTGCACCCAGCCATCAACGCGTCCCTGTGACCAACCACCAAACACCTCGGCCTGCTTCTGCCGGTGGCGGTATTCGCTGACGACATTGCCGCCGTTGTAGAGGGCGTCGATGCGGTCGTCCCTGGATGCCGTGAAGCCGGCAGCCCAGCGTGCGTCGAGCGCGTAGAAAGGGCGAACGACCGAAGCGGCATCACGTCGGCCGTCGCTGTTCCGGGCGAAGCTGTAGCTGAGCGCAGTCCAGGTGCCGAAGGCGCGGTCGTTTGAGAACTGGAATTCGTTGCTGGATCGATCAACGTTGTTGGAACGTCCAAAGCTCACCGAAGTGCCCGTCCCCAGCAGGTTGTACTCCTTGAGCCGGATGCCGCTGGAATTGACGCCACCCGAACGGCCAGCGCTGAAGCCCGGGTCGAGCGACCAGGTGTCCCGCGTCAGCACTTCGATGTCGACCAGCCCGTCGTGGTACGCCAGGGGACGAATCTGCACGTCGTAGAGATAGCGTCCGCGACGCAGCACACGCTCGGTTTCTTCGATCAGCGACACGGACAGCGGATCGCCGCTCTTGAACAGCAAGGCACGCTCGATGAGGCTGGCGCGGGTCTGGATGTGCAGCGCGTTCGCCCACCGGAACAGCAGATTGTTTTCCTTCGGGTCTTCTGTGTCGAAGATCTCGCCGGTGCGCACACGCACCTCGCCGATACGGGCGCCGGCGGCCTCAAACTCGGAGAAGACCAAGGGCACCTGGGCCGGTTCTTGAGCCCAAACCGCCAAAGGCAGAGCAAGGCCCAGGACCAGTAGTCGCGCAGTGCGGCGGAACGTGAGTCGCTGGCCGCGAGGGCGCTTAATTTGCATGCGCAGTAGTGTCTGGACCCATGACTTAACGGCGACTTAACAGGTCGAGCGCCTGTGCTGGCAATCACGCTGCGATGCTCGAGCCCGTGGCATTAAGTCTGCGTTAAGTCGGCAGCGACTAACGTCTCCAACGCCATCCATGAGAGCGCAATTTGATGTGTAAACCATCCCGCAGGCGGTTCGCTGTCTCGCTCGCACTGACGTCCACCGCGTGGTGGACGATGGAAGCAGCGCACGCTCTGCCCACTGGGCCTGCGGCGAACGAGGTCGAATCACTGATTGGTCATGTGTCAGGGCTCACGAGTGCGCGTTTCCGCGGTGGCCGCCTCGAGGTTGATTCTGCGAACGATGCCAGGTTTCTTCGCCACGACTTGGCAGCCAAGAGCGACCGGGTGAGCAGCGCCGAGGAATTCATCCGCTGGCGTGCGACGCGTTCGGGCGACACTGGTCGCGCCTACGAGGTGCTGTTGCCCGGGAGTGCCGCTCTGACAGCCGCTGAAATGCTGCTGGATGTGCTGCGCCAAGTGCGCGCCAAGCGGCCGTAAAGGCAGGCACCCCTGCACGGAGTCGGTGCAGCAGTCACGCGGAAAGGTCAACTTCATCGAAGCAGCACCAGGTTCCCGCATCGGCCGTTGGCTGCGCCAACTCGGGCCCGGCCTGATCACCGGCGCCGCTGACGACGACCCCAGCGGCATTGCCACGTACTCCCAGGCGGGCGCCCAGTTTGGCTACTCGATGTTGTGGACGGTGGTGTTAACGCTGCCGCTGATGGCGGCGATCCAGATCGTCAGCGCGCGCATCGGCTTCGTCACCCGGCGTGGGTTGGCTGCGAACATCAAGACGAGTTTCCCGCGCTGGGTGCTGCTGTCGGTGGTGGGTATGCTGTTGGTGGCCAACACTCTCAACATCGCTGCGGATATCGCCGCCATGGCGGAGGCCTTGCGCCTGTTGGTGGGTGGATCAGTCCATGTGTACGCCGTGGCCTTCGGCCTGTTGTCCGTGGTGCTGCAGGTGTTCGTTCCGTACCAGACCTATGTGCGCTGGCTGAAGTGGCTGACGCTGTCGCTGCTGGCCTACGTGGCCGTGGTGTTCACGTTGCGGGTGGACTGGTGGCAGGTGGCCAGCCAGGTGATGCGCCCGCAGTTGCCCGGCGGACACGAGGTCTTATTGACGATAGTGGCGGTGTTCGGCACCACGATCAGTCCTTACCTGTTCTTCTGGCAGGCAGCCCAGGAAGTGGAGGATACGAGCGGCGCGCCAACGCCAAAGCTGCCGCAAGTGCGTCAGCACCTGCGCCGCATCAAGGCTGACACGATCATCGGCATGACGTTCTCCAACCTGATCGCCTTCTTCATCATCCTGAGCACGGCGGCCACACTGCACGCTGCCGGCATCACCAATATCCAGACCTCCGCGCAAGCCGCCGAGGCGCTGCGTCCCCTGGCTGGAGATCTCACTTTCTTTTTGTTCAGTCTGGGCATCATCGGCACCGGGATGCTGGCTGTGCCAGTGCTTGCGGGCTCGGCGGCCTACGCGGTGGCCGAGGCCGCCGGCTGGCGGGGCAGCCTGGGCCTGCGCCTGGACAAGCACGAAGGGCGCGGCTTCTACGGCGTGATCGCCGCTGCCACTGTGGGCGGTGTGGTGCTGTGCTTCACACCGATGGACCCGGTCAAGGAGTTGTTCTGGTCGGCCGTGCTCAACGGCGTGATCGCTGTGCCGATCATGGTGGTGATGATGCTGCTGGCCACCCGCCGCAAGACCATGGGCGAGCATGTGATCGGGCCGCGCCTGCGCTGGTTGGGCTGGATCGCTGCGGGCGTGATGGCCGCGACTGTCGTGGCCATGTTCGCGACGCTGTAGTCAGTGCATCGAGTCGTCCGACCCATTCGGGCCAGTGTGTATGTCGATACTGCACAGGCGACAATCGCATGCGAGGCCGCCGATGCCGATCAGGTGGTAGCCACAATCACAATCAGACTGTGCGCGTTGAAGCGCCTCCAATGTCTGATCTGTGCCATGAAAACTGAAACCGCAGAGCCAGCGGCGTACAAATGACACGTTTACACATATGACGCTAGGTGAAACGCTGAAGACATGGGCCAAGCGGGTCAAACGTGACGGCGTGACGCTTTGGTTTGCAGGAAAGCACCCCCTGACGCCTTGGTATGCCAAGGCTCTTGGTATTTTTGTGGTGGCCTACGCGCTGAGCCCAATCGACTTGATTCCCGACTTCATACCCGTGCTCGGCTACGTGGATGATGTGCTGCTGCTTCCCGGTTTGATCTGGTTGGCAATCAGGCTCTTGCCGAACGAAGTCCTCTCCGAATGCCGCGGGCAGGCGGACGAGTGGATGCAGACGAAGGGATCGAAACCAAGTAGCCGAGCCGGGGCATTTGCCATCGTCGCGCTGTGGTTGGCTGTTGGTGTCGCACTCTGGTATTGGTTGGTTCAAACGCGGCTGTGATTGCCCTCAGACGCAGATGCACACGGCCCGACGTAGGCGCGTTCATCGTTCTGGCTTCTGGCTTCTGGTATCGGGAGGGGTCGCTGTTCGACGCTTACAACGATTGCGGTGTCCGAGACCCTATCGGCCATCGGCGAAGGCCACCTTCCGAGATCTCGATGGAGTGGTCTCTAAGTCAGGCCTAAGTGTCGAGGGCGACAGTTGCTCCTGTCGACAGGCAATTCCGCCCCGACCGACCTGAAGCAAGAAGGATTCATCATGAACCGCAAACTCACCGTCTCCGCACTGATCATGGCTGCTGGTGTAGCCACCGCAGGCGGCCTTGCCTACTCCAAAACCTCGGTCGCCGAGAACGATGCCATTACCGATCTCGCCAAGGCGAAGATCACGCTGATCCAGGCGGTCGGTGCGGCCGAAGCGCACGCCAGCGGCAGGGCAACCAAAGCTGAGCTCGAAGGCGAGCGCGGCACCGTTGCTTACGAAGTCGAGGTCGTGACCGCCGACAACAAGGTGTTCGACATCAAGGTCGATGCCGCCGACGGCAAGGTGCTGTCGAGCAAACAAGACCAGGGCGACCGCGGAGAGAAGGACGACGACAAAGACTGACTGCGCTCACCCGCACGAGCAACGCCGCAGGGCGTTGCCTATGGCGGGCTCGCATGCCGTCGTTGTTGCGCCGCCAGTACCGGCAGCACCGCGAGCGCCAGCAAAGCGAAGACGGTGCCGGCCGTGAAGGCCGTCGAACTGCCGTGATACGTCCACAGCCAGCCGGCGATGGCACCGCTGAGCAACTGGAACATGCCGGTGACGAAGTGAAAGAACCCGAAGGCGCTGGCCCGCAACTCGACCGGCGCGAACTCCGCAACGGCGGCTGTCAGGCCGCCCTGCGAAAGGCCCATGTGCAGCCCCCACAACGCAACGCCGAGCCACAGGCCAGCCGTCCCGGGCAGCCAGGCCAGCGCTGACGTGGCAGCGGCCAGTGCGAGCAGCGACGCGGCCAGCAGCACGTTCTTGCCGAGCCGGGACGCCAACAGACCGGCGGGGTATGACGATAGCGAATAGACCGTGCTCATGACGATCATGACCAGTGGAATCCACAGCAGCGTGAGCTTCAATTCCTGCGCGCGCAAGACGAGAAATGCTTCGGACAGGCGCGCCAGCGAGAACAGCGCCGTCAGCACCAGCAGGTGCCAGAACCCGGTTGGCAAACGGCCGATCGCAGCGAACTGAAGGGCGGCGCTTCGGCGGACCGGCGCTTGCGTCAGCGGTTCATCGATTCCGAAGGCGAGCAGGGCGACTGCGATGAACGCGGGCACCACGGCCACCCACAGCACCGACCGCAGATCGCCGGCCCACAGCCATAGGAACAGCATGGCCAGGAGTGGCCCCGCGAAGGCCCCAACGGTGTCAAGCGATTGGCGCTATCCATAAGCTGCATCGCGCAGATGCGGCGGCGTCACGTCGGCCACGATGGCATCGCGCGGCGCACCTCGAATTCCCTTGCCGACCCGGTCAACGAAGCGTGCGGCCACCACGCCGAAGGCCGTGTCGGCCAGTGGAAAGACGGGTTTGACCAGTGCCGCCAGACCGTAACCCAGCAGCGCCAGCGGCTTGCGCACAGCGAAGCGGTCGGACAGGAAGCCGGACACCACCTTCAGCATCGACGCGGTGGCTTCGGCGATGCCCTCGATGATGCCCACAGCCAGCACCGACAGGCCGAGTACCGTGGTCAGGTACACGGGCAGCACGGCATGCACGAGCTCGGAAGACATGTCCATGAAGAGGCTGACGCCCCCCAGCACCCAGACCGTGCGCGGGATGCGGTCGGCGCCGAGAGTCACGGTAGCCCCTTCCCGCGTGTGCGCCGCCAGCGGTGGTGTCCGAACCAGGCCAGGCCGACGGCGAAGATTGCGATGACGGCCTGCGCCTCGTAGTGCGCGACCTGGCCCAGGGCGGCGGCAATGGCCTTGCCGAAGACGTAGCCGAGCGTTGAGAAAACAGCGGCCCAGACGATCGCACCCAAGGCGTTGAAGACGATGAAGTCCCGCCAGGCCACACGCGTGATGCCCAGCGCGACGGGGCCTGCGGTTCTCAACCCGTACATGAATCGAACGCCGAAGATCACCCAGGCGCGATGCCGATGCAGCAGCGGCGTCATGCGCGCAACACCAGACTGCAGCTTCGGCACGCGGGCCAACAGCCATTCCCCGCGCCAGCGCCCGAGCGCGTAGTAGCCCTGGTCCAGGCAGAAGTTGATGGCTGCGGCCAGCAGCGTGACGGCCCACCAGGGGGCATAGCCCTGATGCGCGGCATAGCCCGCCAGCACCACGGTGGTTTCGCCCTCGACCAGGCTGCCCAGAACAATGGCCGTGTACACATGGTTCTGCAGGAGGGCGGAGATATCCATGGCTGAAAGTATCACCGATGCCAGGGCTTGTTGCTGCAAGCGCTGGCGTTGTCGGGGGCCTTAAGTCTTGCCTAAGTGCACCCCCTTAGATTCCGTTTCGTGCCCGCTGAAGACCTCACAGCAGTCCCGCCAACGGCGACCCGGCCGGCACATCACTTGGAGACCTTCATGCTTCGCAAACTTCGCACCTCCTCCTTGCTCTTGGCCATGATCGGCGCTGCAGCGATGGCTGGCGCCGCCGGTGTTCATGGCAACGCTGCAGTGGGCCAAGCCGGCCAGGCTGCGCGGGTCACCCGCACGGTTGAGGTCGAAATGACCGACAACATGCGCTACACGCCAGCCTCCATCAATGTCAAGCAAGGCGAAACCGTGCTTTTGCGTGTCAAGAATGCAGGGCTTGTCCGCCACGAACTCGTGATCGGCACGCCGCAAGACTTGGTCAAGCACTACGACATGATGAAGAAGATGCCGGGAATGGAGCATGCCGACGCCAACATGGTCAGTGTGGCCGCAGGCCAGTCCGGTGAAATCGTCTGGCGCTTCACACAGGCTGGCATGGTTGATTTCGCCTGCCTGCAGCCCGGGCACTACGACGCCGGTATGCAAGGATTGGTGAACGTCGCCGCTGCTCAACCGGGCGAATCCGGAAAGGCGTCAAAAACTCTGTTTCGCTGAACGTTGGCCGGTGCCGCACCCGCGCAACGCCTTTCTGGCGGCCGGCGCTCGGCCTTGCGCCCCCCCCCCGAGAATCCATAAACTCAATCCTGCAACCTACTAAGGAAACTGACATGAAGACCCTCAAGTCCCTCGCCATCGCCGCCACGCTCATCGCAGCGCCTTTTGCCATCACCGCGCATGCCCAGGCTGTGGATCACGGCAAGATGCCTGGCATGAAGATGGAGGGCATGAAGATGGAGCAGCCAGCCGCCACCGAGATGACCGAAGGCGAGGTGCGCAAGATCGACAAGGACAACCAAAAGATCACGCTCAGGCATGGCGACATCAGGAACCTCGACATGCCGGGCATGACGATGGTCTTCAAGGTCAAGGATCTGGCCATGCTCGACAAGGTGAAGGCCGGCGACAAGGTCAGGTTCAAGGCCGAGAAGGCTGACGGTGCGATCGTCGTCACCGTGCTGGAGGCCGCCAAGTAAGGCGCCGCCGATCCGCTGGCGCTGACATTGAACAACACCCAAGGAGTCACGAAGTCATGGATGTTCTGAAGCGAAAGTCACTGCAGTCGCTGGTCGGGTTCGGCGCCTTGGCGGCGCTGCCGCGCAGCTGGGCGCAGGTGCGGGCAGTCGAACTCGGCGCCGCACCGATCGCCACCTCCTACGACCTGACGGTGGCCGAGACCGCGTTGAACATCACTGGCAGGTCGGCGATGGGCATCACGATCAACGGCACGATGCCGGGCCCGGTTTTGCGATTTCGCGAAGGTGGCGAGGTCGTCGTTCGCGTCACCAACAAGTTGCGCGAGATCACCGGTATCCACTGGCATGGGCTGCTGGTGCCCAATGACCAGGACGGCGTGCCTGGCGTCACGTTCCCCGGTATCCAGCCGGGCGAGACCTTCACCTACCGCTTCAAGCTTCGGCAGTCGGGCACCTACTGGTACCACAGCCATGCCGCGCTGCAGGAAGCGGCAGGTTACTTCGCACCGCTCATCATCGAGCCGGCCAAGCCCGACCCGTTCCAGTACGACCGCGAGTACGTCGTGGTGCTGTCGGACTGGATCGACACGCCGCCGCCGCAGGTGCTGGCCAATCTGAAGAAGGTGGACGGCTACTACAACTACCGGCGCGTCACCACGCCGCAGTTCTTCGCCCAGCTGCGCAGCGCACCTGACGCGAAAACGCGCGACGCCATCTGGGCCGACCGCATGGAGTGGGCCAAGATGCGCATGGACCCCACCGACTACAGCGACGGAGGTGACGAGTGGACCTTTCTGATGCAAGGCAAGAAGCCCGAGGAGAACTGGACCGCGCTGTTCAAGCCCGGCGAACGGGTGCGGCTGCGTTTCATCAACGCGTCGCCGATGAACCTGTTCGACGTGCGCATCCCCGGCCTGCCGATGACGGTCGTGCAGGCCGACGGGCAGAACGTGCGCCCGGTCTTGGTCGATGAGTTCCGCATCGGCAACGGCGAGACCTACGACGTGATCGTGCAGCCGAAGGAGGCTAAGGCCTATTCGATCTTCGTGCCTACCATTGCCCGCATCGGCTATGCACGCGGCACGCTGGCCCCCGAACTCGGCATGAGCGCGCCGGTGCCGCCGCTGGGGCCCAAGCCCGTGCGGACGATGGCTGACATGGGCATGGCGGGCATGGACATGAGCGGCACCGGTGCTGGCGCGAGCGCCGACATGGCCAGCATGCCCGGAATGGACATGGGCACGCCGACTGCGGCGCCGGTGACGCCGGGACATGCCGGTATGGCGATGCCGCCACCGGCACCGGCTGAGAAAAGCATGGCCGCGATGCCCGGTATGGCGGTGGCTCCGGCCGACCCTCACGCAGGCATGGCGGGCATGGGCGAGAACCCTGCTGCCCTGGTGGCTCCCGATGCCGACGGCCTGCGACGCCTGAAGTACGCCCAATTGCGTGCCGCCACGCCCAATGCCGACGACCGCGCCCCCGAGAAAGAACTGCTAGTGCGCCTGACCGGCGACATGACGCGCTACTTCTGGTCGATCAACGGCCAGAAGATGTCGCAGGCCAAGCCACTCGAGATGGGGTTGGGGCAGCGTGTGCGCATCAAGTTCGTTAACGAAACGATGATGGAACACCCGATGCACCTGCACGGCGTGTTCATGGAACTCGTCAACGGCAACGGTCGCTATGCGCCACGCAAGCACACCATCATCGTGCCGCCGGCGCAAACCGTGGAGCTGGATGCGACCTACGAGGACGAAGGCACCTGGGCCTTCCACTGTCACCTTTTCTACCACGCCGCGACGGGAATGATGCGGCTGGTGAAGGTAGCTTGAGCAACATGGAATATGCTAATGAACAAGAACATATGGTCTGCTCGCCAATGGCTGCCCGCAGTGGCTTTGGGCTTGCTTGCGGCATCCGCCCAGGCAATGGAAGACGAGTCGATCTACTCGTACACCAAAGTCGAATCCGACACCGGAAAGCTGCATGGCCGACCCGGCTCGGTGCAGTCGCTGGGCTTGGATGGCTGGGTCGGCGGCGACATCAATCGCCTGTGGTACCAGTTCGATGGCGAACGCAGCGGCGGGCGAACCTCGGCCTCTGAAGTGCAACTGCTGTACGGGCGCTACATCGCGCCGTTCTGGGACGCTCAGATCGGCCTGCGGCATGACGAGCGGCCTGATCGGCGCGACTACCTCGCGCTCGGCGTTCGTGGCCTCGCGCCGTACGCTTTCGACGTCGATCTCAAGCTCTTCATCCGCGACGATGGCAAGCTCTTCGCCCGCACCCGGATCGAGAACGACTTCCTGGTTACCAACCGCTTCATTGTGCGGCCGTACGCCAACGTGGAGTGGTCGGCATCCAACCAGGACGCGACCGTGCGCAGAGGCCCGTACCAGGCCGACCTCGGGGTTCATGTGCGATACGAAATCAACCGACGGGTTGCGCCTTACCTGGGTTTGTCGCGAAGCTTCTATCCGCGCGCTGAGGCCGGTGGCGAGCAACCGGCGACATTGCTGCGGGCAGGCCTGAGAGTCATCTTCTAGCTGCACCCGCCGAACGACATTCGATAGACGGACTTGAGACCATGACAACCACGAAGACCGCGGCGGCATTTGCCGAGCGCTACAGCTACCCCGCCAAGGTGCTCCATTGGACCCTGGCACTGTTGCTCCCTGTCCAGATCGGGATGGGATGGTACATGCTGAGCATCGAAGACCAGCCGGGCAGCGATTGGTACTTTGCATTGCACATTTCGCTGGGGCTGACGGCGACACTGTTGATCGCACTGCGGGTCATCTGGCGCTTGTATCAAGCGCCACCAGAGGCGCCGCGCGGGTTGCCCGGGTGGCAACGGAAGGCAGCACGGACAAGCCATGGCCTGTTGTATGCGCTTATGTTGTTCATGCCATTGACAGGCTATCTCGGCGCAGCCTTTAGCGGCGAGCCGATGAGCTACTTCGGAATCCCGCTGCCGGCTTGGGCGGCGAAGAACGAAGGCCTGAAAGAACAGCTGTTCACGGCACATTCGGTCGTCGCGTGGATTTTGGTCGCGTTGATTGCCCTGCACGTTTTGGCGGCGCTCAAGCATCTCTTCATCGACAAGGACACGGTCTTTCGTCGGATGTGGTCCTATGGCGCGGCAGCGGACGGCCCGGCGCTTTTCACCGGCAACGACCGGTAGATTTCAACCGAAGAGCACCCCAATGCCCAACCGCTCCCACCCCGAACGCCACCGTACCCAACGCATCGGCTGGCTGCGCGCTGCGGTGCTTGGCGCCAATGACGGCATCGTCTCGACGGCCAGCCTGCTCGTCGGCATCGCCGCGGCGAGCACGGGCAAGACGCAGGTTCTGGTTGCGGGAGTGGCGGCCTTGGTGGCGGGCGCCATGGCCATGGCTGCGGGTGAGTACGTGTCGGTCAGCTCGCAATCCGACACCGAAGAAGCCGATCTGTCGAAGGAGCGCCTTGAACTCGCCAACGCACCCGATCACGAACTGGGGGAACTGACTGCGATCTACGTGGCGCGCGGTGTCGAGCCTGCCACGGCCGCGGATGTGGCTCGCCAACTGACGGCCCACGATGCGCTGGGAACCCATGCGCGCGACGAACTCGGGCTCTCTTCGGTCGTCAGCGCCAGGCCGGTGCAAGCCGCCATGGCGTCGGCTGCCTCATTTGCTGTCGGCGCAGCGCTACCGCTGGGGGTGGCGCTGCTCGCGCCCGAGCGCAGCATGGTCTTCGGGGTCGCGGGCATGTCCTTGCTGTTTCTGGCTGCGTTGGGGGGCATGTCCGCCAGGGTCGGCGGTGCGCCAATGGCACGGGCAACGGCCCGCGTGGTTGCATGGGGTGCGCTGGCGATGGCGGCCACGGCGGGGGTCGGCGCACTGTTCGGCGGTGTGGCGTAGAACCTTCAAGAGTCCAGGAAGCCAACCCACGCCCACCCAGGCCGCGACGGAAAAAACATGCGCCTTTTGCTGGTTGAAGATGATTTGATGATCGGGGAGTCGGTGCTCGACCTGCTGCGCGCCGAGAGCTATGCGGTCGACTGGGTCAAGGATGGTGAGATGGCAGACACCGCGCTGCGCACGCTGACCTACGATCTGGTGCTGCTTGACCTAGGTCTGCCGAGGCGCGACGGCCTAGAGGTGCTGCGTTCCTTGCGCGCGCGGAAGGAACTCATTCCGGTGCTGATCGCCACCGCACGTGATTCGGTTCAGCAGCGCATCGAAGGCCTCGACGCCGGCGCCGATGACTACGTGCTCAAGCCATATGACCTGGAAGAACTGCTCGCGCGCATTCGGGCGCTGACGCGGCGGGCAGCAGGGCGTGCCGAGCCGGTCTATGAGCACAGGGGCGTCAGCATCAACCCGGTGACGCGTGAGGTCCTGGTCGCTGGCCAGCCGGTCGTGCTGTCGGCTCGCGAATGGGCTGTTCTTGAGCCCTTGCTGGCGCGTCCTGGCCTGGTGCTTTCGCGCACGCAACTCGAGGAAAAGCTCTACGGCTGGAAGGACGAGATCAGCAGCAACGCGGTCGAGGTGTACATCCACGGGCTGCGCAAGAAGCTGGGCGCGGACTTGATTCGCAATGTGCGTGGTGTGGGCTACATGGTGCCGAAGGAATGAAGCCGATGCGCCTGCTCGAACCCCGCCTGCGAACCCCTCATTCGCTGCGCGCCCGACTGCTTTGCTTCCTGCTCGTGGCTGTCACGCTGGCCGCGGCGGTCCAGGCCTTCATCGCTTACCGCACCGCACGCGCCGAGGTGGACGAGATCTTCGACTACCACATGCAGGAGATGGCGCAGGCGCTGCGTGCCGGCTTGCCGGTGGCGGGCCCTCCGGCTGCGACCCACGATGAGGATGACGAGAAAGATCACGACTTCGTGGTGCAAGTCTGGACAGTCGACGGCGTGCGGGTGTTCCAGTCCGTTCGCTCGGCATTGCCAGATCGCGCACTGCCGGGATTCTCGGACGTCAAGTTTCAGGGAACGATGTGGCGAGTGTTCTCGTTGCAGTCCCGGTCACAAATCATCCAGGTGGCGCAGGACATGGCAGCGCGCCAGGCAATGGCGGGCACGCTGGCATTGCGCACGGTCGTGCCCATCGCGGTAATGGCGCCGTTGCTGATGCTGCTGGTGTGGTGGTTGATCGGCACCTCCCTGGCGCCCGTGGCCCGGGTGCGGAATCAGTTGGCCCAGCGTCAGGCCGACGACCTGAACGAGGTCAGCGAAAGTGGCCTGCCGGACGAGATTGCTCCGTTGGTGCACGAACTCAACCTGTTGTTCGGGCGTGTGCGCCAGGCCTTCGAGGCGCAACAGAGTTTTGTGGCCGATGCCGCGCATGAACTGCGCTCACCACTGGCGGCGCTGAAGCTGCAGGCCCTGGGTTTGCAACGAGCCGCTGACGCCCCAGCCCGAGACGTGGCCGTGGGCCGCCTGACCGCCGGCATCGACCGCGCGACCCGCCTCGTTGAACAGCTGCTGGTGCTGGCCCGGCACCAGGCCAGCACGGCCGGCGCGTTGCGGGCCGGGCCCGTCCTGCTGGCGGACTTGGTACGCCTGGGGGTGGCAGACCTTGCACCATTGGCGCAGGCGCGTGGCATCGACCTCGGCTTGGTGCATGCGGACGAAGTGCTCATCAATGGCCATGCCGAGGCTCTGCGCATTCTCATTCGCAATGTACTCGACAACGCGGTCAAGTACAGCCCTGCGGGGGGAACGGTCGACGCGGAAGTCCGCTTGGTCGATGCCGCTGTGATGCTGGTGGTGGAGGACAGCGGATCCGGCATTGCAGAGGGCGACCGTGAGCGGGTGCTGGACCGGTTCTACCGCATTGCGGGCTCGGACACACATGGGACCGTGGTCGGCAGTGGCTTGGGCCTGGCCATCGTCAAGTCGATCGTGGAGCTGCATGGCGCCACGCTGACGTTGGGTCGCTCCGAGCGCCTCGGTGGCTTGACGGTGAGTGTGGGTTTCGCGCAGGTGACCTGAGACTCTGCGTCAGCGCTCGATAGGCTCGTGCGGGCGGCATCGTCGTTGCTGTAGGGGCGGACTTAAGTCGCAGTTAAGTCGCCATGCTGATCATGCAGTCGGATGCATGCATCTGTTTGTCCTTACCAAGCATCCGCATTGTCGGACGCCTGCGCCATATGAGTTTGGCGCTCGAACTTGGCACCCCCAGTGGTTCGTGGTGGCGAATCCGCCCGACCGTCAGCACCGAAGTGCTCGCGGTGGCCGCCAGCCTCTTCTTTGGCTTCGCCTGCAATTCGGCATTCCTGACGGGCGTGCTGGCCGGCCGATCCTGGATTGATCCCGCCACCTGGGTCTTTAGCGCAGCCATGCTGGTGATGCTTACTGCCTTGCACCTGCTGCTGCTGTCGCTGGTGTTGCACCGCTGGATCGCGCGGCCGGTTCTCAGCGTGCTGATCGTTGCCACGGCGTTTGCGACCTACTACATGCAACGCTTCGGGGTCTACCTGGACCCCAGCATGCTGCGCAACGTGTTGCGCACCGACGTGGCTGAGGCGAGCGAGCTGTTCGGCCTGGGCATGCTGCCCCATCTGCTGTTCTACGCCGTGTTGCCGCTGCTTGTGCTGTGGCGCGTGCGCGTGTCCAAGCGGCCCCTGTTGCGTGCACTCGCTGTCCGCGGCGTCACGCTGGTCACCGCGACGGGCCTGCTCATCGGTTCGGTGCTGCTGGTGTTCCAGGACTTCTCGGCCCTAATGCGCAATCAGAAGGAGTTGCGTTATCTGATCACGCCAGCGAACTACCTCTATTCCAGCGCGCGAGTGCTGTTGTCCGACACCCGCCAGGCCGCGAAACCCCGGGAAGTGGTCGGCGCCGACGCACGACGGGCGCCCTCCTGGGCGACGCGAACGCGACCAGCCTTGTTCGTGATTGCGGTGGGGGAGACCGCACGTGCCGCCAACTGGGGCTTGAACGGCTATGCACGCCAGACCACCCCCGAGCTGGCGGCGCTGGACGTTTTGAACTTCTCCGACGTCACTGCCTGCGGCACCAACACCGAGACCTCGCTGCCGTGCATGTTCTCGGTCATCGGCCGGCGCGACTACGACGAAGACCGCATCCGGGGCAGCGAGTCGCTGTTGCATGTGCTCAATCGTGCCGGTTTCCAGGTGCTTTGGCGCGACAACCAGTCTGGCTGCAAGGGGGTGTGCGAGGGCTTGCCGCAACAGCAGATCGACCCGGCCCAACTGCCCGAACTGTGCGTCGAGGGGCGATGCCTGGACGACGCCTTGCTGCAAGGCCTGGACACCGTGGCGCGTGACGCCCAAGGCAACCTGGTCGTCGTGCTGCACATGCTGGGCAACCACGGGCCGACCTACTACAAGCGCTACCCCGACACCTTTCGTCGCTTCACGCCCACCTGCGACACCGGCGAGCTGCGCAAGTGCAGCCGTGAAGAGATCGTCAACGCCTACGACAACGCCTTGCTCTACACCGACCACATCCTGGCCCGGACGATCGCATTCCTGAAGGAGCGCCAGGCGCGCTTCGACACCGCGCTGCTGTACGTCTCCGACCATGGGGAGTCACTGGGCGAGAACGGCCTGTACCTGCACGGTGTGCCTTACACCATTGCGCCTGACGAACAGACCAAAGTGCCCATGGTGTGGTGGCTGTCGGACGGCTTCACCAGCAGCTTCGGTCTAGACCGCAACTGTCTTGCCGGGCAGATTGCGCGGCCCTGGGCGCACGATCAGTTGTTCCATTCCGTGCTTGGCCTGCTACAAGTGGAGACCAGCGTCTACGAGCGCAAGCTCGACATCTCTGCGGCGTGTCGGCGCTGATGGGTGCCGTGGCGGAGTTGACGCGGGTGGGGCCAGACTCGCGGCACACGGCATTGCGGGACGGGCTGTGGGTTGTCGCTGGGCTGCTGTTTCTGCTGGCCTGGGACATCAGCGGGCTGGACCTGCCCCTGGCACGCCTGTACGGCAGCGTTGAAGGTTTCGCATGGCGCGATCACTGGCTGACGGGCGGCGTGCTTCACGGCGGCGCGCGCGGGCTGGCCTGGGTTGTATTCGGCGTGCTGCTGCTGGGCCTGTGGTGGCCGCTGCCATTCGTTCGTGACCTGTCCAAGCGTGAACGCATCTGGTGGCTCGCCACGATGCTGCTGTGCGTCGCGCTGATCCCGCTGCTCAAGCGATCGAGCTGGACCAGTTGCCCCTGGTCGATGGCGGAGTTCGGCGGGGCTGTGGCGCAGTACGTGCCGCATTGGGTGCTTGGCCAGCGAGATGGCGGCCCGGGCGGTTGCTTTCCGTCGGGCCATGCCTCCACGGCGTTTGCTTTCCTGGCCGGGTGGTTCGCGCTGCGCGAGCGCAGACCGCGTGCGGCCAGGCTGTGGCTGATTGTCACGGTGGCTGCGGGCCTGGCGCTGGGATGGGTGCAGATGATGCGTGGCGCGCACTACCTCAGCCATTCGTTGTGGACCGCCTGGGTGTGCTGGGCGGTGACGGCATTGTCCTTTCACTGCGCCCGTGATTGGCGCACCGCAGGCGTTCGAAACAGTTCAACTTCAGAGTAGGGCCTTCATGAACGATTCAACAAATGCTCAGCTCAGCAAGGTGCCCGAGATCACCCTGATGTTCTGGGTGGTGAAGATAGCGGCCACCACACTGGGCGAAACCGCGGGTGACGCGGTGTCGATGTCGATGAACCTGGGCTACCTGGCCGGCACGGCGATCTTTGCCGCAGTGTTCCTGGTCGCCGTGGTGGAGCAGATCCGCGCCACCCGGTTTCATCCGTTGCTGTACTGGGCAACGATCATCGCGACCACCACGGTTGGCACGACGCTGGCGGACTTTGCCGACCGTTCGCTGGGGATCGGATACGCGGGTGGCTCAGCGCTGCTGTTCACGCTGATGATGTTGTGTCTTATCGCATGGCATCGCACGCTGGGTTCCGTAGCCGTCGAGACCGTGGCCTCGCCCAGGGCCGAAGGCTTCTACTGGGTCACCATCATGTTCTCGCAAACGCTGGGCACAGCACTTGGCGACTGGACTGCCGACACGGCCGGTCTGGGCTACAGCGGTGGCGCCCTTGTTTTCAGCGGTATCCTCGCGCTGGTGGTTGCAGCCTACTTCTGGACCAGCCTCTCACGCACCCTGTTGTTCTGGGCCGCGTTCATCCTGACGCGCCCGCTCGGTGCCGTCGTCGGCGACTACCTCGACAAGCCTGTAGGCGCTGGCGGACTGGCCTGGAGCCGATACACGGCGTCTGCGGTGTTGTTCGGCTTCATCCTTGCCTGCGTCCTTCTCGTTCCGCAGCGCGCGGCAAGACAGAGCCACTGAACCCGCAGCGGTGCCCGTCTTAAGTGCCGCCTAAGTGCATGAGGCCTATCGTCGGTGCGTCTGCCCATTCAACCCGAAAGCACCTCATGGATACCCCAGTTCAAGACCCCCTTCGGCACATGCTCAACAAAGTGCCGCAGGTTACGCTGTTCTTCTGGGTCATCAAGATCATGGCCACCACCGTCGGTGAAACCGCGGCCGACTTCCTGAACACCAACCTCAATGTCGGCCTGACGAACACGTCCATTCTGATGGGTGCGCTGCTGCTCGCAGCGCTGGTCGGCCAGTTTCGCAAGGATCGCTACGTGCCGTGGGTCTACTGGGTCTCAGTGGTGCTGATCAGCGTCGTGGGCACCTTGATCACCGACAACCTGACCGACAACTTCGGCGTACCGCTGCAGGTGACGACGGCCGCCTTCGCTGCGGCGCTGGCGCTGACGTTCGGCCTTTGGTACGCCAGCGAGAAGACGCTGTCGATCCACACCATCGTCACGACCCGGCGCGAGTGGTTCTACTGGGCCGCGATCCTGTTCACTTTCGCGCTGGGCACGGCGGCGGGTGACCTGGTGGCCGAAAGCCTGAAGCTCGGGTACTTCTACTCCGCGCTCATCTTCGGCGCGGGCATCGCCATCGTGACCTTCTGCTTCTACGTGTTCAAGATAAACGCCATCCTTGCTTTCTGGCTGGCCTACATCCTGACGCGGCCGTTCGGCGCGTCGTTTGGCGACCTGCTCTCACAGCCAGCTGGCAATGGTGGCCTTGGCCTCGGCACGGTGGGTACCAGCGCACTGTTTCTGACAGTGATCCTGGGTTTGATTGTCTACATGACGCGGGCTCAGCATCGGCTGACCGGCGACAACGGAACCCGCGATGCTGCATAGGAATTCAGCGCTTAGCAGCCGTTCTGTCCGCACCGACGGTTGCGTGGTGATCGGTGGCTGAGTGGATCATCGACCTCATCCAGCAATACGGTTACCCCGCCATTGCGGCCTTGATGTTTCTGGAAAATATCTTTCCGCCTCTGCCGTCGGAATTGATCATGCCATTTGCCGGGTTCGTTGCTGCCCGGGGCAAGCTGGACCCATTCTTGGTGGTGCTTTGCGGTACTTTCGGTTCGCTGGCAGGAACCATACCGTGGTACTTAGCCGGGCGGGCGGTCGGAATGGAACGCATGCACCGATGGGCCGGTCGCCATGGCCGTTGGTTGGCCGTGTCGCAAAGCGATCTGGAATCGGCACAGGCATGGTTCGAGCGGCGAGGGGCGCTTGCGGTAGCACTGGGAAGACTGGTACCGGCGCTTCGCAGCGTCATCTCGGCACCCGCCGGAATCGCGCGTATGCCGATCCATGTGTTCTTGCCGTGGTCGGCAGTGGGGTCGCTGATTTGGACCAGCTTGCTGATGGGTGTCGGCTACCTTCTGGAGAACCGTTATGACCAAGTTGTCAACTGGCTTGATCCGGTGTCGAAGATCATCGTAGCCGCGGCCATGGCAGCCTATCTCTGGCGCGTTCTGGCGTTCAAGCGGCGGACATCAGCAAGCCCATGAGCACGCCTCAGGACCGCCAATGACTTTAGATCTGCGCCTGGCTGGTCTGATTGGAACGCACGCAGTGCCATTGTTTCTGTGCGGCATGACGCTGCTGCTGACGTTTGTGTCAGCGGTCTGGCTGCTTTGCAAGTGCTGTCGTGCGACCTCAAAAGCTTCGCGTGCGCAACAGCGATCCTTGGTGGCGCACTGGGTTGCAGCGTTCGCGGTTGCTGGCGGTGCGGCGCTGATCTTCCTCGAAATGGGAGAGGCCTCGCGCGCTCAGGAAGCCATGGCCAGCTTCGATGCAATGCTCGCACAATCGTTGGGCGAAAGTGTCTCCCCGATGACCGCTCGGCTGTTCAGTGTTGCAACGCATCTTGGCGACCCCGCAACACTGACGGCCTTGGGGCTTGTAGTCGCCGTGGCGTTGGTGGCATTTCGGCAGCGGGGGCTGGCAGTGTTTTGGGTCGTCGCCCTTGTCGGCAACGGCAGCATCAACACTGTGTTGAAGAACGTGTACGAGCGGGTGCGGCCGAACGCTGAAGTCTTTCATCAGCTCACTCTGCCGTCCCTGGCAAAGGGATGGAGCTTCCCGAGCGGGCACACCAGCGGTGCAGTCGTGGCTTACGGCGCGCTGGCCTACATCACGGTGCGCACCATGCCCAGTCGCTGGCATTTGCCGGTGGTGCTGTTTGCAGTTGCCGTCACCTTCACCGTTGCAGTCAGCAGGGTGGTCCTTCAGGTCCATTGGGCGAGCGATGTCGTGGCAGGATCAATATCAGGAATGCTTTGGTTAGCGGTCTGCGTACTCGCAGTCGAATGGTTGGAGCGGCGCTGATCTCCGGCATCTCTTCTGCGAGATGCTGCATCGGCGAAGATGAACGTTGCGCGACGCGGGTTGCGGCGGAGTATGGAAATGTCTGAAGGACTTGAATGCCCTCGCGAAAAGTGAAATCAGCAGTGCCCAAGCTTGAGGCTGTGCCGAGCGCAGGTACGGCCGCAGACTTGAAGAGCACCGGCGGTGCGGGCCGCATCTGGCGCGCGTTTGGTTATTCCAGGCGTGGCGTCGCAGCGGCTTGGCGCTTCGAGGCGGCATTTCGGCAGGAGGTCGGGTTGGGTGTGGTTCTGATCTTGATCGCCATCCTATGGGCACCTGACCGCTGGCAGTGCCTGCTGTTGGTGGCGAGCGTCCTTCAGGTCTGGCTGGTCGAACTCATCAACTCGGCAATCGAAACAGTGGCCGACGCGGTGTCACCTGACCTGCACCCGTTGCTGGGCCGGGCCAAGGATTTGGGCAGTGCCGCCGTGATGGTGAGCCTGTCCCTGGCCGCTGCCGCATGGCTGGTGGTGTTCTGGCCTTGACCGCCGAAGGCTGCTGAATTGCTTGCGTGCCCTTAAGCCCCATCTAACTCTCACAGAAGACAATTTCATCCACGCCTGCAACGGCATCGCAGACATGGAGTCATCAATGAAAACAGGACCGACCGCCGCCCCCTTCGACCTGCTGAAGGCCGAGGCCTACATCAAGGGCGAGTCAACGCTGGCCGTGGTGTGCGACGCCTCGTTCGACGACGTCGCGGCACGCCTGGAGGGCAGCATCGTCGCCAATGACCTGGTGATCGTGCATGTGCACGACTTTGGCACGCTGCTGCGCGCCAAGGGCATCGAACCGGGCCTGCGCTGTCGCATCTACGAAGTGTTCAATGCCCATCTCACGGCCCAGTTGCTACAGCTCGACGCCGGCCTTGCGCATGTGCTGCCGTGCCGCATCTCGATGCATGACGAAGGCGGCGTGACGACGGTGACCACGCCGATGCCGTCGGCCTTGATGACCGAGTTCTCTCACTCGGCCGATGTAGCCCGGCTGGCCCGGACCTTCGAGGCCGGTCTGCAGCGGGTGCTGCGGGGACTTCGATGAAGGCTGCTGACGACAATGCTGGCGAAGCCGGCAGCGTGCCGTTGTCCGATGCGCAAGTGCTGCGTGAGTTGCACGAGTCGCTGCACGATAGTCGCAACCACCTCAACGCGATTCTGGGGCTGGTGAGCATGCTGCTGCTGCAGTCGCGCGATGCTGCGGCCGCCCGATTCAGGCCGCTGACCGAGGAGCAGTCAGACCAACTGCGGCACCTGGTGGACCAGCTTGTCGAGCCGGCCGCCAGGCGCCGTTCGTCGGCTCCACACGAGGTGCTGGTGGACCCCTCGCGCTTCTTGCCTGCGCTGGTCGACCTGTACACACCCTATGCGGCTGAACACGGCATGCGGCTGAAGGTTCGGGTCGATGCCGGCACGCTAGGTCTGACCACGTGCGCTCGTTCATTGCACCGACTGTTGAGCAACGTGCTGGTGAACGCCATCAAGCACTCCCAGGCTTCGCTGGTGGTTCTGCGCGCCGCACCCATCGACGCAGAGCACCCAAGAGCTGGCGTGCAGTTCATTGTCATCGACGATGGGATCGGCATCGACGTGCTGGCCCAGCAATCCTTGCGCAGTGTGCTCGACGGCCAGCGAAGCTTGGCGCCCGAGTACGACCGCTCTGGACTGGGAATCGTCGCGCGGCTGTCGCAGGCCTTGGGGGCCAGCATCGCGCTCGACAGCGAGCCCGACGACGGCACCACCGTGACCATTGCCATGGCACCGCGGCCGAGCGAACTGCCGGATCGCGCTGCGTGATTGTGCCGCGCTTAAGAACTGGCTAAGTGTGCGGTCTGACATTCAGATCGTGCCCCCACCCTCCAAGGATCTTCCATGACCACCCGCTCGATGACATCCACCCGCCTCGTCCTCGCCCTGGCCGCCGCTGGCGTGCTGGGCGGTGCTGGAGCCACTTTCGTATCCAACAATCACGCCCGCGCGGCCGCACCGGCCGCAACCGCTGCCTCCACCGCGGGCCAGGGCTTGCCAGCAAGTACGGTGAGCAACGCGACGGCCTTGCCGGACTTCGCGCAGATCGCGCAGGCCCACGGGGCGGCCGTGGTGAACATCAGCGTCAGCGGCATGACGCAAGTGGCTGCTGGCGCTGACCAAGGCGCCGACGAAGGTGCGTATCGAGACGGAGATGGCCCTGCAGCCCAGCGCCATGGCACGCCAGGCATCGATCCCAGCGATCCGTTCTTCGAATTCTTCAAGCGGTTTCAAGGCCCCCAGGGTCGCGGCGGTGAAGTGCCCGGTCAACGCGCGGTGCCCACACGGGGCCAGGGCTCGGGTTTCATCGTCAGCGCTGACGGTGTGATCCTCACCAATGCCCACGTCGTGCGTGGTGCCAGGGAGGTGATCGTCAAGCTCACCGATCGTCGCGAGTTCCCCGCTCGCGTGCTGGGCACTGACCCGAAGACCGACATCGCGGTGCTGAAGATCGACGCCAAGAACCTGCCCACCGTACCGCTGGGCAGCGCCAGCGACCTGAAGGTGGGTGAATGGGTCCTGGCCATCGGCTCACCCTTCGGCTTCGAGAACAGCGTCACCGCCGGCGTGGTCAGTGCAAAGGGCCGCTCGCTGCCCGACGACAGTTTCGTGCCATTCATCCAGACCGACGTGGCCGTCAACCCGGGCAACTCGGGCGGGCCGCTGTTCAACGTGCGTGGCCAGGTGGTGGGAATCAACTCGCAGATCTTCAGCCGCACCGGCGGCTACCAGGGCCTGTCGTTCGCGATCCCGATCGACCTGGCCAGCAAGGTCAAAGACCAGATTGTCGCCACCGGCAAGGCGAGCCACGCCCGACTGGGTGTCGCAGTTCAGGAGGTGAACCAGACCTTGGCCGATTCGTTCAAGCTCGACAAGCCCGAGGGTGCACTGGTTTCTGGTGTTGACCCCGGCGGCCCCGCCGACCAAGCTGGCTTGAGGGCAGGTGACGTGATCCGCAAGTTGAACGGTCAGCCCATCGTGTCCTCGGGTGACCTGCCGGCGCTCATCGGGCAGGCGGCGCCGGGCGAAAAGGTGTCGCTCGAAGTGTGGCGGCAAGGCCGGCGCGAAGACATGACAGCGAAGCTCGGAGACGCGGGCGACAGGAAGCCACAAATCGCCAAGGCTGACGACGGCGCTGGCAAGGGCAAGCTCGGCCTTGCGTTGCGCCCGTTGCAGCCGCGGGAGCGGCGCGATACGGGGGTTGAGGCGGGCCTGCTGGTCGAAGATGCCGACGGCGCCGCTGCGCAGGCCGGCGTGCAGCCTGGGGACGTGCTGGTGGCCGTCAATGGCACACCGGTGGCCAGCATCGACGAAGTGCGCGCAGCGGTAGCCAAGTCGAGCAAGTTGGTCGCGTTACTGATTCAACGCGAGGGCAACAAAATCTTCGTGCCAGTCCGCGTGAGCTGATCGGGCCGGCGCGTGCGGTAGACTCTGAACGACATGGAACCAGCCGTCGAGCCACTTCCAACAGCACCCGCCGAGCAAGAAGGCCGCCCGGCGGGTTCCCGCAGTGGTCTTTCAGCCCACATCCTTCCGACGTCGGCCACGATGATCGGCGTGTGCTTGACGGCGCTGTACATCAGCCTGCTCAGCCCCATGGGCGCGCAGCGTATGGTGATGGACAAGTTGCTGGCGGTGGACACGCTGGTGTTTCTGCTCAGCGCGACACTGTCCTTCATGTCGATGCGGGCGCGCCGCCGTCGCGCTGCCTATGAGTCGTACGCCGAAGCCATCTTCATCGCTGGTTTGGGGCTGCTATCGCTGGTGGCATTGACTCTGGCGTTTGTCGTGGACTGAGCCGGCGTATGCCGAGCCAAAGGCTCGACTCCGTAGGTTGTCTCCCAGAGGCCCGTCTTTGGTGATGTCCCAGGAGGCGGTGTAAGTTCTTGAGCGAGGCGGCCCGTAGAGGGTGGCCATCGTGAGTCCGGATAAGGTTGAGGTGCGACCCACCAACTTTGATCCAAGGAATACACGATGACCGCCTCAACTATCTACAGGGACTTCCCTTTTCGTCAATACCCCTTTGTTTCTTCTCAGAGTGCGTCCTGAAGCAGCAGCGACACGAGGAAAAGACTGCACATCTACAGGCGGCCTTGTTGCACTCATCGGTGCGGGCCCAGATACGAACCGCTCAGCAGGACTCCATTCGCATTTTGGCATCGCCGTAAGGCGCGCCGGATAGTTGACCGAGTTCACCTGCTGCCGGTCTGACCTGTGTGATGCATCCTCGAACGCACGTCTACGAGGAGGAACTTTTTCTGTGAAGCTGGGCTTAGGCGGGCGTCACTGCCAACGTGACGCCGCAGGGCTTGCCGGGATTGATCGCCACGTAGTTCGGATCGAACGCTCGTCCCTTTGCCAGTAGCGCCCAGACGATGCGCGCGTTCTTGTTAGCCAGCGCCACTGCCGCCTTTTGCCAACCCACACGCGCTAGCAGTTGCACAAGCCATTGCGAGATCTTGTCAGTGCGTTTGTGCGCCGTCATCACTGCCGACTTCGCGCCCTGGATCAGCAGCATGCGCAGGTAGTCGTCTCCGCGCTTTGTGATGCTCCCCGCACCACGATCAGCGATAGCAAAACACCGTGCCCGCTGGACAGGGTCAATCGGCAGTTCAAGGCGGATCGGCCCAATCAGCTCTGGGTCTCGGACTTCACCTATGTCTCGACCTGGCAAGGCTGGCTGTATGTGGCCTTCGTCATCGATGTCTTCGCCCGGCGCATCGTGGGCTGGCGGGTCAGTAGTTCGATGCGGACCGACTTCGTGCTGGATGCGCTGGAGCAGGCGCTGTACGCGCGCCAGCAGCCTGGTCCATCACTCGGATCGCGGGTCGCAAGGTGACCCCGCGCCGGGCACCCAGAAGGTGAACACCAGTGCCAGAGCTGACCCCGCAAATGCAGCGGCCACCCAATGGTGGTCGATGCGGCGGCGCACCGATGACAGCAGCAGCGTCGACTGGGCTACCAGCATCGCGAGGCTGCAGGTGATGAACATCGCAGCCATCGTCGCCGTCGTCAGCCCGAGCGTTTCGGTGCCCAAGAGGTTGAAGCCGACCTCGAAGGTGCCGACCGCGAATGAGGCCAGTAGCGCGAGCAGCATGGACGCATGCACAAAGCGTTTGCGGGAGGGTTCGGCTGACAAGATGACCGGCCGGGCGAGCCCCGTGTTGTGGCCCAGGCACGAAGGCGCCAGCAGTAGCAGCGGTATGCCTGTGATTGCGACCACCAGTGCCGGCCAATCCAACATGCTGCCCATCTGCCCGACCGCCATGCCCATCGCCGGCCCGGCCAGCCAAGTGCCCAGCGCAGGGCCAGCCAGGAAGCCTGCAAAGGCTGCGCTCCCTAGCAGGACGAAACGCCGGCTGCGGTCAATGGTCGTGCTGATGTCCGCGACAAAGGCTTGGGCCGTCGGCATGATCGCTGCGGCACCCGCACCGGCCAACAACCGTGCCGCATAGACCGCGCCGAGATTCGGGGCCAGCGCCATGCCCGCGCCGCCGACGAGGAAGGCGGCGAAACCGATCACCAGCACCGGCACCCGCCCGTGTCGGTCCGAGAGTCGGCCCCAGAGCGGCGCGAACAGGAACAGTGCGAACAGATAGCTGCCACCCAGGAGGCCGACATGCCAGGCCACAGCAGACGCCGGCATGGCGTCGAGGTAGCGCAGCAGCAAGGAGCGGATCAACGGCAGCCCGGCGCCGTAGCCCAGGGACACGATGAAAACCATCGCGCCCAGAACCATCATCGCGCGGCGCATGTGAACGATTGATGGGCCCTGGCCTTCTGCCGCCGTAGAATGGATCTTTCGTTCGTGGGCCACCGCAGTGAACCTCCGTCACGGCACCATGCTGATGCCGTTGGGTCCGCGGCCGACGGGGACGGTGGCAATGACTTTTCGTTCGCTGATGTCGATCACCGAGACCGTGTTCGCGTAGGTGTTGGTCACGAAGGCCTGACGTCCTCCCCGGTCCACCACCACGCCGTGCGCGCCGGCGCCTGTCTTGATGGTTGAGACGACCTTGAGGCCACCCACATCAATGACGCTCACGGTGGCGCCGGGCCTATTTTGTGTGCCCTGGTTCGCAACCAGAACAAGCCGGCTGTCAGGCGTCGCATACAACTGGATCGGGACCGCGCCGACGGTGACCATGCGAATCACCTTGCGGCTTACTGGATCGACGACCGCGACCCGGTTCTCCTTGGACAAGGACACGAAGGCGAACCGTCCGTCGGGGGTGAAGCCCACTTGGGCCGGGCCCTTGCCCACCGCGATCTGGGCGACCTCCTTTCGACTCTCGGTGTCGATCACCGAGACGTTGCCACCCTTGAGATTTGCGACCCAGGCCTGCTTGCCGTCCGGACTGATCCGAATGCCGTGGGGCGACGCACCGACGGGGATCGATGCCACGACGCGTTGCGCTTCGGTGTCCACCATGCTGACCGTGTTGTCGCCGCCGTTGGTGATGTAGGCGGTACGTCCATCGCCCGCGACGACCACATGGGCGGGATGCATGCCAACCGGTATCTTGGCGACCACTGCAGCAGTTGCGGCATCAATGACCCAAACCGCGCCAGCGCCGGCCATGGCCCCGTGTTCTGCCTTCGGCATTTTCTCGGAGGCCATCTTTTCGGTCCGGATGTTCTCTTTCACATGACCGGGCTCACCATTGTTGGTGACCCAGACCCATTTGCCGTCAGGCGAGACTTGTACGTTGTGCGGCCCCAATCCCACGGCGACGCTGCCGATCTTCTTGAGACTTGCGGCGTCGATGATGCTGATGGTGTTTGCGCCTTCATCGGCGACATAGACCTTCTCCGCTGCGGCAGATGCCGACCCGGCCGTTGCAAGGACGCCAACCTGGGCGACTGCCAGCAACCACTTGAATCGATTTGGATACATGAGAGCTCCTGATGCAAAGTAGAGAGGAGTACCCCGTCCTGCTATCGCTTCGCGACATAGAGAACAAGGCCCGCAAGCCAGAGCAGCGCCGGGACCAGCAACAACCAGCGAAAATCGGAGTTCAGAGAAAAATTAACCGCACTCATGAGCGCAACGGTCAAGATGCCGGCAAGACCCAGCGCCCAAGATGTGGCCTGCAGTCGCGAAGGCATCGCCGCGCGGGCAACGAATAAGGTGAGTACGCCAGCGCCCGCCATGAAGCCGCCCATGACGGTGAATACGCGTTGCAGCCAGGACTCAAGACCAGGCACGTTCGCTCGTACCTGTGCCAGAGACGTGTTCATGAAATGCAGGTCTTCCGGCAGCAATGGCGGCCGGACGAAGACGAAGTAGAGACCGAGCGCCGTGAGCCAGAGCCCGCACGCCATCAGCATCCAGGTCGAGATCTGCCCGGCTCGGATACGGTCATTCATGGCTACTCTCGCCCAGGCGATGCGGGACACAAGGTGTGAATCGTTTCATCGTGAACCCTCTTCAAAGCAGCACGGGCTGGTCTGGCAACTCATTGCCGCGCCGATCACCGGCCGGGAAGTGCCTGACCAGGTGCTGCGTCACCGCCAGCACGCCGCCGACCACACCCGCTTCAAAATTCGACTGCTCGAAGGCGTCTTCCATCTGGTGGCAGATCTTGGTCCACTCCGGTGAACCCACCCGGGCATGAATGCCGCGATCGGCGACGATCTCCACCGCCCGGTCGGCGAGCAGGAGATATATCAGCAAGCCGGTGTTGGACTCGGTGTCCCAGACACGCAACTGCGCGAACAGCTCAATTGCCCGCTCGCGCGCCGACTGACCCTTGAAGAGTGGGGCGCCATCCAGCCCGCCTTCGACCACGAAACGGATTTCGCCCTCGTGCGCCGTCTCGCTGCCCGTGATCGCGCTCTCGATGGCGAGCAGGGCGCTGGGTGGAAAGGCACGTTCAACCTGACCGTCGGTCGTCAGCAAATGCTTCACGATACGTCGGATGTTCATGGCTACCATCTCCCCGAGGCGCCGCCGCCGCCGAAGCCGCCCCCACCGCCGCGGAATCCTCCGCCACCGCCACGGCCACCTCCGAAGTAGCCACCCAATCCATGCCGGCCGATGCCGGCCCCCGTCAGGGTAAGGAACAGCGCGATCACGCCTGCGACCAAGGCCATCGACAGTGCGCCGACGATAAACCATGCCAGCACCCCGACGGCGCCGCCGGTGACCAGGGCGCCGGGCACCTTGCCGAGCTTGGCCCGCAACACCCCGCCCACGGCCAGCGCGACGATGAACAGGACGGGCGCGTACTGCTGCAGATCCCCGACGCGCGCGCCCG
>Ga0187844_10000485_pt1 | contig 31057 bp, 27 predicted proteins | sample SpaLakP09_SKY_50_FD_134517 | JGI IMG/M metagenome (GOLD analysis project Ga0187844, IMG submission 134517) | Oligotrophic lake water microbial communities from Sparkling Lake, Wisconsin, USA - SP09_SKY_50 | ecosystem: Environmental > Aquatic > Freshwater > Lake | place: USA: Sparkling Lake... | reverse complement strand
TCGGGGTCTTTGAGCGCGGAGCGGCCCGGACCGTCGCCCTGACCACGGCCCTGGCCTGCATAACCCTGTCGGGCGTGGCGATGCTGCTGACACGGGCTGTCAGTTAGTTCCCATTTTGTTCTCGCCAGCCCGCAGCGGAGCTTGCTAGTTTTCTTCCCACAGGAGGACTTCAGCATGATCCGTTATGTCACCATCGGCGCCAACGACCTCGACCGCGCCCAGGCCTTTTATGATGCGATCTTCGCCGTGCTGGGACAGCGCAGGCTCTGGCGACAGGGCGACTGGATCGGCTACGGCCTCGAGGGCGGTGAGGCCAAGGTCTTCATCTGCAAGCCGCATGACGGCCAACCGGCCCGGGCCGGCAACGGCATCATGGTCGGCCTGCAGGCCGAGAACCCCGCCCAGGTCGATGCCTTCCACGCCGCCGCCCTGGCCAACGGCGGCACCTGCGAAGGCCCGCCCGGGCCGCGTCCGGCCTATGGTGACGGCTATTACGGAGCCTATGTCCGGGATCCCGACGGCAACAAGCTCTCGACCTTTCTGAGCCAGTAGGCGGCACAGAAAAGCCTGCTGCCCCGGCCAGGGCAGCGGGCTTCAATGTTCAGGCCTGAGCCTGGCGCGCTCAGCCTGCCAGAGCGGCCTTGATCGCCTCGAGGCCGGCCTCGGCCTTGGTCGCGTCAGGCGCGCCGCCCTGGGCGAAGTCGGCCTTGCCGCCGGCCCCCTGCCCGCCCATGGCCAGCACCGCGGCCTTGGCCAGATCCGCAGCGCTGAAGCGGCCGACCAGGTCGGCGGTCACCGCCACCGTCACAGCGGCCTTGCCGTCGCTGGTTCCGACCAGGGCGACAATGCCGCTAGCCAGCTGCTTCTTGAACTCCTCGGCCACGCCGCGCAATTCCTTGCCACCGACACCGTCCAGCACCCGGGCGATCAGGGCCACGCCGCCGACATCCTCGGGGCCCGAGGCCGCGCCACCGCCGCCCCCGAGCGCCAGTTGCTTCTTGGCCTCGGCCAGTTCCTTTTCCAGCCGCTTGCGGTCGGCAACCAGGGCGTCAACCCGGGCCGTAACCTCGCTGACCGGGGTCTTGAACTGGTCGGCTAGGGCGCGGGCCACACCGGCCTGATCGAGCAGGAAGCGGCGGGCCGCCTCACCGGTCAGGGCCTCGATGCGCCGCACGCCGGCCGCGACGCCCTGCTCCGAGACGATCTTGAACAGGGCGATATCACCGGTACGCGCGACGTGGGTGCCGCCGCACAGTTCCACCGAATAGGCCTTGCCGGCCTCGGTCAGGGAGTCGCCGAGGGTCAGGACCCGGACGCTGGCCCCGTACTTTTCGCCGAACAGGGCCACAGCCCCGGCCTCGATGGCTTCCTGCGGGGCCATTTCCTCGGTGCGGGCGGCCACGTTCTGACGAATGACCGCATTGACCTCGGCCTCGATGCGCTCGATCTCGTCAGCACTCAGCGGACCGCCGTGGCTGAAGTCGAAGCGCATGCGTTCGCCGTCGACCAGTTGGCCCTTCTGGGCCACGTGCGGACCCAGCACATGGTGCAGGGCGGCATGGACAAGGTGGGCCGCCGAGTGGTTGGCGCGGGTCGTCGTGCGACGCGCCGCATCCACCGACGCCACGACGCTGTCACCGACCGCGAGCGGCCCGGCCAGTTCGACGCGGTGAACATGCAGGTCCCCGGCCTGCTTCTGGGTATCGACCACGCGGCTTTCGACCCCGGCAGCCTCGATCACGCCGGTATCTCCGGCCTGGCCGCCGCCTTCTGCATAGAAGCTGGTCCGGTCCAGCAGGACCTCGACCGTCTGACCGGCCTCGGCGGCATTGACCTCGACCCCGTCTACCAGGAGGGCCTGGACCGTTCCGGTCGTCTCGGTCGTCTCATAGCCGACAAAGGCCGTCGCGCCACGGGCTTCCTTGATGCCGAACCAGGCCGCCGCAGCACCCTGCTGGCCCGAGCCCGACCAGTTGGCACGGGCCATCTGGCGCTGCTTGTCCATGGCCACATCGAAGCCGGCCGTATCGACCGTGATCCCCTTGGCGCGCACCGCGTCCTGGGTCAGGTCCAGCGGGAAGCCATAGGTGTCGTAAAGCTTGAAGGCCACTTCGCCGTCCAGCACGCCGCCGGCCGACAGGTTGGCCGTGGCCTCGTCCAGCAGACCCATGCCGCGGCCGAGCGTGATGCGGAAGCGCTCTTCTTCCTGGCGCAGGGTTTCGACGATCGAGGCCTCGGCCCGGCGCAGTTCCGGGTAGGCCTGGCCCATTTCGGCAACCAGGGTCGGAGCCAGGCGGTGCATCAGGGGCTCCTGCGCGCCCAGCAGATAGGCGTGGCGCATGGCCCGGCGCATGATCCGGCGCAGCACATAGCCCCGGCCCTCGTTCGAGGGGGTCACGCCGTCGGCCAGCAGGAAGGACGACGAGCGCAGGTGGTCGGCAATGACCCGGTGGGACGGAGCCTGGGCCCCTTCGGCCTTGACGCCGGTCAGGTCGACACTGGCGGCAATCAGCGCCTTGAAGACGTCGATGTCATAGTTGTCGTGTACGCCCTGCAGGACGGCGGCAATCCGCTCCAGACCCATGCCGGTGTCGATCGAGGGCTTGGGCAGGGCGACGCGGTCGCCGCCGGCCATCTGCTCGAACTGCATGAACACGAGATTCCAGATCTCGATGAAGCGATCGCCGTCCTCGTCCGGGCTGCCGGGAGGGCCACCCGGGATATGAGCCCCGTGGTCGAAGAAGATTTCCGAGCAGGGACCGCAGGGGCCGGTGTCGCCCATCGACCAGAAATTGTCGCTGGTCGGGATGCGGATGATCCGGTCATCGGTCAGGCCCGCGATCTTCTTCCAGAGCTCTGCCGCCTCGTCATCGGTGTGATAGACGGTGACCAGCAGCTTGTCCTTGGGCAGGGCAAAGTCGCGGGTCAGCAGGGTCCAGGCGTGGGTGATCGCCTGTTCCTTGAAATAGTCGCCGAACGAGAAGTTGCCCAGCATCTCGAAGAAGGTGTGGTGGCGGGCCGTATAGCCGACATTGTCGAGGTCGTTGTGCTTGCCACCGGCGCGCACGCACTTCTGGGAGCTGACCGCGCGCAGATGGGCCGGGGTCTCGGCTCCGGTGAATGCGTTCTTGAAGGGCACCATGCCGGCATTGACGAACAGCAGGGTCGGATCGTTCTGCGGCACCAGGGGGGCCGAGGGCGTGATCGCGTGGTCGGCCTTGCCGAAATAGTCGAGGAAGGTTCCGCGGATCTCGTTCAGGCTGGGCATGGGCGTCTCAAGGATCTTCGAGGCAGGTCCGGCGAACCGGAGGTTGGCGCTGCATAGCGCGGTTTTCGGTCGAGTGGAAACCAAGTCCTTGCCCCGCCTGCCGTACAAACGAAATCGGACGCCTGGCATGGGGTCCAGGCGTCCGGGGATCGCGGCCTTTGCGGCGGGGGAGTGCCTTTGGCGTCATAAGAGGCGGGGTGACGCCGCCGGCAGGCGAAGGTCGCGAAACCGTTCGAGCGCTCCGTCGGGAGCGGCCCGAATCCTATTCGTCGCCGTCCTCAGGACCGCCGACCAGCAGCTCTTCCTCGATCTTCTGGGAAGACTTGCGAACCGCGGCCTCGATCTCGTTGCAGAGATCCTTGTTGGCCTTGAGGAACTCGCGGGCGTTGTCACGCCCCTGGCCGATGCGCTGGCTGTTATAGGAGAACCAGGAGCCGGCCTTGTCGATGATCCCGGCCTTCACACCCAGGTCGATGATCTCGCCGAGCTTGGAGATGCCTTCGCCGTACATGATGTCGAACTCGACCTCGCGGAACGGCGGGGCGACCTTGTTCTTGACGACCTTGACGCGGACATTGTTGCCGATGATCTCGTCACGCACCTTGACCGAGCCGGTGCGACGGATGTCCAGACGCACCGAGGCGTAGAACTTCAGCGCATTGCCGCCGGTGGTGGTTTCCGGGCTGCCGTACATCACACCGATCTTGTGACGGATCTGGTTGATGAAGATGACGATGGTGTTGGCCTTGTTGATCGAGGCCGTCAGCTTGCGCAGGGCCTGGCTCATCAGACGGGCCTGAATACCGGGCAGGCTGTCGCCCATCTCGCCTTCGATTTCCGCCTTCGGCGTCAGGGCCGCAACCGAGTCGATCACGACAATGTCCACAGCCCCCGAACGCACCAGCGTATCGGTGATCTCCAGCGCCTGCTCACCGTTGTCCGGCTGCGAGACCAGCAGGTTGTCGAGATTGACCCCCAGCTTGAACGCATAGCCCGGATCAAGCGCGTGCTCGGCGTCGACGAAGGCGGCGGTACCGCCGGCCTTCTGGACCTCGGCCACGACGTGCAGGGCCAGGGTGGTCTTGCCCGAGCTTTCCGGGCCATAGATCTCGATGACCCGTCCCTTGGGCAGACCGCCGATGCCCAGCGCAATGTCGAGGCCGAGCGAGCCGGTGGAGACAGACTCGATCTCGACCTTGCCCTTTTCGCCCAGCTTCATCACCGAGCCCTTGCCGAACGCCCGGTCGATTTGCGCCAGCGCCGCTTCGAGCGCGCGCTGCTTGTCGCCGTCTTCTTTGCCCACGAGTTTCAAAGCCGCCTGATTGCTCATCTGATCCGCCCTTATTCCATGATTCCAATCCATGGACCGGAGGTTCGCGCCCGCCGCGCTCATCCGCCTGTGGAATGATCAAAATGTACATGCTTTGTTCCATGTTCGCAAGATGTTCTTTTCCGGAACGCCGCCCGAACAAATCTTCGCCCGCCCCTGATAATCGGGGCCTCGCCTCCCCATATCCCAGAATGGCCGTCGAGAACGAGCCGCGGGGCACGCGGTGATCCGTTCCGGCTTGGCCCGCCTTCGAGACATTCTTTCCCATGCTGTGGCTCTTCGAGCTGTCCGTCCTGTGCGCCCTGAGCGCCCTGTTGCTCTCCCCCCTGTTCAAAATGCTCGGAACGCCGTCCAAGTCCGGGACTTCCCGCGCCCGGCTTGATCCGCGGACGACCGGCGTCCTGCGCCAGGCGCTCGTCGCCATCCCGATCCCCGTTGCCAGCGACGCGCCGGGGGCTCGGGCATGAAGACCTATCCCGGCACGCGCCCCTCGGGCCCGAAGGGTCTGAACGATTCCAGCTCCACCGGGAGCCAGCCCACCCGGCCCCGTCCCATAGATCCGGACGCCTTGCGCGGCACCAAGACCTGAGCATCCCGAGCGCAGGCCCGGTCCGTCCGTGAGCCGGTGCCCTGCCCGACCCCTCTCTCCCCGTCGCGACCGTGTCGCGACGGCGGGCTCGCCCCTGTCCCAGAGCCCCCAACAGGAGTGACAGCGTGATTGCCTATCTCATTCTCGTTCATCGCTATCCGGACCAGTTCAAGCGGCTGTTCCGGGTCCTTCATGATCCCGCGAACTACTATGTGGTCCATGTCGACAAGAACGCCGGCCCGGCCCTTGAGGCCGAGATCCGGAGCTTTCTCGCGCCCTATCCCAATGCGGCGGTTATCGAGAGCCGCAAGGCCATCTGGGGCGGCTACAGCCTGGTCGATGCCGAGCTCCGCGGCATGGAGGCGCTTCTGGACATGGGGGCGGACTGGAAGGTCTTCATCAACCTGTCCGGCCAGGACTTCCCGCTGATGAGCCAGAAGCGCATCAAGGCGTTTCTGATCCAGCACGCCGGGCAGGAGTTCATCCGGGTGATGGACCAGGCCCTCGTGCGCCCTGACACCCTGAACCGGGTTCGCGAGCATGTGGTCGAACGCCACGACCGGATCATCAATTCCGGCCTGACGCGCTCATTCCTGTCAGGCGCGCGGCCCTATATCGGCAATCAGTGGATGATGGTCAGCCGGGCCTTCTGCGCCTTCGTCACCGGCGATCCCGCTGTTGAGCGCTACAAGGCCTTCTACCGCAACACCTTCATCGCCGATGAGGGCTTCTTCCAGACGGTCATGATGAACACGGCCGTACACGGCGACATCGTCAATGACGACAAGCGGATGATCGACTGGGTGCCCGACGGCGACATCAAGCTGCGCCCGCGGACCTTCGCGCTCGGCGACGCAGCCGCCCTGACGGCCAGCGAGGCCCTGTTCGCCCGCAAATTCGACCAGTCCGTCGACGGAGACATTCTCGATATCCTCGAGGCGCACCTGCGGGCCCAGGACGCCGCCAATGCCCCGGAGCCGACCGTGCAGCGTGAGATCCTGCTGGCTGTCTAACCCTTTGGCGAAGCGACAACGCGGATCAACCCTTCGCTGCAGGGCCCGCAAAACCCGCTTGGCATAGCGTTGTTCCGCCTCATGAAAGGGCTCTTTAAGACCCATGTGCGAGGGTTCCCGTACATTAGGGGAACTCTCGCCTTGTCCATTGATCCGCGCCGCCTTCTGGGTCTGGCCTTTGCCAGCGCCGATCTGCTGGTGGAGATCCGCAACGGCAAGGTCGGTCTGGCCCTGGGCGCAGCCCAGAGGATCGTCGGCCAGAGCGAAGCGGCCCTGACCGCAAGATGTGGCGCGACCTGTTCGCCGCCGAAGACCAGCCGCTGATGGACGCCATCCTGGCCTGTATCGAAGACGGCGTGCGGCGCGGTCCGGTGGTGCTGCGCCTTGCCGGGTCCGAAGACCGCCATGTCAGCGTCGTGATGCGGGCCCTGCCTGAGAACGGCGGCCGGGTCTCCTGCGCCGTCACCTATACCCAGGCCTCGCGCCAGCCGATGGGCGAGGATGGTCTGCAGGTGCGCGAGACCTTCGAGGACATCGCCCGGGGCCTGTTCGAGGCCGCTCGCGTCACCGGCCAGGAACTGGAACTGGCCATGGTTGAATTCTCCGGCCTCGATGCCGTGCGATCCGGCCTGGCCCCGGCCGAGATCGCCGCCCTCGACGCCCGCCTGGCCGGCGCCGTCCGCTCCGAGGCCCACGGCGGCGCGGTCGCCACCCGCCTGTCCAATGACCGCTTCGCCCTGGTCAAGACCAAGGACGAGGCCACCGAAGGCCTGGTCCGTCGCCTCAGCCGGGTGATGGAGCTGGACGCGGCCGCCCATGTCGTGGCCCTGGAGACCGGGGTGGCCCCGACCCGCGCCATGCGGGCCCTGCGCTATGCCCTCGACGACTTCCTGCGCGAGGGCCTGAAAGACACGCCGCCGCTCAGCCTGTCAGAAGCCATGAACCGCTCGGTGCAGCGCACCCTGGCGCGGGCCGGGGCCCTGGGCGTCGCGGTCAGCCAGCGGCGCTTCAGCCTCGCCTACCAGCCCGTGGTCAGCCTGGCGACCGGCGTCGCCCACCACTATGAGACGCTCGTCCGCTTCGAGGACGGGGCCAGCCCGTTTGCCCTGATCCGCATGGCCGAGGAATTCGACCTGATCGAGGAACTGGACCACGCCATCGTCGAACAGGCGGTCAAGCGACTGGCCCAGGACCGCACCGGCGAACTGAAACTGGCGGTCAATGTCTCGGGCCGGACCATCGTCCACGAGAGCTTCGTCGACCATGTCTCGCGCACGCTCAGTCGCGTCGACAGCGCCAAGGGCCGGCTGATCTTCGAGATCACCGAGAGCGCCGCGATCGAAGACCTGCCGCGCGCCAACCAGCACATCCAGAGCCTGCGCTCGATGGGCTCACTGGTCTGCCTGGACGATTTCGGATCAGGATCGGCCTCGTTCGCCTATCTGCAGGCACTGCACCTCGACATCGTCAAGATCGACGGCCGCTATGTCCGGGAACTTGCCGCCAACGGCCGTGACGGGGCGATGGTGCGCCGGGTGGTCGAGCTGTGCCGGGATCTCAACATCCGCACGGTCGCCGAGATGGTCGAAACCGTCGAGGTCGAGGACGTCATCCGCAAGGCGGGCGTCGACTTCGCCCAGGGCTGGCTGTTCGGCCGGCCGTCCGACCAGCCCCAGCCCGCGCTGCGGCCGGGCCTGATCAAGCCGGCGGTCCGTCGGGCCGGAGCCACCGAAAGCTGGGGCTGACCCCCCTTCCCGATCGGGAAGGAGGGTCGCCTGCCGGCTTACTTCGCCGCCTTTGTCGCGGCGATATAGTTGTCGACCACGGACTCCAGCACGGTCAGCGGGGTCATGCCCGACAGCAGGCCCGCATCGTGGAACTTGCGGATGTCGAAGGCCTTGCCCAGGGCCTTGCGGGCCTTTTCGCGGGCGCGCAGCCAGACGATCTTGCCGATCATGTAGCTGCAGGCCTGGCCCGGCCACACGACATAGCGCTCGATCTCGGTGGTCGCGCCGCTCTCCTCGTCGCCCATGGTCTCGGCCATGTACTTGATGGCCTGTTCGCGGCTCCACTTCTTGTGGTGCATGCCGGTGTCGACCACCAGGCGCACGGCCCGGAACAGGGCATCATGCAGCATGCCGATCTGGCCGCGCGGATCGGTCTTGTAGATCCCCATCTCGACGGCCAGTTCCTCGGAATAGAGCGCCCAGCCCTCGGCATAGCCCGAGAAGCCGATCACCTTGCGGATCAGCGGCAGGCCCTGGGCCTCGTTCGACAGCGACAGCTGCAGGTGGTGGCCCGGGACGCCTTCGTGCACCGTCAGGGTGGTCAGGGTGTACTTGGCCTGCTCCTTGGTGTCGCGCAGGTTGATCCAGTAGATCCCCGGGCGCTTGCCGTCGAGCGAGGGCGAGTTGTAGTAGCCGCCCGGCGCGCCGGCCTCGATGGCCTTGGGCACGCGGCGGATTTCCAGCGGGGCCTTCGGCAGCTGGCCGAAATAGGCCGGCAGCTGCTTCTCGATCCACTTGGCCTTGACGTTGAGGTCCGCGATCAGCTGCTCCTTGGCCGCGTCGGTGTTCTCGTAGATGTCCTTGCCCAGCTCGGCCATGCGCGCGCCGACCGTGCCCTTGGCCATGCCGATCGACTTGAACAGCTTGTCGGCCTTGGCCTCGATCTGCGCCACCATGTCGAGGCCCAGCTGGTGGATCTCGTCGGGCGTCAGGGTCGCGGTCGTGTAGTTCTTCAGCGAGACGGCATAGTAGTCGCCGCCGTCCTTCAGGCGCCAGACGCCGGCGTCATGGGTGGCCTTGGGCCGAACGCTTTCCAGCAGGGCGATCTGGCGCTTCAGGGCCGGCAGGACCGAGTTCAGATAGACCTTGGTCGCCTCGCCCGCCCAGTTGCCCTCGATCTTCTTCTCACCGGTACGGCGAACGATCGACTTGATCAGCGGTGCCTCTGCCGTCGGGGTGTCGGCAAAGGCCTTCATCTGGATCAGGGTCTTGTCGATCACGAAGTCCGGCGGGATCACGCCATCGGCATAGTCGCGCTTGGCGATGATGGTTTCCTGATCCATCAACCGGGCGAAGCCCTCCATCCGCTGCAGATAGGCGTCGGCATCGGCCTTGGTCTCGATGCTGTGCTGGGTGTCGAGGAAGTCGGGCATCGACTGGTAGGAGCCCGTCAGCTGGCTGAGCACATAGGGCGCGCCCGAACCGCCGCCGGCATAGGTGAACTTGCTGCCCTCGTCCTGCACCGCCAGGGTGAACTCGACGGTGTCGTAGTTGATGGCGTCCATGCCCGAGAGGGCCTTGCGGTCGATGGCGCGCAGGGCGGCCAGCTGTTCGCGGGTCTGGGCCGCCCCGGCGGCGATCGCCTCGGCTGAGCGGTCGGACAGCAGGCCCTTGGTCCAGGCCAGATCACCGTTGTCCAGGCCCAGGCCCGTGGCCAGTTCCGGGGCCTGGCGCAGCAGCTTGGCCATGGCCTCGTCGAACAGGGCATTCAGCTTGGCGGCTTCGCCGGTCGCGGCGTCGCGGGCAAAAGCAAGCGACGGCGCCGTCACGGCCAGGCCGGCGGCGACGGTGGAAAACAGCATCTGGCGACGAGTTTGCAAGGCGAGACCCCTAAGGAACGTTTTGTTGGGCGAATGCGTAAGCCCTGGCCCGGACCGGCGTAAATTAATTTCTCTTAATTCGGCCGTTCGGCACTGGGCTGGTTCCGAAGCCCTCAGTCGCCGCGCTGCAGGGTCACGAACAGCTCGTTCTCGATCACCCACTGGCCGGTGACCTTGCGCCAGGTCGCCATATAGGAGCCCGACTGCTCCGGGGCGTCGCGCCAGGACCCCACCCAGCGCCCCTGCTCGGCCGCCCGCAGGCCGGCACTGTCGATCGTGATCGAACCTGCGGTCCGCACATAGGCGATGAAGTCGGGATCGCGGAACTGGGCGTCGAAGGCGGCGATCACCTCGGCCGCGCCCATCAGCACCGACCCGTCGCCGGCGATCAGGGTCACCCGCGGGTCAAAGAACGGGGTCAGGCGCGCGGCGACCTTGCCGGCAATCAGCTTGTTGGTCAGCTTGCGACGGGCGGCGATGGCGTCGGCGGGCTCGGTCATTGCGGGTCTCGCGGGAGGATCGCGGCGGTGTAGCCTCTGCTTCTACGCTGCCCCGCCGCCGAGTCGCCATGTCCGCCCCCACCCTGACCACCGCCCGCCTGACCCTGACTGTGCCGCAGGCCGGCGACTTCCCCGACAGCGCTGCCCTGTGGGCCGATCCGGTAGTGACCCGCTTCGTCGGCGGCCGACCCTGCACGGAAGAGGAAAGCTGGGCCCGGTTGCTACGCTTGCGCGGCCTGTGGGGCCTGCTGGGCTATGGCTACTGGGCGGTCCGCGAGACCGTCACCGGCCGCTATGTCGGCGAGGTCGGATTTGCCGACTTCCACCGCGACATCCAGCCGTCCCTCACCGGCCTGCCCGAGATGGGCTGGGTGCTGGCGACCTGGTCGCACGGTCAGGGCTTCGCCAGCGAGGCGGTGACGGCGGGCCTCGCCTGGATCGACCAGACCCTGCAGCCGCCGGTCGTGCCGTGCATCATCGACCAGGCCAACGCACCCTCACTGGCCCTGGCCAGCAGGATGGACTTCCAGCTCGTGACCGAGACGACCTACAAGGACGCGCCGATCAGGCTTCTGGAGCGGACCCGCCGCTGAGGTCGGGCTTGCGCCCGCCACTGCCGGCATTGAGCCGCCGGGCCGCCAGGGCCCCGACGAGGAACAGGGCCCCGACCGCCAGGAAGGAGGCCGCCCGGATCACGCCCTCCAGCCGCGCCAGATCGAACAGCATGACCTTGATTGCGGTCAGCAGCAGAACCGCCAGACCGGCCCAGCGCAGGGTCGTGTCGCGGCGGGCCGAGCCGAGGCTGAGAACCGCCAGGCCGAACACCGCCCACAGCGCCGAAAAGGTCCAGGTCTCAAGCGCCCCGCCGCGACCGGGCGCGCTCATGTCCGCCCCATGGAAGGCCCAGCGGATCAGCAGGCTGACCAGGGCAAACAGGATGCCGACACAGACCGCCAGCGCCGCGCGGCCGAAGGGTGACTCGTCCCGGCGCAGGCCCAGCACGGTCGCCGCGCCGAGGCCGTAGAGGCCGAACAGCAGCAGCCCGGCCGGCACCGAGGCCAGGGGCTGGTCCAGCGGACCCCACCACGGGCTGGCATAGCGTCCGAACACCAGGGCCGCACCCGCCAGCGCGATCCAGCCGGCAGCCGGCGCGGCCTGATGCAGCCAGCGGCCGCCCCGGTGTGAGGCGGCCAGTCGCGACGACAGCAGGCCACGGGCCGTCAACAGACCAAGGATCGCATAGGCACAGGCCTCGGCCCGGCCGATCCCGCCCTGCGTCAGATCGAGGCCGTGGAAGGCCCAGCGCAGCAGTTGCAGCAGCAGGGCCACGGCCAGTCCGGCCGCTACGGTCAGGGCTGCGCGGTCCAGCGGAGTGTCGCCCCGCCGCAGGCGCAGGGCCAGCAGCACGGCCAGGGCGTGCAGGCCAAAGACCAGCAGGGCATTGCCCACCGACGGCAGGGCCGTCTGCGACAGACCCCACCAGGGGCTGGCCAGCAGGCCGAAGACCAGAACACCACCGGCCAGACTGATCCCGCCGGCCCCCGGGGCGGCGGCGCGCAGCCAGGCGGCCTGGGCCCGGCCCGTTCCGACGCGATCCGCCCCCAGGGCCCAGGCCGTCAGCAGGGCCAGCACGGCGTAGACACAGGCTTCCGCCCGCTCAACCGGTGCGCCGGCCATCTGCGCGCCATGGAACAGGTGGCGCAGGACCAGCAGGATCCAGAGCAGGCCAAAGACCACGGCGGCCACCAGCCAGCTCCGGCTCCAGGCCTCGTCCGGACGGGCCCGGCGGCGCACGGTCGCGGCCAGCAGCAGGGCCGGGGCCAGGAAGGCCAGGATCAGGCTGTTGAACACCGGCAGGCCGGCCGGGGCCTCGCCGATGCCCCACCAGGGGTTCAGCACCAGTCCCGGTCCGATCAGGCCATGCAGGATCCCGACCCCGATCACGGCCACGGCGCGCCCGCGGGCGATGATCCCGTCATCGTCCCTTTGCCGGGCCACCAGCAGCAGGCCGGCCGAGAGCATCAGCAGGGTCCGCAAACTCGCCTCGAACAGCGGGCCAGAAGCCGAGGCCTTGCCGGCCAGCACGATGTGCAGGCCCGTAAACAGGCCCAGAAGCAGGACCAGCAGCGCGGCCGTCGACAGCGCCTCGCGCTCGTTGCGCTGCGCCTCACCGCGACGCTTGAGCGCCCGCGAGCCGACAAACAGCAGGGCCGAGGTCAGGGCCGAAATGCCGAGCAGGTTGCTCAGGGCCAGACGGCCGGCCAGGGCCTCGCCGATGAAGCCGGTGCGCAGCATGACCGCCAGGGCCATCAGCCCGCCCGCCACCGCCGCCGGGGCAAGGCCCCGCCAGCCGAGGCCTGCCGCCGCAAGGGCCAGGATCAGGGCGGCCAGGGCCTGGGTCGCCGGCTCAACGGCCACCGGACTGGCAGCGTGCAGGGCCACAAAGGCCAGTTCGGCCGCCGCCCCCAGCCACAGGCCCAGCCCCGGATCGGTCTGGGCGCTGCCGCCGGTCGCTTCGACCCGCCGGACCAGCAGAACGGCCGAGGCAAACATCCCGGCCGAGATCAGGGCGGCCGGCAGCCAGGCCGGCTCCAGCTCAGCCTGCTGCAGCAGCGGCCAGGCGAGGCTGGCCAGCAGTGCGGCACCGATGCCGCTGATCGCGAGCACGAGCGTCCGGGGCAGGACCTCGCGCAGCCGCAGGGCGGCCAGCAGGCCACTGGCGGGGATCAGGGCCGCCAGCGCGAAGACCCAGGGCGTCTCGGGCTCGTCGCCCTTGAGCCCCAGAACCATCAGGGACGCCAGGATCGCCACGGCGACCGGGGCCGCGAACACGAAGGCCGGGATCAGGCCCGCCACGGTTCCGGCCGCGCCCAGCACGACCAGGGCTGCGGCGAGGATGATCGCCACCGGCAGGTCATGGCCGGTCGCCGGGGCCTGCAGCCACACGCCCAGCGACACCAGGCTGACCAGACCCAGGGCCACGGCGGGCTGGTTGTCGAACACGCGATCCGTCGGGGTCGCGAGGCCCCTCGCCTGCTGCCAGACCGTGGCGCTGAACGGCCCGAGCGCGGCCACCAGCAGCAGGAAGGCTGCGTCCAGCGTGCGCTGGTCGGTGATCAGTCCAAGACTCCAGAAGGTCAGAACGGCCAGGGTCAACCGGCCGGCCTTGCCCCAGTGGCGCGCGGCGCTCAGGGCGCTGCCCGTCGCTCCGATCAGCACCAGATAGGCCTCGAGCACCGAGGGGGCCCAGTCGCTGCTCCCGGTGACCAGCGGGGCCAGGGCCGCGCCGAAGATCGCCAGCAGGGCCAGGGGCTCGCCATGTCTAAGGGCCAGACCCAGCAGGCCGAACGAGATCGCACCGGTCAGGACGGCGGCCATCGGTAGAGGGATCAGATGGTACAGCCCGTGGGCCGCGCAGACCGCGCCATAGAGGGTGACCGCGCCGGCCCCGGCCGCCAGGGCAGCGGCCAGCAGGTGGCGGCCGCCCGCGACCTGTTTCTGGCGCAGGATCCATTCGCTGGCGGCGACCATCGCCCCGCCCAGCAGGACGGCGGCGGCGATGCGCAGCGGCGGCGTGAACACCCCGCGCTGGGCCGCATACATCACCAGCAGCAGCCCCCCGAGCGCCAGGCCGCCGCCGCCGATCCAGGCCAGACCGTTCTCGGCCAGCCAGGTGGATACGGCGGGCCAGGAAAAGCTTTTGGCCGGAGCGGCGGGACGCGTCGCCGGCGACGGCGCGGACTGGAAGAGCGGTGCCGGCGGCGGCGCGACCTCGGCCATCACCGGCTCGGGGATCGGCACGGGCTGCGGCGGGGCCGCGGGTCGGGGGTCAGGTTCAGGGGCCGGCTCCGGCACGGCGACCACCGGCAGCGGCTCGACCGCGACCTCGGGCGCCGTCCACGGCGAGACCGCCGGCGGCATGGGTTCGACGCTGGCCGGAACCACGGGCGCGGCCCGCACGACCGGCTCCGGACGCCGCAACAGCTCGGCCACCCGCGTCTCGAGCGCCTTCAGGCGACGGTCCTGCCGGTACAGCACGACCGCCAGAACAAGGATGATCAGCCAATGCACCCGGTCGAGTCCCTGAAAGCCGCAAGCGTCACAGGACCGACCCATAGCACAGGGATCACGGAAAGGTTGCACCCTGAGTGGGCAGGTGGCGGGTGGCGGGGGCGGCCTGATTTCAGGTCTCGACCCTAGGCGGACATCTGCAGACATGCTCAGCTTAGCCATGCACTTCAGATGGATCAGCCTCGTCACCCTTTGCCTGGCGCTCTCGTCGTGTTCGGACGGCGGCATCAACGGACGCCCTCGGCAGTTTTCCGGCGTATGGCTTTATGAGTTCGAAGGATCGACCTTTGTCGAAGGCGCAACCCGGGTCCCGACCGAACCTCCAGACTACGCGAAGACAGACTATATGGAGTGGCGTGATTGGCCCCAGTTGGAGGCTCTCATGGACAGAAAACTGGAAAATGAGCGCTGCTACACCGTGCAGCCGTTTCTGGTCAGCTTTTCCGGTTACCGAACACACTACCCGTTTTACAGCGGAAGGCGCTTTGGCGGTGCGGGGCACCTGGGGCTGTGGCGTTCAAAAGTGACGGTACAGCGAGCAATTTCCGCCAGACGGCTCGGCCCCTCATTCTGCGCCTAACGCCAGCGCCCCTGACCTGAAGTGCGCTCAGACCGCATTACGGCCTGGCACCCAGGGTCTGGTTACGGGCGGGGTGCAAAAGTCCGTTCCCGAGCCAAGTGACCTCGGGTTGATCCCAACCGCACCGACGCTATGGTGAAGCATGGCTCAGCGACTACCAGATCGCGATGGATGGGTGACGGGTGACCTCGCCGCATTACCGGCCTGTCCGCCGTTCCCCTCATTCACCGAGTTCGAACTGCGTGCCTTGGATTGCATTGCGTCGATCTTTGGTGACCAGGAAGGCGAGTTTCGGAAACAGGTTGCCGCGAGCACGGTCACCGACCGGATAAACACTATAGTCGGCTTCTATACACGGGTGGTTGTGGATCGCTCGGCCTGCCGGCCGCTTCCTATCCAATTCAAGGGGGGGCACTTCGAAGTGGATGCTGTTGAGCATGGCGTTGGCTTAGTGCTCTGGGATGACGATGGCTATCTCGAAACCATCGAAGGCTTCACTTACGACGAGGACCCGCTGCAAGGGCGAGAGTTGGCTGACTTGAAATTCATCGCCTTGAGCCAGTTGGGCTGATCCCATCTTCTCACTGCGCGGCGTCAGTTATCCACCCCTTTCAGACGCTGCGTGGGTCTGCACTGGGCTCTCGTCATCTGCTCTCCCCGGCGAAAGCCGGGGCCCAGATTCAGCTCGAGCCTCTGGGGATGATGCACCTACGCGCCTGGCCGAGCGCGTTCAGCGTTCGGGGTTCGATCTGGACCCCGGCTTTCGCCGGGGAGAGCGGAGATGCAGGTTAGGTCCGCAAACCACCCTTCCCAGACAGTCGCTAGGTTAGGTTCCGGGTTAAGGGCCAAGTGCCCTTCCCTCGCCCGCCACCAACCCCTAACGCCTCATTAACCATGTTCACCGCATCCTGAGCCCGCGATTCCCAGCCCTGTTCGGGCGCGTGCGAGAGGGGCCCTGATGACCGGCGCTGAAGTTCTTGATGTCGGTCGCGACGCCATCTGGCTGACCCTGCAGCTGTGCGCGCCGGTGCTGATCGTCGGTCTGGTGGTCGGGGTGGCCATCGGCCTCTTTCAGGCCCTGACCCAGATCCAGGAAGCCACCCTGGTCTATGCCCCCAAGATCGTGGCCATCTTCGTGTCGCTGCTGATCTTTCTGCCGCTGATGGGCTCGCTGATGGCGGGCTTCATGCGCCAGATCGCCGCTCGCATCGCCGGCATGTAGCGAAGGACCCCGGCGCTTGGACTCCTACGCCACTGCGGCCCAGGTCTATGTCGCCGGTCTCGTCTTCGCGCGGGTCGGGGCCATGGTCATGCTGATGCCCGGCATCGGCGACACGGCCGTGCCGCCGCGCATCCGCCTGTCGTTCGCGCTGCTGATGGCCATGATCCTGACGCCGCTGGTCCAGGCCAGTGTCGGCCGTGTGCCGTCCAGCGTCGGCGGCCTGGCCGGCCAGGTGATCCACGAGATCCTGATCGGCCTGATGATCGGGGCCGTCCTGCGGCTGTTCTTCACGGCCCTGTCGACGGCCGGTGAAATCGTCTCGATGCAGACCACCCTGTCCTTCGCCCAGAGCACCAACCCGTCGATGGGCCAGTCGAGCACGGCGGTGGCGACCTTTCTGTCGATGCTGGGCCTGACCCTGATCATGGCCACCGACCTGCACCACCTGTTCATCGGGGCGATCGTCAAGTCGTACGACCTGTTCCCGTTCAGCCGCGCCGTGCCGGTCAATGACGCCGCCACCCTGGCCCTGCGCACCGTCGCCGACAGCTTCTCGCTGGGCGTGCAGCTGGCTGCGCCGGTCATCGTCTTCTCGCTGGTCTTCAACCTCGCGGTCGGCCTGGTGGGACGGGTGATGCCGGCCTTCCAGATCTTCTTCGTGGCCTCGCCGCTCAGCGTGATCCTGGGCCTGTCCCTGCTGGCCCTCAGTCTCGGCGGCATCGCCATGGTCTGGACGGACCGCTATCGCGACCTCCTCTCGGTCTTCAACTAGGGGCGGGCCGTGGCGGAAGACACAGACAACGACTCGAAAACCGAAGAGCCGTCAGCCAAGAAGCTCGACGATGCCAAAAAGCGCGGTGAAACGGCCAAGAGCGCCGACATCCCGCAACTGGCCTCGCTGGCGGCGGCGATCGCCGTGGTCCTGCTGGCCGGCGGCTGGCTGTCGCGCAACCTGATGGCGGCGCTCGAGCCCTTCCTGGCCCATGCCGGGCAGATGGACCTCAGCAGCGGCGGCGCGGTGGTCATCGCCCGGCAGGCCATCCTCGCGGCCCTGCCGCCGCTGGTGCTGGTCATGCTGACCACGGCCCTGGCCGGGGGCGCGGCCCACGTCGCCCAGTCGGGCTTCATCTTCAGCGGCGAGAAGATCAAGCCGGACTTCAAGAAGCTGGACCTGATCAAGGGCATGGGCCGGCTGTTCGGCATCGACGGCCTGATGCAGTTCGCCAAGTCCGCCATAAAGTTCATCGTCACCGGCATCATCGCCTGGTTCGTGCTCAAGCCTCATGCCGGCGAGGTGGTCAATCTGGTCGGCATGGACCCGGCGGCGATGATCCCGGAATCGATGAAGCTGGCCAGGAAGCTGCTGTTTGCCGTGCTGCTGCTGCTGACCGTGACGGCGGGCTTTGACTGGTTCTGGCAACGCCAGCGCTTCATGCAGCGGATGCGCATGACGCTGCAGGAGGTGAAGGACGAGTTCAAGCAGTCGGACGGTGACCCGCACATCAAGGCCAAGCGCCGGCAGATCCAGATGCAGCGCTCGCGCCAGCGGATGATGCAGGCCGTGCCCAAGGCCACCGTCGTGGTCATGAACCCGACCCACTATGCCGTGGCGCTGAAGTACGAGGCCGGCGAGACGCCTGCGCCGCTCTGCGTGTCCAAGGGCATGGACGACCTGGCGCTGAAGATCCGCGCCGTCGCCGAGGAGCATGGCGTCCCGGTGCTGGAAGATCCGCCCCTGGCCCGCGCCCTCTATGCCGCCGTCGAAATCGACGAGGAAATCCCCGCCGAACACTTCGAAGCCGTCGCCAAGGTGATCGGCTTCATCCTCAACGGCAAAAAGCCCAAGCCGCGGGCGAGGCCGCTCTAGACGTGATTCTTCAGCCCTCTGACCTTGCCTTCCAGAAAGAGTATGCTTGACCCAGTCCCAGGTGAGTCGCGGCTCACGCGTTGAACAAGGATTTGTCTGGTCCATGGCGCAAACGCCCGTCCAGGACATCACCGAGACCGGCGCGACGCCCCGCCGCTTCGACCCCCTGATCTGGGGGGCGGTGCTCTTCTTCATGGCCGCTGCCGCCCTGGCGGCGGTGCCCGCCATGCGCGCCGGACCGGCCACACTGGCCGGCCTGCTGCTGCTGGGCGGGGTCGCCGGAGTCGCGATCCTCGGCCTGGTGGCCATCCGCGCCTCGACCCATCACGAGAGCGACGCCGACGCCGCCGAGGTATTCATCGACGTCCTGTCCGAGCCTTCCGCCCTGGTCGCGGCCGACGGCCGGGTGCTGGCCGCCAACCGGCCCTGGCGCGATTTGCTGGGCGAAGCCCGCAGCCTGCCCAAGGGCGCGGCCGGTGCCGGCCTGTTCTCGGCCCTGGTCCAGGCCCGCAAGGGTGCGCTGGCCGAGGGCGTGCTGCGCCTGCCCAGTGGCGAGCGCACCGCCACCGTGTCGCAACTGCCCGGCGGCCGTCTGCTGGTCCGCCTGTCGTTGCCGAAGACGGCGCCGGTTTCGCTGGCCGAGGTGCCTCTGGCCCCAAGGATCGAGGCCGTGACCCCGCCGCCCGGATCGCTGGATGCCTTTGCCGGGGCCTCGCCGTTCGGAGCCGCCCTGCTGGACGGCCCGGAGCCGTTCAAGGCCCGCATTCTGGAAGCCAATCCCGCCCTTCTGGCCATGGGCGGGGCCAATGCCCGGGCCGGGGTCGTGTTCGGCGAGATGATCGAGCCCACCACCCGGACCGAGGCCGAGACGCGGCTGGCCGGCGGCAAGGCCGGTCCGTTCGAGGTGCGCCTGTCGCGCGACCCGACCCGCATCGCCCACCTCTATCTCTACAAGGCCGAAGGCCGGCTGGTCGCCTATCTGATCGACGTGTCCGAGCAGAAGCAGATCGAGCTGCAACTGGCCCAGGCCCAGAAGATGCAGGCCATCGGCCAGCTGGCCGGCGGCGTGGCCCACGACTTCAACAACCTGCTGACCGCCATCCAGCTGCGCCTGGACGAGCTGCTGCACCGTCACCCGGTCGGGGACCCCTCGTATGAGGGCCTCAACGAGATCCGCCAGACGGGCGTGCGGGCCGCCGACCTGGTGCGCAAGCTGCTGGCCTTCTCACGCAAGCAGACCGTGCAGCGCGAAGTGCTCGATCTGGGAGAACTGATCTCCGAGTTCGAGGTGCTGCTGCGCCGCCTGCTGCGCGAAGACGTCAAGCTGATCACCGACTATGGCCGCGACCTGCCGCAGGTGCGGGCCGACAAGAGCCAGCTGGAAACGGCGGTCATGAACCTGGCCGTCAATGCCCGCGACGCGGTGCGGGCCGCCAAGGGCGGCGGCGTGGTGCGCATCCGCACGGCCCGCCTGACCCAGGAAGAGGCCGTCAGTCTCGGCTTCCCCGGGGCAGAGGGCGACACCGCCTTCATCGAGGTCAGCGACGACGGTCCGGGCATTCCGCCCGACGTCATGGGCAAGATCTTTGACCCGTTCTTCACCACCAAGCCGGTGGGCGAAGGCACGGGTCTGGGCCTGGCCACCGTCTATGGCATCGTCAAGCAGAGCGACGGCTGGATCCACGTCCACAGCCGGCCCAATGAAGGGGCCGCCTTCCGGATCTTCCTGCCGGTGCATGTGCCGACCGCCGCTGCTGTTGCAGCCGCAGCTGCCGTCGCCGCCGAGCCGCCCAAGGCCCGACCGCCCCGCGACCTGTCGGGGGCCGGTCGCATCCTGTTCGTCGAGGACGAGGACGCCGTGCGCGGCGTCGCCGCCCGCCTGCTGCGGGCCCGCGGCTACGAGGTGCTGGAAGCCTGCGACGGCGAGGAGGCCCTGCTGATCGCCGAGGAGCATGCCGGGACCATCGACCTGCTGATCAGCGACGTGATCATGCCCGGTATCGACGGTCCGACCCTGCTGAAAAAGGCACGCGGCTATCTGGGCAATGCGCCGGTGATGTTCATCAGCGGCTATGCCGAGGCCGAGTTCAGCGACCTGCTGGAAGGCGAAACCGGCGTCACCTTCCTGCCCAAGCCGATCGACATCAAGACCCTGGCCGAACGGGTCAAGCAGCAGATGGCGGCCGCCTGAAGCCAGCCGGCTTCCCGCTGAACCGAACTGGCCCTAGTCTGGGCTGCGGGTCAGGGGGATGACATGGCATCGGCGGATAGCGCGCAACGGTTCGGGCCGGGCACGGACGGCCCCTTCTTCAGGATCATGGCCGTAGTCGTCGCCCTGGTCGTCGTCGCCGGGTTCGGGCCCAGCTATGCCGCCAGCCTGCCACCGCCCGGCCTGCCGGTCTGGGTTCACCTGCACGGCGCGGTGATGACCGCCTGGATTGTCCTGTTCGCCGTCCAGGCCTGGCTGGTGGGCCGTCGCGACCTGGCGCTCCACCGGCGGCTGGGGACGCTGTCAGTCGGTCTGGTCGTCGTCATGGTGCCGCTCGGGATCCTGACCAATGCCATGGCCGTCCACCGCGGCGCGACGCCGCCCTTCTTCACCCCGGCCATGATGATGGCCGCCGACGGCCTGGACCTGACCCTGTTCGTCGGCCTGTTCACGGCGGCAATCCTGCTGCGCCGCCAGGGGGCGTGGCACAAGCGGCTGATGCTCTGCGCTACCGTCCTGCTGACCTGGCCGGCCCTGGCCCGTCTGGCACCGCTGCGCAGTCTCGGCCTGGAGATGATCATCCCCGCCTCGATCACCCTGCTGATCCTGCTCGCCCTCGTCGGACCGGCCTACGATCTGGCAACCCGGCGGCGGGTGCATCCGGCCTATATCTGTGGCGTCGGCCTGATCCTCCTCGCCCAGCCGCTGCACGGCCTGATCGCGGCCACCCCGCTTGTGCAGGACCTGGCCCGCCGGCTGCTGGGCTGAGCGGGCGAGGGAGCGGTCAGGCCTGGCCGCTCTTCGCCAATCCCAATCCCCTTGTCATCCCGGCCGTATCCCGGCGAAAGCCGGGGGAAGAGCCGGGACCCAGGGGCCGCCGCACTGCCGTTGCCCCTGGGTCCCGGCGCTCCCGCCCTCACGGGCGTCCGGCCGGGATGACAAGTGTTTATAGGGCGAAGTGGAAGCCCCCGAACGGACCGTCCGTGGTGCCGTTATGGGTTGGAGGCGGACCTGCCCCGCTTCTCCGCTCTCCCCGGCTTTCGCCGGGGAGAGCGGATGAAGAGAGCCCAGTGCAGACCCACCTAGCGTCTGAAAGGGGTGGTGGGCGGTCCTATTCATAAATCATTGCTGCGGTGATGACGTCTGCCACGTGTCGCCAGGGATTTTCCTTAGCCGGCTTGTTCCAATCACAAGCCCAGCCTTCCATTGCTTCAAGAAAGCTCGGCAGGTCGGTATTCTCCCATTCACTGGCGGGAGGCCCGCTGGCCAAGCGATTCCGAAGAACGGCCACGTAGGCAACAAAAGAAGCTTGGTCGTGCACGTCTTCGTGGGTCATGAGGCACAGTAGTCAGCGCCCCGGTCACGTGGAAGCGGTCGATCGAGAGTCCGACTTGGGTCGGGAGCGGCAACTAGCTCGCCGCCCGAAACCGGACCTTCAACGATCATCCTCGAAGCGGCCCAAGCCAACGTCCGACAAGGCTGGAGGGACTGACGCTCAAACCGGTCCTCCTGTCAGGGAGATCTGGACCATGGCCGTCCGACGTCTACCGCCGTCCCCTAGTCCTCATCCGGCCCCAGATCCGCCGCCGCCCAGGCGGCCGCTGACGCCAGGCTGGCGCCGCGGGCGCGGGCGGCGCGGGCCAGGCGGCGGGCGACCGGGTCGTCGTCGACCTCGACCAGGCCGCGGGCCTCGCTGACCGCCGCCGTCAGCCGCTCGAGGTCCTGCGGGCGCGAGAGCCGGTGGTCGCCGTCCTTGATCAGGGTGAAGACCACGTCCTGACCGCTCAGGGCATTGGCCAGCGCCAGGGCGTGGGTCCAGGGCACGTCAGGATCGGCCCCGCCCTGCAGGATGCGCACCGGCACGTCGATCGGCACCGGACCGGGCAGGATCGACCACTGCGCCCCGTCCTCCAGCAGTGCCCGGGTGATCGGATAGCCGCCGTCGTCATAGTCGGACGGCCGGATCCAGAAGCCGTCGCGGGCGATGGCGGCCCGGGCGTCCTCCGACAGTTCGGGGGTCATCAGCTTTTCGGTGAAGTCCGGGGCCGGCGCGATCAGCACCATGGCCCTGACCCGCTCGGGCCGGGCCAGGGCGACCAGGCAGGCGATCCAGCCGCCCATCGACGAGCCCACCAGGATCAGCGGTCCCTCGGTCAGGCCATCGACGGCGGCCAGGGCGTCAGCGCGCCAGCGGCTGATCGTGCCGTCGGCGAAGCGGCCGTCCGACTCGCCGTGGCCGAAATAGTCAAAGCGCAGGAACCGCCCGCCGGTCGCCTCGGCCTGTTCGGCCAGGGTCTGGGCCTTGGAGCCGGTCATGTCGGAGTGAAATCCGCCCAGCCAGACCACCGTGGCCCCCTCGCCCGACACCTGGCGATAGGCCAGGCGGTGTTTGTCGTCGCGAACAAGCCACTCTGGGGATTCGGTCATGGCGCGGCCTTGATCCTTTCGCTAACTAAACGGGCCATCTCAGCCGAGAGTCGCGTGCCCGACATTCCCGCCGATTTTACCCTTCTGCAGGTTACACCCGAACTGGAAACAGGCGGGGCCGAACAGACGACGATTGATGTCGCCCATGCGGTCGTCGCGCAAGGCGGCAAGGCCCTGGTTGCGACCCGGGGCGGACGCATGGCCTCGCGGCTGGAAGCCGACGGCGGTCGGCTGGCCCAGATGCCGGCCCAGTCCAAGAACCCGCTGATCATGCTGGGCAATGCCGCGCGCCTGATCGACCTGATCCGGCGCGAGAAGGTCAGCCTGGTCCATGCCCGCTCGCGCGCTCCGGCGTTCAGCGCCCTGTGGGCTGCCCATGCGACGAAGACACCGTTCGTGGCCACCTATCACGGGGTCTACAATGCCCGCTCCAGCCTGAAGCGCTGGTACAATGCGGTGATGACCAAGGGCACCCTGGTGATCGCCAACTCGGAATACACCCGCGCCCATGTGATTGCCGAGCACGGCGTGGACCCCGACCGGGTGGTGGCGATCCCGCGCGGCGTCGACCTGACGCGTTTTGAACCGGGTCTGGTCAGCCGTGACCGCCTCGCCGCCCTGCGCTCGGCCTGGGGCCTGGCGGCCGATGACCGCCGGCTGAAGGTCCTGCTGGCCGGGCGCCTGACCCGCTGGAAGGGCCAGGCCATGGTCATCGAGGCCATGGCCCGCCTGAAGGCCGCCGGCGATCCGAAGATCCTGCTGCTGCTGGTCGGCGACGATCAGGGCCGCAAGGCCTATCGCGCCGAGCTGGAAGCCCAGATCGCGGCCGCCGGCCTGCAGGACGACGTGCGGATCGTCGGTCACTGCGACGACATGCCGGCCGCCTATCTGCTGGCCGATGTCGCCATCGCGCCCTCCCTCGAACCCGAGGCCTTCGGCCGCACGGCCGTGGAGCCCCAGGTGATGGGCCTGCCGGTTCTGGCCTCAGACCACGGCGCGGCCCGCGAGACGGTGGTTCCGGGCGAAACCGGCTGGCTCGTGAAGCCGGGCGATCCCGGGGCCTGGGCCGTGGCCCTGGCCGAAGCGCGCGATGCCGGGGCCTCACGCCGCCAGATCATGGGACAAAGTGCCCGGACGCGCGCCCGCCAGTTGTATTCGGTAGACGCCATGTGCGAAGCCACGCTCAAGGTCTATGCGCGGATTCTGAACGCAAGACCCCCGGAGCCAGGACGGTGAGCAAGGAAATCAAGAAGGTCCTGGTGATCAAGCTGGGGGCCCTCGGGGATTTCGTGCTGGCGCTCGCCGCGATGAAGAAGATCCGCGAAGCCCACCCCAAGGCCAAGATCACCCTGCTGACCACCCCGCCGTTCGAGGCCCTGGCCAGGCTGAGTCCCTATTTCAACAGCATCGAGACGGACGGTCGTCCCGGCGACGTCGGCGACCTGACCAAGATGCTGGGACGCCTGCGCGCGGCCCGCTACGACCGCGTCTATGACCTGCAGACCAACAGCCGCACCAACTGGTACTTCCAGGCCCTGCGGCCGTTTCCGCCGCAATGGAACGGCATCGCCTCCGGCTGCGCCCTGCCCCAGCGCGGCACGGCCCGGCTGCGGATGCACACCCTGGAGCGTCAGGCCGACCAGCTGCGCGCCGCCGGCATCTGGCCCGACGCCCCGACCGAGCCCGGCAGCGCTCCGCCGCCGGACCTGTCCTGGATCCTGCGCCGCCACAAGGAGCCGCGGCCGGTGGCCGGCGCGGCGGCCCCGCGTCCCTATGTGCTGTTCGTGCCGGGCGGCTCGGCCCACCGGCCCGAAAAGCGCTGGCCGGTCGAGAACTTCGCCCAGCTGGGCTCGCTGCTGAAGGCCCGGGGCCTCGACATCGTCATCATCGGCGGGCCGCAGGAAAGCGCCATGGCCCGCCAGATCCAGAAGGCCGTGGGCCAGGCCCGCGACCTGACCGGCCGCACCGACTTTGCCCAGCTGGCCGTGCTGGGAGCCAAGGCGGCCCTCGTGGTCGGCAACGACACCGGCCCCACCCACCTGCTGGCCGCCGCCGGGGCTCCGACCATCGCGCTGTTCTCCGGGGCCTCGGACCCCGACCTGTGCGGCCCGCGCGGCCATGTGGCGGTGATCCGCTCGCCCGACCTCAAGGCCCTGCCCGTCTCGACCGTGGCCAGCGCCGCGATGAGCCTGCTGCCCTAGTACCCCGCATACCGCCCCGGCCGGTGATTGGCGATGATCACCAGGCTGAGGGCCACCGCCGAGAGAATCGACAGGGCCAGCCGGGCCGGGTCGATCACGGCAAAAGCGGCCGCCACGATCAGGCAATCGGCGACATCTGCACCTTGCCGGCACTGATGCCGCGCTTTTCCTGCAGATAGAGCGCCAGCACCCCGATGCCGCCGACACTGGCGCGGTGACGGGCCAGGGCCAGGATGCCCATGCCGATGATCGTGCCGCCGAACACGGCCGCAAACACCGGGTCGACGCCAGTGACCTTCAGCCAGTGCGGCATGCCGAACGCCAGACCCGCCAGGAGCAGGTTGGTGGCCAGGGTCTTGAGGGTGAACATCCAGCCCAAAGCCCGCTGGGCCAGGATGTAGAAGGGAATATTGAGCACCAGGAACACCGTCCCGACCGGCCAGTCGGTCAGATAGGACAGGATCAGCGCCACCCCCGCGACCCCGCCGGTGACCAGTCCCGCCGTCTTCAGCAGGGTCAGCCCCACGGCGATGAAGCTGGAGCCGATCAGCAGGGCGTGGACGTCTTCAAGGGCGGTGTGGCGGGTTTGAACCATGGCAAGGGCAGGCGTTTCCATCAGTGACCGGGTGGGTCCCTGCCTGTCCGTTTCCGCCCTGCGACGCCCTGTCGCCCGAAAGGATGGGCGGCAAGCGGCTGTCTTTGGTTCGCGCCGCTTGATAGGGGGCACCCGACAGGTCATATATCAATATCTCGCCGCGCGCTTCCGCGCAGCGCGACCTTCTTCAACTGTACCGGAGCCGCCCCTATTCGCCGTCCTATGCAAACGCCGCCCGTCAAGGACGGGCCGCGTATCAACGATGAAATCCGCGTCCCGCGCGTCCTGCTGATCGACCAGAACGGCGAGAAGCAAGGCGAGATGCCGACCGCTTCCGCCCTCGAGGCGGCAGAAGAAGCCGGCCTGGACCTGGTGGAAATCGTTCCGAACGCCAACCCGCCCGTCTGCAAGATTCTGGACTATGGAAAGTTCAAGTTCCAGGAACAGAAGAAGAAGAACGAGGCGCGCAAGCGGCAGAAGGTCGTCGAGCTCAAGGAAATCAAGCTCCGTCCGAACATCGACATCCACGACTACGAGGTGAAGGCGAAGGCCATGCACCGGTTCTTCGACGAAGGCGACAAGGTCAAGGTGACCCTGCGCTTCCGCGGCCGGGAAATGGCCCACCCCGAACTGGGCATGAAGCTGCTGATCAAGGTCAAGACCGACTTCGAGGAAGTGGCCAAGGTCGAGTACGAGCCCCGCATGGAAGGCCGTCAGATGATCATGATCCTCGCGCCGAAGTGATCTGATTTCCGATACGCCGATCGACAGGAACGCCCCGGACACCGTCCGGGGCGTTTTTGCTGGGCGATCCGGGGGGCGCTCCGGGAAAACAACCCAACAGTGCAAACCGCCTCGACCGCAGCCGATGCCTGTTCTAGGTTCGCGGCAGTTTGGGGGAATTGATGTGATGCGACGTTTACTGACCGTCCTGACGGCGGGCCTGCTCATGGCCGTGGCAAGCCTGACCACCGGACCGGCCAGGGCCGCCGCACCGCTGGAGGCCTATGGCCGACTGCAGTCGATGGACAGCGTAGCGATCTCGCCCGACGGCACCATGATCGCCTTCATCGTCACGGCCGAGGCCGGCAATGATCGCTTCATCGTCGTACAGCCCCTGGGCGGCGCGCCGATCCAGACCGCCACGATCGGCTTCCGCAAGGTGCGCTACATCAAGTGGGCCGGCCCCGATCACGTGGTGATCGTGACCTCGACGACCGATGTCGTACCGGGCGTCTTCTACACCGGCGAAATGTTCCAGGGGGCCAGCCTCAATGTCCGCACCGGCAAGATGGCCCGCCTGCCGGCCCGCTCGGCAGAGTCGGTGGTCAATGTGCTGATGGGCGACGTGCAGCCCGGCATGATCGGCGGCAAGCCCTCGGTCCTGACCGGCCTGTTCGTGGCCGACGGCAAGAGCATCCGCACCGCCAATGACCGGCTGGATCTCTACTCGATCGATCTCGACACCGGTATCGCTCACCGCCAGCAGATGGGCGATACCGACACCAGGGCCTATCTGGCCCGCAATAACGGCACGCCCCTGGCCAAGATCAGCCAGCGTGACCGCGAGGGCAACAGCCAGTGGACCCTGTCCCTGCGCAAGGGTTCGACCTGGCAGGATGTCTATAGCGTCACGGCCCCCATCGACACGCCGGACCTGTTCGGCATCACCCGCGACGGCTCGAAGCTGGTCGTCGACAGCCTGGACGAAGCCACCCACAGCTGGCGCCTGACCTATCTCGACATCGCGTCCGGCAAGCTCGGCGACTATGTCGGTGGAGCCGGCCAGTCCAGCGTGGTGACGGACGACGACGCAGTGGTGCTGGGCTATGCGACCCAGGACGGCTTCATCGACTACGACTTTGCCGAACCCCGGCTGAAGGCCGCCTGGCCGATGGTCAAGGGCGTGTTCAGGGGCAAGCAGGTCACCCTGGCCTCGTGGACGCCCGATTTCGCCAAGCTGGTCGTCTATGTCGATGCGGGAACGGAGTCGGGCAACTACTATCTGGTCGATCTGGCGGCCAAGAAGGTCAATCCGCTCGGCCGCGCCTTCCCCAAGCTGGCGGCGACGGATGTCGGCGAGGTTCGGGCCATCCGCTACGCAGCGGCCGATGGCCTGATGATTTCAGGATACCTCACCCTGCCCCCGGGCCGGAGCACCGCAAAGGGCCTGCCCCTGATCGTCCTGCCGCACGGCGGACCACAATCCCGCGACACCGCCGGCTTCGACTGGTGGGCCCAGGCCCTGGCCTCGCGGGGCTATGCCGTCCTGCAGCCGAACTTCCGGGGTTCCTCGGGCTTCGGCCAGGCCTTCACCGAGGCAGGTCACGGAGAGTGGGGCCGCAAGATGCAGACCGACCTGTCGGACGGCGTGAGCTATCTGGCCGCGGAGGGCACGATCGACCCCAAGCGCGTCTGCATCATGGGCGGCAGCTATGGCGGTTATGCCGCCCTGGCCGGCGTGACCCTGCAGAAAGGCATCTATCGTTGTTCCGTTGCCGTGGCCGGGGTCGCTGACCTGAAGGACTTCCTGCAGTGGCGAGCCGATATGGGCGGGAGCAAGTCCCTGACCATCCGCTACTGGAACCGCTTCCTCGGCGTCGACGCCTATAACGACCCCAAACTCAACACGCTGTCACCGACCCGGCTGGCCGCCCAGGCCAGCAGTCCGATCCTGCTGATCCATGGCAAGGACGATACGGTGGTGCCCTATGCGCAGAGCGCCGACATGGCCAGGGCCCTTCAGGACGCAAGAAAGCCGGTCGAATTCGTGACCCTGCGCAGCGAGGATCACTGGCTCTCGAGTGCCGAGACCCGGCTCGAAATGCTCACCTCGGCGGTCACCTTCCTCGAGAAGCACAACCCGCCGAACTAGGCTGGACAGGAGGCTGCCCTGCAGGGGCCGTCGAGCGCAAACCGGCCGGCACCGCAGGCCCCCACCTGACCGGCTGACGCCGGTCGTCCGCCCCCAACAGGGGCGGATGAGATCATCTTCCCCCTCCGGGGGAAGACGGCTGCGCAGCAGCCCGTAGGGGGCAAGTGCGGGGATCAAATAGACACTCTCTCCTTGTCATCCCGGCCGCAGCGTAGCGAAGAGCCGGGACCCAGGGGCAACCGCAGTGCGCGGACCCCTGGGTCCCGGCGCTCCCGCCCTCCGGGCGTCCGGCCGGGATGACAAGGATTTTGGGCGTTAGAGAATGGGGATCCAGCGTCTCCAGTCCCCGTAGTCCCGACAACAAAACCCAACCCGATCAACCCCTTACAAAAATTCCCATCGCGCCAATCAGACGCACCCAATACCCCCCGCATAATCATCCCACCTCGTCGCGGGGAAGGGCGCTTGGCCAGCGACCGGAGCGGCGGCGGGGGGTGGTCGAGCGGGAAGCTCAATCGATGGCGGGAGGAGCCCTGGGCTTCGGGCCGTCAACCCTGTCGTGTCTGGCGGCGGTCGGCCGTGGATCACAGAAACGACGTCACGTCAGGGGTCGGGCGAGCAGCAGGCTGATCTGGAAGGATCAGCAGTCCGGACCGGGGTCGCACCCGGGTCCGCCCGCCGGAGGCTTCAAGGCGGCGAGGCTCTAACAGGGCTCAGGCGCCGCGCGCTTCCGAAAAGAACGATCACGCGGAGCGTCTGAACTTCGTCGAAACGGTAATCAAAACTCTTTTTCCGGGCGAGGCCCGGACGCTCCGCAGCCCTTCCCGTCCCTTCAGCGGCCAAACCGCGTGAGGCGGCGATCGCGTGGCGGTCCCTGTTCCACCGCGTCGCGGCACAGGGAGACCTGAGCTCGCCTCCCCGCATCGACGGTCGCCACGGCCGTCAATCAGGACTACACCGCGCCTCGTCATGACCCAGTCCGCCACGCCGCAGCCCGCAAAAGCCGAGCCTGAAACGCCGGCCGCCAGCCCGCGCGCGCTCTATGTCCTGCTGCTGGTGGTGTTCATCAATCTGGTCGGCTTCGGGATCGTCATCCCGCTGCTGCCCTTCTATGCCAAGTCGCTGAACGCGGCCCCCTGGCAGATCACGGCCCTGTTCTCGGCCTACAGCCTCGGCCAGTTTTTCGCCGAGCCGTTCTGGGGCCGGATGTCGGATCGCATCGGGCGTAGGCCGGTGCTGATCATCACCATCCTGGCCAATACCGCCGCCTATGTGGCCCTGGCCTTTGCGCCCAATCTCTGGGCCGCCTTCGCCATCCGGCTGGTCGGCGGGTTCGCCACCGGCAACATCTCGACCATCCAGGGTTATATGGCCGACGTCACCCCGCCGGAACAGCGCGCCGGGCGGATGGGCCTGCTGGGGGCGGCCTTCGGGGCCGGCTTCGTCATCGGCCCGGCCCTGGGCGGTCTTCTGGCCCATCCGGAGGCCGGCCATCTGGGCTTCCAGATCCCGCTGTTTGCAGCGGCGGGCCTGTCGGCCCTGGCCTCGCTGGGCGTCTTCCTGTTCGTGGTCGAGAGCCGCTCGCCCCGCGCCGTCGACGCGCCACGGCCCCCTCGCCGGGCCGCCCTCGAGGCCGCCCGCTCCCATCCGGTGCTGTCGCGCATCCTGCTGGTCACCCTGGTCTCGACGGCGGCCTTTGCGGGCATGGAATCGATCTTTGGCCTGTGGACCGAGGCCCGCTTCGGCTGGGGTCCGCAGCAGGTGGGCCTGTGCTTTGCCGTGATCGGCATCGTCGCCTCGATCGGCCAGGGGGCCGTGACCGGGCGGCTGGCCCGCCGCTTTGGCGAACCGCGCGTGCTGATCGCAGGCCTGTCGATCATTGCCCTCAGCCTGACGATCACGCCCTTTGCCCCGAACGGGGCCAGTGTGCCGCTGTTCGTCGGCCTGACCGCCTTTGGCCAGTCGCTGGTCTTCCCCTGCGTGGCGGCGCTGATCTCGCGCTCGACCGCCTCCGACCAGCAGGGGGCCATGCTGGGCCTGAACATGGCCGCCGGGTCGCTGGCGCGGATGGCCGGACCGATGCTGGCCGGACCACTGTTTGGCCTTGCCATCGGCGGCCCCTACTGGTTCGGCGCGCTGCTGACCCTCCCCGCGATCGCTCTGGCGGTGATGATCAGCCGCTCGCTGCGCCGGGCGGCCTGAGGCGGACGGCGACGTGATCAGCCGACTCCCCTTGCCTTCCCCGACTCTTTCCCGTAGTAACCCCGCCTTTCCGGAACCGCCTGGCTTATTGGCATGCCATGGCGGTTCGTCTTGCTATTCCAGAGGACGGGGCGAAAGCTCCGACGCGAAATGCCTAAGTTGAAGACCAAGTCGGGCGCCAAAAAGCGCTTCAAGATCACGGCCACGGGCCTGCTGAAAGCCGGCGTCGCCGGCAAGCGTCACCGTCTGATCGGCCACAACGGCAAGTACATCCGCCAGAACCGCGGCACGAAGGTCATGAGCGAATCCGACGCCAAGACCATCCGTTCGTACCTGCCCTACGGCCTTTAAGAGGAGCGCTGACACATGGCTCGCGTCAAACGTGGCGTCACCGCCCACGCCAAGCACAAGAAGGTTCTTGAACAGGCGAAAGGCTTCTACGGCCGCCGCAAGAACACCATCCGTACCGCCAAGGCCGCCGTCGACAAGGCCGGCCAGTAC
>Ga0187844_10000484_pt1 | contig 31078 bp, 33 predicted proteins | sample SpaLakP09_SKY_50_FD_134517 | JGI IMG/M metagenome (GOLD analysis project Ga0187844, IMG submission 134517) | Oligotrophic lake water microbial communities from Sparkling Lake, Wisconsin, USA - SP09_SKY_50 | ecosystem: Environmental > Aquatic > Freshwater > Lake | place: USA: Sparkling Lake... | reverse complement strand
CGACATCGAAGTACCAGGCATGCCTGCACTTGGCCTTGCAACCATTGCTGACATCACTCTGGAATACCTTGATGTGGCAAAGATGCAAGAGATCACCGTCTCTATGCCGGTCCAAGTAAACGTTGTCCCAGATGATGTTGCTAAGGGTCGCCTGGCAGATCCTGTCGTGCGAGCAGAGCGTTTAATCCTGACAGCACAGACTGAAAAGGCAACTGCTATTGATGAGCTGCGAAACGGCTTGAACAAGGAAGCATCATCACGTTTGAAATCAACTGCCGAGAAGTTGCGCCGTGAGGCCAGCACTATCCGCGTCACAGATGAGCGCACAGCAGAGTCGCTTCAGTTGATCACATCTGAGGCAGATGAGATGGATGTCTTAGCAAAGTCAGCTGAGTTTGATGATGTTGCTTATTCATCTAAGCGCCTGAATGAAAACTACTCTGAAAAATCTCGCGCTCGCATGATGCGTAATCGCGACGAGAATCCAAAAACCCAAGATGACTACCTCAACTAAGGAGAATGCAATGACACTTAACACTAATCATTATCCAGCGGCTCTCTTCTCAGAGATCCTTCCCAATCTATTTCAAGGAGGCACCGATGATAACGACGTCATCCATGTTGCCCACAGCAGCTACAAACGTCGCAGTGACATGCCGTTCGACTCCATCGTCACCATGTATGCCTGGGCCCGGCCTGCAGATTGGAGCGTGCAGGAACTTCGTTATGGCATCCCAGATAATCTCATCTCCGATATCGACCTGAACCGATTACGCAAAGCTGTTGATTTTGCACACCAGCGATGGAAATCCGGTGATCGTGTTCTCATCCGCTGCCAAGCAGGCCTAAACCGTTCCGGACTTGTCACAGCACTTGTCCTGATTAAAGAGGGCTATAGCCCAGACCAAGCAATTGATCTGATCCGCGCAAACCGCGGCGAAGATGCACTGTGTAACTCCCAATTTGAACAGTGGTTACTCAGCAGCGCAGCTTCATTTATCAATCCACCATCTTCACTATCTGCCTAAGGAGAACCTCATGAGCAAGAAAGTCACACTGGTTCATTCACCTGAGTATGCCAACTGGTTCTTCTCAGGGGATCACCCAACCCAGGGACGTCGCTTTATCAACGGCTATAACTTAATAGCTAGTGATCAGCGCATTCTTGAACCGCGTCTTGCAACAACATCAGAGCTAGCAAGAGTCCATAGTGCTGGCTATATCAATGAGGTCACCAGTGAATACAAAAGTTCTGAGTGGAGCGGAGCGCGCGAAGACCTCGCGCGCTTTGCCACTCTTTTTGCCGGTGGCACATTGGTAGCACTTGATACATTGCTGAAAGATGAAGCTGATGTTGCAATTCACTTACCTGCTGCAAAACATCACGCCCAATACGATCACTCATCTGGCTTTTGCGTCTTTAATGATTTTGCCATAGCTGCAGATATTGCAACTAAAGATCATGGTCTAAAGGTTGCCATCATTGATATCGATGCCCATCATGGTGATGGGGTTGAAAACCTAACTCGTGAAAATCCAAATGTTCTAACATTTTCCATCCACGAGCAAGGAATCTTTCCTGGTACAGGCAACGCTGATGAACCAGAAAATAATGTGTTTAACTTTCCGTTAAATGCAACAACTGGCAAAGGCGATGGTGGGCTGTTGGCAGGAATCAATAGATTCATTCCTATAGCCAGAGCCTTTGCACCAGATCTTCTCTTCATCACATCAGGTGCTGATGGGCTGGCAGAAGATCCACTGACTAATCTGCAATACAGCCTTGAGGGATATGCAGCAGCAGCAAGGCTTTTGGCTAAAGCATTTCCTGACACTCCAAAGCTGATGGGTGGGGCAGGTGGGTACTTGCCTGACACTGGCACGCCAGAGGTGTGGGCTGTGGTGGCAGGGGAGTTATCAAGATAAGTGACTGGTTATAAAGCAATATGAAGAAAGTATCTGTTGAAAAGAATGGCGAGATTACTAGGCTTAATCACCTAGGGAACGAGGGAAAAATGGCACAAAGTCTAGATCAAGATGATTTCGAGAGATTAGTGATGGAGAAAATCGCCACTATGACGAAACCTGCAGATTGTGGTGTTATCGAAAAAACCACTCCAGTCATTTCCTTCGGTGACTTTACGACTTCTAGGATTGCAACCCTAGGAATAAATCCAAGTTCTGCAGAATTCACTTCAGGTGGGAAACTAATAGTAGGGGAGAAAAAACGACTTGCAGATGAAGAGTATGGTGATGCTGGAGCTTTGGATATTTGGTTTAGCTGTAAGCACTACTTCCGTCGCAATCCTTATTGGAGTTGGTTTAAGCATTTGGAAGAGTTGCTCAATCAGGTCGGTTCTTCCTATCATGAAAATGCGTGTCATCTGGACCTAAGTCCATGGGCTACAGATCCAATTTTTGGAAAATTAACTCCGCAGCAACAAGAAACTTTGCTTCAGCATGATTGCGAACTCCTCAATTGGCAGATTACTAAGTCTCCAATTAGCACCGTACTTTTTAATGGGGCTACTGTTTATAAGACGATTGAGGCAGCACAAAATTATCATCTTCAAAAAGTTGGAGAACTCACCTATACCTCGGGTGGGCAAGTAAGAACTTCTGATCTGATAAGTGGAGATGGTCCGCAAGGAGAATCAATTTTTGGATGGACTGTAAACCTTCAAGCCCTTCAAGCAACGGTGGAAGAGAGAGCCGAAGTTATGGCTAAATTAGGTGACTGGCTAAAAAATGAGTGCAAGATTGATTCGAGATTATAGAGCGACTCAAATGGAAAGATTCCTAAACACTAAAGATCGAAAGGGGAGAAAATGAATGATATTAAATGCCCTAAATGTGGCGAAACCTTCAAGGTAGATCAAGCCGGCTATGCCGATATTGCCAAGCAAGTACGCGATCGTGAGTTCGCACAAGCTGTCCAAGAGAAGCTAGAACAAGTAGAGAGCGCAAAAAATAGTGAGTTTCTGGTCGAACAGTCCAAAAAGGCTCTTGAAATTGCGGATCTTAAGTCCTCCCTTGAGAAGAAGGATCTGGAAAACGAGATCGCTCTGGCAAAAGCAGTTTCGGAAGTCGAAGAGAAAAAGAATGAGGAATTACGCCTTAAGGAAGAAGAGCTAGAGAAGTACAAGGACTACAAACTGAAGCAATCAACAAAGATGATCGGTGAGTCCCTAGAGCAGCATTGCGAAGATGAATTTAACAAAGTACGGGCTACCGGTTTTGCCGGTGCTTACTTTGAAAAAGACAACGATGCAAAGTCTGGCAGCAAAGGCGACTTCATTTTCAAGGATTTTGATGAAGATGTTAATGAGTTTGTCTCAATCATGTTTGAAATGAAGAATGAAAGCGATGCCACCGCTACTAAGAAGAAAAATGAAGATTTCTTCAAGGAGTTAGATAAGGACCGCAATGAAAAGAATTGTGAGTATGCAGTTTTAGTCTCACTCTTAGAGGCAGATAGCGAGCTATACAACAACGGAATCGTAGATGTGTCACATCGCTACCCAAAGATGTTCGTAGTGCGGCCTCAATTTTTCATTCCCATAATTACCTTGATTCGCAACGGGGCTTTATCTGCAGCTACCTATAAGTCAGAGTTAGCGCGGGTAAAAGCCGAAAACCTTGATATCACCAACTTTGAAAGTGATTTCCTGGAATTCCAGAGGGCGGTTAGAAGAAATTATGATCTTGCCTCAGATAAGTTCAAAGATGCAATCGATGGGATTGATAAGACAATCGCCCTTCTTGAAAAAACAAAGCAGGCACTTCTCGGGAGTGAGCGAAACATGCGTTTGGCTCATGAAAAGGTCGAAGATATGTCAGTCAAAAAACTGACAAAAAACAATCCGACCATGGCGGCTAAGTTCAAAGAGCTGCCAGCCCCAGCACAGAGTGTTGATGAGCCTGAAGAAGAGGAAGCATGAGCAATGAGATGATGGAGCATGAGGTGATTTGATTCAGGGTTCTAGATGTGGGTTCTGGGGATCACGAAGGGACTCTGTAAACTCTTCAAAATAATCTTCGTAATACTCCGAAAGTGAATCATTGGCATCTGGATCATGTTCTGTATCTAGTTCCTCATCAATTTGGCTAAAGTCGTCAAACCAAGGATCAATTACCATTGCAAGATTTGTTTCTTGATTGAGGTTGCTTGAAGCGCTTCGGGATTTTCTAATCACTTCTTTTGCAATCTCTAGAGCGTTTAAATCGAGTGCGTTCGTAGGATTCTTTCTCACAGATTCAAGGCTAGATATCAAGTCCTCAAGCCCCGCAGATCCCAAAGCATGTATTACCTTTAAAAAGATATTTGCAGAATAAGTGCTCGGCTTTTCATTAAAAGCCTGTTCTGCATGGAAAAAAGCCATCTCGCAATCTTCAAGGTCTCCAGTTACTTTAAATCGGCCTACAAGGGCTCTTGCTAGGGAGACATGCAGATAATGTGCGTTGTCTTTTGGGGAGTATTTGAGAGCAATCTGGGCATCTTCTATTGCAGCCGAAAAATTGCCTAAATCGCTATACGCCGCCGCTCGAATGTTTCGCGAATAATAATTCAGCCGACTTTTGGATATTTGAATTGAAGCTAACTCAATCGCTAAGTCTGGTCTTCCAATTACGCGAAGTGCTGCACTTGCCTTATTCAAATTATCAGCCTGCGGCTTGATTAGAAAAAGTTGTATCTCATAGGCCGCTTTGATGATTGGCAAGAGAGTTGAATCAAGAGAACTAACTTTACTTTCCACTAAATTTTCGACTATTTCCAAACCATCTGCAAATGCAACAAATTCTGCATCTTGTGAAGTTGTGAATAGGAACCTTCCGGAACCAATTAAAGAGCCAAGATATTTTTGTGCAACATTTCTAATGTCCATGACATTTGTTTTGTAGTTCTCGCCAAGTAGATCACCAAGTTGATGGCTGACTCCCATTAGTTCGTTCCACTTCGCATTCTTGAATGCGTCAGAATATTTAGAATAAAGATCCTCTAATTGCACCTTATCCAATTTACTTCTCCTGGATCTCTCTAATAATTGGAGCGCTTGCAACCACAACTAGTTTGTCTCGCGCTCGAGACATTCCCACATAGAGAACGTCATCTTGATCTGCGTCTTCGTGGAAACCATCAATAGCTAAGACAATCACTGGGCGTTCCAATCCTTTGAATCCACCAACAGTGCAGTAGAAAACATCTTCATTTGTCCACAGTGAACTCCAATGGGCATCGCGATCATGATCTGATTGCCGCTCATGCTCTGGATGACGCTTTTTTGTTGTCAAAAGAGCAATTTCACCTGGGTGCCAAAACTCTTTATCTGTCAGGTTAGCCACAACATCATCCGCGACTTCAAAAGTATCTCCTTCTGTAACTTCAACATACTCAATCTCGAAAGCATGTGGCCCCCGCGCAATTGTGGGTTTATCTAAGAATTTCTCAACGGCATGAGCGATCTGCTGGGAATTACGCAAATTTTCCTTCAAACGCAGTGAGGCAAAAAATCCTTCTGGCTCTGCTCTTGATCCGAACACCATCTGATGATCATCTCCGAATAGAGCCATTTTTCCCTTGTCGGAATCACGCAATGAAATCTTCAACGTCTCCCACCAGGAGGGCAAAAAGTCTTGTGCCTCATCTACCACCCAAGCATCGAACTTAAGGTCATCATTTAGCGCGGAAGCTTTTGCGACTAAATCGTCGCGATAACGATCTACTTCTTCTCCATAATACACTGGCGATCCTGCAGTAGATCCCATCGAGATCGCATAATTATGGAATGTGCTGACCCAGGCTACTCTCTCGGATTCAGGGAGTTCAGAGTTTTTATTAATCATGTATGAAATTAGCCCACTGTTAAATGCAAGTATGCCAACTTTGAGGCCCTCTTTTGTCCACCTTCGCGCTTGCTCAAAAGCCAACCAAGTTTTTCCAGAACCAGCCGGCCCTTTTACGTAGTATCTGTTGTTGTCTTCAAGTTGATCTAGAATCAACTCGCGCTCATGAGTTAAGCCCCGGATGAACTCATAATTGTTTCCAAGCACCGCTTCTCGGTCTGCATCTTGTGCAGCAAGGGGAGTGAGGATAGTCAAAGCAACATCTACCCATCCGTCATAATCTGGCAGTTTGTTATTTCTCAAAATATTTAGCACAGTTTGAATTTGTCGCATGCCATACGGCAACCCGTCTTTTTGGATTACTTTCGAAATAGGAAGAAGTGGATCTCTAACATCTACGATATTTGAATGCGGGAATGCAACCATCCAATCGCATCTTAAAATCCCTTGTGACCATCGACTGGTCAAGTAATTACGGAGTGAGTACATGTTTCTTTTGGCCTGCCACGCAGGGTCAATCGCATGCGATCCAGATGGATCACTTTGAATCCAAGACCCATGGTCATAAGTAATATGAGCGCCTTTTACCTCAATAACCATGCAGCCATAATCTTTGAGCAGGAGAACAAGATCAATTTCTATGTCGCCAGCTTCAGGATCTGACATTTCAAGATTGGCAATAATTGCGTCATCGTCGGATAGAAGGGGAACTAGTGTTTCAAAGACTTTTCTTTCACCATGATTTTTAAATATTGGATTAGGTGGATAAATTTTTGGTGGCATCAGTACTTCCCAAACGTGAGATCTGAAAGCCCATTTGCTGTTCGAGCGGATGCAACTGGCTTTTTCATGGATCTCCTAGGTCAGGGTTTGCCGAAAGCCTATGCCCGTAGGCCCTCCCAAGACAGGTCCTTAGCGGTCATGCAAGCCTGTTTGAGCCAGGATCCAGACCCCACCCGAACACCTGTTCGAAATCTATGTTACTCTCCGCTTCCCCCTAAAACTGCCCAATGCTGATCCCTAGGCCTCAAAGCAGATTTGTCAGTGACGGTTAGTAACTTCTCCACCAGTCAGAAGCACCAGTGTCTATAGGAAAGGATCCGGTGAGCGCCGAAAACAACGAGCACATAGCCCAAGAGCAGGAACTCTGGGACCGCATGAGCACGACCGAAGGTCGCGAACGAGCTGAAGTATTGGATGAACTCAGCCACATTGCATATAAGAAAGACAACTACACAGAATGTCTCCACCTTGTTGATACCTCAATAGGTATCTATTACAAACTAGGTGGCGCTGATGTTTATCTAAAAGAACTCATTCACCTCTATAAGGGAATGGCCCATTGCTACGATCACTTAAAGCGCTTTGAAGATGCTGCAGGATCCTTTGAGCACTTAGCCGGTCTCTACTTCATTGATGAAGATCATGAAGGACAAATCTGGGCCACAAGAGCTGCAGCTCGTGCTTGGTATGAAGTCGATCAATGGCAGAAGTCATTAGATGGCCACACCGCTGCAACCAAATTAATTGACATCGATGCAACTCCTTTTTCTATGGGCATGGATCAACTAAACATCGGAATGGTTCTTGAAAAACTTGATAGGTATGACGATGCAGTTGTTACATACCTCAGCGCTCGCAAACTCTTTAAAGAGGCAAAGAGCCCTGAGTATGTGAATTGGTGTGATAACTATTTATCACAGGCTTATTTCACACTTGGAAATGGACCAGAAGCAAAGTTCCATGCACAACATTATTTCAATTACAGCAAGGTAGCTAAAAATCTTCGCATGGAAGGCTATGCGAGATATCGTCTTGGGGGAGCGTTCCTGATCTGCCAAGAATACGTTGAAGCAGAAAAGCAATTAACGCGAGCAATTGAAATTCTCACTTTAGAAGATGATAAAGACTGGGAAGACATCATTGCTGCCAATAAAGAGCTGGCAAAGGCTTTGGTTGCCCTGGGACGTGAAGATGAGGCTAATGAGCGTTTAGAGCGAATTAAGGGGATTGAGGAGACGATCTCTGAGTAAGGAGATCATCTCTATTTTCAATCTTTTGTAGGCGTTCCCTGTTTTCCACCCGCTCTAAGTAGCGGATCATCTGCTGGCGAATTACCTCGGCTTTCTCTGAGTATTCAGCTTGTTTTTCCTTACTCAAATTAGGATTCCACGCAAGAGCCAGAGCTTTCTTGTGCTGTTGCATCAAATACATCATGTCCCAAACACCCATGATTTATTCCCCACTCTCTTTAGTCATCACTTAAACCTTTCCCCACACTTATTGCATTGATAGAAGGGCTCGGTAGTCACATACTTCTGATCTACGTCAGTACTGCGACAGATCGGGCACTGTTGATTGGCTGCATTTCCCATGTCTTATTCTCCTTTCTTGTTAAATATCATTGGACCACAGATTTTGTTGTGGGTCTTTATGAATGACTTAGCATCTGCGTTTTTGACTTCAACTTCATAATCACCGCACTGCTGGCAAATAGATGTCCATAAGTATTCGGCGACCTCTTCCTTATAGATGAAGCCAACAATTAGAGCTACCGTTTCACCTTTCAGTGTTGGCAGCGCCTTATGGCCCCTGACTTGATGGATCTGTTCTAACTCGATGCCATCTAGTTTGTGCTGCACATTTTTTGAGATAACAACAGCTATCTCTTGATCTGCAGTTCCGTTTTCATTAAGGACCAGCCCACATGTGCAATGACTGGCGCCAGTGCCGTTGGTATAGACACAGTGCCAACCTTGCCTCTGCCAGCGGCGTAAGTTGCCATAGAACAAACTAGATCTAAAGAGCCCGTACTTGGCACGAACATCAGCCGCCTTTATCTCAGTTCTTAGTTGCTTCAAGTACTCAGCAGTTACAAGCACATCCTCGTAGGTAACTGTGTAACCAACCTCCTGCAGGTGGGGAACACCTGCAGGAGTTGATCCTTCATTCTTATGCTGCTTCATCACACACATCCTTTGCTGCTAACTCTTGGACGCTTTTAACTCGGCGAAGAATTTCCGCCGCGTGATCCGGCATTCCGTTTGTTTCATAGATATCAGCAATTGCTGTATCCACCTTGATCAAAAACTCCCACTCCTTCCAACCCAGGGCAACGGCTAGATTTCTAGCTTCGTCATAGAGCCGGGTGGCAGTTTTCAGTTCATCTAGGAGCCTGTGTGCGATTCCTAGAAAGTACTTCAGAGTCCACACTTTGCGGTCATCTCCTAAGACCGTAAAGAAATCTAGTGCTCTCTGACCGTGGTGGATGATGTTGACCGGGTCTTTGAGATCAACGTAGATCTCAGCTAACCGGTAATCACATTCGACAATTTCTTCGATGTCATCCTGTGCTTTAAACGCTGCCCTAGATCTTAGGTAAGCATCCTTCGACTCTTCATATCGCTTGAGCTCAAATAAGCCCATCCCGATATTGAAGTAATCAACTCCATACGATTCTTCCTGTAAGAACATCTCTGTCATCGCGATGGCTTCTTGATGGCACGCTATGGAGTTTTCATATTGACCTGCTGCAAACCAGGCACGGCCCTGGTCCCTTAACAGATCATCTAGTTCTTCAATTTCAATTACCTTGGCCGCTTCTATCGCTTTGCCCAGAGCTTGCGCTGCATCCTGCCTGCGTTCAAGCCTTTCATAATTCTTCGATAAACCTATGTTTACCTCGAAGATCTCTCTTTGATACTCACCTACATCTACTTGTTCAAAGATTTCCTTTGCTGTTTCACACAGTGCAACTGATTCTTTGAACTTGCCTTGGTCAAATGCAATTCGACTTAAGGCAACATACGCATCGGCTCTTATACTTCCCTCGTTGTTAGCCGCGCGCTGCCACAACTCTTTGCTCACTTCATCTAAGGCTCTTTCTTCAGACACCTCTTCCCTCCTGAGATTGCTCGGTTAATGTATTGGGATCCACTGACAGTTCAGTGTTTCCTCTAGGTTCTCCATACACAGCAATGAAGTGCGCATGGAGTGCTCGAAGAAGATCTACCTCTTCGAGAAATGAGACGGTTGATACCCACCCACAAGCACAAATAGCCTGAAAGTAAGTACCTTCAACATCGAAAACAGCGTTTGCATGCTCATTAGACATCGCAAAACCAGGCCCTAACTGGGCTCTTTAAATCAAAAGAGACCCGCTACTTCCGGCGGTGTCTTTCATCGCCGGCAGGTTTTCCTTTAGGGCCACCGGACGCGGGTCGTGCATTGCGCGGAGGGCACTAAGCAAGCTAAAGGGCTTATCGCTTAGTTCTTAACCTAGGAGAAATATAGCAGAGGGGGGCGACAAGTACATCGAGGTAAAACTCAAAGAATTCGAAGAAAGCGCTGACAATTTTCTCTCGATTCATGAGAAACTAAACATGTGAACGCCAATGACGAGCTTAGAAAACTCCTCAAACCTATCGCTCGGATGCGAGAAGAACAGTTCTCCGAAATGGAAAAGATGGGTATGGTCTGGCAGCCAGATCTGAACGCGGAAAAGATTGATTATCTATTGGGCTCCACGCTGGGCGTTTACCTTTACATAATTCAAAAGCATTACTCGGATGACGATCTCTCTTACTATTCAGGCTTGTCAACGGCTCTCAATTCACAAAAAATCGACTTTTATGGGGGTTTTCACTGCTGGAAAATGAATAAATTGATTGATGCATTGGTTTTCGAATCTAAAAGAACTGGGATAAAGATAAGGCCAAGCCTGTTAAAGGAACTTGTCAATAAACAACTTGAGTTTTGTAGATTGATGACTATTTATTCAGACCCGGGTGATATCTGGCAACGTTCATTTAACGCCGCAATTGCGATAGCCGAATTATTATCCAGAGACAGCAATCCTGGCATAATCTTTACTCAACTAGCTTCAGATCAATGCCTGCATCCCAGCGAGGCAAGTGAATTTTCATTTCCAAGATTTTCTGGTGGCTTTTGGATGTATCGTTTTGGCTTGGGAATTCAAAATTTTCTTGAAGTAAGTGGATACAACTCCGATTCTGCAGAACCTGGAACTCTACGAGCAATAATTGATGAAGAAAAAGATGTAATCATCAGTATCTCTTATGAGACTGAAGTCGGCACCTATTATCGTGACCACGGATTTTGGTGGGAGTTTCTGGATAATGCAGAGGAGTACTTTGATTCATTTGCGACTTGCTTTGTGTATCCAAAATTTGTCGAATTCTACGACAGTAGAGGATTTAGGAATCCATTTATTTCTACCAAAGAGATGTTGCCATTTGTGATACCTGGAGACGAGTTGTGGGGTTAGGCGGTTAAAACAGATTTTGTAAAAAAGTATTTGTGGATGCATCTGTGCCATAATTGCACAGGGCTATCGAGCCAGAATTGGAGATCTCCTTGACAAAGCATGGTCTTGAATCAATAAAGTCAACAGGACACTTCTATCAAGGTGGAAATTCTCCGCTAAAATATTTTCAGGATTGTTTGAGTGTCTCGTCACAATATAGACGAGCTGCCGGATATTTCAGCAGTTCAATGTTCATCGCTGCAGATTCTGCCATGTCTGGATTCATAAGCAATGGAGGCACGATAAAGATTGTTTGTTCACCACGCCTAATGCCGGAAGATATTGAAGCAATTAATGATGGGATTCAATCCAGGCTCGTAGTTTCTAAAAGTATTGAGAGAGAAATTTTTGGTGCACTAGATGATATTTCACAGTCCTCGGCAATAAAGTTATTAGGCTTATTGGTTTCTCGCGGACAACTAGAATTTAGAATTGCTGTGAAAAAAGACGGTACTCATGGGATGTTTCATAGCAAGGTGGGTATTTTCGAAGACGCAGCTGGATTACGTTCAGCTTTTTGCGGCTCTACGAATGAAACTTGGTCAGGCTGGGCAGATTATGGAAACTCAGAAAGTTTTGTAGCAATGAGTACTCTTGGTGGCGAAGAGTCACTTCAGTATGTTGATGATCTCGATCGATACTTTGATGAACTTTGGCAGGGGAAAATTGGAAATCTTGAAGTAAGACCACTACCTTATACCCCGATGGAAATATTGCTCAAGGAATCACGCGGTCAAAAGATAGAAGAACTGATTGAAGATCTAAAGAAAGTTAGAAGTAGAAAAACACATGTAAAAATTGATCACACGGACGGTGCAAGTGGACCAAAGAAGCTCATGCAGCATCAAATAGATGTTCTAAAGTCTTGGGAAGAAGCTAATTTTGTAGGGATAATTGATCACGTAACTGGAGCTGGGAAAACAATTTCTGCAATTTCGGCAATTAGAGATTGGATTGCTGAGGGTAGAACTGCTTTAGTTGTAGTGCCATCGACATTACTACAAAAACAATGGGCGTCCGAAATTCGCCGAGAAATTGGAATAGAGCCACTTTTTGCTGGGGGAACCCTTGGAAAGCGAAGCGATTGGTTGCTGTCTCTATCTGATGCGACTAGAAACGACGTAAGTTTTGGTCCGAGAATCACAATCAGCGTTTTAGGAACTGCGGTTACAGACGACTTTGTGAAACGTATTCAAGTGGGTAGCCACCTGCTTGTCGTAGGCGATGAGGTGCATACTCTTGGTCAATCTCAAGCTGCCGAATTAACATCAAAAATTGAAAAATGTGGTGCAAGGCTTGGTTTGAGCGCAACATATGAAAGATTTGGTGACCTTGAGGGTACAAAGAGAATTGAGAATGCGTTTGGACAACCACTAAAACCCACTTTTACAATTCGAGACGCAATCGAATCTGGGAGATTGGTTCCGTATAACTACCATCTTGAGAGATGTAATCTGGATCATGAAGAATCTGAGCGCTTTAGTGAATTAACAAAGCAAATTCAACAACTGATGGCACGCGAATCATCATCTGATTTCTCTCATTTCTCAACATATTTACAGATGTTAATCTTCAAACGTGCGAAAATAATCAAACAGGCAAACGCTAAAATATTTTTAGCTCGAAGTGTGCTGTTGAACAATTTTAAAGACGGTGATCGATGGCTTGTTTATTGCGACGACATCAATCAGATTGAGCAAGTAGAGAAAGTCATTCAAAAGCAAGACATCACCATTCTGAAATACTTTGACGCAATGGCTGGAGACAAAAAAGAGACATTAGAGTATTTTTCTGAAAAAGGTGGAGTCTTATTAGCAATAAAATGTTTGGATGAGGGCATTGATATTCCTTCTGCAACCCATGCACTAATTTTAGCCTCGAGCCAGAATCCTCGTGAATATATACAACGCCGCGGACGTGTCTTGCGGAGCAGTCCTGATACCGGAAAATACAAGGCTGAAATCTTTGATGTGGTCACCCTGAACGAAGATGAGATACCAGTAATGGAAAATGAATTGAACTGGATGTGGGCGTTTGCCCAGGATGCTGATAATTCCTCGATAATCATCGAAATTGAGGAGATGCGATCAAAAATAGAAATGGTCAGAAACCAAATTTTGGACGTTTCCTTTGAAGAATCTATTGAAAGCGTTGAAATAATTGATAGGCTTTTGCCATGAGCAGTGAATCTATGGGGTTGCCATTGGAAAAGGCCCAAGAAGCAGCTATTAAGTCCCTTTCATCAAAAAAAGAAGACGCTTCTGAAACTGCCAAACCTTATTTAGACCAAGAAATGCTTATCGGATTAATTGATATTGCTTCTCAATCTAAATTTGATGATTCCCCTCTAGTTATGAAACAAAAAATTCGCAAATTGATCAAATCTAGAATACGCAAAGAAGATTAAATATGTACCTAGAGAAAATCGTAATGACAGACTTCATGCCATACATAGGAACCCAAGAAGTTGATTTTAGCGTTAGCCCAGGCGCTCCAATAATTTTGATCGAAGGCGAGAATAATCGTGGAAAGAGTAGTCTTTTCACCGCAATAAGGTGGTGCTTGTATGGTCGGGCTCTAGATCGCTCCTCAAAGGCAGTTCAGGACCAATTTTTGCTAAATGACAACGCCTACGATCTCGGTCGCGACAATTTTGAGGTTCAGCTCAGCTTTAGTAATGACGATGATAATTATTTATTGACTAGAACGTGCAGCGTCAAGCGCGATGCCAAAGGCAAGAGGAGCGGTTCTACAGTTCGTACTTTCCTCCACAGAAATCGCGATGCAATCTCGACGGAGGATATTCCAAGATACATCAACGAAGTTTTAGACGAATCGATAAGTATGTTTTTCTTAGCGGATATGGAAATTTTGAAAAACTACGAGACTTTAGTCGAGGATGATTCTAAGGCGGCGGTTGAAGTCAAATCTGCAATTGAAGATATTTTAGGGATTCCTTCATTGATTTCTGTTCGTGATGCCCTCAAGGAAATTGTTGACGACACCTATAAAGAGATTCAAAAGAAGAAGAAGGAAAATTCGGAAAAGTCAGAATTAGAACAGAAAATTGCGGAACAAACTAGTAAAAAAAGTAATGCAAAAAGTCAATATGAGACCGCTAGCGCATCAATGGCAGAAAAGAAGCGTGAACATGAGGAATTGACTTCAAAATTGGCAAAGATTGCCGATGCCACAGAACTTATTGAACGTGAAAAAACTTTAATTGAGAAGAATGAAAATGATCTAAAGAGTATTGATAAACTTAGAAAGGAAATTCAGGTAGCTCTACACGAGTCCTGGTGGGCTCCAGTTTCGACTCAAGTTGAACTCAAGGAAAAGCAAACGCGAGATCAGACAAAATTGGCATCCCAAAGACATCAGTCACTGTCTGAAAAAAAGTTTAAACTCACAAGTCTCGAGAATTCGCTAGTAACGAATAAGTGTTCTGAGTGCCAACAAGATCTTCCGATTGCTAGTAGGGAAGAGACAAAGAGTGCCATTGAAGATTTGAGGTCGGAGATAATAGAAATGTCTAAACCATTGATTCCGAGCTTAGAATCTTTAGTAGATGAATCAAGAAGACTGAGTCTATTTAGTATGCCTCGTAAGGCAGAAGTTATAAGATCTTTAGAGCGCCAAATTAGGATTTTGCAGAATGATGCCCCAAAGCGCCGCCAGGAAATAAAGGAAATTTCAATCGCACTTCAGGGCGTAAATAAAGATGAAATCAAGAACCTAGAGATCCAGCGACAAAACAAGGATAGAGAAATCGGCATGGTCGGAGTGATCATTAGGAGTGAGAGCACGAAGCTAGCAAATGCTGAAAAAGAGTTGACTGTTTTGAATAGAAAATACCTGGATGCGCCTAAAAGTGCAGGAGATATGGAAATTTCAACAGAAATGGCGATTGCATCTTCACTTCAGGAGATAATGGAAGACACAGTCGCCCGCTTCAGGATTGAAATGAAGAAAACAGTTGAGAAGAATGCGACTGAAATTTTCGCATTCCTAGGCTCTGAGAATGTATTCAAGAAATTACAAATTAATGAGAACTATGGATTGCGCTTGGTGGATAACAAGGGTCAAGTTTTTGATCATAAGAGCGCAGGTACAGCACAAGTTATTGCAATTTCATTGATTTTAGCCCTTGCCAAAAGTGCAGCGAGATCTAATGCACTTGTTTTGGATACTCCATTCGCACGCTTAGATGAGACTCACAGGGATAATGTTTTAAAGCTGCTATCACGTGATTCTAAGCAATCAATTCTCTTGATTCAGTCCGCTGAGAAGATAAGCAAGGAAATAGAACCGGAGTTCCGCAAGCATGTTTCTCGGACTTATAAGATTTCAATGGGTGCAGATCCAAAGGAATCGACTATCGCCTTAAAGAAGCAGGTGTAAATTGGAAGATTTTGAACTAGAGCTTGACGAAGTCGTAATTGCGGACGATGTTACGACCGATAAGACGCAAGTTGGTTTAAGCCTAGAGGGGAATGATCACGTTGCAAATCTTGTCGACAATTACCGTTGGTTCAAGGATGGTTTAGATGCGTATCGCACTGGTGTTGCAGTAGCGCTTGCTCGCAATAAATCTGAAGTAGATTTACCACCCGTAACAAATAAGAAGACAAAGTATTCGGTGTCATCACTTGATCCAGACGGAAGATTACGTGAACTCATTATTACCTTTAGGCCAGAACTGGAACAAAAGCCCTATTCCGCATCTGAATGGTTGGCTGAAATTGGGCTGAGCATTATTCGAGAGGAACTAGATGGTGGGAAATTGCTAAGTGAAATATTGCTTGGGTCGGAGATTACGAACGCTGATACCCCATAGTCTATAAAAATCTACCCTTAGCACCAACCAGATATTCCCGGTTCTGTTCTACGCAAACCCATTTTCTCTTGAGGATCTCAGCGGACTTTCCGGTAGTACAACTTCCTCCAAATGGATCCAAAACAATATCCTTAGGATCGGTGAGAAATTTAATAAAAAAATCAGCTAGCGCAATTGGCATTCTTGCAGGGTGTTGCGGGACGCCTTTTTTCTTACACCAGTCACGGTAATCGGTGTCAAATCCGGTACTTGCATAAATCAGTGCAGATCGTGCAATTGAGCCGCCATTGTTGCTTAAGAAGCCAGCCTCTGAGATTTTGTGACCCGATGGGCGTTCGCCATGGTTGTACGAACCTTTCTTAATTAGGTTCTCCATTGCTTTTGTATAAGGGGTTAACACATTGCGATTGTCAGCCTTTGGATGTTCAGTTTTACTAAACCACCAGATGTGTGTGAACGAGTCGGTAATTCGCTCGCGCTTCACATTCACCCAAGTAGCTGGTCCTGGCAATTTCCCAGGATTATGCCAAATAAATTGCTGACAAACATGCAAATTTGATGCTTTTGCAATTTGCATTAAAGTTTCGAGCGGCAACAATGACATTGTGGGTACACCTTTGTTCCACGAATTACCTATTTCTACAACTAGCGAGCCATCTTCTGTCAGTAAATCCGCCAGGCCGACCGATACTTCTGCAACCCATTTCAAATATTCTTCACCTTGCTTGTTGCCATACTTTTTCGGTGAGACGAGAGGATAAGGAGGTGAAGTAAAAATTAAATTTACTTTGCCCTTTAGTTTCTTTCCTTCTGCACTGGACATAAATCCTTCAATGCTTGAGTTGTATGCTTTTCCTAGTTTTGTCTCGATCATCAATTTGGGCATGGACGTACCTTAGCTTAATTGACTGACAAAATCATCGAGACTGCCCACAGCGTCAAATAACCCAACAAACTCTCCCCATCCCTCTCCAATAGCCCGTACTCAATCATGTACCTGCGGCATGCAGCTTTGTCTTTGTGGAACTCGGCCATGATGACGTTTAGTAGCTTCTCTGGGTAATTGGCATCAGGGGATATTTCAGAGGCGGCGTGCTTGGCCAAAGCCATTTTGGGACATTAACCCAGGGCCTCAGATACGCTCTGTTTATGCTCGCCTACCTAGCCACCAAAGACCAGTTCCTCTTGGATGCCCCTTCAATCGAGGACAAGGTAAAAAACGAAGTTAAGCGCAAACTCGGACATAACGTTGGTGACTCCGAGTACGCATCCTGGCGTAACTCATTAGGTAATGCCATGTATCACGCGATGAATACCTCCGATATTCCTGGTGATGCTGGGGTTGCTATCGAATACCGCGTAAATGGAAGAGCGTTTCGTATCGACTTTATGTTGTCTGGAAAGAATTTAGCTGGCAAGGAGTCACTCGTCATTATTGAATTGAAGCAGTGGACAGATATTCAGTTTTCAGATCTGTCAGAACATGTTCGCACCTTTCTTGGTGGGGGTTTAAGAGATACACCACATCCTTCGTATCAGGCCTGGAGCTACTTAAGTCACCTAAAAATGTATAACGAGTACATATACGACACAGAGGTTTCAGTTAATGCGTGCGCATACCTTCACAATTGCGAAGATGCCACCGTCGTTAACTCATCTCGTTATGAAGAGAAGTTGAAGGAAGTTCCGGTTTATATCAAAGGGCAGAGCGATCAACTGCGCACTATGGTGAAAGCCAATATCTCTGTCGGAACTGGCACAGAACTCTTGGAGCGAATCGATGCGGCAGTAATACGCCCATCCCAACAATTGGCAGACTCGGTTGGAGCGATGTTAAAGGGCCAAGAAGAATTTGTCCTGCTTGATGAACAGAAAACGGTACTCGAGAAGATAGTTAGCGCTTCCAATGAATCCTTAACGGGCCAAAAGCGTGTGCTCATCATCAACGGTGGCCCAGGTACTGGTAAATCTGTTATTTCAATCAATGCGCTAGCGCGCTTAACAAGCCAGCGATTAAATGTTAAGTATGTGACACCAAATGCTGCCCCACGCGCAGTCTTTGAGGCAAAGCTAAAGAAGATTTTTGGAAAGGCAGATATACGAAATCTGTTTAGCGGTTCTGGCTCGTTCACCGAAACTGAGAAATCTAGTTTCGATACTTTAATTGTTGACGAAGCTCATCGCTTAAAGATGAAATCAGGCATGTTCAAGAACTTGGGGGAGAACCAAGTAAAGGAGATCATCAAGACTGCTAAGACAGCTGTTTTCTTCATCGACGAAGCACAAAAGGTGACCTGGTCGGATGTGGGCGAGATATCAATGATTGAGGAGCAGGCAAAGTTAGCAGGCGCAATTGTTGAGCGCTTAGAACTTACTTCACAATTTCGTTGCAGTGGGTCTGATGATTACATGGCTTGGCTAGATGAGACCTTAGGAGTTGGCCCAGGCTCTACACATTATTTCTCACCGGAAAAGTTTGATTTCCAGATATTTGATAGTCCACTTGAAATGCACAATAAGATTAAAGAGAAGAACAAGGTCAACAACAAAAGTCGTGTTGTTGCTGGTTATTGTTGGGATTGGATCAGTCAGAAGCGTCCAGATTTGAAAGATATAACGATTGATCCTTTTGGTTACAAGGCAACCTGGAATCTGACATCAGATGGAAGTGAATGGATTATCAGCCCGAAATCAGTTGAAGAAGTTGGCTGTATTCACACCTGTCAGGGACTTGAGGTCGATTATGTGGGAGTGATTGTGGGTCGCGACTTGATAGCCGTTGATGGAATTTTAAAGACTGATCCATCTGCACGTGCTAAGACCGATGCCTCACTAAAGGGATATAAGAAGGAGTTTAAAGAAGACTCAATTAGCGCAGATCTTAAGGCTGATGAGTTGATTAGAAATACATATAGGACTTTAATGAGCCGAGGCATGAAAGGTTGCTACGTTTACTTTGTAGACGAAGCCACTTCAGATTACTTTAAAAGCAAACTTCCAAAGTAGGGGATGAAATGAACGAGATCCAGAATCTAGCAGCCGAGATTAAAAAGTTTGCCGATGCTCGCGATTGGGAACAGTTCCACACCCCCAAGAACCTATCCATGGCAGTTGCCGGCGAGGCAGGGGAGTTGGTCGCAGAGTTTCAGTGGCTCACAGCAGAGCAATCGACGCGATCAAATATGTCCCAAGAGAAACTAAAAGATGTTGAATTAGAGATAGCAGACGTTGCAATTTACTTGATTCGCTTGGCGGATGTGCTCAGTGTTGATATTTCAGAGGTTGTTAGAAAAAAGTTAGCAATCAACGAGTCTCGGTTTTAGCAACCCAATAAACACTCTCCCCATCCCTCTCCAATATCCCATATTCGATCATGTACCTGCGTAGTGCAGCTGTGTCATGGTGGTACTTGGCAGCGATCAGGTTAAGTTGCGAATTTTTTGATTTGAGCAATTCTCGCCCTCACGACCCCTGGCCAAATATCTTTAGTGATTTCTGTGTAATTTTCAATTTCAATAGGATCTGTACCAAAATGAATCCAAGTTTTAGACTCTAACTGCAAAATAAGTTTTTTCATATGCTCAGAACATCTAGGTTCAGGAATCGAAATTCCAGGATACTTAATCAAGTAAGCCGCCCAGTGCGAGGAGCGCCCTATTTTGCAACTAACTGGACTGGAATACCCCCCAATTTGTGGATTTAACTCAATCGACCGCATTTTTGCTTTTACATTTGGAGATTCTCGATTGGGTATTGTCCGCAAAATCAGCTCTATAAACTCGTGAAACTCTAACTTTGGAATTCCAAGATCTTCTAGGGTGGTTCCCATATCAATTACGCCTACACACCTTTCCACAGGTCATCAAGAGTTTTATGTCTGTACCACTGAAAACCATTTCCCAAAGTAATTACAGCAACATCAACCACCCCACCTACAGTGTCCTGAATCGCTTGGCTCGATTGCCGCAAAATTTGTAGCTCGATCAGGCTCTCTGCCATTTTGCCTAAAGAAGCACTTGGTAATCCTGATAAAGTTGAGACAAATGGATGAACGAATCTGTCATCAGAATTCTTCACAAAAGACGAGTTAAGATTTTCTATTGACTCATTGCGCTTTGCAAATACCTCCGCTTCGACTTCAAAGAATAATTCTGAACTCAGCTTGTTCCGTATGCTATCCAGTAAAGCCTCCGCATTTTCTCGCAAATTCTCTTTTCCCTTTTCAAAGTAACTGAAGTGATAGCCACGTATATAAGTGTGTATGGCTTCATCTTGGGCGTGAGTCCTTAAAAAGCAGTCCTTGTCGTTGTCGACTTTCTCAGAAGATTGAATAAACCGCGGACGGTCAGCTATGACACCCTTAAAGTCCAGCCAAATATGTGAGGGATAAATCTCTTTTTCGCCATATCCCGTAAATGCTAGACGTGCGTCAGTATCGCTGTTTATGGATTTGTATAGCAATTTCTGCGCTATTTCCAGAATCTTCTCATCAATTGCTTGGCTTCTGGGAATATCATCAAAGACGTAATCTATTGCTTTTTGAAAAGGTGCTTTCAGAGAACTAAATCTAGATTCAGCCCATGCTTTGTTTAGGCCATTGAGGTCATCCTGCGATTCGATCCATTCGAGATCTTCTTGCAAAATGTGTATCACAAATTCAATAGTGGAGTCTTCTTGCCATAATTCAGATCCGATATCTGCAGACCTCAGGCGGTCTAGAATTACCCGGCGCACTTCAAGGAAATACTCCTCAGAAATATCTTCCTGATAACGATTTTGATTCTCTTGATTGAAAAGATCTTGCCTGTGTGAAAGCCAACTTATAAAAGATTCAGAATAATCTTGAAGTAGAGGGAGGGGACGAGTTATAGATTTGCGCCATTCGGTAAGTAAAACTTCATAAGGGTGTTTCATGAACTCGACTGAGCCACTATGTAGAACAGCTACTTTGTGTTCAGGTCCCACGGTAAAAATTTTTTCAGCAGAACCATATGTGCGCCTATTGTCGCCGCGCGATATCGTAAGCGAGCTATCAGAAGCGATTGCAATGCCTAGCTTATTCATGAGCACAATTTGGGATGTCACATTACTCTCCATTCCTAATGGCGGTAATTTCTCATAAATTTCATCAATTATCTAGAGCCGGCCCCAGGCTCTCTGGGCTATTTTCTTGAATTTGAATGGCGTGTACTTGTTTCTCCATGTCAGTCCCGGCTGCTAACCTGCAATATATGCATGGCTTGTAGGGCCACGGGAGACCAAAGATTTAGCCGTAACAAGACGGCAAAAGTAAGAATAGATCGGACATCTACATATGACACAACCAAAGACATACCTCACTGAAAGATTTCACAAAGCGATGGCTTATGCCACCGAGCACCATAAGGATCAAACTCGCAAGAGCACAACGATTACCTATATCAGCCATCCCTTTGGTGTCGCTTCACTGGTGCTAGAAGCAAACGGTGATGAGGATCAAGCAATTGCTGCCCTCCTGCACGACATTCCGGAAGATTGTGGAGGCGAACCACGTTTACTTGAAATCGCAGAGATGTTCGGTGCTCGTGTGGAAAAGATTGTCAGAGGATGCAGTGATTCCCTGGTTGAAGATCCAGCCGAGAAAGCTCCTTGGAGAGTGCGCAAGGAGGTCCACATTAATCACCTCAATGATGCTGACATGGATACCTTGATTGTGACTGCAGCAGACAAGGCACATAACGCGCGATCAATAGCAACAGATCTACAAAATCAAGGAGCTTCTCTGTGGGATCGCTTCAATGGTAAAAGGGAAGACATCATCTGGTACTACGAGTCTGTGTATGCGGTTCTGAGCCAGAGGCAGGTCAGTAGCACATTGCTCACTCCGCTGCGCAATGCAATTGATGTGATGCGCAAGGGGTAAAGAGTAGGCGCTGTCTACATGCCTTCCACTATGGCTTTTGCTTGCTTGTTGGGTTAAATTTCCACCAATAGGGGGTAGTTATGTCAGTAGAAGTGCCAGAGTTTGAGTCGTGGGATGCGTTCAATGAGTTTCTCGATTCAGCTTCTTCCGAGGAGTTGCATGCGCTAGCGGTTAAGCATGCCGAGTGTTGGGCAACACTTAGTTTTTGCGATGTGGATCAGATGCTTTGGGACGAAGCTGAAGATTGGGGCGAATTGGTTTTCACTAGGGTATTGGTAGCACCAAATGTTGATTCTAAAACGCTTCAATTAGCTGTTGAAACTGGCTCAGGGGATACTTGGCACCGCGCTTTCCTTTCATCAACGATTATGGATAGCTCAGCCGTTACCAAGGAAATCCTTTTGCAGATTCCAGCTGATGACATGATTGATGATGTAGAAGTAGCAGAGCAACTGTTTTTTCATTCTGTAGCAAGTATTGATGTGCTTCTTTATGCGCTCAATCAGTATCCAACCAATTTAATTGATGCCTTAATTTATGAAACTGTGCGGGATATGACGGAGGATGAGCGCAAAAGTAATCGAGCAAAACGAGACGAGCTTCGAAGTGAGTATCTCCAAAAGTTTAAAACCAAATGGGAAGAAGTCTTAAAGTCAGACAGGAAATCCACGCAGGAAGAACAAGAAGAATTCGATGAATTCTTAGAATTAGGCGCAAACGAGAGCTTTTAGTTCATCGATTTTCAGACTAACTCAAAGGAACGTTTTATTTAGTAACTCGTTTAGCTAGATACGGCAGGTAATCAAGGGTGATCCAGCCGCACCTGTCATAGAGAAACTTGCCGGCAGTAGTTGCATGCAGGAAGAAGTTCTTGGCACCCATCTCTGTGTGGGTCTTCATAACCCACTTAAGTAATTCAGAGCCATAGCCGTTTTTCTGATGGATAGTTGGTGTGCCCATGTTCCAGATGCCCACGGTGTCTTTGTAGATCACCGCCGTAACTAGTGAAACCATTTCACCATCTTTAAACAGGCCCCAGGTGTGATCCTGCTCAGTTGCAAACTGGAAGGGTTTGAAATCTGCAATCATTTCAGGAGTCATTGTGTAGACATCTGCATAAATTGTGTTCATGACATCACTATCGGTTGGGACAAGGCGTCTAATACTCAAGCCCTCACGCAGTGTGAAGGTATCAAGTGAAGTGTCGGCGCTCCAGAGCATAAATGGGCCACCGCCATGGTTTGTGTATCCGAGTTCTGCTAAGGCGGTTGTGTGCACGACTGCCGGTCCTGCTAAACGAATACCAGCAGGGGCTTGGTTAGCCTCTATGGTTGCGATTAACTCAGCGAGTGCTTCTTTGCGTGATGTGTAGAGCAATGCATTATTGAGCATTGCAAACTGTGAGTTACTACTACATATTCTCCAGCCTTCACCTTGTGCGATTTTTGTATGAGGGTGTTTTTCAGAGAAGAGTTCCAAGCCATCGCTAAATTGCTGAAGGAACTCAAGGCGTTGTTCATAGCTTGTGTGCATCAGAAGAGTGTAAGGTCGGAGGTGTTTGAATATCTAGAGTGAGGCAAGCCTATGAAGCGCTTTCCCTTTATCCGAGTGGGGCTGCTCTTTGCCTTCTCGCCCTTACTGCTGGCCTTTGTCACCTCCCTCTTCCAGGGCGGATCGATGTGGGATGAGGGCAGTGGTACTGGGGGATATATCTGGTTGATGATGGGGACACTGCCAGTTGGATTTGTGCTGATTGTTATTGGCGTGGTGGTGTGGATTGTTCGTAAATTAAGTAAGTAGCCTCGAGGAGTTTGAGCGTAAAGCCTGAGTCTGGACCACTGAGAAATATTCCCTCAGGTATTTACACCCCTCCTCTGCAGGTTTAGATTTCTAGGACGTTAACCCCACTTACTTAGGAGAGAAAATGGCACGTGCAATTGAAGTAGCAGTTGTAGAAGCAGTAGAAGGCAAGACACGTGCGCAGCAGATTGCACGTTTGAAAGAGTGGAAGAAGTTCTGGCTAGGACTAGGCGCAGAAAAGGTTGTTGTTCAAGAAGTTGCAGTGGGTAATCTCAATGGTGGTTGGATTTTTTCCGTGCACCACAAGAGTGGAGCTGCATATGGCGTGGGATTTGATGACTACTTTAAGAACTCAAAGAGCTTTGATGCAGTAGTTGATAAGTGGATCAAGACTCCAACACTTAAGATAAGCAGCTTCTCGCTAACCTTCGAGCTTGATGAAATCTAAGCAATAAGCATTACAAGCAAAGGCCCCGTACTAGTGTCCGGGGCCTTTGTGCTGCTAAAAGGCTCCGCGCCCTATACCCTTTCGTCATCCTTACTCAAGAAAAGAGAGAAACCATGGGCGCTTGCGCTTGCACATACACCAGAGATGAAGAGAAGAACTGCGACGGCACACATAAGGTCGTAAAGGCTGTTAAGGCTGACATGGCAGAAAAGCTAGAAGCAAATGGCTTTCCACATGCCGCGGAGTATGTGAGAAACAACTAACTCCACCCTCTTGGGTCTTTTATCGTTACAAACACGTTATAAGAATCTGAGCCAGGGGCTATTGCCATGGAGCTTGCGCCTCCCTAATATTTGAACGTTCAAATAATCAAGGAAATGGGGAAGTATGAAAAAGGCTCCAATCTGGGTGTCACTTCTGGCACTTGCTGTAACTGTTTCACTCGTGCCGCAAGCAAGTGCTGCCGATGCTGTCACCACAATTACTGTTTCTACTTGGGGTTCTTCTCCATCTGAGACTTCTGCTTTAAAAGATGCGATCGCTACATTTGAAACACGTAATCCAACCATCAAGGTGGAACTAATCGTCGATAACGACCATGGTGCTCAAATGGCAGCTCGTTTTGCCTCAAAGACACCTAATGATGTTTTCTATCTTGATGCGGGAATCGCACAGGATTGGGCTGCCCAGGGAGTTCTGCTTGATCTGACTCCTTCAATCACAGCAGCTAAATTTAGTTTGACTCCTTTTAACGCCAGCTACTTAAAGCCATTCCAAAATGGTGGCAAGTTGTATGGCTTGCCAAAGGATGCAAATCCATTGGTACTAGAAGGTAACAAGTCACTTATGGCAAAGGCTGGAATCAAGGCTTTGCCTAAGACAATTGCTGAGTTTGCAACTCATTCAAAGGCCCTGATGGCTAAGGGAATTACCCCAATGTGTGTTGATGCTGACATCAACCGTCTTGGTGCATATTTTGTTGCATTCGGTGGCGGACTAGCTTCTAATACAAACAAGTCACTTCTTTCATCAGCTGGTACTAAGGCTGGACTTGAGTGGGCAATGGGTAATTACAAGTCCGGTGCTTTCAAGACTCCTGCACAGCTTTCAGCTGGTTGGGCTGGCGAAGCATTTGGTAAAGCAAAGTGTGCATACACAATGGAAGGTGCTTGGTTAGATCCATACCTAAAGGATTCATTCCCTGCTGTGTACAAGCAACTCATCAAGGGACAACTTCCAACTGCAAAGCAAGCTGGATCTCTAGCGTTCACAGCTGCATATGCAATTGGTAAGGATTCACCAAATCCAAAGGAAGCTTGGACCTTCATCGAATACATGACTGGTGCTCGCGGCATGACCGTGTGGACTTCATTTGGTGTTGCGATTCCTTCACGTTCAGATGTTGCAACTCCAATTGGCTATGAAATCAATGGATCTGTAGCAAAGCTTCCAACAACTGTTACAACACCTGCATTCAAGGGTTGGGGCGATGTAGTTGGTGCATTCAACAATGAAGCGAAGAAGCAGATTCAAGACAAGAACTTTGATGTCAAGAAAGCATCAGCGGCAATTATTGCTGCTGCAAATGCTGCTTGGCCAAAGGGATAGTAAGTAAGGACAAAGCCTTGATTTAGGCCCTCAAAAGCCTAAATCAAGCTTGTTCTAGACGAGAGTAAGAGTTGGTTCTGCAAAAGGGGCAGGGTCAACTCTTACTCTTAGTCATTCATGCACCATCATTGATTAACCACAAAAGAGGGGGAGGCTATGCAACTCACAAGGCCTAAAACCCTCCGACTGAGTCGAAAGCAATCAGAATCTTTAGTTGCCTATGGTTTTCTTACAGTTCCGATGGCTCTTTTCTTATTCCTTAGCGTGGGAATCTTCTTTTATGCCATCTACATCTCAACTTTTAACTGGGGCATCATGGGCCCAACAGAGAGTGTTGGGCTTGATAACTATCGCAAGGCATTTTCTGATCCAATATTCCTCAAGGCAATCCGAAACTCAGTTAAGTACGCAGCGATAGTCGTGCCTATTCAAACCGCTATCGGTCTCTATCTTGCCTTATTGGTTAACTCTAAAATCAAGGGAAGTAAGTTCTTCCGATCTGCATTTTACTTTCCCTCAATTGCAAGTAGTGCGGCCATCACAACTCTCTTCATTTTTCTGATGGCACCAGATGGTGTTTTCAACAAAGTTTTACAATTCTTTGGCATCGAAACTAGTGATCTCTTCAATCAGGGAGCCTGGTTGTCGGATTCAAGAACTGCCTTGTATTCCATCATTGGCCTAAATGCCTGGACTACTAGCGGAACCATGATGCTGTTTTATCTTGCCAACTTACAGACCGTTGATGCGCAATTTGCTGAAGCTGCCATGGTTGATGGCGCTAGTCGCAGACAGGTTTTTTGGTATATAACAATGCCTCTTCTAAAACCAGCCCACCTCTTTGTCGTTGCCACCGGAATGATCGGTGCTCTGCAACTCTATGATCAAGCCATTCTGGCAGGTGGGGCAGATGGAAGCCCAGATTATTCATTAATGACTGTGGTTCTCTATATTTATAACGCCTGCTTTAGGAAGTTTGAATTTGGATATGCCAGTGCTATTGGAGTAATTCTCTTTGTCATCATTTTTACTCTAACCCTCCTACAGAAGTCACTGTTTGGATCTGCCGCCTGGAAAGGTGAAGATCGATGAGCAAAATGCGCAAACTCTGCTTCTACGCACTGCTTATCTTCTACTCCGTTTTAACGATTGTGCCGTTTGTGTGGTCTCTTAGTACCTCCTTTAAACCATCTGAGGAGGTGTATCAAAACGATTTAATACCTGATGCACCAACGATGAAGGCCTATGCCACCGTTTTTGGCAAGATTCAACCTAACTTCCAAACTCTATTTGCCAACTCTCTTTTCATCGCCTGTGTAGTTGTTATTTTGCACCTCATCTTTGCTGCGCTAGCAGGGTATGCCTTTGCGCGGCTTCGCTTTCCAGGCCGCGATGTGCTCTTTTTTGTTGTCCTTGGTTGCATGATGATTCCTGATCAACTACGCCTAGTTCCGATGTATCAGCTGTTGGTGAAGATGGGTCTGATTAATTCAGGACCCAGTAATTACTTAGCAATTTTTCTCATCAAAGCCATTAGTGCTGCCGATGTCTTTCTCATGCGTCAGTATTTTCTCACCTTGCCTAAAGAGATGGAAGATGCGGCAAAGATTGATGGTGCTGGTCCTTTCAAACTCTTTTCTCGGGTGATGTTGCCAAACGCTGCGCCAGTGTTGGCAACGGTTGCAATTTTGACTTTCCAAGGAACCTGGAATGACTTGTTCTGGCCATCAATTGTCTTGCAGAGTCCATCTCACTGGACACTTCCTTTCGGAATTTTGCAGTTTAAGGGTCAATTCTCCACGGATTGGCCGCCGATCATGGCACTTGTAGTTCTTTCTACCATTCCAATCCTTGCTCTCTACACATTTGGCCAGCGCTACATCATCAATGTCCAACTAGCTTCCTCGGCAAAGGGCTAGGGATGAACACAACTAAAAGCCACAGAGTTGTAACCTCTCTTCGCGGGGCTTTGACCCTGACCTGGGATCTAAACATCCGGGCTATTCCAACCTCACTTGTGTGGGCAATTAGTTTGATGTTCATCTTTCAGGCACCTAACATTTTTATAAGTTTGGCCTGTTCAATCATTTGCTCTGTTATCTCTCTTCTAAATTGCTCCCTAGTGAAGTTTTCTCACATTCGGGTCAAGCCCCGACTATTAATCACGATGCCAGAGTTTCATAAGCTTCTGCTCCTGAACTCCTTCTTAGGTGGCTTGTTTGTGGTGGCACTGAGTAATGTGCTTAATTTGAAACCTGACTCGATCTGGATCTCACTGTGTCTTACATCTATTGCAATAACTTTATTTATCCTATGGATCTGCATGATGCTTATCTATAGTCCAATATTTGTAACTAAGGTCGCATCACAATCACCAAGATCATCTCTTGAGTTATTTATGTTGTATGCTCAAAAACGAAAGCGCGAGTTAGTTCTAGTTGGTGTAATTTTAGTGATTTTCACACCAGTAGTTTTTGTCTTTATCTCGATAGCACTAACGCTGACCCAGGCTCTGACTCTGATTACTTTGGATGAGCTCACTTCTAATACAACCAGTGAGGCAAAAAATAATCATGGATAATCTAAAAACCGGCGAGACGACGATCAATTATGAAATGATCCTAGAACAAGATGACCTGGCCTTTACCCCTGGCAATAGACCAGCGATAAGTGATGCAATCACTATGATTCTGGGACAAGCTAATGGTTTTGAAGTTCCTTTTGCTGCTGTGCCACTCAAGGAACATAAGGATTTGCCTGAGCAAAATCTATATAGCTGCTTATTTGGTCGAGACTCCTTACTTATTTCTGACCTGCTCTTTAACGTTAAGCCACACCTGCGCTTAAATGTCATTCAAGCATTAGCACTTGTTCAGGGCACGAAGTTTGATGAGAAAAGTGAAGAAGAGCCGGGCCGAATAGCCCATGAGGTTCGAACCATGGATGATCCAGTAGCTCAAAAGTTGAGCGAGCATGGTGATTGGAAGTTTCCCTACTACGGATCTGTTGATGCTACTTTGATTTGGATGATGCAAATTCATAGAGCCGCTAATGATGACCCATTGATCCTAGATATCGTCATTGGTGGCCAGGTGCTATGGGAGCGATTTATAGCCGCAACTAATTGGGTGTTAGCACGTCTTGAAACCCCCTCAGGATTTATAGAATCAAAGCGAGTTAATCCCAAAGGCATAGCCAATCAGGTGTGGAAGGACTCTGGAGATTCCTATATGCACGCCAATGGTGTCCTGGCCCGTGGAGATTCAACCGCATCAGTGGAAACTGTCGGGGAAACCTATGACGCAATCATGGCTGCAGCGGCGATTCAGGTGATCAAGCCAAGTAAGAGCTGGCCACTTTCAACAAGTGAGTTAACTCAGTTAGCCCATAACCTGCAGCGCTCTTTAATCGCATATTTTTGGATGGGAGATAGTTTTGCGTTGGGCCTTGAAAGAGATTTAAATGGGCAGATTGTTAAATTCGAATCACTAGCAAGTAATCAAGGTCGACTCTTGGATTCAGGAGTTCTTTCTAGTGATGAATTCAGTATCTACCGCAAAGCTATCGCAGTTGCGATGACAGATAGCTCAATGCTGGGAGATAGCGGTTTGCGAACACTTTCAAACTCTCATGTCTCATATAGACCCGGGGGATATCACACAGGTTCTGCTTGGCCAGTTGATGGTGCTTTAACAGCGCGTGGGTTGCTCAAGCAAGGATTTACTGAAGAGTCATTACTTGTGCAAAGTAAAATAAAGAAAGCGATTGAATCATGTGGGGGATACCCAGAGTTTTTCCGGGGAGATTGGCCAGAGAAAGATCTTATAAATCGTTTCATTCAGGATGTACAATTTAGGGATGAAAGCGGAGTTCGTGCAGACACAAACCGAATTGCACAACCACCTCAAATCATTCAGGGCTGGACTGTTGCGGCTTACTCCTGGCTCACTAGCAGACAGTGATTGCTCAGCAATAAACCGCACAAGAGTTATAGGCTGTAAATAATGCATACAAAAAGAGCTTCAATTGTCTCTGTTGCCCAAGAGGCAGGTGTTTCCTTGCAAACTGTTTCCAATGTGCTCAATTTCCCCGACAGGGTAAAGCCAGAGACAACAAAGAAGGTCTTAAATGCTATTGAGAAACTCAACTACACACCTAATCTGTCTGCTCGTAGATTGCGATCAAAGAGATCCTCAGCAATTGCAGTACGGGTAGATTCAAATGCACCTGTAGGCAAGGGATCTGATGGCTTGTATTCCGGATATATTCAAGATGAATTTGTCTATGAACTTGTTCGAGCCTCTGAATTGCGTGGAATTAGAGTTTTCACTTATGCATGTGAAGAGAAAGAAAACGAGGTAGAAAAACTATCAAAACTCATCGATTCCCGTGAGGTAGATGGTTTTCTTCTAACCTCGACCGTAGAGGCAGATCCACGGCTGAAATACTTGCTCGACAGAAATGTACCCTTCCTCAGTTTTGGTAGACCATGGGGCAGTTCCCCTGAGTTTGCTAACTCATATCCATGGATCGACGTTGATGGTGCCAGTGGAACTAGAGATGCGACCAAAATGTTCTGGAAACTCGGACACCGCACAATTGGATTTCTCGGTTGGAAAACTAGTAATCAGAGTTCTGCTGAGCCTAAGAGCGTTGCAGAAGATCGCTTACTTGGTTGGTCACAGGCCTATGCTGAATTGAAGGACTTCAAGCCAAAGAGGTCCCCACGTGATTACTCTGAATTAGGTGAAGAGACAATAGCTAGCGCGCGTGCTTCAACTGCACGTCTACTTTCACGCCATCCAGAAATCGATGCAATTGTTTGTGCCAGTGATACTTTGGCACTGGGTGCACAGATGGAGATTGCAAGCCTTAAAAAAACTATCCCGGTCTCTGGATTTGATAACAGCCCAACCTCAAAAGTCTTTAATTTCTCCTCCCTAGACCAAAATATCTCGGAGGTGGCATCCCTTGCCCTGAAGGTTCTGATGGGGGATGAGGGTAATTCGATCGGTAAATTTAATTCGCTGAAGCAAATTAGCGAACCAAACTTAATTATTCCACCCAGATTAATTATTCGTTAAATTCACTTCATTCATATTGAACACATAGGGTGTTTACTTACCCCATGGGCATATTGCGAAAACTTCCTCAGATGGTCTTGGGGTTGGCCCTGGCCTATGCAGGTGTTGGCCACCTAACAACTAGTCGCCAAGAGTTTCAGGCACAGGTGCCAACACTGTTTAAAGATTATGCAGATTTTGTGGTGTTGTCATCTGGGGTGGTTGAGATCGCACTGGGTGTTGGGTTAAT
>Ga0187844_10000482_pt1 | contig 31123 bp, 27 predicted proteins | sample SpaLakP09_SKY_50_FD_134517 | JGI IMG/M metagenome (GOLD analysis project Ga0187844, IMG submission 134517) | Oligotrophic lake water microbial communities from Sparkling Lake, Wisconsin, USA - SP09_SKY_50 | ecosystem: Environmental > Aquatic > Freshwater > Lake | place: USA: Sparkling Lake... | reverse complement strand
GCTTCGGCTTGCTTGAGGATGGCGATGATCTGGCTGTCGGTAAAGCGGGACGTCTTCATGTAGAGCTTTCTGTTAAGTAGAAAATTCTACTTCTAAACGCGCTCTTTTTGCGGGGGGATTACCCTATCTTTGCGCCATCAAGCGAATGGGCAACGTGACCGATTGCGGGGCAGAACTCGGCCGGGAACACATCGAAAGTGGGGCAAGCGTATGTGGAAAAACAAAAGCGTAGGCGATTCCCAGATCTTCGACTGTACACCACCGGACACGTGGCGCCCCTCGAGGTTTGCCAAGGAACGTTCAACCATGATCGCCCTGCTGGAGCGAGGAGTGCCTACGGATGAGCAAGGCTGGCTTAACCTGGCTTGGCGCCTGCCCGCTGGACTGCGCAGCGCGCTGATCAAGGAGCTCGCGGATACCGGGTGGCCCCAGATGGGCAGCGTCGTCGTCACCATGCGTGAGCGATTCCACGCGACCCGCCGGGCGCTGCCGCAGGGAGTGTCATGGCGCGAAGTGAATGTCCCTCACTACTGGCGCGAAGAACTGAGCCAAAGTAGCGGCGCCACCGAATTCTTACTGATCACGTAAGCGTGGCATGGCAGGCGCCTCGCTGGCTCTGGCCCTCAACCGACCGTCGCAGGCAAGCTGCCGATCAGCTTGCACCCGCATTCCGTCGTGCATCCCTCGACCGCAACGGGCACCCCGTCGACTGTAAGTGTGTCGTGAGCGGTAATGATCTTGTTTATACCGTGCGGTTTGCCGCCGGGGTAGGGCTGCGGACAGTCAACTTTGTCGCCCAGTCGGGCGATCGCTCTTCCCCTGATGTCGTGGTTGGGGGAACCGCTAATCACTGTGCCGCCATGATCGGTTTTGTCTCCGACTGTAATAATCTTCAATGCCATTTGGCTCTCCAGTGAAATCGGTGACGGGTAGCGGTTGCTGCGGCCGTGTATTTAGATCTTTGAACGAAGAATGCTCAGAGCTGCCTGAACTTTGTCAATCGCTTCCGGTTTCAACTCTCCCTGATTATTTCCGATGCGCTGCCAACAGTAGAGAAAGTACCGTAATGCCACTGCGGTCCATGTGTCAGATGGTGTTGCGCTTGCAGGTACCTGGTTGAACTCGTCTGTAGCCTCAGACAGAGGATCAAACGTCAAAGCAAACTTTGAAAATGTAGACCAGTTGAAATCTCCTTGTGGCACATCGCCCTTGCTCAGATCACGAGTCGCAATAATTATCATGGTACTTTCCTCTTCGCTACAACTTCGCTCGGGCGGATGTACCCAGGTATCAACCACTCCGCCTCATCGATCAATTTTCCGTTTGGACCTGCGGGTACCGCCAGATGATTGAACTTGTTCTGTGTGGCTCTACCGCACTTTACCTTGAGCGTATAGACAACACCCGATGTGGTGCCGCCGTTTGTCGCAAAGTATTCGGCGACACGTGGGTCTGAAGTGACAGAAATATACGGAGACGGTGGAGTCACGCTATCCCGGGCGTGCTGCTTCATGATTGCGTCCTGATCGGGAAGAAGCGTCTCGTTTAAGGCCGTCATATGGCCGCTTTTCCTACCCTTATGAGATTTCATCCAAGCTACACCACCTCGACTGTCACCTCGATAGAGCGTCTCGTAGCAGTCGGAACCGCCGTGGGACATGCTGTCTCTACCAGATCTTGAATTGGACCGTTGCAATCCAATTGTGTCAACCCATTCGGTAGGATTTGGGGCGTATTGCTGGAGGTTATTGCCGCCACTAAGCCGGATCGGGTCTTGACTGATGTACCTCCCCCCGTGCGGATCGTAATACCGATACCTGTTGTAATGCAGCCCCGTCTCTTCATCAAAGTACTGCCCTTGGAACCGGATCGGATTTCGTATCCCGCCCTTGTACGCCGCCGCGCTGATCGCCTCTTTCGCCTGCCCCCAAGCCTTGTACTGCGCCGACCACGCAACCTTGCCCTCGCAATCCGTCAACTCCTGCGGTGTACCCAAATGGTCGCATTGATAAAACGCGATCTCATCCTTACCGAACGGTTCGGCTTCCTGCTCGAACTTGCCGTTCCATAGCGGATCGAGCGCAATGTCGTACGCGCCGTCGTTGCCAGCCATCGGCGCTTTCACATCGGTCGTGGGCGCCAGTCGAAGTGCCCCGCTTCGACTGGCCTGTACCAGCGGCACGAAGCTGTCGCGCTCATACACATAGTGCACCGTTCGTTCGCCAGCCGCATAGCCCTGATGTACGCTGCTTTCCAACGCCAGCGTGTCGCCGTCCCAGCCGTACATGGTCCGGGTCGTCTCCCGGAAAACAGTGCCTTCTATCGCCTTGCTGTGCTTGGCAACGCGCCGTCCCAGTGGATCGTAAGCAAAGGTGGTAACGCCATGCCAGGTCGTGGCGCGGGTCATCCGATTGAATGCATCCCATTCATACTCGGACCGCTTGCCGTTCTGGATGCGTTCCACGAGATTGCCGCGTTCGTCGTAGCGGTAGCTGACGCCGGCATATTCCTTGAGCAGGTTGTCCAGCAGTTTCGGCAACGGGGCGCGACGGGTGATCGGCTCCTGCTGCGCGGTATCGGCTGCCTGGATGTTGCCGGCTGGGTCGAAGGCGAAGGTCTCTTGATCCAATGCGCTGTTTGCCGCCAGTAGCCGCCCGACCGGGTCGTAACGGTATTCAATGCGGCCGCGCCGGCTGTCTTCGAGGCTGGTCAGTTGGCCGGATCGATCGTAGCGGTAGCGCCTCAGGATCGTAGCGTGCATGCCGGCCTGGACGTCGGGACGGTACGTATTGGGGTGGAAATCGCGGTCCTTCTGGCTGACCTGCGCGATGGCGCCGAGTTGTTGTTCGATCAGGCGGCCCGCCGGGTCGTACTTCATCGTTTGCAGCAGGCTGTTGGCCTGGGTGCGGCCGGTTTCCTGGTACAGCGCGTTGCGCTCGAAGGAGACGAGTTCCTGCCCGTCGAGCAGCAGGCCGTGCACGTGGCCGGCGCCGTAGGTCAGCCATTCGACGCGGTGGCCGTCGGGGCGGGTAGTGCCGGTGCGCTGGTTGAGTTCGTCGTAGTGGTGATGCCAGACCGCAGTACGCTTGTCGGGATGGAACGGACCCTGGTAGTGCTGATGCTCGCGGACCAGGTTGCCCGCGGCGTCGTAGAACCATTGCAGCCTGGCGTGTTCGTTCTTTGCGTCGGCCAGTTGGCCGTTGGCGTTGTAGGCGAAGGTTTCGATTTGTTCCGGCTGACCTGGGGCTGCAGCCCGGCGTCGCACGAGCCGGCCCATGGGGTCGAAGTCGAGCCGGGTGGTCACGCCGGCTTCGACGGTTTCCGCCAGCACGCCGCTGGCTTCGTCGTAGCGATACTCGGTGACCTTGCCGTCGAAGCCCTGTTCCTGTAGCAGGCGACCTACCGGGTCGTATTGGAAGCAGTAGACGCTGCCGTTTTCATTTTCCAGCGCGGACAGGCGGCCGAGCGCATCCCACTGGTAATCCAGGCTATGACCCAGCGCGTCGGTGCGTTTCGCGATCAGCCCTGCAGTGGTGTAGCGGTAGGCTGTGGTGCGTTGCATTGCGTCGATGTGCGCAAGCAGCCGGCCTTCGGCATCGTGGCGCAGTTGCTCTTCGCTGCCGTCAGGGTGGATAACGGCTTCGAGCTGGCCAGGATGGTTGCCGCCTTCACCATGTGCTTGCGTGAGCGTTTCGGCGCTGAGCGGGGTATAGCGGTAGCGGGTCACGTTGCCGGCAGCGTCGGTGCTTTTGATCAGGCGCTTGCGGCCATCGTATTCCCAATGGCTGCTGTGCCCGGAACAGTCGGTGTAGCTGGCGAGCTGGCCGTCCGGGGTGTAGGCAAGCTTCTTGACGCCGCCCTTGGCATCGGTAACTTCGACGGGCCGGCCGGCCTTGTCGTACGCGTATTGCGTCTTGTTGCCGCGCGGGTCAGTTTCCTCGACCAGGTGACCCTGGACATTGTAGTCACGCTTCCAGGTGCCGCCTTCGCCGTCGCGGATGCCGGTGACGCGGTATTGGCTGTCATACTCGAAGTGAACTTCGCTGCCGTCGGCACGAGTGTGCGTGAGCAGGTTGCCATGTTCATCGTAACGGTAATGCTCGCTGGTGCCGTCGGCGTGGATGTGGCGGACAATGTTCTTGGCGTCGTCGCGGAAGAACCATTCCTCGCGCCCGTCCGGATGCACGATGCGGTAGGTGTAGCCGGCGATGTCGTAGTAGTAGCGGGTCTAGTGGCCAAGCGCGTCGGTGACATAGGTCAGGCGGATGTTCTTGTCCCACTCGAGCCGCGTGTCGTAGCTGCCGTCGTCGGCCCACTCGCGGATCGCTTTGGCATGAACGCCGCTGTCGATGCTGGTGTCGTAGGCGAGGTTCATGCCGCGCCCGGTGCGGTCCGTGTAGCGGGTGACGAGGTGACGGTCGTACTGGTAGTGCCAGGCGGCGGCGTTTTCGTCCTGGGCGCGGATCAGGTCGCCGTGTTCGTCATAGTCGTAGGCGGCAAGTTGGCGCACCAGCTTGCCGTCCCTGATTTCCCAAAGCGCGCGGATGCGGCCGCTGTCGACGTCGATCTGGGTGCCGGCATGGGCGACAATGGTCTCGCCCTGCTTGCTGACGATGTCGCTGAGCACCTGCTCACCGGCATGCGGGCCATTGGCGACGACGTGGTCATAGCGCAGGCCGAGGGCGGCGCCGTCGCGTGCATGCAGCGCGATCAGCCGGAAATGCTCTTTGCCCAGGTCGGCTGCCTTGGCACGGACGGTGTCGACCAGCTCGTAGGTTTCGCGCCAGGGACTTGGCTCGCCTTCGGGCAGCGGCTTGCCGAAGTCGAGCGTGAGCACGTTGATGCTCATGCGGGTGAGCATGATTTGTTCAACGGGGTCGTAGTGCCGCTGGCCGATGTCCAGCCACGGATAGCGATGGCTGCGGCCGTCGGCGGCGTTATAGAGCAGGGCGGCTGGCTTGCCTTGGCCGACGACGTCGATGCGCGTGCTGTACGGGGTGAGCCAGCGCGCGCCCAGATGGCCGCGGTCATAGGAGGTCAGCTGGCTGCGGTAGGTGCGGCTCCATTCGATGGGGAGCGGCGCGTCCAGTATGAAGTCGGTGTGGGTGAACGTTTCGGCGCCGGTAGCGAAGCTGATCGAATGTGCCGTGCCGCCTTTCGCGGGACACAGCTTGCAGGCATTGGCATCGCCGGTGGCCGGGCTTTGCCGGCCGACGGTGCCCAGCTCGTGGCCGGGGTTGTTCTTCTTGTGATGCGCGCCCTTGGCCGACGGGACCATCGTTGGATACCGCTTCTTGTGCTTGATGACCGCATCGCGCAGTCGCATCAGTATCCACCGGATACTCATCTGCGCCTGTTCGTCGGCCAGGGCGGCGAGCTTGCCGCGAAACGCCGGCTTGAAATCGGTCAGGTGTCCGATGATGTCCGTCACGCCCGCTACCGCGCTCTGCGGCAGGTGGCTGGCCGCCACCGCGACAGTGTAGTTCGCGGCCTTCTTGTACTGCCGGGCAAGGGCACCAAGCATGCGGCGCCAGCTGCTTTCGACCTTGGGGTCGTGCAGCTTGCCCTCGGCTTCCGCCGTGGATGTCACCTCGAACAGCGGTTCCTTGCCGATGCAGCGGTTGAGGATCTTGATCAGATCGTCGGCCATGCCGTCGGCAAGGTGGGCGCAATCGTCCAGGATGCCTGCCAGCTTGCCCATGGCCCCGTCGATAAAGGTCTCGATCTCGCCGGCCAGCCTGGCGTTGAGGTGCACGATCAACACCTCGATCAACGCGGCGCCGAGATCCTTGACGCCCAGCGCCAGCTTTTGCCGGACCAGGTGCAGCGCTGGCCGCAGGCTCATGCGCGCCGCGCTCATCGCCGGCGGCACCGGCACGACGCCGATCAGGTTGATGCCCAGGCTGACCCATTCCAGGAAATCAATTTCCTTCTTGGCGATGTACTTCTGGATGATCCCTACCACGTCCATGATGGTGTCGATCAACGCCATGATGTTGCCGATCACCGGTAGGCTGCCAGCCACGGTGCTCAGCCGTTCCAGTGTTACGTGGTCATGGCTGATCTTGCGCAGCCATTTGTCGAAGGCGGCGGCAGCGGCGCCGATGTCTTGCTGGTCTATCGTGTTGAGTGGAGCGACTGCGACTTCCGGCACGCGTTCGGCCGGCTTGGACGGGGCTTGCGTGGGTGCGGTCATGGACGTTTTTTATACGAGGGACTTTTTCAAAGTCGAGAGCTGAACTTCGCTGCCGATGCGCGGCAGCGATCCGGGCAAACCGGGGGGGGGGCGTCGCACCGCCCGGGAACTTGCCCATAGCATTGGCCAGGGCCGCCTGTCCCATCGGTGCCAGCAGCGCTTGCGCGCCGCCTTTTTGCAGCGACTGAACGGCGCTTGCTGCTTGTTTCGCGGCTTCTGCAATCGCGCCGAACTTGCCGGCTGCGCCGTTGAGGCCGCTCGCCGCACCTTTGGCGCCGGCGAGCAGTCCGGGGTTCTGCGTCCTCGGTGTCGGCGCTGGCCGGTCAGCCGTTGCCGCCGCATCGGCGCCAGCCGCGGGCAGCGCCACAGCCGGCCATTCGGCCCCCTGGCCGAAGTAGCTGCTTTCATCCCACGGGTCGCGCGGGTCCTTGCCGTAGCTGACCGTGGCCATTCCCATCGGCAGGCCGGCCACGCTGGCAAAGCCGTTTCCATCGAGCGTCCCCTGGTGGACGCCACCTTCGGCATCGACGACGGTGTAGTCGCCTTGCTGGACGCCTTGCTTCCTGCTGTCTTCCGCGTTCACGTACTGGTGATGCAGGTCGAGCTGCCCCGGCGGCAGCTGCACGGTCTGCGGCAAGCCCGGCGTACCTTCGCTTTTGGCGGGGTCGAAGCTATGTTTCGTCGCGTGTTGGCGCCAGATGCCGCTGGTGCCATGGACGATCCCCGATGCGTTCCAGCGGCTGAAGCTGGTGCCACCGTTGATCACTACCTCTTCCTTTGCGGTGATCGTGATCCGGTTGGCGGTATGGGTGATGTTGAGCTTGGCTAGAATGTTGACGCTGTCCTTCAAGGCGGTGATGTCGATGTCGGCGCTGGCCGCCACCAGCTTCATGCCGGCCTTGTAGGCAAACATGCGCACCGCTTCCTTTACGCTGACGAGCAGGCTCTTGCCCGCGCTCACGCTGGCATGGCCGCCGCTGGTCAGGGCGGTGTGCTCTACGCTCATCAGATGGGTGGAACCCTGCGTGCTGGTTTCGATGCCGGCAGGGCTGGCCAGGGTCAGGTGAGGGGCCTGGAATTCCGGAAATTCGCCATGCGCCGGCGTACCGCCCTGGCCTCTGATGGCGTCGACCTGCGCCTGCAGCGCGGCGGCGACCTGGTCCTGGTCGCCGGGCTTGTGCGCCTGAGCCTGTTGCGCAGCCTGCGACAGGCTGTCATGCAACGCCTGGCCCTGCGCCATGCGTGCCAGCGTCTCCTCCACGTCGGTGATATGGGCACGGGCGTTCGGCCGTCCTTCGGTAGTGAGCAGCAGGCCCTGCTGCGCGCGCACGGCGCCGTGGCCGTCGGTGCGCAGCTCGAAGCCTTGCCCGCGCGCGCCCTTGCGTCCGGCTGTGTCTTCGATGCGGTTGATATGGCCAAGGCTGAGCTGGCTGGCGAGATGATCGCTCTTGAGCTGCGCCTGGATCTGCCCTTGTGTGTCATCCAGGACCAGGTGATTGCTGCGTCCGCCCGGCGCGTTGCCGCCGTTGGCGGTCAGCTCCCGACTTCTGAGCCCCATCAGCGCCCGCTGTTCTGGCAGCTTCCACGGCGGCATATAGCTCTGGTTGTACACCGAGCCGGTCACGATCGGATGGTCGGGGTTTCCGTCGAGCCATTGCACGATCACTTCCGATCCAACCCGCGGATGGCTGGCCAAGCCCTTCTCGCCGCCGGCCCAGGTGCTGCTTACCCGTACCCAGCAGCTACCGCTTTCGTCCCGGTCCCAGTGAAACTTGACCTGGATGCGCCCGTACTGGTCCACATTCAGGCTACCCTGGCCTTCCGGGCCGACCACGATGGCGGTCTGCAGGGCCAGCAGTCGGGTATCCGTGCTGTTGAAGCCGCGTCCCGGCCGCCACGGCAAGGCCTTGCTCTGGCAGAGCAGGCGGTTCTTGTACTCGGCGGGCGCATTCTTACCTTGCAGGTAGTTGTTGCTGGCCTTGTGATGCACTTCCAGAATAAGGAATTCGCTGTCTTCGCTTTCGCTGAAATGGTCGAGCAGCCTGAACCACCTGCCCGCGGCGACGCGCCGGTTGTTGCCCTGTGCTTCGTATAGCTTGCCGCGCGCTTCGATTTCTTCCATGCGCAATTGCGAAAGCCGGTATGCGTCGGACTGGTGCTTGAATCCGTAATGTCCCTCGTAGCTGTGCACCTCGAGCTGCGGAATATCGCCTTGCTGGTTGATGGTGACGGTATCCGCGTGTATCGGGCGTGGATTCTTGAAGTCGAAACCGCTCACCGTCGCTTGTCCGGACGTCCACTGGCGCAGTGAACTCCAGTCGCCGATCGCGTCCTCTTCAACCGCGCCACCGGCACGATGGAAGCGGATGCCGGGCGACCGCCCGTCGATCGGCGGCGCGGCGCGGGTGTCGTCGGAGACCCTGAGCGTATGACCTTCGCGGCTGTGTTCGTACCAATAGCTGTAGCCCGCCGCTTCCCAGCGCCGGCACAGGTAGTTGTGATCGGTTTCGTTCCATTGCGTGGCCATCGTGAGCTGCGGCTGTTCGCCTGTGATTTCCCATTCCCACGCGGGCAAGCCGCCATAGCCGGCAAAGATCTTCTCCGCTTGCTCGCGCAGGCTTCGAGCATGGAACAACCGGTTGTTCCGGCGCAGGCGCGTATACGCCAGCCAGGGCATCAGCGTGGCCTCGTAGAACGCTACGCCGCCATCCGTTTTGACCAGCTTGAACGACGTGACATAACCGGTGAAGGGACGGAGGCTGCCGTCCGCCTGTACCAGAGAGATGCACAGCAGCTTGCCGTGCATCGACTCAAGGTCGATCCTGCCGTCGTCGCTCAGGAGTTCCACCGTGAATTCGAAGTCGCGCGACATGTATTCCGTGCCTTCGAACCGGTTCACCATGAGTTTGGCTCGCGGGCCGTCGTTTCTTGGGAACGACAATTGCAACAGACGGGTGCTTTGATGGGCTTCCAGCAGTGCGTGCAGGTCGGTCATCGTTTTGCTCACCGGTTGAGCTGGGCATTGTTGAATTCGAGATGCGTGAAGTCGCTGTCAGAGCGCATCTGAAATTGCGACGAACTTCTTGACTGTAGTTATTAAATCGAAAGTGGCCAGTGACGAAACGCAAGTCTTTGCGTCACGCGGTGGTAGCAGATGGGCTGCCGCACGTCGCAGAACGGCACAGCAGATAAAAGAGGAGGACGGCAGCGCAAAACAAAAAAGGCGTCACGATCACTCGTAACGCCTTGCTTTGCTACTGCCGAATTCTGGTAGGCCGTGCTGGGCTCGAACCAGCGACCAACGGATTAAAAGTCCGCTGCTCTACCAACTGAGCTAACGACCCGAAAGAAGCAAGATTATAGGGGGTAACTGCGGTCGTGTCAAACGGCCTACTTCAGCGCCGCCAGACGGTCCTTGGCCGCCTGGGCCGCCGACGAGTCCGGGAACTTCGACACGAGCTGCTGCAGGGCCTTCTTGGCGTTCTTCTTGTCCTTCAGTTCCGTGTAGCTGGAGGCGATGTTGAGCATGGCGTCCGGCGCCTTGGCGCTCGTGCCGTAGTTGGCAACGACGGCTTCCTGGGCGGCGATCGCGTTCTTGTAGTCGCGCTGGGCGTAATAGGCGTTGCCGAGCCAGTACTGGGCGTTGGCGGCGTAGGCCGAGTCGGGGAAGCGGCGCACGAAATCCTGCAGGGCGCCGGCGGCGGCCTTGTAGTCGCCCGATTTGAACAGCTCCATCGCGTTGTCGTAGGTTTTCTTTTCGCTCGGCAGGACTTCGGCCGTCTGGCCGTCGATGGTTTCCTGGCGCGGTTCGAGTTTCTTGATGCGGGCGTCGAGGTCCGCATACAGGTCTTTCTGGTTCTTCTGGGCGTTGGCGATCTCGTTGGCGAGGACTTCGACCTGGCCGCGCAGGCGCGAGATTTCCTGCATGGTCTGTTCGTGCTGATTCACCAGGTCGAGACTGATCGACTTGTCGGCCTTGTTGTCGACGCGGGCATTGACGTCGCGTGCCAGTGCATCGACCTTGGCGCGCAGGTCGAGGATCGCCTTGCGGGCTTCGTCGTCGTCGAGCAGGCCGGCGTTCGCCTGCAGGGGCAGCCAGGCGGTCAGGGCGAGGGCGACGGCGGCGAGGCGGAACTGGGACGGTTTGATCATCATGACTTTTCTAGACCTATGAAAACTTTGGAATCCGGATGGCAAATGGAAACGGGGCGGGATGCAGTCTGCACCGCATCCCGCCCCGCTGTCAAATCTGCCGGGAGCGTCAGCTCTCAGGCAGGCACGACAGCGTCCCGATTATTGATAGACGATGTCGGCGCGGCGGTTTTCAGCCCAGGCAGCTTCGTCGTGGCCGGTGGCCTTCGGCTTTTCCTTGCCCAGCGAAACGGCTTCCATCTGGCCGTCCGAGACACCCAGCGCAGCCATCGACTTGCGCACGGCTTCGGCACGCTTCTGGCCCAGGGCCAGGTTGTATTCGGTGCCGCCGCGTTCGTCGGTGTTACCCTGGATCAGGATCTTGCGCTGCTTGTTCTTGGTCAGGTAAGCCGAGTGGTTTTCGACGACCGGCTTGCCGTCGTCACGGACAACGTAGCTGTCGAAGTCGAAGTACACGCTGCGGTTCGCCAGAACGCCTTTCGGGTCGTTCAGCGGGTCGACCGACGGGGTTTCAACCGGACGGATTTCACGGTTGTCGACCGGCGGGGTCGGTGCCTGGGCGACCGGCTTTTCTTCAACTTTCGGGGCTTCCTGCAGCTTGGTCGACGAGCATGCCGACAGCAGGGCGGCGGCGGCCACGATGAACGCTACACTTTTCACATTACGCATGGTTTTTCTCCTGGTCAAAAAATTTTACTTCATAAACGGGCCCCAGCTGGGCTCCCGAATGTTTCCCGCTTGGGTGCTCAGGCGCTGCTTGACACGTCCGTCGACCGACACAACGGCCAATGCGGTACGCCCGCCACCCTTCGTCGCATACATGATGTATTTGCCGTTCGGCGAAAAACTCGGTTCGGTGGCCCCATCGGCCAAGCGTTGTTCCTGACCGGAAGCCAGGTCCATCGCATACAGGGAAAAACCCCCATCGCGTTGCGAAATCCACGCCAGCGTCTTGCCGTCCGGGGATACACGAGGGCTGATATTGTAGTTGCCGTTGAACGTGACCCGGGTTGCCTGCCCGCCGTTCACGCTCATCTTGTAGATCTGCGGGCCGCCGCTGCGGTCGCTGGTGAAGTAAATCGACTGGCCGTCGTGCGAGAACTGCGGTTCGGTGTCGATGCCGTTGCTGTTCGATACGCGGCGCATGCCGCTGCCGTCCGCGTTCACGACCCAGACTTGCGTATTGCCGGTCTTCGACAGGGCGAGGGCCAGCTTCGTGCCGTCCGGCGACCAGGCCGGTGCGGAGTTGTTGCCCTTTTCGTTGGCGACGACGGTACGCTGACCCGTCACCAGGTTCTGCACGTAGATCACGGGCTTGCGCAGTTCGAACGAGACGTATGCGACCTTCGTGCCGTCCGGCGACCACGACGGCGAGATGATCGGCTCGCGGCCGTGCGCCGCAACCTGTTCGCCTTCGCCGTCCGCATCCGCCACGACGAGCTTGTAGTCGCGCGCGGCCGGGTCCTGCTTCACGTACGTGATGCGGGTCGAGAAGATGCCGCGCACGCCGGTCAGTTTTTCGTAGACGTCGTCGGCGATGCGGTGGCCTTCCAGGCGCGTGTTGCGCGCGGTGACGGCATCCGACAGTTGCGACAGCTGCGACTGCTTGACGGTGTCGAGCAGTTTATAACGCACCTGGAAGCGGCCGTCCGCGAGACGCTGCACGGAGCCCACGACGAGCGCGTCCGCACCGCTGGCTTTGAACGCGGCCATGTCGATGTTGGCGGTGTCGGAAATGGTCTGGCGTGCGTCGATGACCCTGAAGACGCCGCTGCGCTCGAGGTCGGCGCGGATGATGGCGGACACCTGTTCGGGTGCCACCGATTCGTCGGCAAATGCCGCGACTGCGACCGGGATCTGGTTGCTGCCCACGCCGGCGATTTCGACTTTCAGCTGGGCATGTGCAGCCACGCCCATCAGGAGGGTGGCCGAAAACAGCAGGGTATGTAGTTTCTTCATGTTTCTCTCAGCAATGGTTAAGGTCGGAACGCGATCACTGCAGATCCTTCATATGGAACTCGATCACGAGGGAACGCTCTACCGTACCATCTTTCTTCTTGGGCAGTGGGGACGATTTGGTGATGCCTTTTTCGACGGCATCGTCGAATGACGGCACGCCGCTGCTCTTGATTTTCTTGACCGAAATGATCTCTCCGGTCGGCAACTGATCGACGCGGAAAGTGGTCGTCGGATTGCCCGGTTCGTCGAGGCTGCCCGCGTACGACGTATTGCCTTTCACCTTGGCCGTGATGGCGGCGGTATAGCCCTTGTCGATGCGCGGCGCCGTCGATTTCTCGGCCGAGCCGGTGCTGGTCGGATTGCCGGCCGCGCCCGTGATGCGGCGCATCTCGGCATCGCGTGCGGCGTCGAGTTTCTTCTGTTCTTCGGCGGCCTTTTTCTTCTTGTCCGCTTCCTCTTTCTTTTTCTTTTCCGCGTCTTCTTTTTTCTTTTTCTCGGCTTCTTTCTTTTCAGCGTCGGCCTTGGCCTTCTTCTCTTCGAGTTCGCGTTCCTTCTTCTCGGCGAGCGCCTTCGCTTTCTTTTCCTCGGCGCGTTTCTGCTCCGCCAGCTCGCGCTCGCGTTCGCGCTCTTCCTCGACCTGCTTGCGTTTCAGTTCTTCCTTGCGCTTCTTCTCGCGCTCGAGGGCGATGTCCGGCGCCTTGGGCTGCGGCTTCTCGACGACGGGCGGCGGCTCCACGGCTTTCGGCGCGGGCTGCTGCGGCGGGGTCTCGGGTTCGGGTTCCGGCTCGGGAGCAGGGGCGGGCGGCGGGGCGGCGGTCTGCGTCGTCACGTCCCAGATCTCCGCTTCGACGGCGACGGGCGCATTGTTCTGCCAGCTCACGCCGATCCACAGGAACGCAAGCAACAGGGCGTGCACGCCCACCGCCAGGCCGATGGCCGGCCAGCGGTTCGGTTCAGGCGGCACGCTGTAAGGCGAGCCGTTGCCGATGTGGGTCTGCTTCGTCGCTGACATCAGTTCGTCTTCACTTCGTGGCCAGGCCGACGCGGTTGATACCCATCTTCTTGGCTTCGGAAATCAGCTGGATGACGTCATCGTATTTGCTGTCGCGGTCGCCTGCAATCAAGACCGGATAATCCGGATGCTCGGCGTGCAGGTCACGCAGGCGCGTCACGAGCGTCGAACGGCTGCCCACGTTTTCCAGCGGCTGCGGCGTCTTGCCCGTGACGCCGATCTGCAGCTGGGCGTTTTCGCGGATCGCGATCTGGATGTAGTCGTCCGGCGGTTGCGTCGAGCGTTCGGCGCTGGGCAGCTTGATCTCGCTGGGGTTCTGCGTCGGCGGCACCGCCATGAAGATGATGAGCAGCACCAGCATCACGTCGATGTACGGCACGACGTTGATCTCGGACTTGAGCTTGCGCCGGCTGCCCCGCAGGCTGCTGTTGAAGGCCATGTCGGTTCCTCTGGCGTCGATCAGCGCGACTGGCGCTGCAGGATGTTCGAGAATTCCTCGACGAAGCTTTCGAAGCGGATCGCGAGGCGGTCGATGTCGTGGGTGAAGCGGTTGTACGCGACCACGGCCGGAATGGCGGCGAACAGGCCGATCGCCGTGGCGATCAGCGCTTCCTCGATGCCGGGCGCGACCGTCGCCAGGGTGGCCTGCTGCACGTTCGCCAGGCCGCGGAATGCGTTCATGATGCCCCACACGGTGCCCAGCAGGCCGATGTACGGCGAGACGGAACCGACGGACGCCAGGAAGTTCAGGTGCGTGTCCATCTGGTCCAGTTCGCGGTGGAAGGCGGCGCGCATCGCGCGGCGGGCGCCATCCAGCACGGCGCCCATGTCGAGCGCGTCGCGCGACGCCTGCTTGCCCTTGATGAACTCGCCCATGCCCGCTTCGAAGATGCGGGCCAGCGGACCGCTCTGGTCGCGCTGGCTGCTGGCGCTCTGGTGCAGGGTGTGCAGGTTGCCGCCGGCCCAGAAGCTGCGTTCGAACTGTTCCGTCTGGCGACGCGCGGCGCGGATCGCGAACAGCTTGCGGAAAATATACGTCCAGCTCATGAGCGAAATCGCGAACAGCAGGGCCATCAGCAACTGCACCAGCACGTGGGCATGGCGGATCAGTTCAATGAATGAGAGGTCTTGGACTGCGTTCATTGGATATATATTTGGTCAAATGGATGATCAGGCGGCACGCATTTTAGCAGCGGCAAGGTCGGGGAGGGAACGTAGGCGCATCGTGACGGCATCGACGCAGGCGACTTTCACGTCGGCGCTCGACAGCAGCGTGTCGCCGCGCCAGGCCTGCTGGGCGAACTGGACGGACGCGCGGCCCAGCTTTTCCACCTTCAGCGTCACTTTCACTTCATCGTCCAGGCGCGCGGACGCGACATAGTCGATGCTGGCATTGCTCACGACGAAGATCGCCCCTTCCTGGTCGCGCAGGGCTTGCTGGTCGATGCCGAGCGAGCGCAGCCATTCGGTGCGCGCACGTTCGAAAAACTTCAGGTAGTTGGCGTAGTAAACGATGCCGCCGGCGTCCGTATCTTCGTAATAGACGCGAACTGTCCAGGTAAAAACTGAAGGCATTTCAGCTGCCATAAATGAAAATGGGAAACATTTTACGCCATCCTACCCACTATATGTGCGCCAGAGTACATATACAGAGGTATGGGGGCCGGCGTGAGAATGTGAGAGGCTCATGCCAAGCCAGCAACTGTAGCACTTTTTCATTTTGGCCGGCGCCGCTGTTACAAAGCGAAAACAATTCGTTCGCCGGCCGGCCGATTTTCGTGTGTTGAATATCAGCCCAGGTTACGTTTGATGTTGAGCGGACCGTAGCCCTGGCAGGTCGGCATCATCTCGATGTGGTTGATGTTGACGTGCGGCGGCAGCGTCGCGATCCAGAAGGCGGTCTCGGCGATGTCTTCGGCCGTCAGCGGCTGCGTGCCTTCGTAGACCTTCGCGGCGGCCGTGTCGTCGCGCAGGCGCACGTTCGAGAATTCGGTGCCGCCGCACAGGCCCGGCGCGATGTTCGTCGCGCGCACGCCCGTGCCCACGAGGTCGGCACGCAGGTTCAGGGTGAACTGTTCGACGAATGCCTTCGTGGCGCCGTACACGTTTCCGCCCGGGTACGGGGTGCGGCCGGCCACGGAGCCGATGTTGATGACGAGACCGCTGCCACGCTCGACCATCGCGGGCAGCAGGGCGTGCGTCATCGTGACCAGGCCCTTGATGTTCGTGGCGATCATCGTTTCCCAGTCTTCCAGCGGGACTTCATAGGCCGGCTTCGTGTTCAGGGCCAGGCCGGCATTGTTGACCAGGACGTCGATCTGGCGCCAGGATTGCGGCAGCATCGACAGCGCTTCCTCGATCGAGCCCTTGTCGGTGACGTCCATCGCGATCGGCAGCGCCGATTCGCCCAGCTCTCTGGCCAGCGCATCGAGGCGGTCCTTGCGGCGTGCCGCCAGCACGACCTGGTGGCCGTTCTTGACGAAAGTGCGCGCCATGGCGGCGCCGAATCCGGCCGACGCGCCGGTGATGAAAACGATCATGGTGGTTTACCTGGCAAGGTTGTAACCGTGCGATTGTAGCCGAAATGACCATCCCGGGCAGCGGCAGAGGCCGGGTTGACAGGTCGGCATCGGTTTCCTTGCCTGCCAGCCGAACAATCCCGTACAATCCGAAGTTCCATTTACATCTCACGTGACTGGCGAAAACCGTGCGCTGCCGCCCGATCAGGAAAGCGATCGGCCTGCCGGTGCGTGGCGAAGGTGGGCACCCACCGGGGAACGTGAGATTTCAAACTTGCCGTTCGCCTGGGCAGCCACCGACTGGTACGCGTTGGTATCGCGGCTGCCCCGCATCTCTTTCGGCTCCCGCCTGTTCAGCGCTGACCGTTGCCTGGTTCTCTTATCGATTGGAGTTTTTTCATGTTTGCAAAAGATCACACGCTCGCCAAGGTTGACCCGGAACTGTTTGATGCCATCCAGAAGGAAAACAAGCGCCAGCAGGACCACATCGAGCTGATCGCATCCGAGAACTACACGTCGCCGGCCGTGATGCAGGCCCAGGGCTCGCAGCTGACCAACAAGTACGCCGAAGGCTATCCGGGCAAGCGCTACTACGGCGGCTGCGAATACGTCGACGTCGCCGAGCAGCTGGCGATCGACCGCGTGAAGCAACTGTTCGGCGCCGAAGCCGCGAACGTCCAGCCGAACTCGGGTTCGCAGGCGAACCAGGGCGTGTTCTTCGCGATGCTGAAGCCGGGCGACACCATCATGGGCATGTCGCTGGCCGAAGGCGGCCACCTGACCCACGGCATGGCGCTGAACATGTCGGGCAAGTGGTTCAACGTCATCTCCTACGGCCTGACCGAGCAGGAAGACATCGACTACGAGCAGATGGAACGCCTGGCGCGCGAGCACAAGCCGAAGCTGATCATCGCCGGCGCGTCCGCTTTCGCCCTGCGCATCGACTTCGAACGCTTCGCCCGCGTGGCGAAGGAAGTCGGCGCGTACTTCATGGTCGACATGGCCCACTACGCCGGCCTGATCGCCGCGGGCGAATACCCGAACCCGGTCCCGCACGCCGACTTCGTCACGTCGACGACGCACAAATCGCTGCGCGGCCCGCGCGGCGGCATCATCCTGATGAAGGCCGAGCACGAGAAAGCCATCAACTCCGCGATCTTCCCGGGCATCCAGGGCGGTCCGCTGATGCACGTGATCGCCGGTAAAGCGGTCGCTTTCAAGGAAGCGCTGACGCCGGAATTCAAGGCGTACCAGCAGCAGGTCGTCAAGAATGCCAAGGCACTGGCCGACACGCTGATCGCCCGCGGCCTGCGCATCGTCTCGGGCCGTACCGAGTCGCACGTGATGCTCGTCGACCTGCGTTCGAAAGGCCTCACCGGCAAGGAAGCGGAAGCCATCCTCGGCCAGGCCCACATGACCTGCAACAAGAACGGCATCCCGAACGACCCGCAGAAACCGTTCGTGACGTCGGGCATCCGCCTGGGCAGCCCGGCCTTCACGACCCGCGGCTTCAAGGAAGAGGACGCCGTCAAGGTCGGCAACCTGATCGCCGACGTGCTGGACAACCCGCACGACGCCGCGACCATCGACCGCGTCAAGGCCGAAGTGAAGCAATTGACCGACAAATACCCGGTCTACGAAGCGTAATGTGAGAGCGGGGCGCCCATGCGGCGCCCCATTGACCCCATGAAATGTCCGTTCTGTCAGCATGACGACACCCAGGTCCTCGATACCCGCGTATCCGAGGAAGGCGACGCCATCCGGCGCCGCCGCCGCTGCGCCCAATGCGACAAGCGGTTCACCACGTACGAACGCATCGAACTGTCGATGCCGTTCATCGTCAAGAAGAACGGCAGCCGTACCGAATACGAATCCTCCAAGCTGCGCGGCAGCCTGATGCTCGCGCTGCGCAAGCGTCCCGTGGCGGCCGAAGCCATCGACCGCGCCGTCGCTTCCATCGAAGAAAAACTCCTCACCAGCGGCCGCCGCGAAGTCGACACGGGTTACGTCGGCGAACTGGTAATGCAGGAACTCAAGCGCCTCGACAAGATCGCCTACATCCGCTTCGCGTCCGTCTACAAGAACTTCGAGGACCTGGCCGAGTTCCAGGAAGCCATCGCCGAAGTGGGCCAGCCGCGCAAGTAAGCGAGCACACAGCGCGTCCGCTTTCTCCGTTTTTAGTTCCCTCTTCACGGTTGAGTCGCTTCACGGCTCGCCGTAGCTCGACTGCTACCTTCTCAGCTCTGTCCAACGAAACGCTGGAGGTCGTCGATGCGCGTGCGCGCCGGATTCACATTGGTCGAGGTGCTCGTCGCCCTGGTTGTCGTGGCGCTCGGCATTGCCGGCGCGGCCGCGCTACAGATCCTGGCCGTGCGCGCGGCGCGCGACGCCGCACGCCTGTCCGACGCCACCCGCCTGGCCCGCTCGCTGGCCGAGCGCATGCGCGCCAATCCCCGTGCGCTGGCGCTGCCCGACAATCCCTATCTCCAGCTCGATTACGACGCGGGCAGCGGCGCGCCAACGGCACCGACCCTGTGTTACGCGGACGCGGACTGCGACGCGGACGCCCTGGCGCGCTTCGACGCGTTCGAAGTGGCCGACACCGTGGCCGCTCATTTCCCCGGTGGACGCATCCGCGTATGCCGCGATGCCGCCGAGCCGGATTCGACAGGTGCGCTGCCCTGGACCTGCGATCCGGAAGACGGCGCGCCGATTGTCGTCAAGTTCGGCTGGCGTGCCCAGGGCGACAGCGGGACCGGCGCGCCGAAGCTGATGATGCCGCTGGCGGGAGCGGCGCCATGAGAGGGCTGATCCGCCAGCACGGCATGACGCTGGTCGAGCTGATGGTGGCGCTGACGATCGGCCTCGGCATCGTACTGATGGCCGGACGCCTGCTCGTGCTCGCGAACGGCGCCTACGCGGCCCAGGCCGAGTCGGCCGGCGTGGAGGATGGCGGGCGCTTCGCCGTCGACCTGATCGGCCGCGCCGTGCGGCAGACCGGCGCCATCGACCCCGACTCGGTGGCCGATCCCGCTACGGATACCGCCCCGGCACGCGTCGCGGGACTGGATGCGCGCTCCCTGTCCCGCGCCACGGCCGGCATCGACGATCCGCTGCCGGCCGCCGTCAACGGCAGCGACGTGCTGGCCGTCCGTTTTCCCGGCGACAGCGGTGCCGTCGATTGCGCCGGCTTCCCGGTCGCGGCGGGCGAGGAGGGCTGGAGCATTTTCTACGTGGCGCGCAACGGCGAAGGCGAGGCCGAGCTGCGCTGCAAATACCGCGGCGCCGCGCACTGGAGCGCGGATGCCGTGGTGAGCGGCGTGGACGGTTTCCAGGTGCTGTACGGCGTGGACACGGACGACCCGCCGGACGGCGCCGCCAACCGCTATGTGAACGCGACGGCGGTCGACGCCCTCGATGAGGGCTTTGCCGGCCTGCCTGCGGCCGAGTTCAACCGGCGGACGCACTGGAAACGGATCGTCGGCGTGCGCGTGGGCCTGCTGCTGCATGGCAGCCGGGCCACGCGCGGCGAGCCCGGCGGAGCGCGCTACGACCTGCTGGGCGCGGGGTATGCGGCTGTGGCCGGCACCGAAGATCCCGGCAGCTCGCTCGACGAGGCGGGCATGACGCCCGACTTGCGGCGGCGCGAGCGGCGGCTGTTCACGTTCACCGTCGCGTTGCCCGCGCCGCCATCATGAAGCCGACCCTGCACGAGCGCGGACTCGCCCTCGTCTGTGCGCTGACCTTGATGGTCGCGGCGATGGTAATCGGCGTGGCCGTCACGCGCGGCGCGTTCGTCCTGCTGGCGTCCGCGCGCAACGAACGCGACCGCGACGTGGCGCAGGCGGCGGCCGAGGCCGCCCTGCGCGACGCCGAGCACGACATCGCGGGCGCGGCAGGCGTGCCGCAAGAGCGTGCCGCGCAGTTCGGCCCGGCAGGCGGCCACGCGTTCGCGGATGGTTGCGGACACGGCGCGAACGACCTGGGCCTGTGTCGTGCGCGCTCACCGCCCGCATGGCAGACGCTCGATCTCGCGGACCCGGACGACCCGGCGCTCGTGTCTTACGGCCATTTCACGGGCGCGGCGCTGGCGGTCGGACGAGGAGGCATGCCCGCGCGGCTGCCGGCCTACGTCATCGAGCGGATCGCGCCGGCGGGCGCCAACGCGCAGATGGGGAGCTTTTACCGCGTCACGGCCATCGGGTTCGGGACGCGGACATCGACGCGGGTCGTATTGCAGACGCTGGTCCGCTTGCCGCTGCCAGCGCGCGGCGCCGGAGGGGAAGACGGACATGGACGCGACGGTGATGGAGGACATGACGATGGCAACGATGAGTCGCACGACGGCGGCAATGGCGATCGGCGTCGGGAGCGCCAACTTCCGGCCGGCCGCATCGGCTGGCGCGAGATCGCGAACTGGGACGAGCTGCACGCGCACGCCGGGCCGTGAGGCCGGATTCACGCTCGTCGAACTGATGATCGTGCTGGCCATCGTCTGCATCCTCGGCGCGCTCGCATACCCGACCTACGCCGGCTATACGGTGCGCACCCGGCGCGTCGAGGGCCAGGTGGCGCTGATCGACGCCATGCAGCGCCAGGAGCGCTACCACCTCCAGCACCATACATATGCCGCGTTCTCGGCGGACGAGCCCGGCACGGACGGCTTTACGTGGTGGTCGGGCACCCGCGCGTCCGCCAGCGCCTACGAGCTCGACGCGTATGCCTGCCCCGACCGCGAGATCGGGGAGTGCGTCGAGATCCGCGCCCGGCCCGGCACGGCCAGGGTCGACGCGCGCTTCCGCGACCCCGATTGCGGCGCGCTGACGCTCGACAGCACCGGGCGCCAGGGCGCCGAACACGGGGAGGCGCGATGTTGGCCGTGACATCCAAGCACAGGGGCGCCCGGCGGGCCGTCGGGGTGACGCTGCCCGAACTGTGCATCGTCCTGGCCGTATCCGCCATCGTGCTGGGCATCGCCGTGCCCGACCTGCGCGACCTCGTGCGGGCGCAGCAGCTGAAGGCAGCGACCGGCGACCTGTTCGCGGCGATCGACCTCGCGCGGGCACAGGCGCTCGCGCGCGGGCGGCAGGTCAAGGTGGTGCCGCGCGATCCGCTCGGCGCCGACTGGCGCCTGGGCTGGCAGGTGCTCGGCGACCGTGACGGCGACGGCCGGCCGGGTACGGTCGAGCTGATCGCGGAGCATGGGCCGCTGGCGCCGGGCATTGCCGTCGACTTCGCTTTCACCAATGTCGCACGGCCGTACTATATCGCCTACAATGGCGCGGGACGCAGTTGCGCCGCCGGTAACAGCGCGGCGGCGCGCTGGGGAACGGTGTCGCTGTTTCACGGCGGGCACATCCGTCGTATTAAAATCAACATGCTGGGCCGGGCGCGCGTCTGCGATCCGGCGCGCGATGCGGGTTGCGACGGTGCGCCGGCACCGTCCTGAGGCAACACAACGTAGCGAGACCGGAAACAAGAGTGCAGATACAGAGCGATACCGACGGCATGGCGCTGGCCCTGGAATGGGCGGCGAAGGGCATGTACATCACCGCGCCCAACCCGCGCATCGGCTGCGTGATCGTGCGCGACGGCACCGTCATCGGGGCCGGTCACACGCAGGCCGCGGGCCAGGCCCATGCCGAGATCCAGGCGTTGCGCGATGCCCAGGCGCGCGGCAACGACGTGCGCGGCGCCACCGCCTACGTCACCCTGGAGCCGTGCAGCCACTACGGCCGCACGCCGCCGTGCTCGAACGCGCTGGTCCAGGCGGGGCTCGGCCGCGTCGTGGCGGCCATGGTCGACCCGAATCCGCTCGTCGCCGGGCGCGGCCTGGCGCAGCTGGAGGCGGCCGGGATCGAGGTCAGCGCGGGCCTGCTGGCCGAAGCGGCGTACGAATTGAACATCGGCTTCTTCACGCGCATGCGCCACGGGCGGCCGTGGGTACGCCTGAAGACGGCGGCCAGCCTGGACGGCGTCACGGCGCTGGGCAATGGCGAGAGCCAGTGGATCACCAGCCCGCAGGCGCGAGCCGACGGCCACGCCTGGCGCGCGCGCGCAAGCGCGATCCTGACCGGCATCGGCACGATCAAGGTCGACAACCCGCAGCTGACGGTGCGCGGCATCGACACGCCCCTGCAGCCGCGCCGCGTGATCGTCGACAGCCGGCTCGACATCGACCTCGATGCATGCATCCTGCAGGGCGAGCCGTGCTGGATCGTGGCCGCCGTGCCGAACGCGGACAAGGAAGCGGCGCTGCAGGCGCTGGGGCACGAGATCATCCTGTTGCCGAATGCATCCGGCAAGGTCGACCTGCCGGCGCTGATGCGCGAGCTGGGCCGGCGCGAGATCAACGAATTGCACGTGGAGGCCGGTTCCAAGCTGAACGCGTCGCTCGTGCGCGAGGGTTGCGTGGACGAGCTGCTCGTCTACCTGGCGCCCAGCCTCGTCGGTCCGGGGCAGGGCATGTTCGCGCTGCCGCCGCTCGCGCACCTCGCCGACAAGCTGCCGCTGCATTTCCACGGCGTGGCCCAGGTCGGGCCGGACCTGCGCATCCTGGCGCGTTTCCAGCCGGACGAGGATCCGAACCGCCACACGTAATACCGATACCAGTCAAAGCAAAGGAAGAGAACATGTTCACCGGAATCGTCGCTGCCGTCGGCAGCATCAAATCGGTCACCCCGCTCGCGGACGGCGCGGATGCCGGGGTGCGCCTCGATATCGACGCGGGCGGCCTGCCGCTGGCCGATGTCGCGCTGGGCGACTCGATCGCCATCAACGGCGCCTGCATGACCGTGGTCGAGAAGACGGACAGCGCGTTCGCCGTCGACGTGTCGCGCGAGAGCCTGAACCGCACCGTGGGCCTCGACCAGCCGGGCGAAGTGAACCTGGAAAAGGCGCTGACCCTGGCCGAGCGCCTGGGCGGCCACCTTGTGTCGGGCCACGTCGACGGCCTGGGCCAGGTGCACAGCTTCGAGCAGGTGGGCGAGTCGTGGAAGCTCGTCGTCGACGCGCCGCGCGACCTGGGCAAGTACCTGGCCTATAAGGGTTCCGTCGTCGTGAACGGCGTGTCGCTGACCGTCAACAGTGTCGAGGACATCGACGGCACGGGTCAAGCGTGCTGCCGCTTCTCGATCAACCTGATCCCGCACACGATCGCCGTCACGACGCTGAAGCACCTGCGTGCCGGCGCGAAGGTCAATCTCGAGATCGACCTCATCGCCCGCTACGTGGAGCGCATGCTCAGCGCCGCCAAGGCCTGAGCGAATGGCGTAGACTGCGTGCTGGCAATCGTGCCAGCGTAGCCGGCCTGTCCGTCCTTACGTTGGCGTCGCCACGACAACAACGACGACAAGGACGAGACATGGCCCGAGACATCCCCTTCGATCACAAGACCATCGCGCGCGGCGCGGCATTGACCGTGCTGCTCGCGGCCGGGTTGGCTCACGCCGACCCGGCCGCCATGCGCACCTACCGCACGCTCGCGATGACGGCCGGCGGCGAACGCATCGCGGCCGTCGAAGCGGTGGAGGGGGAAGCGAAGACGGGGCCGCGCGTCGTCGTGCGCGACACGGCCACCGGCCGGATCGCATCGACGTGGCAAAAGGCCGAGTGCGCGCAATGCCGCATCGAGTCGCTGGCGTGGTCGCCGGACCAGAAGACATTGGCCGCCATCGTCGCGGACCCGAAGGCGGGCACCGCCGGCGTCGTGCTGGTGCGCGATGGCCGGGCGACGACGCTGGCGACCGTGAAAGGCGTCGCCGGCACGGTGCGCTGGTCGCCGGACGGGCGCCAGGTTGCCTTCCTTGCGACGGTCGGCGCGAAAAAGCTGACGGGCGCCGTCGAGGCGGGGGCGCGTCAGGTCGGCGAGATCGGCCTCGCGCAGGAAGAGGACGAGCAGCGCATCGCCATCGTGCCCGCGGGCGGCGGTGACTACCGCCTCGTGTCGCCCAGCGACACGTTCATCTACGAATACGACTGGACGCCGGACGGCAAGGGTTTCGTCGTCACGAGCGCACGGGGCGATGGCGACAACAACTGGTGGATCGCCACGCTCGGCCACGTCGACCTGGCCAGCGGCCGCCTGCGCATCGTCGCGGCGCCGAAGCTGCAGATGAACATGCCGCACGTGTCGCCGGACGGCCGCACGGTCGCGTTCATCGGGGGCCTGATGAGCGACTTCGGGTCGGTCGGCGGCGACGTGTACACGGTGCCGCTGGAGGGCGGCGAACCGGTCGACGCGACGCCGGACTACAAGGGCACCTTCAACGGCATCACGTGGCGCGGCAAGGAATTGCTCGCGTCGGTGTTGGCCGGCAGCGACGCGGGCATCGCCGCGATCGATCCCGCGGCGCGCAGTGCGCGCATGCTGTGGCAGGCCCCGGTCACGACGTCGGCGGGACCCGATGGCCGGGTCGTGTTCAGCGCGGACGGCAAGGTGGCGGCAACGGTGACGGAAGACTTCGAGCACGCGCCGCGCATCGTCGCCGGCCGCCTGCCGGAACTGGCGCCGATCACCCGCGACAACGACGGGTTCACGGCGCAGGTGTCCGCGCGCAGCATCGCCTGGACCAACGACGGGTTCGACGTGCAGGGCTGGCTCGTGGGGCCGCGCAGCATCGAGGCGGGCCGCACGTATCCGATGATCGTGCAGGTGCATGGCGGCCCGGCGGCGGCCGCGTCGCCGCGCTACGTGGCGGCCGGCGACAACGGCAGCCCGCTCGTGCGCGACCTCGTGAAAGAGGGGTATTTCGTCTTCATGCCGAACCCGCGCGGCAGCTACGGACAGGGCGCGGCGTTTACGCGCGCGAACAGGCGCGATTTCGGCGGCGGCGACTGGCGCGACATCCTGGCCGGCGTCGACGCCGTGCTCGCGCACGCGCCCATCGACGGCAACCGCCTGGGACTGATCGGGCATTCCTACGGCGGCTTCATGACGATGTGGGGTGTCACGCACAGCCAGCGCTTCAAGGCCGCCGTGGCCGGCGCGGGCATCGCCAACTGGATCAGCTACTACGGCCAGAACGGCATTGACCAATGGATGGTGCCGTTCTTCGGCGCGACGATGTACGACGACCCGGCGATCTATCGCGCGGCATCGCCGATCGAAGCTATCAAGGCGGCGCGCACCCCGACCTTCATCTACGTGGGCGAATGGGACGTCGAATGCCCGCCGGCGCAGTCGTTCGAGTTCTGGCACGGCCTGAAGGCGATGGGCGTGCCGACCACGCTGCTGGTATATGACGGCGAGGGACACGCGTTCCGCAAGCCGGAGAACCAGCGCGATCTGCGGGCGCGCGAGATCGCGTGGTTCAACAAATACCTCAAATGATCACGATTTATTGGGCTTCTTCTCGGTGTCGTTCCTGGCCTGGGCCGCGGCGGCCCTTGCTTCCGGATTCAACACCACCTGCACGTAATTCCCCGTGTTCAGGTAGCGCTGCGCCGCCCGCTTCACGTCGTCCACGGTGAGCGCCTGGATTTCCTTCTCGAACGTGAGGATGGTGCCGGGATCGGTGCCTTCCGTCAGCGAGGTCTGCAGGGCCGCCAGCCAGTACGTGTTTTCCTGCAGCGACTTGCGGTAGGTCTGCTGCCAGTTCGTCTTGACCTTGTCCAGGTCTTCCTGCGTCGGACCGACCGTGCGCATGCGGTCGATTTCGGCGAACGTCGCGCTCAAGACCTTGTCGACGTTGTCCGGGCCCGTCGGCAGCTGGACGCCGATCGTGTAGTGGCTGTACGGGATGCGCGTCATCGAGGCTTCCATGCCGCCGCCGTAGATCAGGCCCAGTTTTTCGCGCAGCACCTCGATGATGCGGATGTTCATCACTTCCGTCAGCGCGGACAGGCGCAGTTCTTCCAGTTCCGTCACGTCGGCCGGCCCCGTGAACGTCAGCGACACGTTGCTGCGGTCTTCCGAGCCGCTCTTGATCTCGCGCTTGACGACGCCCGTCACGGGCCGGATGCCGAGGTCGCGGTAGGCGGTCGGGATGTCCGGCGTCGGCAGGCTGCCCAGGTACGTGGCGATCAACGGCTTGATGGCGGCGACGTCGAAGCTGCCGACGAAGATGAACGTCAGCCCCTTGGCGCTGGAGAAGCGCTGGCGGTAGATGTCGATCGCGCGGTCCAGGTCGATCTTCGGGATGTCGTCCGGACGCAGCGCCCGCGGCGCGCGCGGATTATTGTCGTACAGCGTGGCCAGCACGGTGTCGCCGAACAGGGCGCCCGGCTGCGACAGGCGGTTGCGCGCCAGTTCCATCTGCTTGCCGATGAAGGATTTGTACAGATCCTCGTCGCGGCGCACGCCGGCGAACTTCAGCCACACCATCTGCAGCATCGTCTCGACGTCGGTGGCGCCCGCGGTGCCCGCCACGACGTCCGTGTTGTTGCCCAGGCCCGCGCTGACGGAGGCGGCCTTGCCGGCCAGGATCTTGCGCATGTCGAGCGGCGAGAAATCCTTCAGGCCCATCGCGGCGACGATGGTGTCGGCGTAGCGGGCGTTGAACATGTCCTTGTCGTCGAACAGGCTCTGGCCGCCGAAGCGGGCGGCGCTCATCAGGACCTGGTCGTTGCGGAACGTCGTCGGCTTGAGGATCACCTTGACGCCGTTCGACAGGGTCAGCCGCGTGAGGCCGAGGCTCCCGTCGCGGCTTTCGTCGACGATCTTGCCGGGCGCGGGCGGCTGGTCCATCAGGTGCGCGGCCACGGCCTTTTCGTCGTGTGCCTGCACGTCGCGCTTTTCGGCGTTCGCGACGGCCGCCAGCAACTGCTCGCCGGTGGGAATCGGGGCGTCGCCTTCCGTCTTGGTCGAGCCCGTGTAGATCACGAGCTTGCCGGAGTCGGCCGGGATGGTCTTGGCGGCATACGCATTGATCTCGGCCAGCGTGATGCCGGGCGCCATGTCCTTCACGTAGCGGTACTCGGCATCGATGCCGGGAATCGATTCGCCTTCGAGGAAGTTGCGCATCAGTTCGGACGCGTGGACGGCGGAATCCGTCTTGTCGCGTTCGTTCCAGGCGCGCTCGTACGTGCGCATCATCGTCTTCTTCATGCGCTCCAGTTCGGCCGCCGTGAACCCGAAGCGGCGCGCGCGCTCGTTTTCCTGGACGAGCGCATCGATGGCGACGGTCGCGCCGTTCATGCCGAGCGCGGCCATCGCGTTGTACGACCGGTAGCGCGGCGTCAGGCGCGACAGGGCGCTGCTGGCGCCGATGAACGGCGGGGAGGGCAGCGCCGACAATTCCTGCAGGCGCTGGTTCAGCATGCCGCCGAACAGCGCTTCGACCAGCTGCTCGCGGTAGCCGCGCAGGGTGGCGCGCTCGTGGAACGGTTGCAGCGGGTAGCGGATCAGGATGGAGGCCGGGCCCGCTTCCTTGTCGGTGACGACCAGTGCTTCATTGTCCGTGCGCGCCGGGATCTTCGCGTAGTCGCGCGGGCGTTCGCGGGCCGGATTCTTCAGGCCGGCGAAGTGACGGCGGATCAATTTCTCGGCCTGCGCCGGGTCGATGTCGCCCACGGCCACGACCGCCATCAGGTCCGGGCGGTACCAGTCCTTGTAGAAGCGGCGCAGGGTGTCCGGCTTGAACGTGCGGATGACGTCTTCCTGGCCGATCGGCAGGCGGTCGGCATAGCGCGAACCGTTATAGATCTTCGGCATCAGGATCTTCTGCATGCGGTCGCCGGCGCCCTTGCCGAGGCGGGCTTCCTCGAGGATGATGTCGCGTTCCTTGTCGATGTCGGCGTCCGTCAGCGTCAGGCCGTGGGCCCAGTCTTCCAGCACGAGGAAGGCCTTGTCGAGGTCGTCCTTGCGGTCGGACGGCACGGGTAGGATGTAGACGGTCTCGTCGAACGACGTGTACGCGTTCAGGTCGGCGCCGAACTTCACGCCGATCGACTGCAGGTACGAGACGAGCTCGTGCTTCTTGAAATGGCGCGAGCCGTTGAAGGCCATGTGTTCGGTGAAGTGGGCCAGGCCCTGCTGGTCCTCGTCCTCGAGGATGGAGCCGGCCTTGACGACGAGGCGCAGTTCCAGCTTGTGTTCGGGCATGCGGTTGCGCTGGATGTAGTACGTCAGGCCATTGTCGAGCTTGCCGATCTTGACCTGGGCCCCGACCGGCAGCGGGTCGTCCAGCTTCAGGGACGCGCCCGGCGCCAGGCCCTGCACGAGCAGGGCGGCGACGAGGAAAGAGATACGGGCGATACGGATGAACATGCGACGACGTCCTCAGCACGGAAAAAAATCATTCTACCTTGCCCGACTTAAGCCACACTTGTAAATGAGAATGGCATAACGCGGGCAGGACAACACGGGTCGTTGTCATTATGCAACGAAACCATGCGGCGGCAGTGGTGGCGGGACTCTAGAGTGCGCGGCCTCCCGACGGCGATACGGCCGAGGACTGGCAAATCCTTTAAAATAGCGGATTTCCGCACCAGCCGGTCCGTACTCTCTAGGAATCCCACATGCCCATCTCCACCACCCAGGAAATCGTTGACGAACTGCGCGCCGGGCGCATGGTCATTTTGGTCGACGAGGAAGACCGCGAGAACGAGGGCGACCTGGTGCTCGCCGCCGAACACGTCACGCCCGAGGCGATCAACTTCATGATCCGCCACGCGCGCGGCCTCGTCTGCCTGACGCTGTCCGAAGAGATCTGCGACCGCCTGGAACTGCCGATGATGACGACCCGCAACGGCACGTCCTTCGGCACCAACTTCACCGTCTCGATCGAGGCGGCGGAAGGCGTCACGACGGGCATCTCGGCGGCCGACCGCGCCCGCACGATCCAGGTGGCGGTGGCGAAGGATGCAAAGCCGGAAGACCTCGTCCAGCCGGGCCACATCTTCCCGCTGCGTGCCGTCAAGGGCGGCGTGCTGATGCGCGCCGGCCATACGGAAGCGGGCTGCGACCTCACGGAAATGGCGGGCCTGACCCCGGCGTCCGTCATCTGCGAGATCATCAAGGAAGACGGCACGATGGCGCGCCTGCCGGACCTGCTGGACTTCGCGCAGGAGCACAACCTCAAGATCGGCACCATCGCCGACCTGATCCATTACCGCAGCCAGAACGAGACCCTCGTCGAGCGCGTGGCCGAGCGTCCGCTGCCCACCGTGCACGGCGACTTCAAACTGGTCGCCTTCCGCGACAAGCCGAGCGGCTCGGCGCACCTGGCGCTCGTCCACGGCGACCCGCAGGAAGACCGCGAGACGCTCGTGCGCGTGCACCAGCCGGTGTCGATCATCGACCTGCTGGACAGCGCGTCCACGTCGCACTCGTGGAATCTCGCGGCCGCGATGCAGGCCGTGAAGCAGGCGGAGGCGGGCGTCATCGTCCTGCTCGACTGCGCGGAAATGGCCGACGAACTGTTTGCCCAGTTCGCCGACAAGCCGGTGCGTCCTGTCGGCCGCGCGGCCAACCTGGACCTGCGCACCTACGGTATCGGCGCGCAGATCCTGCGCCAGCTCGGCGTACGCAAGATGAAGCTGCTCGCGAATCCGCGCAAGATGCCGTCGATGGCCGGCTTCGACCTCGAAGTCACCGGCTACCTGGCCAAGCCGGGCTGCGACGTACCAGCATAACGCGGTACCATTTACCTATTAATTCACGAAAGAACAAGAGGCATAGCCATGACGGTAGGAACTTTTGAAAGCAATATGGCAGGCGAGGGTCTGCGCATCGGTATCGTGCAGGCACGTTTCAATGCCGATGTCGGCCATGGCCTGCTGTCGGCATGCCTGGCAGAACTGAAGCACCTGGGCGTGGCCGACGAGGACATCCTGCACGTGACCGTCCCGGGCGCGCTGGAAATCCCGCTGGCCCTGCAGAAGATGGGCGAGACGCAGCAGTTCGACTCGCTGATCGCGCTGGGTGCCGTCATTCGCGGCGAAACCTACCATTTCGAGCTCGTGTCGAACGAGTCCGGCGCCGGCATCACTCGCATCGGCCTGGACTACGGCATGCCGATCGCCAACGCCGTGCTGACGACCGAGAATGACGAGCAGGCCGAAGCCCGCATGGCCGAGAAGGGCACCGACGCGGCACGCGTCGCGGTCGAGATGGCCAACCTGCTGCTGGGCCTGGAAGAACTGCAGGCCGAAGAAGAGTAAATCGAGTACAACCATGACTGACAAGACATCGCACGCCAATCCCAACAAGAACCGCACGCCGCGTCACCGCGCACGCGAGTTCGCACTGCAGGGGCTGTATCAATGGCTGCTGAACAATGAGCCGGCCTCCACGGTCGTCAACAACATCCGCACCGCGCACGGCTTCGACAAGGCCGACAGCGAGTACTTCACGGAACTGCTGAACGGCACGATCGCCCAGTCGGTCGACCTGCGCGAGGTGATCGCCCCGACCGTCGATCGTCCGATCGCGGAACTGTCGCCGATCGAACACGCCGTGCTGCTGCTCGGCGCGTACGAGCTGAAGAACCAGATCGAGATCCCGTACCGCGTCGTGATCAACGAGGCCGTGGAACTGGCCAAGTCGTTCGGCGGTATCGACGGCCACAAGTACGTGAACGGCGTGCTCGACCGCCTGGCCGGCAAGCTGCGTCCGGACGAAGTGGCGGCGGATTCGCGACGCTGATCCGTTACCCACTCTATATAAGTAGCGAGAAAGCCGCCCCGGGAGACCGGGGCGGTTTTTTTACGTCCACTGGTTTTACTCGGGACCTTACGGGAAAACGAAATTGAATTCATGGCCGCGGCTGCCAATGATGGCCGCTCACCCAACAACATTGAAGTGGAGACCATGAAAACACATTTCGTTCTCGCAGCGATGGCAGGTGCCATCCTGCTGGCAGGCTGCGGCGGCAGTGGCCGGGACACCGGCACCGAGGTCGGTATCGGCGGCGGCGCGCACGCATCCCAGGATGTGGCCGGCAAGCGCGCGACGGGCGTCGTCAGTGCCGTCAACCCGACCGACGCGAGCTTCACGACGCCGTCCACGCTGCACTTGGGGCAGGCCGCGTACTTTCAGATAAAGGGCACCGATCTGCCCGGCGCGCTGGCGCTCGACGTGACCGATTGCGCCCACCCGGCCAAGCTGTCGGTCACGCCCACCGAAGTGCGCTTCCGCTGCACGCCAGGCGTTGCGGCGGGCATGAAGACGGTCTCGGTCCGCGACAAGTCCACCGATACGGTGCTCTACACGGGCGTGGTATATGTGCAGGACACGAACCCGATCACGACGGCGCTGCCGATGCCCACCCGCGGCTTCAACCTCGGTAATTCGCTGGAAGCCATGTGGGGTTATGCTTACCCGAGCCAGGCCGTGTACACGGC